>MKWU01004182.1_pt1 | contig 17510 bp, 16 predicted proteins | sample 809101 | NCBI WGS metagenome assembly MKWU01 (sample SAMN05860141, study PRJNA318959) | sponge metagenome | host: Aplysina aerophoba | place: Slovenia: Piran, Adriatic Sea, Gulf of Piran | collected 2013-05-07 | reverse complement strand
CAGGAAGCGCTTGTGGGACATGGGGAACTCTCGGCGACAAGGCAGGATGCAGATCGTGGCCGGGACCGGCACCGGTGGGCCACCCCTCCATGCTACACCCCACATTGACACCAAGTTAGCCCACTAGCCGTGGCACAGGGCGGCAGTTACACCTGCGCCATCAAGGCGGACGACAGCGCCGCCTGCTGGGGGAGTTCCGGTTTCTGTACCATCGACACAAGTTGCCAGCCGGAGACCGTGCCCGCGGACTTGGCGACGGTCAGTGCCATTAGTGCTGGCCCTGAGCATGTGTGCGCGCTCCTGAAGGCGGACCAGACCGTGACCTGCTGGGGGGACGACACCTATGGGGAAACCTCAGGTCCCAAACACCCTTGATGCCTTTGCACAGGGGCAGATGCCGGATGTGCCTTGGGTTGACGGTGGCCAATACTACAGTTGGAGTTCATGCAGTTGGTGATACTGTCTATGGTTTGGGCAGTTGTGGGCCGGTTTGACGCCCTCAAATCCGGTCTGCGCCTCTGGCCCGACGGGAGCATGAAATCCAGGGCCGTTGCGGCTCCCAACAGGAAATCGTCCGCCGCCACCGCCCCCGCGCCGATCCCCTTGCCAACGCCACGTACGCGCCAACGACTACGGAGGCTGATCTCAATGGCACCGTGTTTGCGGAGGCACCGGACGAGCATCGGGCCCCCCATCGACACGTTTGCAAGTGATGAGACCTACACGATTTCGGTCTGAGCAATCAACGACGACGAGGTCATCAGTCCCGTGGTCAAGCTGAAGGTGCCACCCAAGGACACCCCTCGCGGTAATGTCACTGGTTTCCTGGACTACAAGGTGACGACGGCGGCAGCCGTTGAAGGCCTCACCACCACCGAGTTCACGGTGCTCAAGTAGCGGGGCGTGCCGGGTGGGCCGGCCGGGAAAACCGCAGCCCCCCCCGGACTCCCAGGATGGGTGGCTGGCGATGACAGGTAGAAAGTAGTGCGTTTCCTCATGGTTGTCAGTCACCCACCCTGAGAGTCTTGGATGCAACTCAAACTGAGACTCCTCAATTGAGAGGCGCTTGGTGGCACGGCATCCCCGCCGTATGGATCCGGAGCGCACGGCCCAGATAGGTTGTGCGCTCCGGCCGAGCCTGATGCGGTGGGCCTGGTCCCGACTGCCCTATGGGAGGCGGCGATAGAGGGTCGGGTATGGTTGGCGCCCCCGGCGTGCGGCCCGGGGATTCCGGACGGAGGCGGGGGCTCTCGACGGCGTGCGGCTGACGGCATACGCCACGGCCTGTGCCGGAGGTCTGGACGCGAGGAGGCACCCAGGCCGCAGCCGCAGCAACGAGACTGAAACAATGTCGCCCAACCGGCACCCCGACCGGCCGGGGTGCCGGTTGGCTATAATCGCCGCCGCGGTCCGGCCCGCGGTCCCGCCGGATGTCCTGCCAGTCCCCGATGCCTTCTGTCCAACGATTCCGCCGACCCCGTTCACATCCTCGGCCTGTGCGGCAGCCTGCGCGGGCCGGACAGCTTTACCCGCCGCCTGCTGGTCTTGGTCATGGCCGAGTTGGACGCCCTCGGCGCATGCACCGACTTCCTTGACCTGTCCGAGATCGCACTGCCCATGTGCAAGAGCACCGCGGACACGGACGACCATCCCGGCAAACGGGATCTCGTGGCGCGGGCCGAACGGGCCCAGGGGTTCGTGCTGGCCACGCCGGAGTACCACAACAGCTACAGCGGCGTATTGAAGAACGCGCTCGATCTGCTCAGCAGCGAGCAACTGGGCGACAAGATGTTCGGCCTGATCGGCATTGCCGGGGGCGACATGGGCGCCGTCAATGCCCTAGGGCATCTCCGCATCGTGGTACGCGGCGTCAACGGCCACGTCATTCCGCAGCAGATCAGCCTGCCGTCCGTCTACCGGCAGTTCGACGGCGATCGGCTGGCCGATGAACGCACGGCCGGGCGCGTCAGGGATTTCGCCGCCGCCCTGGCCCTTCACACGCGGCGGCTGGCCGCAACCCTTGACGACCTCGCCTGAGCGATGCGCCTGCAGCCCCATGGCCAACAGCGAAGAACAGGCCCGTATAACCTGGCACGCCCATCCCCAATACGCCGTGCTGGCGGCTCTGTTGGCTCTCTTGACGGTCTGGCTGGTGCTTCAGGATGGACACCGGCCGGATTCCGGCAACATCCTGATGGCCCTGCTGGCCTTCGGCCTGGCCCTGTGGCACCTGCAATGGTTGGGCAGCCGCGTTGAAATCAATGCCCGGGGCCTGGTCCTGCACCGGATCGGACGGACCCGGCAGGCCGTGGCCTGGTCGGCCGTCACCAACATTCGCTGGACCGGGCGCGTGACCCGCTCAATCCTGGTGGAGTGCCACCGGGAATCCCACCGCGAACAGCTGGAGCTGCCCCGTCTGCGGAATCAGGAAGGGTTGTGGCAGCAACTGGAGGACCGCTTGGCGCGGGACGAATAATGATGCACATCCTCATGGTGACCGGAGAGTACCCCCCACTGACGGGCGGGGTGGGCGACTACACGCGCCTGCTGGCCCGGGCGTTGATCCGGGAGGGCCATCGGGTAAGGATTGCAGCAACCACGGGCACCCCGGCCGCCGGCCGCGGCGGGGCGGACGAACCGGAAGTCCTAACCCTTCCGAGGCGGTGGGCCCGGGGCCACAAAATGGCGATTGCCAGGCTGGCCCGGGCCGAGCCGGACAGTTGGATCCATGTGCAGTACCAAACCGCGGCCTACCGCATGAACCCGGAGGTAAACCGGTCGCCGGCAGCCTGGTCCGCACGGGGGCTGCGCGTGGCCTGGACCTACCATGATCTGCTGCCGCCCTATCTCTTCCCCCTTGCAGGAAACACCCGGCGACAGCGCGTGACCCTGGCCCCGGGGCGGGCCAGCCGCATGGTGGTCGCGACCAATCGGGAGGATGCCGACCGACTGGCACAGGCCGGGATCCGGGCGGAGGTCAGTCCGGTTGGCAGCAACATTCCCATCGCGCCCCTGAAGCCGCGGGAACGGGCCGATTTGCGTGATTCCTGGCAGGCCCGGCCCGGCGAGCCGGTGATTGGATGCTTCGGCCTGGCCGGTCGCACCAAGGGCCTCCAAACCCTGGTCGAGGCGGCGCGCCTGCTGAAATCCAAGGGCACCGACCTGCGCATCGTGATTATCGGCGGCACACCGGGAGCCTCCGACCGCAGCAATGCGGCTTTTCTGCAAAGCCTGCAAAGCGCCATCCGTTCAGCCGGCCTGGAGGATCGGGTCCATTGGACCGGAGCCCTGTCCGACCAGGAGGTCAGCCGGGCCCTCTCCGCCTGCGACCTGATGGTGCAGCCCTACACGGAAGGGGCCAGCACCCGTCACGGATCCCTGATGGCATGCCTGGACCACGGCTGCGCCACCATCACCAGTACGCCGCTGTCCGACAGCTGGCTGGCCCCGGGGGTACCGACCGTGCCGCCCCTGGACTTCCTGGCCTTGGCATCCCGCATTGCATGCCTGGCCGCCAGCCCGGAGAAACGCGCGGCCGCGGCCGCGGCCGCCCGGACCAGTGCCGCGGACCGTTCCTGGGAACGGATCGCCGACCAGCACGCGGCCCTGTACGCCGCGGCCGCCTGAGAGCGAGCCGGAACCGAGGAGAACACTCTTCCATGCAGTTCGATGCCCTTGCCCTCAACTGCCTCGTGCAGGAGACGGCGGCCCGGGCGTTGCCGGGCCGCATCCAGAAGATTGTGATGCCGGACCCGCGCTCGCTGGTGCTTGAGTTGTATGGCAAGGGGCAGCGCCATTGGCTGCGCATCACGGGCTGGGGCCCGGAGTGCGGCTTGTACCTGACGGAGATCCGGCCACGCCGGGGCGAGGGGCCCAACCAACCGTTCCTGGAACTGCTGAGGAAGTACGCGGACGGGGCCGCGGCTTCGGCCCTGTACCTGTCCGATCCGGACGAACGCGTGGTGTGTCTTGCCCTTGCGCACCGGGAACACGGCGAGCAGACGCTGCTGTGCGAATTGACCGGACGCAACGGCAACCTGTTCCTGTTGGGAGAGGGCAACCGCATCCTCGGCTCCCTGCGGCGCGTCCCGCCGGGCACCGCCCGCGACCTGCGGCCCAAGCAGCCCTATCAGCCGTTGCCGCGCCGGGACATGTGCACCCCGCTGGAGTGTTCGGTGCCCAGGTTGGCGGCGGCGCTGCGGGTGCAGGGAAATGCGCCGGGGTGGCGAGTCCTGACAGCGACCGTGGCCGGCATGGGCCCCATGCAAGCGCGGGAGATCGTGTTCCGGGCCTGTGGCCAGGCCAATGCCGCAGCAGGGGAACTGGACGCGCCGGCCCTGGCCAACGCAATCCAGGACCTTTGGCAGCCGGTCCTCAGCGGGGAATGGTCACCCAGCAGCATTGGGGACAACGGCGGCATAACCGCGTGCGCGCCCTATCCCATCCACCATCTGCCCGGAGCCAAGCCGGAACCCGAACTGACGCCCCTGCTCTCCCGCCTACAGCCTCCGGATCCCTACGCCGAGGTGCGCAGGACACTGCAGGGCCAGATCAACAAGGCCGCCTCCCGGACCGAACGCCGACTCAAGGGGACCGCCCGCGATCTGCCCGAACCGGGCACCGCCGAACGGCTGCGCACACAAGCCCAGTGGCTGTTGGCCCTGAAGCATTCCATTGGGGCCGGCCAAACCGAACTGGACCTGCCGGACGGCAGCGAACCCGTGACACTGGTACCGGGCAAAACGCCGGTGCAACAGGCGGAGGCCATGTTCCAGCGCGCCCGCAAGCTGGAACGGGCGGCCGAGGCCGTGCCGCGCCGCATCCGGGAACTCGAGCGCGACCGGGACTATCTGGCGCAACTGCTGTTGGACCTGGAACAGGCCGCCGACCGGCCGGAACTGGAAGCCGTGCGGGAGGATTTGGAGCAGACCGGTCTGGCCGGCCGGTCGCAGGTGCGCAAGTCCCGACCCAAGGTGCCGCGTCCGGCCCGCGGCCCCCGCCGTTTTCGCCACGGCCAGTTCACCGTCCTGGTCGGACGCAATGCCCGCCAGAACGACCAGGTCACGTTTGCCAAGGGATCGCCCAAGGACCTGTGGCTGCATGCACGGGACCACCCGGGATCCCATGTCGTCATCCAAAACGGCGGCCGCAACGTGCCGCCCGACACCCTGGAAGGCGCCGCCCGACTGGCGGCCTACCACTCGGGCCTGCGCGGCGAGAACCGGGCGCGCGTGATGGTGGCCGAGCGGCGGCACGTGCGGAAACCCGCGCGCGCCCGCCCGGGACAGGTGACGATCCGCAAGGGCAAGGCCCGCACCGTGGTGGTGGATGCGGTGGAGCCGAATTGGCAGGAGGCCGGCGGCTCCGGCTTCAGTGCTCCAGAATGACCCGCATCACCGGGTGGTCGACGGCGCCGAACCGGCCCTTGTACTCCTCGTCGCCCTGCATGAAGTCGAACACCTTGTGGCCCGACACGATGGCGTACTGCAGGGCGTAGGAGAGGATCACCCAGCCGGGACTGAGGTGGTAGTGCAGGTCCGGACGGAACCCGCTGTTGTAGAGCAGGTAGTGGCCGTCCTGGCTGAAGGCGAGCAGGGCGGCGGCCTTTTCGCCGTTCAGGGTCAGGAACATCAGCGACAGCGTGCCGGCATCGAACATGTCCCGGCTCATTTCATGGAAGAAATGCTCCATGTCGGGGGTCATGAACTCCCGCTTGTAGGACTGGCTGGCCTTCTGCAGGGCGATGAAGTCCCCAACCTCGCGGCGGAGATCGTGTTCGGAACCCACGATGTAGACCCCCACCTCGGCCTCCCTTTCAATGCGCCGCTGTTTGCGGCGGATCTCATGCCGCTGCTTGGAGGCCACCTGATGTTCCAGATAGTCCTCGTAGGTGTCCGGCAACTCGATGGCCGGCGCCACATCCTCCTGGAACACCCTGACCGACAGACCCCTGGCCTCGGCCAGCACGGGCAGAACCTGCCAGGTGGTGCTGGATGACGGCAGATTGCAGAGGTCAACCACTTCCCACGGGGGAGCAGTGGGGCCCTCCAGCCAGTCCAGGAACGCCCGGTAGACGCAGTCCTCCCAACCGCAGGCCACGATCACATCCAGGTAGTCGCTGACCTCGATGCAGCCCACGATGCTGAGCTGGTCCCGGCCGTCGTGCAGGGAATCGTCCCCGGTCAACCTGTACAGGGGCAGAATGCCGACCAGCGCCCCCGTGTCGTGGCGGCGATAGGCGGTAATCCAGCGTTCGCCCAATCCCAGATTGCGCCACCAGACCTTCTGCCAGGCCAGGCGCATGAAGAAGGCCCGGGAACCGGAGCGGTCCACGAGTTGATCCCAGACATCGGCCAAGGCGTCAAACCCGTCCGGATCGGCATCGGGCCCCCAGACGTGCACCTCAAGGGATACGCCGTCGCTCTCGGGGCAGGAGATGGCGGCAGGCAGGACGGGGGCTTCCGGGGCCAGCAGTTCGGACACTGTGGATCCCATGGTGATCAGGAGGTGGCGGCAGAACATTATAGCAACCGATTCCGCCGGATTTCCGGCCTGCAACCCTTTCCATGGCTGGTGGTGGGCGAGTCAGGCGATCCCGTCCGCGCCGTTGAGATGGCGGTCGAACCAGTCCAGCGTGGCCAACCACATGGCATCCGCAAACCGGTGCGCGACATCTGCATGCCGGGTGACGCGCAGCCGTTCCGGACAAGCGCGATAGGTTTGGGCCAAGGCGGTGCAGAACCGTTCCGCACCGTCCGGGGGCACCTGCCGATCGTCGTCTCCGCACTCGAAGGCCATGGCCGGACAATGGGCGTACCGGTCCAGGTTTGAAAGAGGATTGCCTTCCCGATAGGCATTCCAGGCGCAGGCATCCGGCCTACCCGGCGGTTCACAGGAACCGGGACGCAGCCAATCGGGTGTGGCAATGGCCGCGGACACGGCCGCAATCCGCTTGTCCATTCCGGCTGCAGCCACGGCGATGTCGCCCCCCATGGATATGCCCCCCATACCGGCCGGCCCCCGCAGGCCGAAACGATTTTCGCTCCAGTCCAGGACCGCGACCACATCGCGTGCCGTGCGGTGCAGGACGGGCCAGAGCCAGCGCCGGATGTTGCCGCGGACCCGCTCCCGCAGTTCCTCCTCCGACTCGATGCGGCGAGCCCCATGCTGCCAGGCATCGATGCTCAGCGCCGTAAAACCCAGGCCAGCCAAATCCCGCAACTGGGGTTTGCAGCTCTCCTTGGTTCCACCGAAGCCGGCAAGCCAGATGACGAGGCAGTCTCGGTCTAGATTGGGCTCCGGGTTCTGCCACAGCACCGGAATACCGTCCACTTGTTCTTCAAACACGGTGAGAACTCCGACCAAGGCGGCTGAAAGACGCTACCAGCTTCCAATTCCGCCCAGGAGAAGCTTCTGCAGTGGGGTTCCGTGCTCCCTGAGTTTGGACACGCGCGGCCCGTCAAACGGCTCACGTGACTTCATCCAGGCATTCTGGTAGCACATCAGGCAGGTGCGCCGCGACTCCCCACTCCGATTGGCCGCACCCCGATGGTACAGCCAGCCGTTGAACATGACGGCCTGGCCGGGTTTGGCCAGGACAAACTTCTCGTCCGGAAACCGGGGATGGCCTTCGGGCGGCTTGAAGGGAGCCCGATGGCTGCCGGGCACCACGACGATGGGACCGTTGTCCATGGTCAGCGCGTCCAGATAGTACCCGGTGTTGATCTGGCCGGGAATGCTCCCGTACGGCGTGCCGTCGGGATCCACCGGCCAAGGCCCGTCGCGATGCCAGTCCTGGTCGGGTGCCCCCTTCTGGGTGATGCGCGCCGTGGCACTGTGCAACTGGATGCAGTTGCCGAGGATGGCGGTCACGCGCTTCATGACCGGTGGATTGTCCAGCAGACCGGCGAACGCATCGTTCTCCTCCAGAAGCTGGTGGGTGAACTGGTCCGCGCCATGCCGGTGGCCAATGGAGTCGTCGAGGGCTTCCCGCAGCGTTGCCACCATTTCCATGGAAATGGCATCCTCCACGACGAGATAGCCCCACTTCATGAAGAAATCGACTTCCCGCTGCAGATCCGGATCCACGGCGGGATTCATGGTGGCTGGAATGATCGACAAATCACGCATGGCTTTCCGTCCGTTCCCGGGGTGGCTTGATGGCCGCTACCGATTCTAAGAGACTTGTGTGGGTTGCCGAGAACGGTTGCCATATGAAGTCAGACGACCATGCGCGCCCATGGCAACCCAGCCTGACTCCAAAAGGCCCCGATGACAAGAAACCGGCAGCCTTCAAGAGCACCACCGGTTTCCGACAAGGCAAAACCCATGGATTTGATGTTTTGCAACCACAGCCAAACATACGGCGGGAATTGATTCCGGCACGCACCTGCTCAACACCGGCGACCGGCAGGTGGTTTGTGCCCAGCTTGCCCCGGACCGGGAGGTCAGTTCCAACACCCGCCCCGCCCGACTGGGTCCCGGTACAACCCATTGCAGAGAACCCGTGCGCAACGGATGGCCCAGGGCGGGGAATTGAATTGCGTCAGATGCGGGCAACGATCGCGCTGCCGCTCTCATAGCGCCGCAGACCGACTTGAAAGGCCAGGAGGGCAAAGGCGGCCAGAAGAGCTGTGCCCACACACAGCCAGCCCAGCGTGGCCGCGTTGAAGTCGCGCAGCATCTCCACGGGCAGGGCACCGGTCAGCCCGGCCGGAACCACTGTGAACAGGAACACGCGGGCGGCGCCGTCGAACAGCGTGCCGGGATAGAGCGAGAAGGTGATCATGGCATTCATGAAGTGATCGGCCAGGAGTTCGGACCGCCTCAGCCAGAACACCAGGCTGTTCGCCAGCACCAGGGAGGCCGTGAAGGTGCAGGCCGAGAGCACAACCGCCAGCAGGAAGCGGAGCACATGGGCCGCGGTCACGTCGCCCGCCAGCACGAACCAGATCAGTCCAAACACAAAGTCGCCCATGGACGGGACCGAGCTGCGCGAGGCCAGCACATGCAACAGGACCGGACGCGGCAAGGCCAGGTAGCGGTCCAAGTCGCCGGCGGCCACAATCCTGGCGATGGCGCGGCAATTGCCGAACAGCATCATGGCCAAACCCAGGCCCGAGGCCACGACCGCAAACAGAAGCATCATGTCCCGCAGCGTCCAGCCCTGCACTTCCTCGAACCGATCGAAGAACAGCACCCAGAAGGCGAAGTAGATGACGTTGTTCAGCATCATGCCGCCGAGCTGCATGATGAACGGCACCCGGTATTCCATGGCGGACAGCAGGTTGACGCGCCACAGTGCGCCGACAAAGCCCAGGCCCCGTTTGCGCGCCACGACTACCCTCCGTTGATGGTGAGGCGGCGCAGGGCCCGGCCGGACAGCAGCCGGAAGGCAAACCCCAGCACGACCAGCCAACCCAGCTGCAGCGCCAGGGTCGACAGCAGGCGGCCGGCGTCCGGATCCACAAAGAGGCGCCCCGGCGCATAAATGATGGAGGCGAACGGCAGAACACGGGCCACGGCGGCCAGCCATGGCGGATAGAAGTCCAGCGGCAGCAACAGGCCGCCCAGAATGAAGGAAATCTTCTGGTGAATCCAGCGGAAGGCGCTGATGTCCTCGGTCCAGAAGGCTGCCAGGCCGATCAGGGCCTCGAAGCAGAATTCCAGTCCCCAGGCCAGCATCAGGGCCAGCACCGCCGGGAAGAGACCTTGCCAGGCCGGCGGCGGTCCGACCAGCAGCCAGACCACCGCCCCGCCCGCCAGCAGGTTCACGCAAGCGCGGAACGCCACGTGGCCGGCATAGCGGCTCAGGTGAAACAGGCCGAAGTCCAGGGGCCGCATCAGGTCGTAGGCGATGGAGCCGGTCTTGATGGAGTCGGAAATCTCCTCCGCCAGCAGGGGCTTGGACAGGACGACCAGCTCCGCCATCAGCAGGTACCAGAGCGTGTGCTTCAGGGTCAGGCCCGCGATCAGGTCCGTCCCCTGGGCCGCAAAGACGGCCTGCCAGAGCATGGCGAAGACCCACATGAACATGGTCATCACCAGAACCGCCGAGACGATGTTCCCCACCTCCGCCAGGTTCTCCGCCAGCGGCATGCGGAACAGCGCCCCGTACCGGTTAAGCAGCATCCGGGTCGAGAGCGTTCTCTGCATAAATGGTCCCGATGATGTCCTCAAGGTCCGGATCGGAAATCGTGATGTCCACCATCGATCCCAGTCCATTCAGGCCCGAGATGACGGCATCGACGCCAACGGTGCGGGGATCAAACCGGATCTGCATCCCGTAGCGGCCGGCCGCGACCGTCTCCACCCCTGCCATCGGCAGGCTGCGCTCCCCCTCCTCCAGATAACGCACGTTCACCTGCTTGGCGGTCAGATGGCGCCGCTTGAGTTCGTCCATCGTGTCGTCGAAGATCAGCTGCCCATCGCTGATCACGATGACCCGGTTGCACAGGGCCTCGATGTCGCCGGCATCGTGGGATGTCAGCAGGACACCGACACCTTCCTCGTCGCGCATGTAGCGAATGGTGTCCCGAATGCGCTGCTTGGCCACGATGTCGAGGCCGATGGAGGGTTCGTCCAGCAGCAGGAGCTTCGGCGCATGCAGCAGGGAGACGGCCACTTCACACCGCATGCGCTGGCCCAGGGACAGCTTGCGGACCGGGGTGTGCAGAAGGTGCTGCAGCTCGAAGACGTCGACCAGGAAGTCCACCCGCCGGCGCGTGGCGTCCCTGTCCAGGCCGTAAATGGCCCCGTACACGTGAAAGGAGTCGACGGGCGGCAGGTGATACCAGAGCTGGGGGCGCTGCCCGAACACCGACCCAATCTCGTAGCAGAGTTGCTGACGGTCCTGCCAGGGCACATGCCCGAGCACTTCGGCCGTGCCGGAATCGGGATGCAGGATCCCGCACAGGATCTTGATGGTGGTCGACTTGCCGGCTCCGTTGGGACCTATGAAGCCCAACGCCTCCCCGCGTTCCATCAGGAAGGAGATGTCGCGAACGGCCGGCACCTGCCGCCATTCGGGTTTCCACAGCGCGCGCCAGGAACCGGCCAGTCCTTCCTGCTTGCTCCGTGTGCGGAAGGACTTGGTCAGGCGGCTAACCCGTATGGACACAACTTTGTTCCTCCACACCCCTTTCCCCTTGTTGGGGGCGGGCATGATAGGGGCAGGCACGCCGGGAGGCCAAATTCGGCCCTGCCTCCCTGTGCTACACTTGCCTTCCTGCTGATCAATTTGTCGCTGCCCGGCCATCGCGCAGGGTTCCGCGCGCCATGGATTCCGCCGTGTCCGATACATCCCCTCTGGCCGCAGCCGTGGACTTGGGCGGAACCAAGATCATGGCCGCCATCGTTGGACCGGGCCACCGGGTGACGGGCCGCGTCAAGACCGCCACGGACGTGAGGGGAGGAGCCGAGGCCATCGTACCGCAGATGGCGGCCACCATTCGCAAGGCTGCCGACAAGGCCGGGGTCGGGCTGAAGCGGATTGCCGCCGTCGGCGCCTGCGTGCCGGGGCCGGCGGATCCGGCCACCGGCGTGGTGCATCGGGCCGTCAACCTTGCCTGGGACCATCCGATTCCCCTTGCCGACCAACTGAGTCGGGAACTCAAGGGCATTCCGGTCACGCTGGAAAACGATGTCAACGCCGGCACCTACGGTGAATTTGTGGCCGGCGCGGCCCGCGGGATGCAGGATGTCATCGGCGTCTTCGTCGGCACCGGCATCGGCGGCGGGATTGTGTTGTCCGGCGAGCTGCGCCGGGGGCCGCGTTTCATTGCGGGCGAAGTGGGCCACACCATTCTGCAGGTGGACGGACCGCTGTGTTCCTGCGGAAGCCACGGCTGTGCCGAGGTGCTGGCCAGCCGCAGCGCCTTGGAACGGCGCATTGGGGAGCGACTGGCCGCGGGCGAGAAAAGTGCGATAACGCAGCTGCTCGCCAAGAAAAAGCGCAAGCGCCTCACCAGCGGCATCATTCGCCGCGCCTGGAAGCGGGGCGACCCGCTCGTGGTCGAGGAGGTTCGGGAAATGGCCCGCCACCTGGGCCTCCTGACTGCCTCCCTGGTCAATGTCATCGACCCCCAGATGGTGGTGTTTGGAGGAGGCGTGGTCGAGAAGATGGAGGACAACCTGCTGAACCTGGTGCGCGAAAGCGCCTACGGCAACCTGATGGCCAAGCCGGGCTTCAACATCGTGGCGGCGGCCCTGGGCGACGATGCCGGACCGGTGGGCGCCGCCGCCCTGGCACGCGCAAGGGCGGGCATTGATGGCTGAATCGACGACCCACCTGCTGCTGGTGCGGCATGGCGAGAACGACTATGTGGTCGAAGGTCGGCTGGCCGGGCGAACTCCCGGCGTGCACCTGAACGCAAAGGGCCGCGACCAGGCGCAGGCTGTGGTTGAGCGGCTGGCGGACATGCCCTTGGCAGCCATCTATTCCAGTCCGCTCGAGCGGTGCCGCGAGACCGCGGCGCCGTTGGCGCAGGTCCGCAGCCTGCCGGTGCGGACCCATCCCGGCCTGTTGGAGGTGGACTACGGCGATTGGCAGGGCGGCAAGCTCAAGGAGTTGAGCAAGACCCCCGAATGGCAGCGTGTCCAGCACCATCCCAGCCGATTCCGGTTTCCGGGCGGCGAAACCCTGCGCGAGATGCAGAACCGCCTCGTGGACACCATGGAGTCCATTCGTGCCGATCACCCCGGCGAAGTGGTGGCGGTGTTCGGCCACAGCGATCCGATCAAGTCCGTGCTGGCGTTCTACCTGGGCACGCCCATCGACCTGTTCCAGCGGATCATGATCGACCCGACCTCCGTGTCCATTGTCGCCCTGCGTGAAGCGGGGTGCGCCATCCTGCGCATCAACGACACCGGCCCGCTGCCGAATTTGAAGCCGCCCGCCGACCAACGCGACGGGGCACAGGCACAACCGGAAGGTGGTTGCACATGATGCAGCGTCCCTACCACGATCTGAAGCCGGTGGATGCGCTCGTGGCCGGCGCCGAGGGGCCGCCGGGCCAGCGCGTCTTCTACATGCAGGGACGCAAGGACGACCTGCTGGTAACGCTGCGGATGGAGAAGGAGCAGGTGGCACTCCTGGCCACCAGCATCGCCAATCTCCTGCAGGACATCGAGGACCTGCCGGAACCGGATCCCGCCTCGGTGCCCGTGGCGGAACTGGAACATCCGCTGGAGCCGCTGTTCTCCGTAACACAGATGGGCCTCGGCTACGAGAAGTCCGAGGAGTTGTTTGCCCTCTTCATGCAGGGCATGCGCCCTCCGGACGCAGAGGAGGAATTCGTTGACGAGGAGGAGGAGGACGAGGCGCGCCTGATGCTGGTCCGTTTCTGGGCCGACAGTTCGCAGCTGCAGGCCTTCAGCGATCGCGCCCTGCTGGTGGTCGAGGCGGGCCGGCCCGAGTGCCCGTTGTGCCATGAACCCATCGATCCCGACGGCCACCTCTGCCCGCGTTCCAACGGGCACGCCGACCCCATCGTGCTCTGACACCGGACACGGGTGGTCCGCCCATGGCCGACACGGGGGCCATTCCAACCGCGCCGGACCTGGTCCTGCCCATTCTGGAGCAGGGCGACATGGAACTCGAGGGGGTCCTGCCCTACAGTTCCAACTACAGCTTCCTGGCCACCATCACCCTGAACGGGAAGGCCCTGCGCTGCGTGTACAAGCCGCGCGACGGCGAGAATCCCCTGGGCGACTTTCCCTACGGCACCCTCTGCCAGCGGGAAACGGCGGCGTTCGTGATCTCCGAGGCCCTGGGCTGGGGCCTGGTCCCTCCCACCTGCCTGCGCGAGGGCGAACACGGTCCTGGCAGCGTACAGCTCTTTATTCCCCACAATCCCGATGAACACTATTTCACTTTCCGGTATCAGGCCTGCCATGCGGCGGCACTGCGACGCCTGACCGTCTTCGACTGGGTTGTCAACAACGCGGATCGGAAGAGCGGCCACTGTCTGATTGGAGAAGGGCCGCGCGTCTGGGCCATTGATCACGGAATCTGCTTCCACAGCCTGTACAAGCTGCGCACCGTGACCTGGGAGTTCGCCGGCCAGACCATCGAGCCGGAACACCTGGCGGACCTGGAGGCCTGCCGCGACTGCGTGGCGGATCCGGACTCCCGCACCGGTCGGGCCCTGGAAGCGCTGTTGTCCGCGGGCGAGCGGGAAGCCCTGGTCCTGCGCATGGAACGCCTGCTGGCCAATCCCCGGTATCCCTGCCACCGGCGGGATCGGCGCAACTTCCCCTGGCCGCCGATCTAAGTCGTTCCAACTTTTTGACGATTCGAAACAAAAACGCCTTCACCAAAATCGGCGGTCGGTTCCGGTCATGTGCGGCCGGCCGGGCACAGAGCATTGGTAAGATGGTCGCCGGCAAGTCGTTGGCAGACCGGTACGCGGTTTCGCCACCAAGAGGACTGGACACATGAAGGTCGTCGCGGTGGCCGGAGGCGAGGGCACGCGCCTGCAGCCCCTGACGCTGCAGCGCCCCAAGCCGCTGGTCCCCATGGTCAACCGGCCCGTGCTGGTGCACATGGTGCAGCAGCTCCGCCAGTACGGGCTTTCCGAACTGCGCGTGACGCTGCGGTACATGGCCTCCCTGATCGAGGACGTCTTCAAGGGGGAACTGTTCGACGACCTCGACACCACCTGCATCGTCGAGGAAAAGCCCCTGGGCACGGCCGGCTCCCTCAAGACCGCGGTGGCGGACTGGGACGAGCCGTTCATGGTGGTGACGGGCGACTGTGTCACCGACTTCGACTTCCGCCGGCTGTACGAGCAGCACTGCAGTTCCGACGCGGAAGTGACCATCGCCCTGCACCGCGTGGAAGGCGCCCACGAATACGGCGTCGTGCTGCAGGACGAGACGCAGCGGATCTACGACTTCGTGGAGAAGCCGCGGCCGGCGGAACAGCAGTCCGACGCGGTCAACACCGGCATCTATGTCCTGAACCCGTCGGTCCTGGACTTCGTGCCCCGCGATCGCGAGTTCGACTTCTCCCGCGACCTGTTCCCGAGCATGCTCCGGCAGGGGCGCATCATCCGCGGCGTGACCCTGGACGGCTACTGGTGCGACATCGGCAACACCGAACAGTACGTGGCGGCCACCCAGGAAATCCTGGGCGGGCGCGTGGGGTTGCTGGAGAACATCGGCGAGGAAATCCGCCCGGGCATCTGGACCGGGCGCAATGTCACCATCCACAACACGGCGCAACTGACCGGTCCCGTGTTCCTGGGCGACGGGGTGCACATCAACGCCCACAGCACGGTGATTGGTCCGTCCGTGATCCGGCCCTCCACGATTGTGGACAGCCATGCCCGGGTCGAGCAGTCCGTGATCTGGCGCAACTCCTACATCGGGCCGTCGAGCCATGTGCGCGGAGCCATCATCTGCCGCCAAGCCAGCATCAAGGCCCATGCCCATGTGGCGGAGGATTGCGTCGTGGGCGACAGCTCGGTCCTGGAGGAGGGAGTGATCCTCATGCCCCGAGTCAAGCTGTGGCCCCACAAACGGGTGCTGCGGGGCACCACCGTCCGCAACAACGTGATTTGGGGCCGGCAGGAGCGGCAGGAGCTGTTCCGGGGCTACACCATCAGCGGCCAGGCCAACCTGGACCTGACGCCGGAGACCGCGGCGCGCATCGGGGTCGCCCTGGGTACAACCCTGGACCCCGGGACCGCCGTGGCCGTCAACCGCGACACCCACCGGGCCTCGCGCATGATCAAGCGCGGCCTGGTCAGCGGCCTGCTCAGTTCCGGGGTCAACGTGCTGGACATGGGCAATGTGGCCGTGCCGGTCCTGCGCCACTTCGTGCGCCACAACGAGGACGTGCAGGCGGGCGGCAACGTCCGCGTGCATCCGGACGATCCCCATCCCCAGACGCTGATGGTGCAACTGCTCGAAGGCGACGGGAGCAACCTGGGCAAGTCCATGGAGCGCAAGGTGCAGACCTCCTATGCCCAGGAGGCCTTCCGGCGGGCCGGCATGGGCGGTCTGGGCGGCATCGAGTACGCCCGCGGGTTCGTATCCGCCTATGTGGACGACTTCCTGTCCAAGGTCAACGCCGAACTGCTGGAACGACAGCCCTTCAAGCTGGTGGTGGACTATTCCAACGGCCGCGCCGCGGAGGTCATGTCGCGCATTCTGAACCGCCTGCACATCGAGAACGTGCCCCTCAACACCCTGGAGCAGGAGGAGCATCTGGACCGATTGCGCCTGGACCGGCAACAGACCGAAATGGAATCCATCGTCAAGGCCGTCAACGCCGACCTGGGCGTGATCTTCGATGTGTCCGGCGAAGTCATGCACCTGGTCGACGAGCAGGGCACCAGGCTGAGTCCCATCATCTGCGACGCCCTGTTCCTGGATCTGGCACTGCACCACCACCCATACAGCCAGGTGGTCTATCCGGACCACATGCCGCAGGCCTACGACCGGATTGTGTCCCGCTACCACTCCACCGTGCTGCGCACCAAGAGCGACATGCACAACCTGATGGCCAGCGCCGGCCAGGGCAACGTGCTGGTGGCCCTGAACGGCCGAGGCAACTTCATCTTTCCCTTCTTCCATCCGGCTCCGGATCCCATGATGGCGCTCCTGAAGCTCGTGGAGTACCTGGCGGCGCGCGGGGAGCCGATCAGCCGGGTCATGAGCGAGTTGCCGGACATGCACTACCAACAGGGACAGGTGGAGATGAACTGGATGTCCCGCAGCCGGGTCATGAGCGAGTTGAACAGCCGGTTCAAGCAACAGCGTGTCGAAACCCTGGAAGGGCTGAAGGTGAAGCTGGGCGAGGACGAATGGGTGCAAATGAAGCCCAGCCCGGTAAACGCCGCCATCGATGTCATGGTGGACACACTGTCGGCGGATCGCACCGGGTTCCTCCTGGACCGCATCAAGCAGCAGATTCAGACGCTGATCCCGGAAGAGGAATCGGTGTAGGACCCCTTCCCGAGGCGAACCCGGCATCTTTAGGGAGTCGCGGGGTCCGGCAACACGAAGACGACATGGGCTCCACCTCCGGTTACGTTGCGGAACCCGTCCGCATGGCCGCCGGGTTCCAATTTCGCTCGGGCAGTCTCGGGGATACGCAGAACCTGGGACGCGCGTTGGGCGGGGTCCTGCGCCGAGGCGACCTGGTTGCGCTGCAGGGCGACCTGGGCGCGGGCAAGACCGCCCTGACACAAGGCGTGGCCGCGGGCCTGGGCATCCGGGAACCGGTCACGAGTCCCACCTTCATTCTGGTGGCCGAGTACTCCCTGCCCGGCGGCGGCCTGTTGCGCCATATGGACTGCTACCGCATGCACCCGAACCTGGCCGGCGCGGAGGCCGAAGACCTAGGCTGGTGGGAGTGGCTGGCGGATGCGGACAGCGTGCTGGTGGTCGAGTGGTCGGAACGGCTGGGCTCGTTGCTGCCGGCGGATCGACTCGACATCCGCCTCGAGACCGTCTCCGGCCGGGAACGGATGATCCGCATGGAAGCCGGCGGGGAGCGGGCC
>MKWU01004181.1_pt1 | contig 17515 bp, 15 predicted proteins | sample 809101 | NCBI WGS metagenome assembly MKWU01 (sample SAMN05860141, study PRJNA318959) | sponge metagenome | host: Aplysina aerophoba | place: Slovenia: Piran, Adriatic Sea, Gulf of Piran | collected 2013-05-07 | reverse complement strand
GTCGCCGCTGAAGCCCGTGTCCAGCGTCCCGTTAACGTTGTAGCGCGCCAGGACAAAACCGTAGCTGCCGACGTCGCCGCCGCGGCCGGCCACGACAATCTTGTTGTCGCTCTGCACCGCCACCGCGAAGATGACGTCGGAACTGTTGCCGAAGTCGGTGGTCAGTTTGCCGTCGCCGCTGAAGGTGGTGTCCAGCGTCCCGTCGGCGTTGTAGCGCGCCAGGGCGAAGTCTTCGCTGTCGCCGACAACGACGATCTTGCCGTTGTTGTCGATCGCCACCGCCCAGGCTTTGTCAACGCTGCCGAAGTCGAGAGTCGCTTTGCCGTCGCCGCTGAAGCCCGTGTCCAGCGTCCCGTTGGCGTTGTAGCGGGCCAGGGCGAAGTCGGTTTGGGTGCCGATGGTGTTGGCGCCGTTGTAGGCTTGGCCGACCACGACGATCTTGCCGTCGGACTGGAGCGCCACTGCATGGGCCTGGTCTGTGGCGCCGTTGAAGTCGGTTCTGACCCTGCCGCCGGTCCCGAAGCCGGTGTCCAGCGTGCCGTTTGCGTTGTAGCGGGCCAGGGCGAAGTCGTCGCTGGCGCCGGAGGCGTAGCCGGCCGCGACGATCTTGCCGTCGGGTTGAATCGCCACCGCATGGGCCCGGTTGTAGATCCGATTGACATTGTCGCCGAAGTCAGTGGTGAGCTTGCCGTCGCCGCTGAAGGTCGGGTCCAGGTCACCGGCGCGTTCTACGTTAGCGGAGGCGGGCGGCGGGGCCAGGAAGGGCGTCAGTGGTCCCAGGAGCAGGGCCAGCGCCAGGAACGCCAGCAGCCAGGTCCGGGGCGAAAGCAGGGCGCGGCTCATGGCCGGGCCTCTCGCGCCAGGCCGTCGGCCAGGCGGCAGAACATTTGTGCGGGGGGGGGGTAACGGACATGGCCGCCCTCAGCAGGCGGCCCGCTTTTCTGATATTGTTGCCGACATCGAACATGGCTCTCTGCTCTCCTCTCAACTGCGTTCCGCCTTCCCGTCCGGTCCCAGGGGACAAGAACTGCTGCGGCGCAGTTGCTCTTCTGATTGGGTGCGCTGTGCCTGCCCGCACCGTATCCGGCTCACTGCGACGTGTGACAGAAATACCCAGCAGATATTATAGCGATTCGTGAATAAATTGTGGATAAAGTCAATTTCCAATGTGGTATATTATCGATGAACTTTGCCCCTATTTGCTAGAATTGACCCAATCAGGCCCGTTTCAGCCCGATTTGCCAGGGCCTTCAGGGAGGCGAAATGTTGGAAAACAACGGCCCGCTGGCCAATGGAACGGACTCGCCGGGAGACCGCCTCTCCCGCCTCAGCGCCGCCAGCCTCCGTATCAACGAGAGCCTGGACTTCGAGACCGTGCTCCAGGGGGCCCTCGACTCCGCCCGGTCCCTGACGGCAGCCCGCTACGGCGTGATGACCCTGCTCGACGACGCGGCAGCGGTGGAGGACCACGACCGGCTGCTGCGGAGGGTGTGGAGCCCGGGCAAGCCGGGAAACCTGCGATTGCTGCGCACCCACCTGATGCACCTGCGCCGCAAGCTGGGCGAGGACGGCGAGAACCCCAGGTACATCCTCGCCGAACCCAGGGTCGGCTACTGGATGCCGGAGGGGGAGAACCCTGGAATGGGAGAAGGGCCAGGCTGAGGCGGAATCATGGTGAGCGAGTCTTGCCTACCGGCAATGCAGGGCCGACGGCGCCCCGTTCCTGCTCCACACCGTCACCGGCCCGGTGAGCGGACCGGCCAGGGCCTCCTCCAGGGTGGCGGTCAGCATGGGTAGGTCGCCGGCGTCGGCATCGAAGGCGCGCCTGCCCTGGGCCGTCTCGCAGACCATCAGGAGGGGCAGGGGACGCCCAGCCCGGGCCAGGCGGCGGTAGGGTCCCAGCTTGCGCTCCACGCCGTGGTGCGACACGGCGTGACGCTCGAACTCGATGCCGTGGGTACCTGCTCCCAGGGTTCCCTGGCTGACCTGCACCAGCAGGTCGGGCCGCACCTGGGTCAGCCCGGGCACGTTCACCTCGCCCCGCCAGCCGGCCACCGCCGCCACTCCCTCCCGGGCGAAACGGACCACCAGCCGGTTTATCCCGTCGTTGTGGCGTTCCTCGTGCTCCCTGTACCAGCGGTCCAGGTAGGCCCCGTGGCGGCTGCGGATCACCGAGGGCAGGACCCGGCTCATGTTGGCCGCCCGTTTCATCCCCAGCTCCGACAGGTAGTGCCTCCCGTCGAATACCGCCACCAGGCCGGTGGCAATGAAACGGCGCAGGTGGCGGGAGACCTCGCCGGCGTTGCCGCCGACTACGTCCCTGAGCCAGGAAACCCGCATGGCCGGGAACTGGCAGACGGCCAGGAACAGCCGGTGGGCCAGCGCGCCGTCGATGGCCGCCACGTCCGGGTTCCGCCGCAGCCACAGTTCCACCGACTCGGGCCTGCCCACGGAGGGATGGCCCATGGGGTCGGAGACCAGGTCCCGGGAAGGACGCAGCGCCACGGCCGGTGTGCAGTTGCCGTCCGGTGTGCAGAAGATGGTCGGCGTGTTCCCTGACAGTGTGCGCCGGGTCAATTCCCTGGCCCAGGCGTCCACGGCCACCACCACCTGGGCCGAGGGCTCCACCTCCTGGTCCGGGTCCTCGTAGAAGGTGCGGTTGCCGATTCTCAGGTAGCGTCCATCATCGTGGGAGTAGCAGTCCACGCCCCAGAACCGGTGCTGCTCCTTGCGCCGGAGCACCCTTTCGGTGGCGTGCATACCGGCATAGGTGAAGGGGGTCCAGAGGTCCTGGCCGTAGCGGGCCACGGCGTGGTAGAAGCCGCCGTGGCGCAGCAGCCGGAAATCGGTCAGCCTGGCGTCCCTGGAAGCTGCATTCTCGCCGGTTGGCAGGGTAAACCGGCCGCTACGGAGCAGGTCCGGGGCCAGGCGATAGACCGGCTCCAGCATGGCTAGGCGGCGCAGGGACATCTCCACGCCCCGCGACGTGGCGGTCCAGGGCGGGTGCTCGTGGTCGGAGGTGTCACCGATTGCGTCAGCCGTAACATCACGGGCGGCGAAGGGGGAGTCGTCCTGGTCTTCCGAATGCGCCCGATGGTCGTGGTCCAGGGCAAAACGCTCCCGGTAGTCATCGGGCAGTTCACGCTGAGGATGAACCTGGGCCTGGACTTCGGCGCGGGCCTCTTCCCTGGAGCTGGGGTGCCGGTGGCCGGTCTCGTATAGCAGGTCCACCGCCTGGCCGGTGAGGAAGAAACGGTGCTGGCGTCTTTCGGTCATGCCCCGCATCACCGAGTCCACCCAGCCTCCGGAGCGCAGGCGGCCCAGCATTCCCCTTACCTGGTCCTCGGTGGTTTCCATGACGGAGGCCAGGTTGTTCACGCTGGCCAGGGGCATCCGCGCGGTGATTCTCAGCAGTCGCCTTTGCTCGTCGTTCAGTGGTTGCCTGGGCGCCATTGCCGTCCCTCCTGCATCCATACCCCTCCCGTGGCGCCGCTGACGAGTATTGCGGCGGGTTCTGCCGCCATTACCGGCAGTGGTGGAGAGAGGTTATTCGTATATTCGATACTTGATATACGCCTTAAATGAGATAACAGATTACTTATATCGTAATCCGATGGTAGGAAACGGTTGGTGGAGAGGAGGACTAAGGTGCGCTCCTGCTCTCAGGAGGGGCTCGATTCAACCGGGAAACGAGGAAGGAGACTTGTTCGGGGGGTATCGTGGCGCCTGAACATTTCCCCAGCGGGGAAGCCCAGGACTTTGGACGAGTGGATCAAGCAACGTCGATTGGAAGGAGTCTGTAGCCAAGTCCTTGACCCGGTGGTGGAACAGCGCGCGCCGACAATGGCGATAGAGGGATGGGCAGCGCCCTCAGTCGCCGTCGTCCGGTTCCGGCACGGCGTTGTGGAGCCGGACCAGGGCTATGCCCCAAGTCTGTAGGGTGCCGGCCAGCCAGGTGACAACGCGGTAGACGTTCTCGGTTATCTGGGCCGCGACGTTGGCTTCCAGCAGGGCCTGGTCGCCGGCCCTCATGTGGAGCCTGGCCAGAGTCAGCCGGTGGATGGCCTCCCGGACCAGGGTCATGCTGTGGCCCAAAGCCTGGTTCCATTCCTCCCCCGTAGCGGTCTCCTCCGGCAGGCTCCGGGCGGTTCGGAGGTCCACCCAGCGCAGCCATCGCTCGATGTCGTCGCCGGACGGCTCCTCCATCATGGGCCTTGCCCGTTCCATGGCCCAGTGGTCTATGTCGACCGCCGGATCCAGGGTCTTGGGGGTCTCGACGCGCTGCCCGCCGTCCCTGAGTCCCGGCCCCAGGCCCTCCTTGAGCCACCTGTTGCAGGCTGCGGCGGCGGCCAGGACGACCGTATAGACCTGGTTGACGCTGAGTTCTCCGGTCTCCTCCTGCTCACCGGTCCCGTCGCCGTCGCCGTGGCCGCCAACCGGGTCGCGGGAGGCCGGCTCAAACTGCCGGCGCCTTTCCTCGAACCCCAGCGCCAGTTCGTTACGGACCGGCACGATGATTTCCGTTATCAACGTGAGCCACTCGAACTCGGACATCCTGGCGGTGATGTCCCTGGGCCAGGCCTGCTGGCTGACGGCTTCCGCCTCCTCCAGGTGCCTGCGCCATAGGGCTGCCGCCACTTCCCTGGTGACCGCGCCGTCCATGCTGGACTCTCCTTATCGGCCTGTGCCGGTTTGGGGCGCCGGCAGGACTCTTCCCCGTTTCCGGCCCCTGCTGGCGGAACCACTGGCTGTGGAGCCGCCTTCGACTCCCACCACAACGGAATTCATAATTCCTTCGTCCCCCTGCCCTGGAACGATTCTACCGGTTAACCGCGCCGGTGATCAGCGCCGATAGCCAACTGTGGCAATGGGCAACGACTCTGCGGAAACAGGCTCAAGAGCACGCGGGCAAATGGAATGAACGCAGGCCCCTACGCTCGCACCAATTTGACAGCCTGGTTAGGGATGGTACCGTCTATTTTCAAATCCGGCTACCCGGTTGTCCCGGGCCAATGAGCGCCTCTCCGTTTGTCGGCCGAAGGCATCCGTAAACCTAACCAACCAGGCAATAGTAGCCGGGAGCGGCGTCTTCCGCGTATGCCGCAGCCCAGCGGGACTTTGCGGCATGTCTCGTACAATGATACACTTGATATGCTGCGGCGGCATGGCGAAAGGCACCGCTCTGGAGGATGATGAATGCCGACAGTGGCGGTCGAAGGGCAGTTCCGCTTCGTGGTGAACACCAGGGAAAACACCTTCGAACCTCCCCACGTCCATGTTTGGGTCGGCAATGAGGACGTTTGCCGGATAGAGTTGAACGGGGGCACCTACATGGACCAGCCTCCCCCCGGCAACTTCCGGGACATCATGCAGGCCTACGCGAGACACGCGGCGGAGATCAGGGAAACGTGGGATGTCATCCACAGGAGGTAGCCGATGGACGTGGCGCTGGTGAAAAACGCCAACCGGATGATGACCACCGCCAGCCTGGCAGATAACGGGATTGAGGTGAGCTTCGCCGACGGGCTTTGGGGCCTCATTCCCTACGGAGAAGTGCCCGAAGTCAGAACACGGAAGGGAATCTCCGGCCTGGAGTTGCCCAACCCCTACGAGTTGGTCCTGCAAACTTCCGGGGTCGAGAGCGTCGAGATTCCCTGGGACTTTGCCCGGCACTACTGCGACGCAACCTACCGGCCAACCATCGAGGCCATAGCGGCCCTCTGTAGGCAGACCATCGGCGACAGGGTGCGGCGTTACCGGGAGTCGGCAGGGTTGACCCAGGTGGCGTTGGCCCGGGCTGCGGACATCGGGAGGGCCACCCTGGTGAGGCTGGAGAACGGGGAGCAGTCCCCCAGGTTCAAGACCCTGAAAGCGGTTGCCGGCGCCCTGGGGATTGACTCGCCGGATTTGCTGGTCGAGCCGGAGTTCCTGCCCCGGTAGCCCGCCGGAGGTCATACACAGGGGAGTAGTACGCAAGGAAATGGCAACAATCGGGAGAGAGCTTACGGCGGCGGTGGAGGAGTATCTTGGTGAGCTACGCCGCATCCGGGCGACAGGGGGCGGCACCGGCGAACTGTCCTACTATCCGCCGTTGAGCAACCTGCTGAACGCCGTGGGCGGCTCGCTGCGCCCCAGGGTGTATTGCGTCAGCCAGTTGGCCCAGCAAGGAGCGGGACATCCCGACTTCGGCCTTTATGGCACTAAGCAGGTGTCAAAAGGTCAGCCCAAGCAGGGTCAGACGCCGGAGGGCGGTGTGGTGGAGGTCAAGTCGGCCAGCGACGACGCCTGGCTCACCGCCGACAGCGCCCAGGTCAGCCGCTACTGGGAGCGCTACCGTCTGGTCCTCGTCACAAACACCCGCGACTTCGTTCTGTTGGGGGAGGACGCCCAGGGCAATCCTGCCAGGCTGGAGACCTTCCGGCTGGCCGATTCCGCCGCAGGGTTCGAGGCCAAGCTGCAACACCTCCGCGCTTTCGCCAACAACGTCGGCCCGGCGCTGGCAGAGTACCTGAGCCGCGCCCTGTCCCACCGGGCCACGCTGGCCGAACCCCGTGACCTGGCCCGGCTGCTGGCCTCCTACGCCCGCGACGGACTGGCCCGCGTGGAAGCGTTCGGCGACGCACCGTCTTTGAACGCGGTGCGGTCGGCGCTGGAGGAAGCGCTGGGCGTCCGCTTCGAGGGCGAGCGGGGATCGGCCTTCTTCCGCTCGACACTGGTCCAGACCCTCTTCTACGGCGTCTTCTCAGCGTGGGTATTGTGGGCGCGGCAGTCGCGCTCGCCGGGTCAGCGGTTCAACTGGCACGAAACGGCTTGGCTCCTGCGCGCCCCAATCCTGGGAGCTCTGTTCCGCCAGGTTGCCAGCCGGGAACAGTTGCAGTCGCTGGACCTCTTGGAGGTGCTGGACTGGACGGCGGCGGCCTTGGACCGAGTGGACCGGGAGGCCTTCTTCGCCCGCTTCAACGAGGGCGAGGCGGTGCCCTACTTCTACGAGCCGTTTTTGGAAGCCTTCGACCCGGCCCTGCGCAAGCAGCTAGGCGTCTGGTACACCCCCGCCGAGGTGGTGCGCTACATGGTGGCCCGTGTGGACCGCGCCTTGAAGGACGACCTGGGCATTGAGGATGGGCTGGCTGCCGAGAACGTCTATGTCCTCGACCCCTGCTGCGGCACCGGGGCCTACCTCGCGGAGACGCTGAAGCGCATTGCCGCCAACCTGCGGGGCAAGGGCCTGGGCGCCCTCACCGGGGCGCGGGTGAAGCAGGCGGCGACGCAGCGGGTCTTCGGCTTCGAGATCATGCCCGCGCCCTTCGTGGTGGCCCACCTGCAAGTCGGCCTGACCATGCGGGCCCTGGACGCGGCCCTGTCCGACGACGGCAACGAGCGGGCCGGGGTGTTCCTGACCAACGCCCTCACCGGCTGGGAGCCGAGGACGCAGAAGCCGCTGCCCTTCCCGGAGCTGGAGGAGGAGCGCGACCGGGCCGAGCGGGTGAAGCAGGACACGCCGGTGCTGGTCATCCTGGGCAACCCGCCCTACAACGGCTTCGCGGGCATGGCCGTGGACGAGGAGCGGGAGCTGTCCGAGGCCTACCGCACCGTCCGGGAGGTGCGGAAGCCCGAGGGCCAGGGTCTGAACGACCTTTACGTGCGTTTCTTCCGCATGGCAGACCGGCGAATAGCGGAGAAGACCGGGCGGGGCGTCGTCTGCTTCATCTCCAACTACTCGTGGCTAGACGGCCTGTCGTTCACCGGAATGCGGGAACGCTACCTGGACGCCTTCGACACGATCCGCGTTGACAACCTGCACGGCGACCGCATCATATCGGAATACACTCCCGACGGACGTACCAGCGAGACAGTCTTTGCTATTCAGGGCCAGTCGCCAGGCATCAGAATAGGCACGGCGATAACACTGTTGTCCAAGTCAGGGGATGTTTCTGATGAAAACGGTAATAGGAGCATCCTTTATCGTGATTTCCATCAAGCAAGGGCCGAAGCACGGCGGGATGCTCTTCTGGGCAGCCTTGACGCGCCTACGATGAATTCCGGGTATATTGAGATTCAACCGCGAATTAACATTGGGTTGCCGTTCAAACCGATGTTGGTCAATCGGAGTTGGAGCAAATGGCCGTCGCTGCCGGAACTGTTTCCAACATCGTTCCCAGGAGTCAAGACAAGCCGTGACTCGTTTTTGGTCGATATTGATCTCGACAAACTCAGGACAAGGGTTCAGGCATATTTTGATTCTGGCGAAGTCCAGCGGGCTGGTCCAGACGAGGCGGGTTTTGTCCGATACACCTACCGCCCGTTTGATAACCGATGGCTATATTGGGAAGCTAATGGCGGGTTGCTTGACCGTCCGCGTCCAGATTATAAGCTGCACCTATTTAACGAAAACGTATGGTTGTCTGCCGTTCCTCGTCTGCGGAGAGACGCAACCGAGACACAGACTACAGTAACTGGGAATCTAGCGTCTCTTCATCTGAATGAGTGGAGTGCCAGTATGTTCCCCGCGTGGCTCCGCGACGAGGGGTTGGCGTTGGACGGTGGCGGGGCACAGCGCCGCCCCAACTTGTCGGCGGCGGCGCATCGTTACCTCGACCGGCTGGGCTTGGGGGTGGAGGACCTGTTCCACCACGCTCTGGCGGTGTTGCACGACCCGGCCTACCGCGAGGCCAACGCCGGGGCGCTGCGCATGGAGTGGCCGCGGATACCGCTGCCCGGCTGGCCCGACGGCGACGCACCCAGTGCCGCCGACGAGTTGCGCGCCTCCGCTGCCCGGGGCCGGGAGTTGGCCGCGCTGCTGGACCCGGAAACGCCGGTGGCGGACGTGACCGCCGGAACGCTGCGCCCGGAACTGGCGGCCATCGCCGTCCCGTCCACCGCCGACGGGCGGAACATGACCGGCGACGACTTCGCGCTGACCGCCGGCTGGGGCCACTTCGGAACCGGCGACGCCGTGATGCCGGGCCAGGGCCGCGCCGTGGAGCGCGACTACACCACCTCCGAGCGGGAGGCCCTGGGCGAATCTGTTGCCGTCCTCGGCAACACCACCGTCGACGTCTGCCTGAACGACAACGCCCGTTGGAGCAACGTCCCCGCCGCCGTATGGGACTACAAGCTAGGCGGCTACCAGGTGCTCAAGAAGTGGCTGTCGTACCGCGAAAGCAATGTCCTGGGCCGAAACCTCTTGTCGGAAGAGGTGCAGCACTTCACCGACACGGCGCGCCGAATTGGGGCTTTATTGAGGGTTGTGAATGGAGAAGTTCCGGACTCGAATTAAGCTGCTGTAATCGTTCTCGATATTCTTGGGGGAGTTCCAATGAACAACGTAGTTTCCTTGGATGACTTGTTTCACAAACGATTGTTCCGGGTGCCCGACTATCAGAGGGGCTACTCATGGGAGCATCAACAAATACGCGAGTTCTTGGAAGACTTGGAATTGCTGCCCGATAGCCGATACCACTACACGGGCACGGTAGTGTTGCATGAATCCAATGACAAGAAGCCTCGTATGGATACCGATGGTAATGCTTACGCCCTGGTTGACATTGTCGATGGTCAACAAAGACTGACAACCATAGTCATGGTGCTTGACGAAATCCGTAGGTCCTTGAGCACCTTCTCCGATACGTCAAAGGGACTCTCCCAAGGAATAGTCAAAAACTTCGTGTCCACCCAAGAGATTAGCGGCCAACCGCTCTTCAAGTTGTCCTTGAACTCGGACACGGACCATTTCTTCAGGAACAGAATCCTCGCGGAAGAACCAGGCGTAGAGGGACCCCAGATTACCTCAGAGCGCCGTCTCGCAGAAGCCAAAAAGCAAATCGCTGAATATATCGGATCAAAGTCTGACGCGGATGTGGGCGACGGGGAGGACTGGCTGAGGTCGCTGTACAAGAAACTCGCCACTCAACTCCGTTTCTCGTTGTATGAAGTGGAGGATGAAGCCGAGGTCGGTGTCATATTCGAGGTCATGAACGACCGCGGTAAGCCTCTCACCGACTTGGAGAAGGTGAAAAACTATCTGCTACACGTCTCGACCTCGCTGGTGTTCTCTAACGACCTGGGGAACGCAGTAAACTCGGCGTGGGCTGAGATATTGCGTCAGTTGATGTCCGCTGGGCTTGTTTCGAGCGACGACGAAGATCGCCTGCTCAGGTCCCACTGGCTGGCCTACCACAATCCACAGTTGAGAAGGTGGCAGGGAAGCAGGAGTGTCAAACAAAGCTTTGGACTTCGCAACTACGCCGGTCGCCACCAAGAGCTTCTAAATGACCTTCTGGCCTATACGGAGGGACTCAGGGAGTCATCAATCATCTTCAGTGATGCTTACCAGCCTAACAGGACGGACGCTTTCGCTTCATTCAAGTCCGATTCCAAAGCGCGAGCCGAAATAGTCGATTGGAGCACAAAACTCAGAAGAACCGGTTACCTTGCCACCTTCTTACCTCTGCTAATTGCGGTCAGAAGGAGGTGGCCCGAAGACCCAGACAAATACCTGATGGTCCTTAAGTTGTGCGAGACTTTCGCCTTCCGGGTCTACCGCTGGAGTGAATACAGGTCCAACTCGGGTCAGCCTACCGTATTCAGATTGGCGTTTCAACTCGCTACGGTGGCACGAACATACGAGGAAACATTGCAGGCCTTGAAGGACCACTTGGCCTACTGGTGTCGCGACGACAACTTTAACGACGAACACCAGGGGGGAGATCCGAATGTCTGGTATCGATGGGGAGGGCTCCGCTACTTCCTGTATGAGTATGAGATTGCCTTAGCATCGCAGCAAGGTGCGTCTCCGATCGTCCCTTGGGGCGAACTGACCAGCCGTGACTTGAAGGAGACTGTAGAACATATCCTTCCCCAGTCAATCTCACACCAATCCTACTGGAGGGATAGGTTCAATCGCCACCAGCATCAAAGTTACGTCCATGATCTGGGAAATCTGACCTTGACGAAGCACAATTCGTACTACCAGAACAAGCCATTTCCAGAAAAGCGGGGCTCGGTCACGGCGGAAGGCCATTGCTACGCTAAGTCGCCCTTCTTCCTTGAAAGACAACTCACGGAATTGGACGAATGGAACGCAGCAGCAATAGACCAGCGACGCGCCCGATTGCTCGAATGGGCCCGGGGCAGGTGGGCAGTCGAGTCCAGCGAATCGTCTGCAGGCGAGATTGAACCAGAGGACCAAGATGAAGATAACAACGAAGATGACGTAGCTGGAGTGGATGGCTTGGACGAATCATGAGATGCCCTCTGGGGATGACCGAGCAGGTTCCCTCCGCGTCGGTCCGCCTCACCTACCCTACATCATCCAAGTCGACCGCCCATGAGTAGCGCAGTTTCCGTTGCTATTGTCTCTTTCGAATGAACATTTTTGATTTTATACAGTTCGATGGGCCGGCAAGAATACTTGACGCGGTACACGCGGTGGAGAGCATCTTTTCATGCTGGTCCAGTTGATGCGGGATTTCCAGGAGTTGGCGAGAGCGACAGCGGTGGTTGAGGCGTGAGATTTCCGGGTACAGACTGGATTGGGGAAACGATGTCTTTGGTAGAATGGGATAGGGACGCACTTTGTGGCGACGGGATCCGTTACGGACGGTGTCATCATGCTGATTGAAAGATTGCGGGTACAAGGGCTGCTGTCATTCGGGCCGGATGGCATTGACCTGCCTCTGGAATCGCTGAATGTGGTCATCGGGCCGAATGGCTCCGGCAAGTCGAATCTGCTGCAGGTATTGGGTTTACTGCGAACCGCCGCCGGAGGCGACAGAGCGCTCGTCAACGGCAGGGACTGGGAAAAGTTGCTGTGGCAAGGCCCCCCCCAAATGAAAGACGACGCTCCAGCCAAAGCGCGGGTGGTTGCCAATGTGAAACTGCCTGGATTGGAACGGAAATGGGATTACCATCTGGAACTCTTCCCCTCTACCGGAGAGCATAAAAAAGAATATATACCCATGGCTGGCACAAGCGAGCTAGCCATCCTGCACCGCCACTATAGCGATATCCGCCTATACAACAATTGGGCATTCGGGTCGCTGGCATCTATACGCGACGGGCAAGGACCTCCTGTAAAGCCGTCTTGGCCGAGTGATACGGGAAACTCGGGCTCAACACCCATCGTGGGGCAGGACAACGGCGTAAGATACAAGCGTGACCTATACAACCCGATTGCCTCTTGGCCCGATGAAGATGATAAGTGGCTTACAGAAACCGCTGGAAACCTTCCCAGCGTGATTTCGCGCTTTTCGTCCGATCGGCGGATTACTCTGGGAAAATACCTGAACAGACTCTACGATGGGATTGTAGGAATCACCACGCCGTTCGTTGACGGCAAGGTGTCCGTTGTAATTGAGGAAAACGGTGGCCGGGAAATTCCGGCGGAGCGACTTTCCGACGGCACACTGCGCTACCTGAGCTTGCTAACGGTTCTGCTTGACCCCGACCCACCGCCCTTGATTGGTATTGAAGAGCCGGAGTTGGGTCTGCATCCCGACATAGTGTTTGAACTAGGGAAACTGCTGGTTGAAGCCTCGGAGCGTACCCAACTGGTGGTGACCACGCACTCTCACACGCTGGTTGACGCGCTGACCGACCACCCGACCAGCGTGGTGGCCTGCGACAAGCACGAAGGACAGACCTGGTTCAAGCGGGTAACGACAGGAGTTGCTGAGGTATGGCTGAACGACAATAGCCTGGGTCAGGTGTGGAGCATGGGGGGAATTGGGGGAAATCGGTGGTAAGGGTTAGCATCTACATCGAAGGCGGGGGAGACAGCGCGAAGTTGAACCAGATTTTTTGCACCGGGTGGCGAGACTTCTTCACATCGGCGGGACTCACAGGCCGCCTACCAGCAGTAGTGCGTTGCGGGGATAGGGCGAATGCTTTTCGACGGTTCTCTGTCGCGCTTAGAGAGGCAGGAGATAACGAACTGCCCATCCTGCTGGTGGACAGCGAGGGGCCGGTCAAGGAGGGCCAATCCACGTGGGAGTATCTGCGAGACAACGACGGCTGGCGTCCGCCGGCCGGGGCCTATGATAACCAGGCTTATCTGATGGTACAGGCCATGGAGGCGTGGCTGATGGTGGACCGGGACGCGCTGCGCGACTATTTTGGCCGGGGGTTCAACGAGAACCGATTGCCGGGGCAAAGCGACCCGGAGCAAATTCCCCAAAATACGCTGGAGTCGTCGTTGAAGGACGCCAGCGCGGGCTGTGGCCGGCAGTATGTCAAGGGGCCAGTGTCCTTTGAGATTCTGGGGCGGGTGGATGCCGACAAGGTGAAAGAGCGATGCAGCCATGCCAAGATCTTGTTAGACCATTTACGGTCGCTTTAACCGTTGCCGCTGAACAGGGTCGCAGTAACAGTTCAGACTTGAGGGGAAGTGAGCAGTTGTTGGTAAGCGGTTTGGTATATCGGGCGTCTAAAAGAGCACGACAATTTAGGAATGACCATGGATGACCAGCAGTTGATACGAACCCTCCGGTCCGTTGGTATGGAAGTATTTGAAACCTTAATATGATCAATTTGCTGATGAGTCGTTGACCAACCGGCAGATTGCCGCATTGATGAAGGAGCGACGAAACTACACCGACGGGCACACGGTCGCAGTCGAGTCGGCCACGCACGGATGATCATCAGAAACGGCCGGGGGCCTGATGCGCTGCGACCGTGTGCCGAAAGAACCAGATAAGCCCTGAATAGCGTCATCTACAAGAGAACGGAACCTCAGCAACTCCTTGGTGGTGAACTGGAACAGCGTGGAGTCGTGGCGGGATCGGTCCAACGGTTCGATTATCAGCATCCTCGGCAACTACGCAGCGTCCCGGCATTGTAGTCGAACTCGTTGCTGAACTCCACGGTTGCAAAGCAGGAGTAATAGGCATCAGAGTCTCATCCACATCTCAAAGACGGTACTGTCTACCACCATGTCAGACCTGTCTCAATAGGCTCGGACTAGCTTTGACTGTTTCTGTATAGTAGTTACGGGCCCCGAGCCACATCTGAAAGACGGTTCGGCCTATCGTCAAAATTGACCCACTACAAGGAGCTAGGACTATCTGTATGGGCCGCGCTCAGGGGATCACAAGGTGCCCAACCACATCTCGAAGATAGTTCCACCTACCGTGCACACAGGCCCACCAGACTTGACAAAATCAAGAACCTTCACGGTGTGGTTCAAGCTGGAGGTGTAGCACTTGATGTGCGGCAGCCGGAGACAACGTACGTGAGAATGGCAACGGATATGAAATACGTCAGGCGATCATGGTTTCACAGTCTGATGTCGCGCTTGGTGCTGCGCAGGCGAGGCTCGTGCACGCCCAGCCTTGAGATGCTTTCCACCGAAAGAGGCGTTCCCATTCGGCAGACCAATCTCGCGCCCGATGGCTTGGAGTTCTCCGAGGACGTGTCGGAGGGCCTATTCGACTCGCACGTATCGACGGTGCGTTCCCTGCTCCCAAACGGGTCTCCGGCATACGCCCGCGTGTTTCACCTGCCTAGCTGAACGACGGCGAGAAGCAGCCTGTCAGATGGTCCACGGTGGCTTCATGGACGGGCCGGTCTGCCCATCCACAACCAAGGGTGCGCTCTGAACACGCCACCCGTCGAGTGACGCTCTATTAATCGGGCCGCTTACCCCAAGCAACGAACTGGCGTACTGCCCGAACTACTGTCGCATGGTTTGTTCCGGAGAAATGCGGCGCGATGATGTCGGTAAAGAACTCCAGCTGAAGGCTCATCATCTCGTGTACCCCGCCCACATCGTGGTACTGCCAGCGCACCCCGTCGGGTGATTGCAGGGTGACCCGGGTGCCCGTCTCCGCCGCGAACTCGCTGCCGTTGAATTCCTCCAGCAGCTCCGGGACGGTCAGTTCCAGGTAGAGGGCGCCGCCCGGAGCCGTCCAGCGGACCAGCTTCTCAACCAGGGCGCGAATGGCGCCCTCGTCGTTGAGGTAGGAATAGGAGCTCCAGAAATTGCTCACCAGGTCAAAGCGCTGCCCCTCAGGCGCATCGTATGTTGTGCAGCCGCGCCTGCTCAAGCTGGGCCGCGCTCCTGTCGATGCCCATGCGCCGGTGGCTGGGAAACTGCGCCAGGTGCCACCCCTGCCCGCAACAGGTGTCCAGCCAATTGCCCAATGGCTTTAACAACCTGCTCAGCAGCGCCACGTTGAGTTGCAGTTTAGACTCCCACAGCGGGTGATCGATGTAGAGTGCCGCGTACGGCCGAACATAGCGCTCACCATAGATCTCATCAGGTGGGGCGGCCTTGCTCTCCGGTATCGGTCGGTCCAATTCACCACCTCGATTCGGCCGCGGAGGCCCGTCCTCCGGGGCCGCATAATTCGGCTCTACCGGGGCAATTATGCCAGCATCGGTCAAATATCACAATAGGTCACGATAATTGTATCCCTAAGTCACTGGAATATCATACACACGTGATACCATATCGTGTAAATGTCTTCGGCGATGGATCGTATGAAAAATATTTGCAATTGAGGGAGGACTTCCATGACGACAGCAACTGAGTTGAAGGCCCGGATTCTGAACAAGGCGGAGGAGGACGGCGAGTTCCGCGCCTGGCTCATCGCCGACCCGAAGGCGGCAATCTCGTCCGAACTCGGGGTTGCCGTGCCGGACGGTTTCGACGTGGCAGTCCACGAGGACAGCGCGACGACGGCGCACCTGGTGTTGCCGCCCTCTCCGCAACTCAGCGAGGCTGAGCTGGCACAGGTCTCTGGAGGAGGGGACATCTGGTCCGTAGCTCGGCCCGCCTGACCTCGGCCCGCTACGGCGTGATGGCCTTGCCGCCCTCTCCGAAGTTGACGGAGGCCGACCTGGAGGCCGTCGCCGGCGCGAACCTCTGGAACCAGACATTCGGCACGAACCACCCAGGGTAGCGCCGGCACGCAGCGGTCACAGAGATCCAAGAGGGGAGTTATATAGGGAAGGGGTAGAACCATGACCACAGCAACCGAGTTGAAGGCCCGGATTCTGAGGAAGGCGGAGGAGGACGGCGAGTTCCGCTCCCGGCTCATCGCCGACCCGAAGGCAGCCATTTCGGCTGAAACCGGAACGACCATACCAGACGGATTCGACATCGTGGTGCACGAGGACAGCGCCACCACCGCCCATTTGGTGCTGCCGCCATCGGGGGAGCTCTCAGAGGCCGAAATGGAATCCGCTGCCGGCGGCATGGGGATAATTGTTTGGTAACGCAGTCACTCATCGGACGCGGATATCCAAGATCATACACTTGTGGATAGCATAGCCATCAGTTTGTGTCTCGAAAGGAGAAACCATGACGACAGCAACTGAGTTGAAGGCCCGGATTCTGAACAAGGCGGAGGAGGACGGCGAGTTCCGCGCCCGGCTCATCGCCGACCCGAAGGCGGCAATCTAGTCCGAAATCGGGGTTGCCCTGCCGGACGGATTCGACGTCGTGGTGCGCGACGACGGCGCACCTGGTGTTGCCGCCCTCGCCGAAGTTGACGGAGGCCCAGCTGGCACAGGTCTCCGGAGGAGGGAACTGGAGGGACTCATGGAACTGGTAACCCCTCGGCCCGCTACGGCGTGATGACCTTGCCGCCCTCTCCGAAGTTGACGGAGGCCGAGCTGGGGGCCGTCGCCGGCGGGTTTCAATGGGGATACTACACCGGCCCCTAGGCTGCCTGTAGCACGATCGTGCCTGCGTAGGCCTTGGCGGCGATGGTCCCGCGGTCCACGACCACCTTTACGTGATTGATGCTCTGCTGGACCCGGTATACCCCGGTCGCGTCGAAGACCTGCTCCACCCGTGGCCAGGCCTTCAGCCCGCGAGCCTTTTCCGGTAGGCACCAGGACCGCTCCTCCAGCCGGTTGATCAGGCGGCCCCATCCGGCGCGGTCCAGTTCATGCCATGCCGCGGGCCGGTAAAACTCCAGTCCAAGACGCGGAGAAATCCCCTGCGCCGTTACGTCGATGCTCAAACTGACGGCCTGCCTCGTCAGTCCTGCCAGGCTCTCGCAAACGGCGGTGACGTCTGCCGGGGAGCCGGACCATCCCAACCGCTCCAGCATCTCGATGGCGTCTGCGCCGGGTCTGGTGCCTATGATAAGGCGTATCGCCCGTTGCGGCCGGCCCGGCAGAATGCCGGCCTGCGAAACGCCTGCGGTGGGGTGGAGCAGGCTATAGATGCGTTGCATCTGCCGCAGAATGGCTTCATCGGGCGTCCATCCGGCGACAGCCCATAGCCCGGCTGCGAGAAGCTCCGGGTCGGCGTACAACTCCCGCTGGCGGGATGATTCCGGCACATCCCGTGGCACTATGAAGATGCCGGGCGGGGCGGGCTGATCCGACGAAATCCCGGCCAGATCGTACTCCAGTAGTACCCCGCCTTCCCCCTGTGCCAAAAGAGCCCTGGGGTTGCTCGACTGTTCAGCCAGGAACGCCCCCAGCGCGGCCTGTGGCGATTCCAGCGGGGCAACCTCGCCCTGGCGGACGTAGAACTCGGCGAGACGGGAGCCGGGAGACGGCG
>MKWU01004178.1_pt1 | contig 17520 bp, 11 predicted proteins | sample 809101 | NCBI WGS metagenome assembly MKWU01 (sample SAMN05860141, study PRJNA318959) | sponge metagenome | host: Aplysina aerophoba | place: Slovenia: Piran, Adriatic Sea, Gulf of Piran | collected 2013-05-07 | reverse complement strand
CATTGCCGAGATCGAAGCTGCGGGGATCCTAGCCACGCCATCGAACAGCCGCTACAACGAGGCATTGTGCGAGGCGGCACGCGAGTCGATTGTGGACGGAGGTCGCCTTGTTAAACTCCAGCGATAATAAACAGGCGAATACCTTGTTGACCGCACTTAGCGAAGAGTTCCGCCATGCTGCTCGCGGGAAATCCATCCCGAGGCACAGGAAACGCAATTCTTAGACCCTGGGCGCGCACTCACCCTTTGACTTCAAGATATTGAAGACAGGCCCGTTGAGCGGATTCGATCTCGCTCCAGGTCGCAATGTGGAACAGGGCTTCGTGATACGCTGCGTTTGAAACTCAGCCACCCGCTCGAGCTCGACCTCCTTCACGAGGACTGGCCCGTAAAGCGATGGCAAGGAGGAGTTCGAAATGAGCAATACAGTCGGAACTAAGATCGTAGCGTGTCTAGCGCTGTGCGTTGCCACTGCTTTGTCGGCGGAGATCCCTGAAGAGTTCCAGAGGACTGCAAGTACGGTGGCGTCGGCACAACGCGTCAACATGGCCGCGCCTGTCTTGACCGGCACCGATAACCTTGATGTCGACTCCGTCAGGCAGCAGTTTGGCGTACATGGAGAACTGGCCATTCCCGGCTACGACACGGCCCAGGGGATTTTGGACCTCATTGCCGGAACCTCCACAGGAGCGTCAAGACTCACCTCGCTCGAGATCGGCCTTGCGGCGCTAGAGTACAACTGGTTCGTAGCTACCTTGGTCGGAGACGAGTCGCTGTCCAGCAGGCTTGCAGCCGAGGTCCGTTCGCTGGTGGCTGTCTATGACGAAATCGCCGACGACCTTGTCACCCCGACCGTCCTAACTCCGTTCGCCAGTGTGTTTTATCCGAGGAACGAAGCCGGTCAACTGGTGATGTCGCTCAGAAGGATGGCTGGATCTGCCATATTTCGCCTGCAGATCCCCCAAGTCGTAGATCCCGAGGGATACCTGCGGCAACGTATGACTGCAACACACTCGAGACTCACGAACACCGCTGATTTAATTATGGACGCCGCCGAAGCGTACAGCTATTACTAGCGAGCATTCCCAAATGGCAAATACACGTAGACAAGTTCTGATCTGGATATGCGCTTAGGCACGCTTGAGGCGAGTCGACTTGTGGTCAGAATAGAATTCCGGCACCCGTGGTCCCTGTTCGACTCATCCCGCGAACCCGAATCGATCGAGGGCTTCGACTCTGGGAGGCTGGGGGGGGGGCTCGCGATGCGCCCGTTGCGAATTCCCAGGGCGGACTTGGTAATCGCGGAAGGCGATGCGTGGGGGAGTCTCTGCGCTCTCGTTACGGAGGCGGCCCAGAGGACTCCACAGCACGTGGACTCCGGAAATGGCTATGTGACAGTCGCCGACGGCCTTCTCACAGCAGCGCAGTTGTTAGAGAATGGAGGCCAGACCGTCATTGCCCTGCTTGAGATCCTGGCACCAAGCCGGGTTAGGGCGCGCGAGGGGCCTTCCGGCCCCCGCCGATGTTCTGTCCGGCTTGGAAGAGATGGCCGGACTCTCGAATGATCGCGCTCACGCCGATCTGATCTCCGCACCCCCTCTTTCCTGGAAGCCTGTCCGCGGAGCGTAATTGCCTGCCCGACTTGCAGGGATTGGCGAGTGAAGTTCCTGCGCTGCGCTACCCGTACCGACATGGCCTCGCCAGTCCAACGGATCGGGTCGCCTCGGGCGTCGCATAGCCTGTTGCCATCGGCCCCGATTTGGTCAATCACAATGCGAATTTGAGGATTGACGTATCGCACCTCGACGATTTCACCGCACAGTGTCGGCACGCGGCCCGGGTCGTATACGCCCGGAATGCTGTGATGCGCACGCACGCTTACAGTAACTGTAGCGGTCAAGAATGCTAGGACTGTCCCGCAACTCGTGCCCATCGGCCCCGACCCGTCGCGACGCCAAACCAGCGGCAGAAATGCGCGAGTCTGATGGCACTAGGCATTCTTTCGATTCGCTGTAAGCATCAGCGTGGCGCAGGCCGCTCGCCTCGCCGCAATTTCGCAATCGTGGCGAGAGACTGCACGACTTCCGCATCGTCCGATCGGATCTTGGCCGCCAGCCGCAGTTCGATCTCCGCTTGGTCTAAATCGCCAGCGCGGGCGTAAATCAAGCCGAGGTTCTTGTGCAACAGAAATTCGGTCCGGCAGCTTCTGCAAATCTCGATTGCTTCCTTGAGCTGTTCGATGGCACGGGCTACGTCCCCGGCGCGAAGCGACGCAAGCGCGAAGTTCCCTAGCGTATCGGCCCGCTCTCCGGTGCGTTGCTGCGATCTGGATGCTTGGAACCGCTCCTGATACAGACGCGCCTCCTCCGGATGGTCTTTCCTCAATTCGCGGAACAGATTGTAGAGCGCTTCCCGATGATCGGGGTCGAGTTCGACAGCCTTTTTCCAGCGCTCGATCGCCGCCGGACGACTCCCTAGTGCAAGTTCCAGCTGTCCCAGCTGATAGTGCCCGCGAGCATCTGTCGGCTTGAGTGCGATAAACCGTCGCCATAGCTGCGCCGCCTCCGATCGGTTTTCCATGCGCTGTTCAGCCATGGCCAGGAAATAGAGCGCTTCGGCATGCTTCGGGTCAAGGTCCGTTGACTTGCCTAGATCCGTCTTGGATTCCGCCACCCTCCCAAGCTGGAAGAGCATGCGACCACGATTGAATCGAGTCGCAGCCGATTCAGGCGCTAGTTCAACTGCCTTGTCAAACGCTGCCAGTGCGTCTTCGGTCTTGTGCGCGTCGGCGAGAGCGATGCCGAGATTGAGCCGCGCCTCGGCGGACTGCGGATGGAGGTCGACAACCTTGCTCAGCGTCGCGACAGACTCCCGTGCACGTCCGAGTCGAGCTTGGATCATGCCGAGTGCGGTTAGAGACTTGACACTTCCGGACGTTAGCCGGACGGCCTTCTGGACCTCCTGCTCGGCCTCTTCGAATCTCTCTTGGTCGGCAAGCATCAAGCCCAAGTTGACGTAGGCCTGTGCGTATTCGCGATCATCTTCGATTGCCCGACGAAAGTGTCGCTCGGCTTGGTCGGCACGCCCTTGGCGGCCGTACATTACGCCGAGGTTGTTGTGCGCTTCGGCATACTGCGGACTGAGACGTACCGCTTCCCGCAAGGCTTGCTCCGCTTGGGGAAACCAGCCGATGTTCAGGTAGAGCACCCCAAGATCGTTATGGGCTCGCTCCATGCCTGGATCCAGCTCGAGCGCCTTCTTGAGGGCTTCGAGTTGGTCACCCTTTTCGCCGAGTGCAGAGTGCGCCAAGGAAATGTCGTAGCGATAGCGGGCGTCGTTCGGGTTTAGACGGATCGCCTCGGCGTACGCGACTGCGGCTTGGGCTGGGTCGCCCGAGTCCAGCGCTGCGTTCCCGCGCGAAGCGGCGGTCTCGGCTTGGCTGTTCTTCACCTCCGCTTGCTTTCGGTCTTGAAAGGCCCGCAGTTCCGCTTGTGCCTCCTCCTCGGCTTGCAGCGCTCGCATGACGCGACCGAGCTGGAATCGGATCTCCGCCGATTCCGGCTCAAGCCGCTTGGCCCTCTCTAGGTGAACCCTGGCGTCGGAATACTTATTTTGCCTGGCCAAGACAAAGCCTAGGTTGTAGCGAGTGTCGGAATGGTCTGGCCGCAACTCGGCGGCTCGCCGCAGGTCCTGCTCTGCTTTCTCATACCGGCCAACGCCGCGTAGCGCAACGCCCAGCAGATGGCGGACCTCGAATTCGTCAACGCTCGCAGGACGCTGCTTCGCAAAGTCCTCGACGAGGTCCAAGACTTCTTGGTGCTGGTGAAAGTTTGCGAGTGCTTTGGCCGCTGACATCCGGGCGGAGTGGTTGTTGGGATCAAGTTCCAGCGCCTTGCGATAGTGCTCTGCGGCGGCTGGGAAATTTTCCGTCCGGGCATAAGCGGTTGCAAGGTTGAAGTGTCCGCTCGGCAGGTTCGGATAGGTCTGCACTAGTTCGCTTAGGACGGCAATCGCGTCTGCGTACCGCCCTTCCTCCGCATACGCTGCGCCCATCATCATGGGGATCTCCACGCTGCTGGAATCAACGCGGCGGGCCTGTTCTAGGAATCCCAGCGCCGCCGAGCTCCGTCTCTGCTGCATGCGCACGCGGGCCATGCCAAACAGTGCTTGAGCAGATTCCGGCCTCAGTCCGAGCGCCTCCCCAATCGGCCGCTCCGCAGCGGACGCGTCCCCACCTTCCAACAGCACGAACCCAAATGCGAGATTCGCCTCGAACGAAGCTGGATTGAGCCGTGTCGCGACTTCGAGCTGTTCGGCGGCCTCGTTCGGGCGGCCGGTCTTCGCTAGTAGCAGGCCGAGATTGAACCGCGGCTCCCAGTAGTCGCCGTCCAGTTGGATAGATTTCTCGAACGCTTCAGACGCACAATCGGTCGAGCCCTTGTCAGCGAACCAACTGCCCAGGGCGTTGTAAGCGACCGTTGAAGGCTCGGCGGCGAAAGTCGGCTTGAGTTGGGCCGGTGGATCGCATCGAGGTTGGGCAGCGAGCTGCGCGGACGATGTAATCAGTAGGCCGATGACGAGCGAGTGCGTCCGGCCCTTGAACGGAGAGCCTGTCACTTCTATCCGATGATTCTACGCGAGCGGGCGATCTGAGGCCGATTGTGGCTGCTGGTGTTGAGCCGAACTGACCGCTGCCGCAACTCGGTTGACGAGCCGAGGAAAGGCAGCCGCGGACTCCAGCAATCGCCCGGATGGTTGGGTTCCGTTGATGCATTGTTGCAACGCACAGCGGACTACCCGTTGCACCCTGCCCTCAGGCCGTTGGCGTGCGTTGCCGGACGAGGAGTGGCCTAGACCTGACTGGTCCGGCACACCCCCTTGTTTGAGGATCCTGGGCCAAGCAACTACCGTCGGCGGCGTAGGCATCCGGAACTCGCGACCGATTCCCGAGGCCATGCCAGCACCGACGAGCAGCGCGGTCAACCCTCGGGCTCGGGCCGGAAACGTCAAAAGTGGATCTTGAGTCCGAGCTGGATTTGACGCTCGGTGCTCCTGGTGCTGAAGATCTTGCCGAAATTCGGATTGTCGATTTGCGCGGTGGGCCTGTCCCATGTCGGATGGTTCGTCGCGTTGAACATCTCTACCCTCAGCTCCAAGATCTTGTCCTCCAAGAAGCGGAACTTCCGAAAGATCGAAAGATCGAGATTCGCGTAGGGGTCGCCCTGGAACACGTGTCGGCCTAGGTTCCCGAAGGTGAACGGTGCAGGCACGTCAAAGGCGGCTGTGTTCAGCCACTGCGCCGGACTTCGCGCCCCTGCGTCCGGGTCGCCGACCAGATTCGCTCGCAGGTACCCTCCATTGATGTTGTTGGAACCCGCGTTTCCGGTATTTGCCAAGTCGCCCGAGACGCCGACATGGTAGTTCTGGCCGGATGCGAATTGAACGATGCCGTTCAGCTGCCACGGCCCTAGAATGTGATCCAAGACCTTCGAGCCCGTCCGCAACCTCCCGCCGACACCGGTCGGGAGTTCGTAAACCCAGCTTGTCGTAAACACGTGCGGAATGTTGAACGCCGACGGCCCCCAGTTGTCGTTGAACTCATACGGATCCTGCGGATTGCAGCCATCCTCGTTAAAGTATCCCGAGCAGTGGTCAAGCGACTTGCTTAGCGTGTAGGACACCAAGTACGAGAGCCCGGAGGTGTGTCGGCGTTTCAGCTGGAACTGGAACGCGTTGTAGCTGGCCCGTCCCCAGCTTCTGTCGAAGAACGACGGCGTGATGTGGGGGAACCTGCGCCGCACAGAGGAATCGCCCGGACCCGGTTCCAAAGCGGTGTTGTACATTCCGCCCACCCGGATGTTGGCCCCTCGCGATCCCACATAGGCCAGATCGACCAGCGTGCTCTCGTCCAACTCGTACTGCACGCTGAAGTTGTACTGCTGAGCGTAGGGCATCTCGACGTTCGGGTCGTAGAACCACGTGACGTGGCCGAACGGCGTGGGTGCCGGAAAGATCGGGTTATCGCCCAAGTCCAGCGGATCCTGCGCCGTCAGCTTCGGAGTGGGTTGCTCCGATGTCGGAAGATTGAGGTTCGGCTGCTGCAGGAGTCCGACATCGGGCCACGCGCCGACGACGCCCATGTTGGCCTGAATGTTTCCAGCCCAGCTGTCGAAAGTTACGCCGTAGTATGTCCGGATGGCGAGTTTGTCGGTGATCCGATATGCAATCCCCAAGCGCGGTCCAAGGTTCCAAGGCCTGTCCCGACTCGGCTTCCCGTTCGGGGCCAGAATCACGCCCTCCGGGAGCGCGCCACCGGGGATGCATGGTGCCCCTCCGGCCTCCTCGCACGATGGCGTCTGAATTTGTAACTCGTACAGCCCCCGAATCAGGTCGAGATTGCCGACATGGTTGTTGTTGTACTCGTCGCTTCCGAAATGCCCGAAGATCGTGCTGTCGTTACGGAGCCCTATATTGATGTTCAACCGGGGCGTCACCTTCCAAGAATCCTGCACGTAGAAGCCGTGGACACGAGCTCCGCGAACCTGTTCGATGTTGCCGCGACGGTTCGAGTAGTCCGGCACGCTCAACAGGTACGAAGCGAGGCCGCTGCCTGTGTCGCCCGGATTCTGAGGGTCGCTGGTTTGCACGGCGCTAAACCTGACACTGCCGGAGAAGCCCGGTCCGAGGTAGCCATTCGTGTTGTACGATCCGCCGATCTTGATGGTGTGGTTTCCGATGATCTTGGTGTAGTTGCCGCGGAACTGATAGATGTCGGTCATGTCCCGATAGCTGTAGCTCGTTCCGCTGGAAGCGAAGCCCGGGACAGTGACCGCAGGGGCTATGCAGCCTCCCGCTAGGATCTCCTCCGGCCAACGGCAGGCGAAACTCTGCGCGAACTCGCCGGTCGCTACCAGATCTGCGGCACTCCGGTTCTCGTAGTAGCCCTCGAATCCCTGCACCATCTTGACCCGCCCAAAAGAGAACTGCAGGACAGAAGTAGGGCTGGCCGTCCAAGTGTAGTTGGCCCCTATATTCCAAGACTCTAGGATGCCCTCGCTCGTGCGGCCCTCGACGCCACCGCTATTGATCGTCGGCTGGTCACCGGTGCCATACCGGAACCAGACCGCCTGATTGTTCGTGATGAGGTGATCGACCTTGACTGACCACTCGTTCACATCGGTTTTGGCCGGCCTGCCGTCGAACGCGTTCTGGCCGGGTACGCCGATGTCCCGGGCGGCGGGCCAGATCGCCTTCGCATAGTTCACCAGGCCAGTGTTAAGCCTGCTTGCTGGGATCCGGTTGTTCTGGAAGGGCGTGCGCAAGAAGGTGCCCGGGCTTGTTGGGTCCTCGACCGTTGTAAACGGGTCGAAAATCGACGGCTCGCCGCTCAGGTCGCCGCCCAGCTGCGCGTCGGTCGGGACGAGGGAGCGGGACTCGGCGGGCGTCCTGCGCCGAAACCATTGGCCGGACGCGAAAAAGAACGTCCGATTCTTCGCGATGGGACCGCCGCCAGCGCCTCCCCACTGGTTCTGCCGCAGCGGGGTGACCTTGTCGCGGAAGGGGTTGCGGGCATCGAAGAAGTCGTTTCGCAAGAACCAGAAGCCAGTTCCGTGGTACTCGTTCGTGCCGGACTTGCTGACCACGTTGACGATTCCGCCGCGAACGCCCCCGAACTCGGCTAGGTCATTGTGAGACTGGACCTTGAACTCTTGGATTGCATCGATGATCGGGGGCACGGCGTAGGTGCTCGTGAATGCCCCTTGGTTCGTGAGTCCGTCCAGCATGAAGAAATTGCTGCGGTTCCCTTGGCCGTTGATGGCGGGGAACGAGAATGCGCCGGCGTTGGTCCTCGCTCCGAACCCCCCGGCGTTCTGCGCCGTGCTGACAGGCGCTACTCCCGGCGTCAGTGTCAAGAGCTGGGTAAAGTTGCGACCGTTGAGCGGCAGGTCCAGCACCGCTTGCTCCTGTACCACGGCTCCCATTTCTGCAGTGGAGGCCTGTAGCAGCTGCGCCGTCGCAGAGACCTCGATCGTTTGATCAACCGACCCAACTTCCAAGGTGAAGTCTTGGACGACAGATTGGTTCACCTCAAGTTGAACGATCGGGATCGCCGTCTGCTGGAATCCTTCCTTGGAGACCGTGATTTGGTAGAACGCGGGGGGCAGATTGAGCAGGGAGTACGCTCCAACGGAGTTACTCTCGTTGGAATACGCGACTCCGGTCGCAAGATTCGTGATGATCACTTCGGCGCCCGGGATGACCGCGCCTGTTGGGTCGGTGACATGGCCGGACATCGCGGCGGTCGCACCACCTTGAGCAGAGAGACTGGCAGGAGCCGCCGCAATTAGCAGCAGGGTTCCGACCATTCGCGCAACGCGTTCCATCATTCACTCCTTGGTCGGTTCAAGCTTCACGCACCACACTGCGCACTGCCTCCCGGTCGGCAAGAATGGTGCCACGTGCCGACAATGCTGTCAACGGCATTTGGGCAGATTGAGCCAATTTCGGACTGTTGTGGCGGGTCTATGCGGGCGTCTAGCGGAAAACTGACCAATCCTGTGGCCTGCCCGCTTACCTTTCCGCGCCGCCGTCGGCGCGCGGCTCGGTTGTTCGCAAGCTCGTGATGAACTCGAGCGCACTCCTCGCCTTCAAGTTCTCTGGATTGATTTTCAGAGCTGCCCGAACAGCATTCTCGGCATCATTCAGCCGACCTAGAGCAGCCAATGCCAGCCCGTGGTTGACGCGCATGTGCGAGGTGCCGGGGTCGTCCTCGGCGGCCCTCTGGAACAGTCCCACCGCCTCGGCATGGCGTCCCAGCGTCATGTACAGAACCCCGAGATTGCCCCTAGCGGCGGCATATTGGGGATCGGACCGAATCGCCGCCATGAAGGCGGCCTCGGCTTCCGATGCTCGTCCCAGGCTCTGGAGCGCCAGGCCTAGCTCGTTGTGCGCAGCAGCCGAGTTCGGCGCCAGTTCCAGAGCAGCCTCCAACGAATCGATCCGGTCTGTGTGGCGGCCCATGGCAGAAAGGGCTAGGGCTCTTCCGTAATAGAGCATGGGGTCGCGTGGGTGATGCTTGAGAGCTTGATCGTATTCCCGCAATGCCGTGGCGGCGTCGCCGTTGTTCAGGTAGGCCACAGCGCGTTCGGCCGCTCGTGCCGCCAGGCCGTCGCTTTGGATCTGGCGCTTGCGCAACTCGAATGACTCCAATTCGGCTCGCAGGGCATCCGCATCATCCAGTTCCCGAAGCACGGAAATCAGGGCGTAGCGAATCTGTTGAGAATCCGGGTCCAGTTCCTTGGCGCTGCGCAGCTGCTCCCGCGCCCCGCTGAAATCCTGTCTCTGCGCAAGCAACTCCCCTAGGGCTTGTCGTGCTTCCGGATTCGCGTCGTCCGCATTGACGGCCCGGCGCAGCGCCGCTTCGGCATCGGCGGTGCTGCCCAGGGCGCGCAAGCAAATGCCCCGCAGGTAGTCGACCTCGAACGCATCCACCGAGGGGGGAGTGCCATCAGCCCACGGCTGGGTAAGCTCGAGAGCCTCTTGGAAGTTCCTTAAATTGACCTCCACCTTGGCGGCGGAGAGCCTGGCGATCGGATGCAGGGGGTCCAAGCTCATCGCAACCGAGTAGTGTTCGGAAGCTTCGGCAAAACGATCCTGTTGCGCGTAGGCAGCAGCTAGATTGAAGTGTCCTGCGAAGTGGTCGGGTTCGTTCGTCACGAGCCGCTCTAAGGGCTCTACTGCAAGCTCTGGGTGCCCGCTCTTCGAATGTGCGCTCCCAAGCAGCAGAAGGGCGCCCGGCGAAGCCGGCTCGATTTCCAAGGCAAGTGCGATCTGGCTGATCGCCGCTGAGTGGCGCCCCTGCTCCAAGAGCGTCTGTGCAAGTCGCTGCCGAGCCACGGCCGAAGAAGGGTTGATCTCCGTGCCCCGGGTGAATTCTTGAGCCGCTTGCTGAAGGCGTCCTAGTCCCAGCATGGCCGAGCCCAGTGCCAGACGGACCTCTAGGTGATCTGGACGCCCCGCTGCGGCGATCTCGAGGTGATCCAGAGCCTGGCCGAGCTCACGCCCACCCAAATGGACGAGCCCCAGATTGAATCGTGGCAACCAAGCCTCACTGTCGAGCCGCAGGGCGTTTCGGAAGCTTTGGGCCGCGCACTCCGAGTTCCCCCGATCAGCGAAGTACTCCCCTTTGTCGTTGTGGGTGGATGCCGACGGGTTGGAGAGCAGCGCACCCTCCAACGCGTCGGTAGCAGTGCAGGGCAGAGCGGCCTCCACGATAGGTGCCAATACGCCGACCGCCACTGCCACCAAGAATGCTTGGCAGAAGGCCCGCGCGACAGCGGACGGCCCCCTCACGTTCGGCGGTGCCAGTGACTGGCTCATGCCGCGAATACAGAATATACTAGAGCAGCCCCGCCGGTGCTGCGCGAGCAACGTCAAATATGGCCCGGAGCAACACTCTAGCTTCGGCAGGCCTCCTGCTCTGTCTAGTGTTGGCACCGCCCAGCAGCTATTCCCAAGGCCCCGGGGCCAGTGGCACGGGACCCGAAGCCGTTGTTTCCGCCGCCGAGCAGCACGACTACGGCCACGCTCGGATGCTGCGGGCTTTGGAGGAGGTTCGGATCCAGAGCGCTGCCGAGAACATCTACACCGGTTCGGCCGTTCTTGTCTCGGTGCGCAGCAAGCTAAGCGCGTTGCCAGATCGAGCACCGGCTGCGCAACGGGCACGCCTGCTTCTCTCTATCGGCAGGGACGATCTGCGGCTCGGCGATAGCGAGCAGGCCGTCGAGCACCTACTCGAGGCCTACGAACTGACGGGCGGGAGTGACACCGAAGTGACCTTCCAACTCGCGCTTGCATTCCTCCGGCTGGGTGAGTTGCGAAACTGCATTCGTCACCGCGATGCGGAGAGCTGCATCCTTCCCATCCGAAGCGGGGGCATCCACAAGGAACAGGCCGGCGCGCGCGGCGCCGTCCGCTACTTGACCGAGGTCTTGGAGAGAAATCCCGACGACCTCGCGGCGCGGTGGTTGCTCAATGTGGCGGCAATGCTGATCGACGAGTATCCTTCAGCCGTCCGGCCATCGCTGCGCATCGCTCCGAAGCGGTTCGAGGCTGAAGCGGGAGTGGAGCGATTCAAGGACATTGCCGCGGATCGCGGGCTCGACACGGTTAGCCTGAGCGGCGGAGTGATCGCAGACGACTTCGACAACGACGGCTGGCTGGATGTCGTCGTGTCGGACTGGAGCCCGAACGGCCAGCTACGTTACTTCCGCAACCGAGGGGACGGGTCTTTTGAGGAGCGTTCGCACGAGGCGGGTTTCGCAGGCCTCTACGGCGGCCTCAATCTCGTGCAAGCCGACTACGACAATGATGGCTGGACCGATATCCTCGTACTGAGAGGTGCATGGCTGGGGCAGGTCGGTCGCAAGTATCCGAACTCCCTGCTCCGGAATCTCGGCGGCGGGCACTTTCGGGACGTCACGTTTAAGGCGGGGCTCGCGACCGAGCATCATCCAACGCAGGCGGCGGCGTGGGCCGACTATGACAACGACGGACACTTGGACTTGTTCATAGGCAACGAGTACGCTCCAAGCCAGCTATTCCGGAATCTCGGCAGCGGGACGTTTGAAGAAGTGGCCGAGGCAGCGGGCGTGACCAACGATGATTTTGCAAAAGCCGCTGTCTGGGGGGACTACGACACGGATGGCGATCCTGACCTTTATGTGTCGAACTTCGGCGGCCCCAACCGGCTCTACCGCAATAACGGCGACGGCTCGTTCACCGATGTCGCCGGGGGCCTCGACCTGACGCTGCCGCTGCGCAGCTTCCCCTCGTGGTTCTGGGACTACAACAACGACGGCGCTCTCGATCTATTCGTGTCGGGATACGAATGGAATGTCAGTGATGTTGCCGCATCCTATATCGGCTTGCCAGCACTGGAGACCGAACTCGACCGGCTATACGAGGGAGACGGCCAGGGAGGATTCCGCGAAGTCGGAGCGGTGACTGGGACGGCGCGGATCACACAGCCGATGGGATCCAATTTCGGGGACATCGACAATGACGGGTTCCTCGATTTTTACCTAGGCACCGGCTATCCGGCCTACGAGGGCTTGATGCCCAACCTGCTGTTTCGAAACCTCAATGGCGAGCGCTTCGCCGACGTGACTGCGGCCACGGGCGTGGGGCATCTACAGAAGGGGCACGGGGTCGCCTTCGCTGACTTTGACCACGACGGCGACCAAGACCTATTCGTCGAACTCGGCGGGGCCTATTCCGGCGACCTGTACGCGAACGCCCTATTCGAAAATCCGGGCACGGAGAACCGCTGGATTGCGTTGCGGCTGACAGGTACGCGATCGAACCGTTCGGGCATTGGCGCGCGGCTACGAGCGGACATCGTTGAGAACGGAATTCGCCGGTCAGTGTATAAGTGGGTGAACAGCGGGGGCAGCTTCGGAGCGAGCCCGCTCAGGCAGCACTTAGGGCTCGGCCAAGCGCGCACGATCGAGACACTGGAGGTCCATTGGCCGACTTCGGGTGTGACGCAGCGCTTCGAGGATGTTCCCTCGAACGCGTTCATTGCCATCGAAGAGGGGAATCCGGAATACGACACACTCCCTTACGGACCGGGCGAGTAGACCAGAAATCGAAGGTGCGACCCTGACTCGGATTTACAACTCCATCTAAAGCGCAAAGCGAGACCGGCCAAGGGCGTTTCGCAAGGTGCAGTCTTGGGACAACCGCCCCCTACATCGGCTGGGAGACGTCAGATTCTCATGCTCGGGCCCGGCTGAATGTTCCGCTCTCGCACCGGGGTGCCTGTGACTTGGCCGAAGTTGGACCTGCTGAACACGTCCTGAAGAGTCCCGAAAGTTGGTGAGTCGAACGCTGGGAAGAACTCAACGCGGAAGTCCCTCCACCTCGTTGCGTTCCAGCTCTTGCTGCCGCTGCCGCGCCCGGCCGCCTCGTGCCGGCCACAGCCCAGTTGCTGGGTCAGCTCCAACTCCAGGGCCCGTTCCAGCAGGGACTTCTGCAGGCGGGCCAGCAGGCCCTGCTTGCCCAGCATGTCCTCCGCTCTCTAGTAGCCCTCCAGCAACTGCTCGAGCACTTCGTCTGGTAGCGCTTTCACGGGTGTCTGCTCCACGGGGATGCCTCCTTCTCGTAATTGAAACATTTCCCCACTCACACGGTTTATTTGACACTCCCCGTTGCACGAGGGTGGCTTGCACTGTGGGGCCTAGATTCCGCGTTTGATCGACTCCGAAGCACTCGTTCCGCAGACTCGATATGCTTAGGGTGCGTGGACAGACGCGGATTCCGAGCGTTGACGATGCTGCTCCGAATTGCCTCAGGTGCCCTGCTTCTGTCCTCGGTGGCCCTCGGCCAAGGATCTGCCTCCAGCAGTGCTGTAGCCCAGCCCAAAAGGCCTCTCCCGGAGGGCGTGAGCCCGCCCCAGATTGAATACCGAGATATCGCCCCTGAGGCGGGACTCCGCGGAACAGCGGTCTCGGGGTCATCAACCGAGAAGAGCTACATCGTGGAGTCCACTGGCACTGGGCTGGCAATCATCGACATTGACGGTGACGAACTTCTAGACGTTCTGCTGGTTAGTGCTGACCGCTTTGAGGAGGAGGGGCCCGAGCCCCGGCATTACTTGTACAAGAACCTAGGAGGGCTCAGGTTCGCCGACGTGACAGAGGTATCTGGCATCGAGCACACCGGGTGGGCCCAAGGTGCCTGTGTCGGAGATATCGACGACAACGGATTCGACGACATCGTTATCCCACACTGGGGCCAGAACCGGCTCTACAGGAACCAGGGCGATGGGACATTCCGGGAGGAGTCGGCGCGCCGGGGGCTGACCGAGGAACCCCGACGATGGGGCACGGGCTGCGCATTTCTTGACTTCGACCGGGATGGCGACCTGGATCTATTTGTCGCGAACTATCTTCGTTTCGATCCTGCCAAGACACCAAAGCCGGGCGAAGGGGCCGAATGTCGTTGGAAGGGCATTGCTGTGTTGTGCGGCCCTCGCGGACTTCCGGGCGAGTCGATGTCGCTGTACGAGAACGATGGCCACGGAATGTTCGCCGATGTCTCCTTGCGGACGGGGATCGAAACGGAGAAGCTCTATTACGGGTTCACCCCGCTTACGGGCGACTTCGACAACGACGGATGGACGGATGTCTATGTGGCTTGCGACTCGACGGCGAGCCTGTTCTTTCACAACAAAGGCGAGGGCATGTTCGAGGAAATCGGAGTGGTTTCCGGCACCGCCTACAACATGGACGGCCAAGAGCAGGCGGGCATGGGGGCGACCGCTGCCGATTTTGATCTAGACGGCGACCTCGACATCTTCAAGACCAACTTCTCGAACGACACCCACACGCTGTACCTCAACGAGGGCATGCAGATGTTCATAGACGAAACCGTCACGACAGGATTAGCCGTTAACACGCAATTCCTGGGCTGGGGCACGGCGTTCTTGGACATCGACCACGATGGCCTGAAGGATCTCTTCGTCGCCAACGGGCATGTCTATCCGGGAGTTGACGAGGCCGGGATTGGGGAGACCTTCCGACAGCGCCGGCTCGTGTACTGGAATTACGGTCGCGGCCGGTTTCACGACATGAGTGAGGCAGCAGGCTCGGGCGTGACGGACAAGCACTCTTCGCGGGGTCTGGCGGTTGCTGATCTGGATAATGACGGCACCTTGGAAATCGTAACCGTCAACATGCACGAAGATCCGTCGCTGCTAAAGCAGTTCGCGCCGACCGGGAACGCCTTGATCGTGGACGCGCGGCTGAACTCGGGACGCGCCGCCATCGGTGCGCGAGTCCGGGTCGAGTCTGGTGGCCGCGCCCAAATGGACGAGGTCCGGAGCGGCGGATACCACATTTCGCAAGGAGACATGCGAGTTCATTTCGGGCTTGGCCGGGAGGAGTTGGCGGCTGTAGCGGTCAGGTGGCCGGATGGTTCGGAATCTGTGCTGGAGAAGGTGAAGGCCAACACCCGCATCACAGTGCAGCAAGGCAAGGGGCTGATCAAGTCTGCGCCGGTGAGGTCGGCGAAATCCCCTCCATGGGAAGATGCTGCGGTAGGCGACAAATCTAGGGCGCTCGCGACGGGAAAGTCTTTGGATCACTGACCGGCGGGCATGCCCTGCACTTGTCGGAACAGTCCGCGCATGAAGTCATCTTCGGGAAAGAGTTCTACGAATCGCTCGATTGTCTCGAATGCGTCACGGTAACGCTTTAGGTTGATGTAGCGCAGCGCCAGCAGCTTTCTGAGGCGAGGATTGAAGGGAAAGACCGAGACCCCTTGGCGGAGCACCTCCGCCGATTCGGCCTCGCGGTTGGCCTGCAACAAGAGCTCAGCTAGATCGTCGTATGTCGATGGTGGCTGCGAGCCTGCCTTGACCGCTTCCGTCAAGTATTCGATTGCTTCCACTGAGCGCTTCTCCAGCTTGGCCTTGCGGCCCAGTGCCGCCAGGACCAGCGGATGGTCTCCGTGCTGTTCTGCGGCCTCGGCGAGCAGGGTCACGTACCGCTGCGAGAATTCAGGGCGCTTCGCCAGCACTTCGCCGAACGCTTGGAACCTCACCAAGAGGGGTAGAGACTCGCCAGATTCGCCGGGCGGCCGATTTACATGGACGAGTTCAGGCAAGTCTGGGGTGGTCAGCTCAAATGCTTCGGGCGGGAACGGCTGGCCGGGGCGCGTGACGATCCGATGGTTGGTGAGCGAGGAATGCGAGATTTCGGCGATGTCGCGTTTCGGCATGTGGCAGTGCGCGCAGTTGTTTGCAGGGCGCGCATCGGGTGCCAGTCCGCACGGGGAGTCGTTGTGGCACTGCAAGCACTTCTTGCGATAGTACGCCAACCGCTCCGCCTCGCCGGGTCGGTTGTGAATCTCGTGGCACGAGAAGCAACTCAAGGATCCCTCGCTAGCACGGAAGCATTGACTCAGTGCCATCGAGGCGTTGTGCTCGAGCAAGTCCGAGTCCCGGGGATTGTCAGGATCCATTGGTAGTTTCAGGATTGCGACGGTATCGTTGAGCCACTCGCCTGGTCGGAAATCGAAATGACCACGACCGGGCTGGAGCACGCGAGAATTCCCGCCTTGGTGGCAGTTCATGCAAATGTTCTCGGCTAGCCGCGGATCTAGCTTGAGAGGATGGACGATCTGCCCGTCAGGGGCACCGCTGTCTGCCAGCCGAGCGTTGGCATGGTTGCGGCCCGGTCCGTGGCAGTTCTCGCAACCAATCGCCAGCTCGGCGAAGGGCGGGTCGTCGTACAGGCCCTCTCCGTCTCCCAGCGGTACTGGACGCCCTGCATGGCATTGCAAGCAGGCGGCGTGAATCGTGCGGTTGAAACCGTAGTCTTCCCCGGGCTTGGCGAATTCGTAGCCCGGGGATAACCCCCATTTCCCCTTGCGCGAATAGTAGGAAACCGGCGCTTGGACCAAATGGTTGCCCCTTCGGACAAGATAGCTGTAGCCGTTGATCCCGGAGCCTATAACAAAGTCTAGTTTGTGTGAGCTGTCGAAGGGAGGCTTGTCGCTAGGTTCGGATTCCGTTTCGCGCTGGTAGAACCCGTCAAATCGCTCCTCCACAAAGAACCGCCTGTTCAATGTGTCGCTCACCACAGGCTGGGCTGAGTCGACAAAAGGACGGAGTGCGTCGTCAGCGGAGGACATTGATCGGCCCATCGGCGACGCGATGAAGCGGTCGTAGAGATCTTTGTGACATCCTGCACAGACTTCCGATCCCACATAGTCGGCAGTCTGGGCAGTGTCGCGTCGAAAGGATACTGCCTGCCCGTAGCAGTCGACAGTTCCCAGCGCTAGCGCCAGAGCGCCGATCACGCATACGAGCCGCGACGGCGAACTTGAATGACGATGTGTCGCACCCAACAAGAAACGACCAATCCGAGCACGGGGCCACGAGCCGGAACCCGCCTCCCGTCGGCCCCAAGGCAAATCGCCTTGGGTCGCTTCTAACGTACCCCATTGGACCGCGGTATAGCAGGTCCGATCCTTGTTGGAGTGCCGCACGACCGTCGGTGGGACAAGCCGAGGTTCGAGCGACCTGCCCGGCCTGAACCGTCAGGCCGCCTGGCGCCTCTGAGTTCTCAACACCGTGTGTGCACCCTGGAACTCGGCCGTTACGGTCGCGAACCGGGCAAGAGTCTGGCCTGCTGGCCCAAATTCCTGCTCAATTCGGGTTGCCACGCGCCCTGTGTGTCGCTAGACTGCCAGTGCCGCAGCGGTTGCCACCTAGACTTTCACGTCTCGGTGGTTCCGTCTATAGCCGAGCGAGGAGGACGATTCCTATGAGAGACCGCATTGGCAGGGTCGACCGGCGCACACTGCTCAAGACAATGGGCGCCGCTGGTGCCACCGCGACGGTCATCACAGCGTGTGGTGAGCAATCCGCTAGCGCAAGGGGCGTCACAGGTGCCGAATTTGACAAGAGCGTACGGCTTGCCACAGCCGGTCCGGGCGGAAGCAATGCTTGGA
>MKWU01004177.1_pt1 | contig 17525 bp, 14 predicted proteins | sample 809101 | NCBI WGS metagenome assembly MKWU01 (sample SAMN05860141, study PRJNA318959) | sponge metagenome | host: Aplysina aerophoba | place: Slovenia: Piran, Adriatic Sea, Gulf of Piran | collected 2013-05-07 | reverse complement strand
ACCTCGACGCGGCGCTGCGCATGGGCATGCGGCTCGAGATCAGCGAGCTGCACAATCGGCTGAAGACCACGATGATCTACGTCACCCACGACCAGGTCGAGGCGATGACCATGGCCGACAAGATCGTCGTCCTGCATGCCGGGGTGATCGAGCAGGTGGGCTCGCCGCTGGAGCTCTACCGCTCGCCCCGAAACAGGTTCGTCGCGGGATTCATCGGCTCGCCCAGGATGAACTTCCTCGAGGGGCCCGAGGCGGCGAAGCACGACGCGCAGACGATCGGCATCCGGCCCGAGCACATCACGCCGTCGCTGAGCGAGGGCACGTGGAAGGGCCGCGTGGGCGTCGCCGAGCATCTCGGCTCGGACACGTTTTTCCATGTCCACATGGAGGGGTGCGCCGACCCGATTACCGTGCGCTCGGGCGGCGAGGTGGACATGCACCACGGCGACACGATCTACATGACCCCCGATGTCGGGCACATCCACCGGTTCGACGGCCAGGGTTTGCGCATCGCGTGAATCGGCCGGATTCCCTCGACGTCGGGTTGCGCGTTCGGCTGACTCGACCTGCACGGTCCGTGCGCCGAGGCCACCTGCGTGACGGCGCGGGCGGTTGCCTCGCGCATGGCCGGGGAAATGCAACCTGAAACCGTATCCATGATCCGAATATCGGATGCCACGCTGAACGAGCTGCCGGAGACGATTGCGCGACCGACATATGACCGCGCGATCCTGACTCCGGGGATCGTCCATATCGGGCTCGGCAACTTCCACCGCGCGCACCAGGCCTGGTACCTGAACCGGCTGTTCGAGCTTGGCCTCGACCAGGATTGGGCGGTCATCGGTGCCGGTGTTCGTCCGAACGACGCGGCGCAGCGCGCGAAGCTCCTCGCGCAGGATTGCCTGTCGACGCTGATCGGGCTCGACCCGTCCGGCACGTCGGCAGAGGTGGTCGGCGCGATGATCGACTACGTGCCGGTCGAGGAGGGGAACGCTGCCCTCATCCGCCGGATGACGGATCCCGCGATTCGGATCGTCGCGCTGACGGTGACCGAGGGCGGATACTACGTCGACCCCGCCACAAAGGGCTTCGACGCGGCGCATCCCGACATCCGGCACGACGCCGCCCACCCGGATCGCCCGCGCACCGCATTCGGCGCGATGGTGGCGGCGCTCAAGCGCCGGCGCGATCGGGGCATCGGTCCGTTCACCGGCCAGAGCTGCGACAACCTGCAGGGCAACGGCGCGGTGCTGCGTCAGACCGTGGTCTCGCTCGCACGGGCGTCCGACCCGGACCTTGCCGAGTGGATCGACGCGAGCTGCACGTTCCCGAACTCGATGGTCGACTGCATCACCCCGGCGACCGGCCCGACCGAGCTCGCGCTGGCGCGGGAGCTCGGCATCGACGATGCGGTTCCCGTCACGCACGAGAGGTTCCGCCAATGGGTCATCGAGGATGACTTCTGCGCCGGGCGTCCGAATTGGGACCGCGTCGGCGCCACGTTCTCGGACAGGGTCCACGATTACGAGGCGATGAAGATTCGCATCCTCAACGCCGGTCACCAGATCGTTGCGAATCCCGGCGAGATCCTGTCCGTCGAGACCATATCGGACTGCATGGCGCAGCCTTCGATTCACGCATTCTTCCGCAAGGTGCAACAAGAGGAGATCGTCCCTCACGTGAAGCCGGTTCCGGACCTTGCGCCGAAGGATTACGTCGAACTGGTCGGCCGCCGATTCTCGAACCCCGCCATCGTGGATACGACACGGCGCGTCGCCTTCGACGGATCGGCGCGCCACACCGGCTTCATCCTTCCGATCCTCCGTGACGGCCTCCGGAACGGCGCGCCGGTCGAGGGGCTGGCGCTGGTCGAGGCGCTCTGGGCGCGCATGTGCGAGGGCAGACGCGAGGACGGTACCGAAATCGAGCCGAACGACCCGTTCTGGGACACGCTCCGGAGCGCCGCGAAGGCCGCGCGGGAGCGTCCGCGCGCCTGGCTGGAGCAGCGCCAGGTCTACGGCGACCTGGCCGAGGCACCGCGTTTCGCCGATGCGTTCGAGCGCTGGCTCGACAGGATCTGGTCGAACGGCTGCGAAGCATCCTTGCAGGCCTACGCGGCCCGTTAGCCGGAGAGTGATGAGCCCCGGCCCCCGCATGTCCTCTCGAGGGCACGAACGCTCGGCCACGGATGAGGTGGAGTGACATGTTTCTGAGCTGCGGCGAAGCGCTCTACGACCTCTTCCCTTCGGCCGAGACGGACGCCGGCTTCAACTTCGATGCGCGCATCGGCGGCTCGCCGTTCAACGTCGCCGTCGGTCTCTCCCGCCTCGGGCGCCGCGCCGCGCTGCTCTGCGGCCTCTCCAGCGATCCCCTGGGCCGCCGGCTGGAACGAACGCTGAACGACGAGGGGGTGGACACCACCTGGCTCGTCAGCAAGCAGAACCCGACGACGCTGGCACTCGTCGGCCTGGGGCCCAGGGGCGTGCCGCACTACAGCTTCTACGGTCACGATGCAGCCGACTGTTCCGTCGGCGAAGCGGATTTGCCCGATCTGCCCCGGTCGGTGACGGCCATCCACTTCGGCTCCTACTCCCTGGTGGTCGAGCCGACCGGCTCCTCGCTGCTGCAGCTCGCCCAACGCCATCACGACGGGAAACTGATCTCCTTCGATCCCAATCTCCGCTTGAACGTCGAGCCGGACGTGAGCCGATGGCGCCGGCGGGTCGAGGCCTTCTCCGAGATTGCCGACCTGATCAAGGTCAGCGACGAGGATCTGGAATTGCTGTTTCCCGGCGACGAGATCGACAGCGCGATCAGCCGCTGGAACTCTCGTGGTGTGCGGCTGATCGTGGTGACCCGGGGCGGCGACGGGGCTCGGGTTTCGCTTCGCGGCGAGGTCTTCGAAGCCGCCGGCCGCACCGTGGAGGTGGTCGATACGGTGGGGGCCGGCGACAGCTTCCAGGCCGCGTGTCTCTGCGGCGTGGACGAGCTCGGCAAGGCGACGAAATCGGGGCTTTCCAGGGTTTCGCCGGACGAATGCCGCCGGGTCGTCGACTTCGCCATGACGGCGGCGGCGATGACCTGCACGCGGCGCGGCGCCGATCTGCCCCGCCGCTCCGATCTGCCGAATCTCCAGCCGCCGTTTCTCTCCGCGCTGCGCGGCAAGCGCGCGAAGGCGCCGGCAGAGGCAAGGCGAATGCGAGTCAGAAAACGCGGGCGTACTTGACGGAGCCTCCGGCAATCAAGCCCGGAAAAGTCACCGATTGGCGAAGCGAGGGCGTGGAGATGGTCAGGCTTCCGCTTGCTGCGCAAGCTTGGGATGTTTTCGCAAGGCGAACGCGAGTCAGGGCGCGCAGGCGTACTTGACAGTACGTCGAGCACCCTGGCCGCGTTCACGAATCCGCCAGGAGCGGATTCGGACGCCCACAGGGCGCCCGAAGGGGGCGCGCCATGGATGGCGCGCCTCAGCGCGGCGAAAACAGTCAGATCCGCGTCCGCAGCCGTGAATCGGTGAATTTTTCGCGCTCGAGCTCGGTGAGGGACCGCCGGCCCCTGTATTGCCGTCATGGTCCGGCGCACACCTCCGGTGCTCACCAGTGGTTTCGCAGCTCGCGCAGCTTCAGGAATACGGTCTTCGGATCGAGCGGCGCGGACAGTTCGGGGAACGACTCGCGCAGCTTCGCGATGACGCTCGGGTTTTCGAGGCGGAAGAACGTGTTGATCTCCTTCTCGAGCGCCAGCGTCGACACCAGGGCGTCGTCGGGGCCGCGCGCGCTCACCTCGCGCAGGACATCCGCCGCCCTTGCGTTGTCGGGCTCGCGGTCGAGCGTGAAGCCGAGGTTGTTCTCCCAGTAGTCATGGCCGGGGTAGATCCGGGTCGCATCGGGCAGCTTCGTCAGTTGGCGGACGAAGGTCTGGTAGAGCTCGTGCGGATGGCCGCCGTTGTGGCAGTTGCCGGCGCCGGCGTTGAACAGGGTGTCGCCGCAGAACAGCGCCGGGGTGTCGGTGTGCGAGAGCAGGCAGACGTGGCTCATCGTGTGGCCCGGGGTGTCGAGCGCTTCGAGCTCGACGGTGCGGCCGACGCTGACCACATCTCCGGCCTCGAGTCCCTCGTTCATGTTCGGAATGCGCGGGCCCGCGTTTGCGTGGGCAAGGATCTTCGCGCCCGTCGCCTCGACCATGGGGCCGTTGCCGCCGATGTGGTCGCCGTGCTCGTGGGTGTTGAGGATCTGCGTGATCTCGAACCCCCGCGCCCCGGCCGCGGCGAGGCACTTGCGGTGGTCGAGCGGATCGACGGCGAGGGCCTCGCCGGTCTCCGGGCACGCAATCAGGTAGTTGAAATTGCGGTAGGCGTTGGCGGTCCAGATCTGTTCGACGATCACGGGAAGGCTCCGGGGACGGTCGGGAGCGGCATATTACCGCGCGGTCGAGGGTACATGGGGATGGGTTGCAGACGGCCGCGCGAACCCGACGGCGCCTTCGGACGTGACGGCTCCGTGTCCTGCGAGGCGGCACGCGAGCTTGCACCGCGGGCGGGCTCCGCGGCGTCGATTGTCCGATTGTGCCGCGGACGACGAGGGTTTCGTTACAATGACCGGTACGACTTCCACCAAGGAGTCGGACATGAGCACAGTTCCGACAGATTCCGTCCTGCGCAGGCATTACGAGCAGATGCGGCCGGCGGCCCGCTCCGTGCCGACGGACTCAATTCTTCGCCGCCACCACGACCAGATGCGGCCGGCGGCCCGATCGGAGGGCGAATCGAGCCGGCCTCCCGAGCCGGCGGAACGGACCCCCGCTCCCGAACCGGCGAAGCCCGCGTCGCCGGAGCCGTCGCCCGCCAGCCGACCCGCGCAGACTCCGGAGCCGGTGGCGAGTCAGCCGGCACCATCGGCGCCCGCGGCTTCCGCTCAAGGCGGCGGTGGCTTCATCGGGTGGCTCAAGAGGTTGTTCGGGGGCTGACGCGGGGCTTCGGGCGCTGTCCGGAGCCGCCGGCGCATCCCCACGCACCGTGCCTTCGCCGCGTTCGCGGCGAGGCCAGGGCACGGCGTGGCAACGTATCGTGAAAGAACTCCCGGGGTCGGCGCACCGGACGCCGCCTCGCGGAGGCGGTCGTCGTCCGGAGGCGGTCGTCGGTGCCGATCCGCCGGTCAGTACAGCGTCTCGGGGAGCGTCTCGCGGAGCTTGCGATCGATCGCCTCGCCGTCGGACTGGCCGGTGTGGTCGGCGAGCATCTGTCCGAACGACGGGAGCGCGGTCTTGCGATTCACGCGCGACTCGTCCGCCCACAGCCGGGAGCGCACCAGTGCCTTCGTGCACTGCAGAAAGACCTCGTCCACCTCGATCAGAAGGCCGCTCCGCGGCGCCCGCCCGTTGACGGCGAGCGGCTCGAGCCGCTCCGGGTCGGCGGTGACCGTCGCGCGGCCATTGAGTCGAAGCGTTTCGTTCGCGCCCGGGATCATGAACAGCAGCCCCACATGGGGGTTCTCGAGAACGTTCCTCAGCGAATCGGTGCGATTGTTGCCGCGGCGATCCGGCAGGAGGACCGTGTTGTCGTCGAGCACCGCGACAAATCCCGGCGGATCGCCGCGCGGCGAGCAATCCGCCCGCCCGTCCGCCCCCGAGGTGGCGAGGACCACGAATGGGGAGAGCGCGATGAACCGGCGGCAGTGCCGGTCCAGGCGATCGAGCGACTTCCTCACCGAATTCGCGCTCGGCTCGCCGTATCGGCTCCTGAGATCCTCCGCCGTCTCGATGAGTTGATCCGTCACTTGACGCTCCGCATGGGTGTCCCGGCCGGGCGGCGATCATGCGCCACGCCGCGCACGCTTCTCAAGCGCCGCGCGTTCGCTCACCGCCCTCGGCCCACCGCATGGCCACGAACGTCCCCGCCCCGAACACCGCGAAGGACCCGACCTGGGCGTAGATGGTCCCATCGAAGCTCTGGCCGACCAGGGCTCCAAGCGGCACCGAGATGAAGGTGGCGAGCGAAGCGACCACCGCCGCCCCCACCCCGGCGATGTGGCCGAGCGGCTCCATCGCCAGCGCGTTGAGGTTCCCGAACAGGAGACCGATGCAGACGAACACGACCAGCAGGTAGGCCATGAACAGCCACAGCGGCGGCAGTCCGTCGAATGCGAACGCGCCTGCCCACGCGGCGAGGGAGAACAGCGCGATGGATGCGGCCGAGGCTTTCGAGAGCCGGCGCATTCCGTGCTTCATCACGAGGCGTCCGTTCGCCAGCGACGCGGCTCCGATCGCGAGCGCGAGCACCCCGAAGTAGACGGGGAAGAGCGCGCCGGTTCCATATGCGTCCTGGAAGATCTGCTGGGCCGAGCTGAGATACGCGACGAAGGGAGCGAAGACGAGCCCGGTGGCAAGGGTGTAGCCGAGCGCGGCCCGGATTCTCAGAACCTCGACGACGGCCCACCCGATGGGCCTCGGCGAGAAGGGTCTGCGGCGCTCGGCGGGGAGCGTCTCCGGCTGGCGGAGCGTGAACCATGCGGAGGCGATCGCGCCGGCGGCGAAGAACGTGACGAAGATCGCGCGCCAGCCTCCGAGCCACTGGATTCCCTGGCCGAGGGCGGGGGCGACGGTAGGCACCAGGATGAACACCGCCATCGCGAACGACATCAGCCGGGCCATCCGACGCCCCTCGTACTGATCGCGCACCAGCGCCACGGTCACGATGCGCGGCCCCGCCGCTCCGAAACCCTGAAGGACGCGGCCCGCGATCATCACCTCGAAGCTGGACGCGAAGATGCAGACGAGGCAGCCGGCCATGAACAGCGCGAGGCCGACATGGATCGCGGGCTTGCGTCCGATGCTGTCGGACAGGGGGCCGAAGAGCATCTGGCCGAGCCCGAGCCCCACGAACAGGGACGTGATGACGTACTGCACGTCGTTCGGGTGCGGGACTCCGAGATCGCCGCCGATTGCCGGCAGCGCCGGCAGCATCGCATCGATCGCGAGCGCAACCAGCGACATCAGGAGGGCGACGAGGGCGATGAACTCGGCGGCGCCGAGGGCGGGTCTCGCCGGTGTCGCGCTCATCGCGCCCGCTCCCGCTCTGACGAGGTCTGCACAGGCGCCCTCTGGCGCGCCCGACCGCATCGATTCGCGCCTCTCACCCGACGATGACCAGTGGTGGACACCGGGAGCCTGGATCGACGCCGCCGTTGCGCGCCGGCATGCGCCATGCCCCACCGATACGCAGCGCTTTCTTCTCCGGTGGAAGCTCGGAGCACCGGGAAGCCGGATACAAGCTGTCCGGCTTCGTCGCAGCATATCCGATCCGGTGCGCGGTCAGCCGGCGAAGCGCGGGCCCCGGACAGAACCGGGGATTGCGCGCAGCAACGAGCAACCGGACGAAGACGCGCAGGTCGGATTAGCGCAGCGCAATCCGACATGAAACATGGTCTGCGATTCGGGTGGGATGTCGGATTACGCCTTCGGCTAATCCGACCTACGGAGCCACGGAACGGCGCTATCCGAACACGAATGCGAGGCCGTGCCGGCCGACTGCCTACCCGTCGATCCCGCCCATGCAGAGGTACTTGATCTCCACGAAGTCGTCCATCCCGTACTTCGAGCCCTCGCGGCCGATCCCCGACTCCTTCACACCGCCGAATGGCGCCACCTCGTTCGAGATGATCCCCTCGTTGACCCCGACGATCCCGTACTCCAGACCCTCCGAGACGCGCCAGATACGGCCGATGTCGCGGCTGTAGAAGTACGCGGCGAGGCCGAACTCGGTGTCGTTGGCCATACGGATCGCCTCGTCCTCGGTCGAGAAGCGGAACAGTGGCGCCACCGGGCCGAACGTCTCCTCGCGCGCGACCGCCATGGCGGTAGTGACGCCGGTGAGCAGCGTCGGCTGGAAGAAGCTGCCGCCCAGCGCATGGCGCTCGCCTCCGGCCGCGACGTTCGCGCCCTTCGAGGTCGCGTCCGCGATGTGCTCCTCCACCTTCTCGACCGCACGCATGTCGATGAGCGGTCCCTGGTGCGTGCCGTCCTCCAGTCCGTTCCCGACCTTCAGCGCGCCGACCGCCTCGGCCATCTTCGCGGCGAACGCGTCATAGATGCCGTCCTGAACCAGGATCCGGTTGGCGCACACGCAGGTCTGGCCCGCGTTGCGGTACTTCGACGCCATCGCGCCCGCCACCGCCGCGTCGAGGTCCGCGTCGTCGAACACGATGAACGGGGCGTTGCCGCCGAGCTCCAGGCTGACCTTCTTCACGGTGGAGGCGCACTGTGACATCAGGAGCTTTCCGACCTCGGTGGAGCCGGTGAACGAGAGCTTGCGCACCGTCGGGTTCGAGGTGAGCTCTGCGCCCATCGGTCCGGACGGTCCGGTGACGACGTTGATGACGCCGGCCGGGATGCCGGCGCGATGCGCCAGATCCGCAAGGGCCAGCGCCGTGAACGGCGTCTGCGATGCCGGGCGGATGACTACCGGACAGCCCGCGGCCAGGGCGGGAGCGCACTTGCGGGTAATCATCGCGGCCGGGAAGTTCCACGGCGTGATGGAGGCGACCACCCCGATCGGCTGTTTCAGCACCACGATCCGCTTGCCGGGCAGCGGGTGGTTGATGACGTCGCCGTAGACGCGCTTGCCCTCCTCGGCGAACCACTCGACGAAGGACGCCGCATACGCGATCTCTCCGCGCGATTCCGCCAGGGGCTTGCCCTGCTCGCTGGTCATCAGCACCGCGAGATCTTCCTGATGCTCCATCATCAGATTGAACCAGCGGCGCATGAGGTTGGCCCGCTCCTTCGCCGGTCGGGTTCGCCACGCCGCCCAGGCCGCATCTGCCGCCTCGATTGCGGAGCGGGTCTCCTCGGCGCCCAGGGCAGGAACGGTGCCGATGACCTCTCCGGTCGCGGGGTTGTCCACGTCGAGCGTCGCGCCGTCCGCAGCATCGATCCATTCGCCGTTCACGTAGCACTGCCGGCGAAAGAGTGCGGGGTCGCGAAGGGCGAGTTTCGTCTTGGCATCCATGTTCCGGTCTCCGAAGGTGATGTGCCGTCGCAACGTGGCGGCGGAGAAGCGGCGCGGGCGACGGGTGAGGACCGACATTCGGTCCACTGTCGATCTCAGCCAACGGATTCTAACCGCGAACTTTCAACCATGGCCCGGATTGCCCGCGTGCGCAGGGTCCTCATCGGCGTCGACACAGCACGCTGCCAGAATGATACTTTCGTAGAATCAAACGGATAGGCCGAATTCCAGTCAAGCTCTCGTCGGCCGTCAACATATTTCGATTGACTTGATCGACATTACACATATTCCACATCGAGCGCGTCGAGCCCGACTGCCTGGGGTACCGTGCCATCGACGAACGAGACTCCGATGCCGCGCAGCAACACGAAGGGGACTCGGTTTCCGCCGCAGGGGGCGGGGGGTCCGAACAGCGGTTTCAACCCCTGCGAATCAGGGCAGGGCGCGGCGGGCCGGCGGAACCTCGCTCATATTTTCCTGGCCCGATCGCGCAGCACGAACTTCTGAATCTTCCCCGTCGAGGTCTTGGGCAGCGGGCCGAACACCACGGCGCGCGGCGTCTTGAAGTGCGCGATGCGTTCGCGGCACCACGACACGACCTGTTCACCGGTGAGGTCGCCGGCGCCTTCGCGGGGCGTCACGAACGCGCAGACGGTCTCTCCCCAGTGGTCGTCGGGCCGGGCGACCACCGCCGCCTCCATGATGTCGGGATGCCGGAACAGGCACTCCTCGACCTCGAGGCTCGAGATGTTCTCGCCCCCGCTGATGATGATGTCCTTGGCGCGGTCCTTCATCTCGACGTAGCCGTCGGGATGGCGCACCGCGAGATCGCCGGTGTGGAACCAGCCGCCGCGGAACGCCTCCTCCGTGGCGGCCGGGTTCTTGAGGTAGCCGCGCATCACGGTATTGCCGCGCAGCATCAGCTCGCCGATGGTCTCGCCGTCGCGCGGGGCCTCCGCCATGGTCTCGCCGTCGGCAACCATCATCGCGTGCATGGTGTGGTAGGGGACGCCCTGGCGTGCCATCCGGCCCGCGCGGCTTTCGATGTCGAGCGTGTCCCACGTGTCCTGCCACGCGCACACCGTGGCCGGTCCGTAGGTCTCGGTGAGGCCGTAGAGGTGGGTGACGTTGAAACCCATCGCCGACATCCCTTCGATGACCGCGCTCGGCGGCGCCGCGCCGCCGGTCGCCACCTCGACGACGTGCCCGAACCGGCGCTTGACCGAGTCCGGCGCATGCAGCAGCAGGTTGAGCACGACCGGCGCGCCGCACATGTGGGTCACCCCGTGCTCCTCGATGAGCGCGAAGATCAGCGCGGGGTCGACGGTCCGAAGACACACGTGGGTGCCACCCGCCGCGGTCACCCCCCAGGTGTACGTCCAGCCGTTGCAGTGGAACATCGGCAGCGTCCACAGGTAGCGTGACCGGGCACCGATGCCGAATGCGAGCATCTGACCGATCGCGTTCAGGTAGGCGCCGCGGTGGTGGCAGACGACTCCCTTCGGGTTACCCGTCGTCCCCGACGTGTAGCCGAGGCTGATCGCCTGCCACTCGTCGTCCGGGAGGCCGTAGTCGTAGTCCGCCGAGCCCTCGTCGATAAACGCCTCGTAGTCCTTCTCTCCGATCCGATCCCCGCTCTCGCACAGGGGATCGTCGATGTCGATCACGAGCGGCGGCGCGTTCATCCCTTCGAGCGCCTGTGCCACCATCGGCGAGAACTCGCGATCGGTAATGAGCACCTTCGTCTCGGCGTGGCCGAGGATGAAGCGAATCGTGTCGGCGTCGAGCCGGTAATTCAGCGCGTTGAGGACCGCGCCGCACATCGGCACCCCGAAGTGGGCTTCGAGCATCTCGGGGACGTTCGGCGCCATCAGCGAGACGGTGTCGCCGACGCCGACGCCGCGCCCCACCAGCGCTCCGGCGAGGCGCCGGCAGCGCGCGTGGAACTCCGCGTAGGTGTACCGGCGGGGTCCGTGCACGACGGCCGTCTTGCCGGGGTAGACCATGGCCGAGCGCTCGAGGAAGCTCAACGGCGAGAGCGGGACGAAATTCGCGGGCTGCTTGTCGAGTCCTTGCTCGTAGGGGTTGCCGGTTCCGGTCATCATGTCTGCTCGGGAAGTAGTCGGCGATAGCCTACGTCAGCAGCGCTCCAGGCGCACAATGGACGGGCCGTGAGCCGTGGTCCGGGATGCGTGCGACTGCTACCTTGGCACCGCCGTGCCATTCGGCGACGGGCTGGGTGGTTCAGTGAAGGTCGGACGGACGGAGAACGGATGATGAAAAGACCGAACGGCGAGTTCGAAGAGTCGGTTGTCGCCAGCCTGGAGGAGATCAAGGCCGAGTTGCGGCGAACGAACCAGCGGCTCGACGGTACCATCGAGCGCCAGGACGCCTTCAACGAGCGCCAGGATCTCATGGCCGAACGCCAGAACCTCCTGGCCGAGCGCCAGGACATCCTGAACGAACGTCAGGTGCTCCAGGGCGAACGGCAGAGCCTCCTGCACGAGCAGGTGGTCGCCACGGACAAGAAGGTGGATCGCGTGATCACGGCCCTGTCCACCCTGATCGACAAGGTGGAGAAACTTTCCTGAGCCGGAAGCCGGGCCCGTCCATGTTCCCCGCCGTGACCAACGCCGCTTGCCCGGCCGCGGAATTCCGCTACCCGGTTGCGGCCATCCGAGTCTTCCCCGCCGCCTTCTCCATCGCCTGATCCAGATCCCACAGGATGTCGTCCAGGCTCTCGATGCCCACCGAGAGCCGGATCATGTCCGGCGTCACGCCGGCCGCGACCTGCTCGTCCTCGGAGAGCTGGCGGTGGGTGGTCGAGGCGGGATGAATGACCAGGGTCTTGGCGTCGCCCACGTTCGCGAGGTGGCTCATGAACTGCGACGCCTCGATGAACGCCTCCCCCGCGTCGCGTCCCCCGCGGATGCCGAAGGTGAGGATCGAGCTCGCGCCCTTCGGCAGGTACTTCCCGGCGAGCGCGTGATAGGGACTCGACTCCAGGCCGGGGTAGTTCACCCAGCCCACCAGGGGGTGGGATTCGAGGAAGCGCGCGACCGCGAGTGCGTTCTCGCAGTGGCGGTCCATGCGCACGTGCAGCGTCTCCAGTCCCTGGAGGAAGAGGAACGAGTTGAACGGACTCAGTGTAGGGCCGAACGTGCGGAGCGTCTCGCAGCGCGCGCGCATCGTGAACCCGAAGTCGCCGAACGTCTCGTAGAACCGAACCCCGTGGTAGCCCCGCGAAGGTTCCGTCATCCCGGGGAACTTGCCGTTGTCCCAGGGGAACCTGCCGGACTCGACGACCACGCCGCCGATCGATGTCCCGTGCCCGCCGATGAACTTGGTCGCCGAGTGGGTGATGACGTCCGCGCCCCACTCGAATGGGCGGCACAGGTAGGGCGTCGGGAAGGTGTTGTCAATCATCAGCGGAAGGCCCGCGTCGCGGGCGATTGCCGCCACCGGTTCGATGTCGAGCACGTTGATGAGGGGGTTCCCGATGGTCTCGGCGAAGAGCACGCGAGTGTTGTCGCGGATCGCACGCGCGAAGTTCTCCGGGTCGTCCGGGTCCACGAACGTGGTCTCGATGCCGAGCTTGGGGAAGTTCACCTCGAGCTGCGAGTAGCTCCCGCCGTAGAGCTTGCTCGAAGACACGACGTGGTCCCCGCCCTGCAGCAACGTGAGGAACGCGGTCATCTGGGCGGACATCCCCGATGCGGTGGCCACCGCGGCCCGGCCGCCTTCGAGCGCCGCCATGCGCTCCTCGAACATCGCGGTGGTCGGGTTCATCAACCGCGTGTAGATGTTCCCGAACGTCTGCAGGTTGAACAGGCTCGCGGCGTGGTCGGCGTCGTCGAACACGTACGACGTGGTCTGGTAGATTGGCGGCGCCCGCGATCCGGTGGCCGTGTCGGGGAGCTGCCCGGCGTGCAGGCACAGGGTTTCGATGTCGTATTCGTGGTCTGCCATGGGTGGTGGGCTCTCCCGGGTCCGGCGGGGACGATGCGTCCCGGTGGATGACCTGCCCCGCCGGCTCCGCCGTGCAGGTCGGTCAGGTCCGTGCCACGCGGATGTGTCCGAATCTCAGTGCGTGACGTACATCGAGCGCTTGCCGGAGATGACCTTGGTGTCCACGCCGACCCAACCCAGGCCCCCGAACAGCCGCGCGTACTCGATCTTCATGCAGCGGTTCGCGACCACCTCCAGACCGGCGTCGCGGGCGAGCACCGCCGCCTCCTCGTTGTCGATGCCGAGCTGCATCCACAGGACCTTCGCGCCGATGTCGACCGCATCGCGGGCCAGCGGCGGAATGTCCCGGGCCGGGCGGAAGCAGTCGACCACGTCGACGGGCTCGGGAATCTCCTTCAGATCCCGATAGCAGCGCTGTCCGAGCACCTCTTCGTACCGGGGGTTGACCGGAATGACACGGTAGCCGTGGTCGAGGAGGTACTTCGCGGCGAAGTAGCTGGGGCGGTACCAGCTCGCGGACAGGCCGACCATCGCAACGATACGGTTGTCGGCCAGGATTCTGCGCAGGGTGGGAATGTCGTCGCTCAACGCAGGGACTCCGGAAGTGTCTGGGCCACACGGGCCGAAATCATACACAGGGCCGGCGGGTACCGGGGAGTCAACGAGAGGCAAGGGGTCGGCGAGCAGACCTGGCGCGGTTTCGTCTCGGGCCCGCGGAGGGCAGCCTGGACAAGGCTGTGGGCCGTGTTTCCCGGCGCGCAGGCGGCGGTCCCGCCCGCAATCGGAAGCAGTCCCACGATTGCACGAGAGGGCGGGTGTCCCGGGTTCCAGGGGACGCCCCATGCGGGACCCGGGTCGAACGGCAGGACCAGACCCGCTCAAGTAGTCCGGGGGAAGCGTCCGGTCATTCGATTCGAACCTTGACGTAGCGCCCGGGAGCGTCCTCGATGACCGGCAGGGCGCCGGCGCCCGGCTCGCGCGCCGGCGTCTCGCCGCCGTCGTGCTCGCTCACCCACGCGTCCCAGTCCGGCCACCAGGAGCCCTCGTGGGCGCTGGCCGCCTCGAGCCACGCGTCCGGAGTCTCGGCAACCTCGCCGGTGAAGTAGCCGTACTTGTTCGCGGCCGGGGGGTTCACGACCCCCGCGATGTGTCCGGACATGGCGAGGACGAAACGGATCGGCCCGCTGAAGAGGCTTGTCGCCGCGTAGGTGGACTTCCACGGTGCGATGTGGTCCTCGCGGGTCGAGAGGATGTAGGCGGGCACGTCGACGGTGGCGAGGTCGATGGGCACGCCGTCGAGGGTGATGCCGCCGGGCTCGCGCAGACGGTTGTCCTGGTACATGTCGCGCAGGTACGCGGAGTGCATCTCGCGCGGCATGCGGGTCGAGTCGGAGTTCCAGTACAGGAGGTCGAACGGGAACGGATCCTTGCCCATGAGGTAGTTGTTGATGACGAAGCTCCAGATGAGATCGTTGGCGCGCAGCAGGTTGAACGCCTCCGCCATCTTCGCGCCGTCGAAGTAGCCCTTGTCCTTCATCGACTCCTCGACGAGAGCGAGCTGCTCCTCGTCGATGAACACCCCGAGCTCGCCGGGCTCGGCGAAGTCGACCATGGTGGTGAAGAAGGTCGCCGACTCGATGGAAGGACGCGGGTCGGCGGCCGTCGGGGCCAGCGACTTTCCCCTGCCGGCGGCACGGGCCGCCCCGGCCGCCTTCGGACCCTTCTCAGGCTTCTGCGCCTTCTCCTCTCCCCCGGTCCCGACGGCATCGTCGGCGGCCCCCGCCTTTGAGGTACGCGAGCGTCGCGGCGAGCAGGGTGCCGCCGAGGCAATACCCGATCGCGTTGACGCTCGACTCGCCGGTCGCCTTCCCGACCGCCTCCAGCGCCGCGACGGGGCCTTCGAGCAGGTAGTCGTCCATGGTTTTTTCGGCCAGCCGCTCGTCCGGATTCACCCACGAGATCACGAACACGGTGTGCCCCTGGTCCACCGCCCACTTGATGAACGAGTTCCTGGGACGGAGGTCCAGGATGTAGTACTTGTTGATCCACGGCGGAATGATGAGCAGTGGCCGCTTGCGCACCGCTTCCGTGCTGGGCGCGTACTGGAGGAGCTGCATCAGGTCGTTCTCGAAGACGACCTTGCCCGGGGTGACGGCAACGTTCTCGCCGAGCTTGAACTTCTCCAGATCGGTCATCCTGACGCGGAGCTGCCCCTGGCCCCGCTCGAGATCCTCGAGCATGTTGGAGAGCCCCTGGACGAGGTTCTCGCCGCCCGTCTCGACGGTGCGCCTCGCCACCTCGGGGTTCGTCATCGCGAAGTTCGTCGGCGCCAGGGCGTCGATGAACTGACGGGTGTAGAAGTCCACCTTGTGCGCGGTATGCGCATCGAGCCCTTCCGTCTCGCGCACCGTCGACAGCATGAACTTCGACGCGAGCAGATAGCTCTGCTTGATGTGGTCGTAGAGCGGGTTCTCGGACCAGGCCTCGTCCTTGAACCGGCGGTCGCCCGGTTCGGGGGTCACCGCGGGCTCCACTTCCTCCCCGGCCATGCGCCGCGCGGTGTTCTCCCACAGCTTCGCGTAGTCCTGCCACAGCGCGACCTGCGCTTCGACGAGGCGCCGGGGATCGGTCAGCATCTGCTGCCACAGTGCCTGGTACGCCTTCGACACCACCGCCGGCGCGAGGGGATTGAATTCCCGGGGTTCGTTCGCCTGGCGTTCGATGAACGCCTGCATGATGCTTCGGCTCTGCTCGGTGATGCGGCTCATCGCCTCTTGCAGGCGCTGCAGGTCCGGCTGCGCCGGAGTTCGGGCCGGCTGATCGCTCATTGGTCGGTTCCTCCCGCCGTGTGCCGGCTGCATGGGTGCCGCATTTCCACCGGGACTATACTCGCGACGCGCGGCGACGGCGCATTCGTTGGCGTGCGCAGTCTCTGACGTGTCCACTCGCTCGACCCCGGTTCGGAGTGTCCGGCATTGCGCTTGATCCGCCTGCTCAAGAAGGACCTGGCGATGGAGGCGTCGATCTGGGTCGATCGACAGTTGATTTCGCTCGACCAGGCCCGGGCGATCTGCCGGTTCTACGGTGTCGACTACGATGCGATTCGAAACCGCTCCACCGCGTACCGCGTGCTGGTGGTTCTGGGTTTCCTGTTCATCGGACTCTCCCTGATCACGATCATCGGAGCGAACTGGGACGCGATTCCGCGCGGGGTGCGGATGGCGGGATTGCTCGTTCTGACAGCCGGCACCCACGGCCTCGGGATGCGGATGCATCTGTCGGGAAGAACGTCGTCCGCCGTGGGGCTGTTCTTCCTCGGCAATCTGTTCTACGGCGCATCCATCATCCTGGTCGCCCAGATCTACCACCTCGGTGAACACATGCCGGACGGCGTGTTCCTGTGGGCGTTCGGAAGCCTGCCGTTCGCGGTGTTGCTGTGCAACGTCTGGCTCACGCTGTTCAGCGGACTGCTCGCGCTGCTCTGGCTCTATCTGGAATTCACAACGGGGTTCCTGGCGCCGGTGTTCCTGGCGGCGGCGTTTCCGCTGTTTCTCGCGGCCGAGGTCTACGTGCTGGTGAGGGCTCGCGCGAGCACGCTGCTGTTCCTGACGTTCGTCGCCAGTCTCGTCCTGTGGTTCGAGTCATTGCTCTCCGTAGTGTGGATGGATGAGCGCGCCCGGCCGGATTTCTCGGCGGAACACGTCTGCGTCGGCGTCGCACTGTTCCTCCTGGCCCATGCCGTCAGTCACTGGCTGCATGCAAGCGAGAGTGTCAAGGCCAAGGACTATGGTGCGGTGCTGTCGCTCTGGACCTTGCGCTTCGCGCTGCTCTCGATGCTCGTTCTGAGCTTCGAAACGCCGTGGGCCGGTCTGCTCCGTTCGGACTGGAGCCACGAGGCCTCCATGTGGATTGTCGTGGCGGTCCTTGCCGCGACCGCGTTGTGGATCGGTTCGAGGAGGGCGAAGCTGCCGAGCCTGATCGCGCTTGTCGTCCTCTGTGGTGTTCCCATGGTCGCGGTCGTCGCCACACGGGCCGAGCACGCGGCGGTGTACTTTCAGGTGCTCGACAATGCTGCGCTCATCGCGACCGGGATCTGGCTGATCGTTCGCGGCACCACCAGTGGCACATCCCACTACTACTTCCTCGGGGTTGCCACCATCCTGCTGACCGCGTTCCTGCGCTACGTGGACCTGATCGGAAGCTACCTCGACAGCGCGATCCTGTTCATGGGGCTGGCGGTGCTGTTGCTGGGCGCGGCGCGGTACTGGAAGGTTCGGCAGAGCGGGGAGGAACGGCAGTGACCCGGCGCCAAGTCGCGTTCTCTCTGGGTGCGGCGATCGTGCTTCAGCTCGCGGTGCTTGTCGGCATGGTCGCAAAGGCAGCCCTGCCGTTGTGGATCGGCACGGAAATTCGCGTCAGGACGGTGCCCGTCGACCCTCGATCGATGTTCCGCGGCAACTACGCGCGGCTGCGCTACGACTTCGGAACGCTGCCGGACGATGCCTTGAACGAAGCGGAAGGGTTGCGTGCGGGCGAGGTGGTGTACGTCGCCCTG
>MKWU01004176.1_pt1 | contig 17528 bp, 16 predicted proteins | sample 809101 | NCBI WGS metagenome assembly MKWU01 (sample SAMN05860141, study PRJNA318959) | sponge metagenome | host: Aplysina aerophoba | place: Slovenia: Piran, Adriatic Sea, Gulf of Piran | collected 2013-05-07 | reverse complement strand
CGCCGGCTATCGCGATGCGCTCGAGCTCGCGGAGCTGTCTCCTCCCGCTTTCGAGCTGGCCGCAGTCCGCGACCGGGCCGAGGCGCTCGAACGGCGGCTCGAGCTGCAACGGTGATGCCGCGCGCCACCTCGGGGGACGGCGCGTGCGCCTCCCTGCGCACGGAACCTCGCGATCGGGTCGAAGCCCTCCTCGTCGGCTCCGGAGCGATCAGCGAGGATCAGGCGCGAATCGCCCGTACGGAGCAGCGCAAGAGCGGCGAGCGTTTCGCCGGGATCCTCACGAAGCTCGGATTCGTCACCGAGGCGATCATCCGCGACGCGGTAGGCGGGGCGCTCGGGGTCGAGAGCATCGACCTCGGCCGGGCGGTGGCGGAACCCGATGCCACGGAAGCGATTCCGGAATCCGTCGCGCGACGGTTCCTCGCGGCCGGGCTGACCCTCGAGACCGATCCGGATGGCGTTCCCCGGCGGCTCACCGTCGCCATGGCCGATCCGTTCGACGTGATTGCGCTCGATCACCTGCGTTCGCTCCTCGGGGGCGATGTGGAGGTCGTCCCGCTGCTCGCCGGTCGCACCGACATCGAACGGTTTCTCGAGCGCGTCTATCACCACGATCTCTCCGTCGCCGGCATCCTGCGCGAACTCGAGACGGGGGAATCGGTTCCGGCCACGGTCGCGGCGGCCGGCGACGAGTACAGCCAGCCGACGGTGCGCCTCGTCGACATGCTGCTTTCCGACGCGGTAAGGCGAGGGGCATCGGATATCCACTTCGAGCCCGAGGCGGGCTTCCTTCGCGTGCGCTATCGCATCGACGGGGTGCTGCGGCAGGTACGCAGCCTCCATCGAAGCTACTGGTCCGCCATGGCGGTGCGCCTCAAGGTGATGTGCGGCATGAACATCGCCGAGACCCGGGCGCCCCAGGACGGCCGGATGAGCCTCGGGGTGGCCGGCCACGACATCGATTTCCGGGTGTCTTCCCTGCCGACCACGCACGGCGAGAACATCGTGCTGCGGGTGCTCGATCGCGGCCGGGGAATCGTCGCCCTCGACGCGCTCGGAATGTCGGACGACTCGCTCGCCGAGCTGGGCCGGATGATGAGACGTCCCGAGGGTGTGATCCTGGTGACCGGACCCACCGGAAGCGGCAAGACGACCACCCTCTACTCGATCCTGTCCCGACTCGACCGCGAAGCGGTCAACGTCATGACTCTCGAGGACCCGGTCGAATACCCCATGACCCGGATTCGGCAGACCTCGGTCAACGAAGCGGTCAAGCTCGACTTCGCCAACGGCGTGCGGAGCCTGATGCGCCAGGACCCGGACATCATCCTGGTGGGCGAGATCCGAGACGCCGAAACCGCGGCAATGACCTTCCAGGCGGCCATGACGGGTCATCAGGTCTACTCCACCGTGCACACGAACTCCGCAGTCGGCGCAATTGCGCGGCTTCTCGACATCGGCGTCACCCCGGGCGTGCTCGCCGGAAACATCATCGGAATCGTCGCCCAGAGGCTCGTGCGCCGCCTCTGTCCCGCCTGCCGGGAGCCGGTGCCCGCCGGCGCGGCGACCCCGACCCCGGCCGATGCAAGCCCGTCGGTGGACCGCGGCATGGTGCATCACCCCTTTCGCCCGGTGGGTTGTTCCGACTGCGATCACCAAGGCTACCGGGGCCGCATCGCGCTGACGGAGGTGCTTCGCTTCGATGCCGGGCTCGACGCCCTGGTGGCCCGCCGCGCGCCCGCTCACGAGCTCCTTGCGGCCGTGGAGCGCCGGGGGTTCGTCACCCTTGCGCAGGATGCGATGCGGCGGGTCGCCGACGGCTCCACGACCACCGAGGAGGTCGCGCGGGTCGTGGACCTCACGAGCCTCGCGTCCGGGCCTTCCGGTGCGATCGCGGAGCAGGCTCCCCGCCGGCGCGGCCGGACTGCCGCGGCGCCGCAGGAGCCTCCGCGAGACGGCTCGTGACCCCGCCCGTCCCGATGCGGTATCGGGCGATGGACGCGCACGGGCGCATCCGCCGCGGCCGGATGGAAGCGGCGCACGAGCTGGATCTCGAGGCGCGACTTCGCCGCCTCGGCCTGGATCTCGTCGCCTGCGCCCCGGCGCGCAGCGCCCGAGCCTGGGCGCTGCACCCGCCGGTTCGCCGCGGCCAGCTCATCAATTTCTGCTTTCACCTCGAACAGCTCCTCACCGCCTCGGTTCCGATTCCCGATGCGCTCGCGGATCTTCGCGACTCGGTCAAGGGTTTCCACCTCCGCGAGGTGATCGCGGGCATGGTGGAGGCGATCCATGGCGGCGCGAGCCTTTCCGAGGCGATGGCCCGGCATCCGCGGACCTTCGACTCGATGATCGTGAACCTGGTGCGCGCCGGGGAAACGAGCGGGCAGCTTCCCGTGGTGCTGAGGCGTCTCACCGAGAGCCTTCGCTGGCACGACGAGCACGCAATGCGGTTCAGGAAGGTGCTCGTCGCCCCGATTCTCGTCGCCGTGGTCATCGGCGCCGTGATCGTGTTCCTCATGCTCTATCTCGTCCCGCGCCTCGCCGCCTTCATCGAGACCATGGGCGAGGAGCTCCCGATCCATGCTCGCGCCCTCATTGCGGTTTCGCGGTTCGCCGTGGATTGGTGGTACCTGGCTCCCGCGGTCGCCGCCCCCTGGTTGCTGCTCGCGGCGGGGGGCCCGGATGAGCCGGCGCCTTCGCCGCACCGTGGATGCGCTTCGTCTCCGGGTCTGGTTCATCGGCCCCCTCCGCAAGAAGCTCATCCTCGCCCGGTTCGTCAACTGCTTTGCGCTCATGTACGCATCGGGAATATCCGTGCTCGAGAGCATCCGGATCGGTGAGGGCCTGCTCGCCAATCGGGCGGTGGAGGAGGCGGCCCGAACCGCGGCGAACCGGATTGCGGAAGGCGCGAGCATCAGCGAAGGCTTCGAGCAGGCGGGACTGTTCCCTCCGCTAGTGCTCAGGATGCTGCGGGTCGGGGAGAGCACCGGCGCCCTCGACACGGCGCTGTCGAACATCGGCTACTTCTACGAGCGCGACGTGCGTGACGCGGCCGAGCGGGTCCAGGCCCTCATCGGCCCCGCGTCCACCCTGGTGCTCGGGGCGATGCTGCTGTGGGTGGTGATCTCGGTCATGGGGCCGATCTATGAAATGGTCGCCGGAATTTCTCTCTAGGCGGCCTGGCCGCTGGGTGCTCATCGTCCGAGCGGGCGGCGCGCGGCTGTTTCGCGGGCTGCGGCCGGCGAGCGCGCCGGCGCTGGACTTCGCAGCGGACGCGACGGGATACGCCGATCTCCGGCGGTTGCTGGCTCGCACTTCGCCGCCCCCGATCCACCTCCTCGTCGACGTGGTCGAAGAGGACTTCCAGCGCGAAGCGGTCCCTCACGTATTCGGCCGTGCCCGGCGGGAAGTCACCACGACCCGGAGCGCCCGGCTGTTCCACGGCACGCCCTACGTATCGGCCCGGCGCGAGGGCCGGATGGCGGAGGGACGGCGCGATGACCGAATCCTGTTCTCCGCCATCGTCCGTCCGGAACGGATCGAGCCCTGGCTCGACGCGCTTCGCGGGCAGAGAATCGTCGGAGTCCATTCGTTGCCCCTCGCGAGCGCGCGGCTGCTCCCGGTGCTTCGTGTCGAAGCAGCACGGGTTCTCCTCGTCACCGAGAGCGGCGAACGAGGCCTTCGACAGACCTGCTTCGAGGACGGACGCTTCTCGTCGAGCCGTCTTGCGGCCCTTCCTCCCGCCGATTCGAGCGAACGGGTTCACGGCATCCTGACGGAGATCGACCGATTCGTGCACCACCTCGATCGTACGGCCGACGCAGGGCAGGAGCTCGAGATCCGGCTCGTCGCGGACGCGCGCCTGCTGACCGCGATCCGGAAGACGGCGCATCCGGGAAAGCTCGTCGAAGGGCTCGTCGACGCGGATGCCGTCGAGCGGGTGCTCGCGCGCCGCGGTCGCGGGCGATCCGACGCGCTCACCGGCGAATCGGGTCTGGCCTGCGACCGCTTGTTCGTTCGTCTCGCGCTGAGCGCGCCGCCGCCCGACCACTATGGCCCGGCCGCTGTTCTCGCGGTTCACCGTTCGACGCAAGTCGCCCGCGTGCTCTGGGTGGCCGGGGTGTCGATTCTCCTCGTGGGTGCCGCATGGAGCGGATTCTCGTGGCAGCGCTCCGCGGGGATCGTCGCAACCACCGAGACCCTGGTCCGGGAGGCGCATTCCCGGGAGGAGCGCTATCGCATGGAACGGCCGCCGGAAGCGGAGGTGGCGCTGCATGACCTTCGGCTCGCGGTGGAAACGGCGCAGCGCCTCGACGCGAATCGGGTCCGGGCCCTCCCTGTTCTGCAGTCGCTGAGCGAAGCGCTCGCGGATTCTCCCGACCTCGAGCTCGACAGCCTCGAGTGGTTCGAGGTTTCCGAGCGGGAGGGGTGGCCGGACCTGGCGGACGAGGACGCCCCGCGCGAGCAGTTTCGAAATGTCCGATTGCGGGGAAGGGTCGAGCGCTTCGGCGGGCACTATCGGGCGGCGACCGAAGAGGTGTTCCGGTTCGTGGAGAGGCTCGAAGCCTTGCCGCGGATGAGCCGTGTCGAGGTCTTGGAAATCCCGGAGGACCCCGGGGGAAGCGGCTACCGGCCGGGGCGGGTTGCCGAGTTCGAGGTGCGGATGGTGGTAAATGCGGGAAGCGGCTGAGAGTCCGTGGCGTTGCCTCAGGGTACCGCTCGCGGTATTCGCCGTGACGGCGCTCGCCGGTGCGGGCTCCACTGGCGCGGCGTGGTGGCATGAGCTGTCCGTTGCAGGGCGGTCGAACGAAGCCGAGGCGCGGCTCACCGAGGTCCGCCGGCGCCATGCCGCGCTCGAAGACGAACGGAGGCAGCGGCGCCACTTCGGACGCCTGTACCGCCTGTGGGCGGCGCACGGCCGGATTGGCAACGGGGACACGACGCAGTGGGCGGAGGCGATGGGGGTCGCGGCCGCCGAAGTCCCGAGCGCGCATCATCGCGTGGCGATGGCGCGCGGCGCGGGGCACGACGGCAGTGTCGAGGTTCAGGTCTCCGACATGTCGGTCGAGCTCGGCATGCGGCACGAAGGCGAGCTTCCGGATTTCCTCTCGGTCCTCGAACGGGAGGCTCGCGGGCTGTTCGTCGTATCGGGCTGTCGGCTCGTGCGATCGGGTTCCGGGGGGACCGGGTCCCCGAAGCATGCGGCCATCGATGCTTCGTGCCGGCTCCGATGGAAGACGGTGACGCTCGCGGGAGTCGAGGCAGGCTGGATGCCTCCTGCCACGGACGGCGTTGACGGCGATTCCATGGCCGGCGCTGCGGCGACGTTGCCCGCTTCCGGCTTCCCGCCGCCGGAAGGGTTCGGAAGGCTCTTCATGACGGCCGCCGAGCGAGCTCGAATCGACTCGTCCGCCGCCGCCGCCGTTCGCATCGCAGAGGCAGGCGCTCACGAGAGAACGGTCAGGCGCCCGCCCCGCCCCGCCCCTTCGTCCCTTCCGGTCCAGTGGGTGGATGTCGAAGGGCTGGTCGCCCGATCGGGCCAATCGGTCTTCGCATGGATCGACGGAAAGAGAGTCGACTACCGCGACCGGTCCATCCACCCCACAACCCCGTCCCGCGCCCTGCCGCCGGGGGTTCGTCTCGAGGCCGGAGGGAGATGGTTCGCGGTCCGGCCGGGACAGCGATTCGATCCGGCGACCGGCCGCATCACCGATCCCGTCCGCGATCCGGTCCGTAGGAGTGCATTCCGATCAGAGCGGGCGCATTCCCTACGCACGTTCTCCCGCGTGCCTCTCACCGATCCACCGGCACCCGACGAGAATTGAGTCCCCGGTCGTGCCGTGGAGCGGGCGCGAGCGCGGGGACGGGGGTTCGGCCTCCACGGACGGTCACGCTACGGATCGGTCGTCCCGCGGCTCGGCGCACCTTCGCGCGCGCGGCCGGGCCAGCTAAAACGGAATCGAAACTGGATGAGCTCGAACGCGTGCCGATCGAAGCAGCCGGAGCATGCCGTTGCGCTCGCTACTCGTCAGGTCCGCTTCGCTCTCAGCGCGGAGCGGCCCTCATCGCGCTGGTGCTTGCCCTCGCTCTCGGGTCGGGGCTCGTGAGCATCGAGTGGCTGGAGGCGACGGCGCGTTCCCACCACAAGGCGCTTCGGACCGAGGCGGCCCTTGCGGCAGCCCGCGAAGGGCTCATCGGGTACGCCGTCTCCTATCCGGATCAGCATGGCGGACGCAACGGACCCGGCTATCTCCCGTGCCCGGATACGAGCGGCAACGGATCACCGAACACGCCCTGTCGTGCGAATTCGATCGGCCGGTTGCCCTGGCGCCGCCTCGGACTGCACGACCCGCGAGACGGCTCGGGCGAACGGCTCTGGTATGCCCTCGCCGACCGGTTTCGAGCCAATGGCTACAAGTACCGACCGATGAACGGCGAGACGGATGCGGAGCTCGTCGTCGACGGACGAAGCAGGATCGCCGCGGTCGTCCTCGCCCCGGGCGAGCCGCCCGCGTTCCCGGATCGAAACCGGGGCCGGCGCGGCGTGGGGCAGTTCGGGATGGACGGACGAAGAGGGGTCGCGGCGGTCGCCCTCCCCCGGGGCGAGCCGCTCGCGTTCCAGGATCGAAGCCGGAGCCGGCGCGATGTGGGTCAATACCTCGAGGCGGGAAACGAGATCCCGCGCGATGACACATTCGTCTCGCGTGGAGCATCGCTCCCCGCCGCGCTCGCCTCGCATGACCGCCTGAACGATCGGGTGGTGGCGATTTCTCGCGACGAGCTGATGGCCGCCGCCGCGAGGCGCGCGCTGGCCGCGGTGCGGGCGGGGCTGGAACGATACCGGGACGCACCGTGGAACACGGGGGCGTTCCCCTGGCTCGCCCCGTGGGACGACCCACCCGACGCTGCCGTGCCCGTGCCCGGCGTGATGTCGGGGCGTCTCCCGATCGTTCCGGCCGGCGGCTCGATTGCCACATCGTTCCGGATTGCGGGATCTCTCCCCGGCGGGGCCGTCACCGCATCGGGAACGGTCGACCCGGCCGATGTCCGCTCGCTCGCCCGCGCCGCGACGGTCGCGCACGGAGAGTGCGTATGGACGGAAGCGATCCGAATCGACTGCACCGGCGAGGGCCGGCACGTCCCGGGTCCCGGGCGGGAATGGGTGTTCCGCGTCGACCTTCACCTGGCTGGAGACATCACGATTTCACCGCCGTCTCCCACCGACGTGCGCCGGCGCTCGATTAGCGGCACCGAGTGGGTCGAAGCGTCGCACGTCGAGGTCGTCGATGTAACCCGCGGCGTGGAGACCGGGCGCGGCCGGTTGGAATTCGAGCCGGGGCCGGTCGACGGTGCGCTCGCCGTGGAAGGGGTCGCATACGCGCTCGGAGTCGGCGAAGCGGTCCCCGGCTGGCTGTACGAGAACCGATGGCACCACTTGCTCATGTTCGCGATCGCGCCGTCCTTCGCAGCCGGTGGGGAGAAGACCTGCGACACGCCGGGGCGTTGCCTGGAGGTCGTTCGTGTCTCCTTCGACGGGCGAAGGAACACGAACTCCGCAGTCGCGATTGCCCTCTACGCCGGGCCGGAGCTCGCGCACCAGCGGCGCGAGAGCCCGGGACTCTTCCAATGGCTGGAAGGGGAAAACGCGAATCCCGCCAACTACCGTTACGAGATCCGCAGTTCGAACGAATCGTTCAACGATCGGATTTCGGTCATCGCGCCCGCACCGGGAGTCTTCAACCCGTGACCCGTGGTCGACACACCACGTCCGGTACCGAACGTCGGCCCGATCGTGGCCACGGTCGGGTAGCTGCGCGCGGCGATCTCCCGTCCCCTCGGGCAGCCCGACCGTCCGTCAATCCGTCATTGGGCATTCGGGGATGGACGGAAACGACGGGCGGGACCGTACTCGTCGATCGGGATGGTGCGACGCGGGCTCCGCGACCGGCAAAGGGCATGGAAGGACTCTCACTGATCGAGGTGGCCATCGCCCTTGCGGTGAGCGCGCTTCTGCTCGGGGGGCTGATGATCCCGCTCGCCGCCCAGGTCGACCGGTTTCGGCTGCGCGAGACCGAAGCCGCGCTTCACCAGGGGCTGGAGGCGCTGATCGGGTATGCGGCATCGCACGGCAACCGGCTGCCCTGCCCGGACATCGACGGCGATGGGGCGGAAGACCTTCCCGGCTCGCCGGAGGCGCCCTGCCGAGGGATCGAGGGCGAGCTTCCGCGCGCGACCCTGGGAATCCCGGGGGTGGACGGCTGGGGGCGGCCACTGCGGTATCGGGGCAACGATGCCGTTACGGGTCCGGACGGCATGCCGCGTCCGCCGAACACCCGGGGCGGCCTTCGGATAGACGATCCGCGGACGGCCGAACGCCTGACGGTGGGCGATCCGGAGGCGCCGGCCGCGATCCTCTTCTCCTGCGGCGCGAACGGTCGTCCGGACGGAGAGAACGACGGAACCGGCGGCGGCTCCGCGGGCTGCGTCAATCCGTCCCGCCCCGATCCCCGCTACGCCCGCTCCGTACCGGGGCGGGCCGGTTCCGGCGGCTTCGACGATGTCGTCGTCTGGCTGTCCAAGAACGTCCTCCTCGGCCGGCTGGTGCGGGCCGGAACGTGGCCGTGATCGTGGCCCCGAACGTCCCGGCCGCCGGCCGCCGCCGGCTCCAGGGCAGCGAAGGCGCCGGGGTGCGCTGGTTCGGTGCACCCGGGAGAACCGGACGGAACACCGCTCGAACGGGGCTCGACATCGCGATCACCGGCTTCCGCCGCTCCCGCCCGCCGGCATTCCCACGGGTCCCGGTCGGGCCGCGTGATTCCATCAATCTCACTCTCACTCACCCGAGGCGCCACGGACATCGCTGCGCCGGAGAAAATCGAATGCAAGCACGGAAAGACGCCGGCTTCACCCTCATCGAGATCGCCGTGGTGCTGGTCGTGGTCGGGCTGCTCGTCGGCGCGGTTCTGACCGGCCAGGAGCTCATCGGCAGCGCCCGGGTGCGCAACCTCGCCTCCACGAGCGCCGGGATCCAGTCCGCGTACTTCGCCTTCGTCGATCGCTACCGGCGCGTTCCCGGCGACTGGAACGCGACCGAAGCGGGCGAGGCCCTCGGCGTCGCGGTGACCGGCGGCGGAAACGACAACGGCCGGATCGACAACGACTCGGGAAGCGTGTGGGCCGAGCCGAACGCCCTCTGGGAACAGCTCGCGAAGGCGGGATTCCTGAAGGGAGAGTTTGCGGGCGATGCGGTCGAGCCCACGCCGGCCAACCAGCGCGCCCCGCTCAATCCGTTCAACCGGGTCATGGTGCTCGGCAGGACGGACGACTATCTCCACTCCGGCGGTGCGCCCCCGGTGCGTCTCAATCTCGTCCTCGGCCGGGGACTGCCGGTCGATCTCGCGCGCGAGCTCGACATCAAGATCGACGACGGCGTGCCGGACACCGGCGGGCTGCGCCTCACCGTGAGCAGCGGCGCAACCTTCGGCGAAGCGGCGCAGGGCGAAGCGAGCTGCGTCGCGACGGGCGGAGGAGGCTCGCAGATCTACGACATCGCGAGCGACAGCCAGGACTGCAACGTCGCGCTCCTTTATTGATCAGGCGCCGGGCACGTCCTCCGGCGGCTCGGGGGCGGGGAGGGGGATCCGGAGGCTCTCCCACATCGCATCGACGCGGTCGAGAACCTCGCGCGCCATCGTGATGGGGCGCCCCCACGCGCGCTCCGTCTCGCCGGGCCATTTTCCGGTCGCGTCGATGCCCATCTTGGAGCCGAGACCCGCCACCGGAGAGGCGAAGTCGAGGTAGTCGATCGGGGTGTTCTCGACCAGGGTGACGTCGCGGGCGGGGTCCGTCCGGGTAGCGAGCGCCCAGGCGACGTCCTTCCAGTCCCGGACGTCGATGTCCGCGTCCACCACGATGATGATCTTGGTGTACATGAACTGTCGGAGCACCGACCACAGGCCGAACATCACCCGCTTCGCGTGTCCCGCGTACTGCTTTTCCATCGAGACGATTCCGATCCGGTACGAGCAGCCTTCCGGCGGCAGGTAGAAGTCGCGGATCTCGGGAAACTGGCGGCGAAGGAGGGGGATGAAGAGCTCGTTCATGGCCGCCCCGAGGACGGCCGGCTCGTCCGGCGGCCGCCCGGTGTAGGTGCTGTGGTAGATGGGGTCGCGGCGGTGGGTGATGCGGTCGATGGTGAAGACCGGGAAGGACTCGACGTCGTTGTAGTACCCGGTGTGGTCCCCGAACGGCCCCTCCGGCGCCTCGTCCCCGGGATGGATGGCGCCCTCGAGCACGATCTCCGCGCTCGCCGGCACCTGGAGGTCGGAGCCGAGGGCGCGCGCGACCCCGGTGCGGGCGCCGCGGAGCAGGCCCGCGAAGGCGTACTCGGAGAGCGAATCCGGGATCGGGGTCACCGCGGCGAGGGTCGTCGCGGGGTCCGCCCCGAGGGCGACGGCGACCGGGAACGGCTCCCCCGGCCGGGCCTTGCGCCACGCCCGGTAGTCGAGCGCGCCCCCCCGTTGCGCGAGCCACCGCATGATGACCCGGTTCCGATCGATGACCTGCTGGCGGTAGATGCCGAGGTTCTGCCGGCCGCCCCCCGGGCCCCGGGTGATGACGAGGGCCCAGGTGATGAGCGGTCCCGCGTCCTCCGGCCAGCAGGTCTGGACGGGCCACTCCGCGAGGTCCACCGCGTCTCCCTCCAGCACCACCTCGCGGCAGGGAGGGGAGCGGGTCTCGCGCGGCGACATCGCAAGAACCTGCTTGAAGATGGGGAGCGACCGCCAGGCCTCGCGGAGGTCCCGGGGCGGGTCCGGCTGACGCAGGAAGGCGAGGAGCTCGCCGATCTCGCGCAGCGCCTCGACGCTCTCCGCCCCCATGGCCGCCGCGACCCGGCTTCGGGTGCCGAAGAGGTTGGCGAGCACCGGGGTGCGGTGTCCGGTTGGCCGTTCGAAGAGGAGCGCGGGGCCGCCGCCGCGAAGGGTCCGGTCGCACACCGCGGTCATCTCGAGGCGCGGGTCCACCTCGGCGCGCACCCGCACGAGATCGCCGGCCGCTTCGAGGCCCGCGATGAAATCGCGGAGGTCCCGGTAGCGGTGCCGGGGGGTGGGGGAGGGATTCACCGCGCCGGCGCTCCGCCGCCTCGCCCGTCGCCACCCGCGCCGTTCGGCGTTCCCCGGCAGGCCGGGCAGGCCGGGTCCCTCCGCACCCGCACCGTGCGCACCCGCATCGCGAGGGCGTCGATCAGCATGAGCCTTCCTTCGAGGCCGGACGGCAGCCCGACGACGAGCTTTACCGCCGCCGCGGCCTGGATCGTTCCCGTGATTCCGGCGACCGGCGCGAAGACCCCGACCCGCGCGCACGGTTCGTCGGGGTCGCCGGTGTCGTCGAACAGGCACCGGTAGCAGGGAGAGTCGGGGTCCTTCGGATCGAATACCGCGACCTGCCCCTCCATGCGGATGGCGGCTCCGGACACGAGGGGAGTGCCCGTGGCGCGCGAGGCGGCGTTGACCTCGAAGCGGGTCTCGAAGTTGTCGCTCGCGTCCACCACCACGTCCGCCCGCCCCACCTCGCGCACGAGGTCCGGACCGTCCATCGCCCACGCGATGGTCTCCACCCGGACGTCCGGGTTCAGCGCGTCGACCGCCGCGCGCGCAGCCGTCACCTTGTCCTCGCCGATGTCGGACGTCCGGAAGAGGAGCTGGCGTTGCAGGTTCGATAGATCCACCCGGTCGTAGTCGGCGACGGCCAGGGTGCCGACGCCGGCCGCAGCGAGGAACATCACCGCCGGCGAGCCGAGGCCGCCCGCGCCCCGCCGGCCCGCCCCACCAGCCCCGGGGGGGGGGGGGGGGGGGCCTGTCCCGCCTCGCCGATCTCCGGAAGCTGGAGGTGGCGGCTGTACCGTTCGCGCTGCGTGGAGCTGAGCATGCTCACCCGCCTCGGTGGTTTCGTCCCGCGGCGCGCGTTCCGCGGCATCGGTTCCCGGCCGGGGCCGGCCCGACCGCATCCGCTGCCGGCACGGCGCTTCGCGTCAGGGCCTCGTCCCCTGCGTTACCCGGTCGCGCCCGCCGAGGTCCCGAAGGGTCCGCACCCGCTCGAAACCCGCCGCCGCGAGCGCGGCGCGCGCCGCCGCCCCCTGCTCCGCTCCGTGCTCGAGGAGGAGCCGGCCCCCGGGCCGGAGGCAGCGGACCGCCCCGTGCCCGATCGCCCGGATCGCGGCGAGACCGTCCCGCCCCCCGACCAGGGCGCGGCGCGGCTCGTGGCGGACCCCGTCGCCGAGCAGGTGCGGATCGTCCGCCCGCAGATACGGGGGATTGCTCGCGATGACCGCGTACGCGCCCGCTTCGAGCGGCTCGCACCACGCCCCGCGCCGGAGCTCGACCCGGCCCGGGGCGAGGCGCCGCACGTTGCGGCGCGCGACTTCGAGCGCGCCCGCGTCGATGTCGGTGGCGACGACCTCTGGTTGCCCGGCCGCTTCGCGCGCGACCGCGATGGCGACGGCCCCGCACCCCGTGCCGAGGTCCGCGACCCGCCCCCCTTCGTCTCCCGAGACCGCCTCCCCCACCGCCTCGAGCACCGCCTCCACCAGCCGTTCCGTCTCCGGACGCGGAACGAGGGTGGAGCGGTCGACCTCGAGCTCGAACGACCAGAACTCGCGCCGCCCGGTGAGCCACGCGAGCGGCTCGCCCGCCGCCCGCCGCCCGACGAGCTCGCCGAACCGCCTCTTCGCGGCCGGGTCGATCGGAATCTCGGGGCGGGCAATGAGCGCCGTGCGGGGGAGATCGAGCGTTCGTGCGAGGAGGACGGAAGCGTCGAGCCCGGGATGGTCCAGGGTGGCGAGCACGCCGCGCGCCTCGGCGAGGGCCTCGCCCGCGGTGCCCGTCCGAGCGCCCGGGGTCACCCGTCGACCCCCATCGCAGCGAGCTGGTCGGCCTGGTACGCGCTCATCAGCGGCTCGATGAGCGGATCGAGGTCTCCTGCGAGCACCGCGTCGAGCTTGTACAAGGTGAGATGGATCCGATGGTCGGTGATGCGTCCCTGGGGGAAGTTGTAGGTGCGCACCCGCTGCGAGCGATCCCCGCTCCCGACGAGGAGCCGCCGCTCCGCGGCCCGTTCCGCCTGCTGCCGGTCGCGCTCCGCCGCGAGCAGGCGGGCGCGGAGCAGGGACAGCGCCCGGGCCCGGTTCTTGTGCTGCGACCGTTCGTCCTGGCACTCCACCACCATCCCGGACGGCAGGTGCGTCATGCGGATCGCGGAGTCGGTCTTGTTGATGTGCTGGCCGCCCGCCCCCGACGCCCGAAACGTGTCCACCCTGATGTCGCCCGGGTCGATCTCGACCTCGCTCACGTCCTCGAGCTCCGGCAGCACCGCCACCGTGCACGCGGAGGTGTGGATGCGGCCCTGCGACTCGGTCTCCGGCACGCGCTGCACGCGATGCCCGCCCGATTCGAACTTGAGGCGCGAGTACGCCTTGCGGCCGACCACCCGGACGACCACCTCGCGGTACCCTCCCTGCTCGCTGTGGCTCTCGCTCATCACTTCCGGGGTCCAGCGCCGCGCCTCCGCGTACCGGAGATACATCCGCAGGAGCTCGCCCGCGAAGAGCGCCGCCTCCTCACCCCCCGCGCCGGCCCGGATCTCGAGAAAGGTGTTGCTGTCGTCGGCCGGGTCCACCGGAATCAGCAGGGTCCGAAGCTCCGCCTCGACCGCCTCGCGCGCGGCCTCCGCCTCGCCGAGCTCGTCCCGGGCGAGCTCGCGGATGCCGGGGTCGGAGTCCCCCAGCATCTCGCGCGCCGCCTCGGCCGCGTCGAGCGCCTCGCGATAGCGCCGGTAGCAGGCGGTCACCGGCTGAAGATCCGAGAGCTCCTTCGCGAGGGAACGGAATCGAGGCTGGTCCGCAATCACTTCGGGATCGGCGAGCAGGCCGCTGAGCTCGTCCCCACGACCCGCGATCGCGTCCAGCTTTTCAACTACGGAAGCGTGCATTGGGCTATTCTAGCGAGGCTGCGCCTCGGACCGACGAGACATGTTCGAAGCCATCCATGCTTGTTCGCGACCCGGCCGCTGCGCAGTGGTAGCAGCCTCGTACGTTTCGTTCCTGAAATCGCTTTGCAAACGTGACTCATCTGAACAGATCGGGGCCCCTCGAGGAGTCTGGATGCCGATGAGCACCCTGCGCCCGCATGTCGTTCTGCTCGCGGCCGCCGCGGTAGCGATCGTGCTCGCCCTGCGACCGGCCTCCGCCTCGGGCGCCCCTCCCGGCGACGCACCCCCGCCGGCCGAGCTGCTCCCCGGAACGCTCGCGCCGCTGCTCCTCGCCGAGCTCGCCGCACGGGCGGGGGACGATGTGGATACGGATCGCGCGGTGCACAGCTACATGGACGCCGCCCGGGCGCACCGCAGCTCGGCCTTCGCCCGTCGGGCGGCCAGGATCGCGGCGCGCGCGGCACGCTTCCCCCTCGCCGTCGATGCCTCGGGCCTGTGGCACGAGCTCGATCCCGACGACCCGGCGGCGCACCGGATGCTCGCGCTCATGCTCTCGCGCGCGGGCCGTCCCGCCGAAGCCGCCGCGGCGCTGCGGCGCATCGCGAGACCCGGGGACGCGTCGGACCCGGGCGGCCTCGAAACCGTCGTCAGGCTGCTCCGCCAGGAACCGGACGTCGACCGGCGGATCGGGATCATGGAATCGGTCGCGGACGCGGACCCCGAATCGCGGTATGCGCTCGCACGCGTGCTGGCCGGCTCGGGCCGGCTCGAGCGTGCGGTCGGAATCCTGGAAGTCCTCACGCGTGAAGCGCCGCGCGAGGATCGGTTCTCGGTGACCCATGCGATGCTGCTGCACGATCGCGGCGATCGGGACGCCGCGCTGGAGGTCCTCGCCCACCGGGAAGCGGAGGATGGCGGCAGCGACGCGCTCCTTCGCACCTACGCGCGGCTGCTCGACTCGGCGGGGCGGCACGAGGAGGCGAGCGACCGGTACGCGACCCTCGTCGAGCGACGCCCGCACGACCACGTCGCGCGGTGGGAGCTCGGCCGGCTGCTGACGAGGATGGAGCGCCTCGACGACGCGCGCCCGCACTTCGAGATGCTCTATCGCGCGGGTGAATGGCGGGACGGGGCGTGGTACTTCACCGGGCTCATCGACCAGACGCAGGAAGCGTTCGACCGCGCCCTGCGCGCCTATCGGAGGGTGCGCGGCGGGGTCTACTACGTGAGCGCACGGATCCGCACGGCCGAGATCATGACCGACTCGGGGCAGCTCGAATGGGCGCGACGACATCTCGCCGCCACCCCGCGCTACGCCCGGGGCGACGACGTCCGGCTGTACCGGGCGGAGAGCGGCCTGCTCGTTCGCGCGGAACTCCCGGCCGAGGCAATGGGCGTCCTCGACCGCGGGCTTGCCGCCTATCCCGACGACGACGACCTGCTCTACTCGCGCGCGATGGTCGCGGAGCGGCTCGACCGGCTCGATGTCCTGGAGCGGGACCTGCGGTCGATCATCGCCCGCGATCCGGAGCACATTGACGCGCTCAACGCGCTCGGATACACCCTTGCGGACCGCACCGATCGCTTCGAGGAGGCGCTGGACCTAGTGGAACGGGCCCTCGCTCTGGATCCAAACCGATCCTATATCGTCGACAGCATGGGGTGGGTGCTCTTCCGCCTCGGCCGCCACGAAGAGGCGGCCGACTGGCTGCGACGCTCGCACGAGATGGAGGCGGATCCGGTGGTCGCCGCCCATTTGGGAGAGGCGCTCTGGGTCCTGGGGCGCCACGACGAGGCACGGGAGATATGGGAGTCCGCGCTCGAGGACGATCCGGAAAACGAAGTGCTGCTCGAGACAATCGAGCGCTTCGGGTCCTGAGCGGCGCGCCGGGCCGCCTCGAACCGGGGCGCCGGCGGCTCACCGCGGCCTTCGCGCTCGTCCCGCTGGCCGGGGCCCTCGCCCTGCCGGGCTGCGCCCTGGTGCCGTGGCGGGCGGAGACCCCGGTACCGGCCCCCGAGGCCCGTCCGCCGGACGACGTCGTCGAGCGCTGGCGGGCGACGGGAAAGCTCGCGGTGCGGGTCCGCGACGAGGACGGGGAAGGGTACCGGAGCTGGAGCGCCGCCTTCGACTGGCGCCAGCGCCAGGAGGATTTCCGTCTGCGGCTGAGCGGACCGTTCGGACAGGGTGCGCTCGAGGTGAAGGGGCGCCCGGGCGCGGTCGAGCTGAAGACCGCAAAGGGGGAACGCCGGACCGCCCGCACCCCCGAAGAGTTGTTCGGCCGCCGGATCGGCTGGGACCTGCCCGCGTCCTCCCTCCGGCACTGGATCACCGCCCGGGCACGGCCCGGGACCGCGGTCGGAGACTGGACGCTGGACGAGGACGGACGGCTCTCGACGCTCACCCAGCAGGGCTGGCGAATCGAGTACCGATTTCCTTCGGAATCGGCCGGGCCGCCGGACCTTCCGGACCGGGTCACCTTGCGCGGGGAGCGGGCCACCGTTCGGGTGGTGGTCCGCGACTGGCGGCTCGAGTAGTGCGCTGGCCCGCTCCCGCCAAGCTCAACCTGTTTCTTCGCGTCACGGGTCGGCGAACGGACGGCCGGCACGACCTTCAGACCGTTTTCCAGCTCCTCGACTTCGGCGACGAAGTGGAGATCGCCGCGCGACGCGACGGGCGAATCGTCCTCGAGGACCCGCCGCCGGGGCTCGATGAGGAGGACGAGCTCTCGGTCCGCGCCGCGCACTTGCTGCGGGCGAGAACCTCGGCCCGGCCGGGCGCGACCATCCGGCTCGACAAGCGGATCCCGCAAGGGGCGGGACTCGGCGGCGGCAGCTCCGACGCCGCCACCACCCTCGTCGCGCTCAACCGGATCTGGGGGACCGGACTCGACGAGCATCGCCTTGCCGACCTAGGGCTCGAGCTCGGTGCGGACGTTCCGGTCTTCGTGCACGGTCGAAGCGGCTGGGCGGAGGGGGTCGGGGAGCGCATCCGCGCCATGCCGCTCCCGCTCCGGTGGTATCTCGTCGTTCATCCGCGGATCCCCGTTTCGACCGCCGCGGTGTTTGCCGAACCCGGTTTGACACGGGATTCGCCTCCGCTCAAAATGCCCCGCCGTTCAACGGACGAACCGGTCGACATCGATGCCCTGCTCGCCGCGGCCGGCAACGACTGCGAGCCGGTCGTGCGCCGCCGCTACCCGGCGGTGGATGCCGCGCTCGAGTGGCTCCTGGAGCACGTTGACGGGCCCGACCAGGCAAGGATGACCGGCACGGGCTCGGCGGTATTCGGCGTGTTCCGCACGGAGGGGTCCGCGCGCCGGGCATTGCGGGAAATGCCGGAGGAATGGGACGGCTGGGTCGCACGAGGCATCGCCAATTCGCCGTTGCGCGGGGCCGGGGGGGCGGCCCCCCCCCGCCCCCGCCGGCCGGCGGAGCGAAGGGGTTCGGAGGTTCAGTGCCGGGGGTCGCGTGCGGTTCCGTGGCCACCGGTGGCGCCGGCAGCTCTTGGGGTGTAGCCAAGCGGTAAGGCACTGGGTTTTGAT
>MKWU01004175.1_pt1 | contig 17532 bp, 18 predicted proteins | sample 809101 | NCBI WGS metagenome assembly MKWU01 (sample SAMN05860141, study PRJNA318959) | sponge metagenome | host: Aplysina aerophoba | place: Slovenia: Piran, Adriatic Sea, Gulf of Piran | collected 2013-05-07 | reverse complement strand
CTCAATATCAAAGTGCGGCAATGGTCGCCGATCTGGCTCCCAGGGTGGTCAATGACCATGAAAATCATCGTCAAAGACCGTGAACATTTCACGGTTTAGATGATCAAAGTCGGTGAAAATTGACATGTACCGCGATGCGCTCATCGCCAGCCCAGATCTCCACCGTGCCCTGTCGCTCACCCACCTGCACCGTGGTTTCCACCCACTTCCAGTGCACACCGTACAGGGAGCCTTCCCAGCTGACGAAGCCGTCTCGGGACACCTTGCGGTCCTGCCGCAGGTACGGAGCCAGCGTGGCCCGATCCGGCAACCGGCCCAAGTGGGGACACTCCTCGGCCAGCGCCTCCCACGGCACCCGGTTAGTCGTCCCGTGGACCCGGGCGTTGGCCACCACGTCGCACCACTCCAGCGCCTGGCCGTTCAGGTCCGCGTCGTCGGTGAAGCGGATGCTGGGCCACATGTTGTACCGCACGTACTTCACCCCGTTCTCCACCTTGCCCTTGGTCTGGGCCCGGTAGGGCTGGCACAGCCGGGCCTCGAAGCCCACCCGCAGGGCGAAGTCCAGCATCCGCTGGTTCCAGATCGGACGTTTCTCCTCGTCCTTGCCCAGCGTGATCACCTTGGCATTGTCATAGAGGCACCGGCGCGGCACGCCGCCCAGGTACCCGAAGGCGTTCACATGGCACTGGATGAAAGCGGCGGTATCCGCTTTGCGGACCAACTCCACGTAGCAGGCTCGCGACCACCCCATGGTCATCACGAACACCCAGACGCTACGCCTCTTACCTCCCTCGCTGAGGTACGACAGGCTGCCCCAGTCCACCTGGGCCTGCTCTCCCGGCGCGGTCTCAAACCGCATCGTCGCCTCCGGCTGACGCCTCTGACGCCGCGGCGACACGTAACCTTTCAGGATCGAATACCCTCCGTCATATCCCCGCGCCACCAACTCCCGGTGCAGCACCACGCAGTTTTCTAACCCCTCGGCCATTCTGTGGTCGATGTAGTCCGTGTACGAATCCAGCTTCGAAGCCCGCCGCCGACGCGGTTTCGGACGCATCGCCTCCGGAGACTTCAGGTACCGACGCACCGTGTTGCGCGACACGTCCAGCTCCCTTGCGATCTCCCGGATCGAACACCCCGCTCCTTTCAACTCGTAGATCTCTTTCACTTGACCCACCTTTATCACTTTGTCTGAAGCACCTCCGCAGTTTGTCGGCGGATGATGCCATTGCCATCGGGTGGGTCAACTCCACTTCGGCGATTTTGCACATTTTAATATCGGCGGTGACAGCACGCGCGGGGATAGACCCTGCAAGATCACGACCGAGTACGAGCGGACCAAGGTTCCCCCGCACGCGCGGGGATAGACCGCCAAACCGCGATCGATCAGGCGTTGGAGCGAAGGTTCCCCCGCACGCGCGGGGATAGACCTGTTGCCATGGCCGGAAATGAACGCCAAAGTTGGGTTCCCCCGCACGCGCGGGGATAGACCCTGCTGGTGATTATCGTGGGGGTGCACGTCGCCGGTTCCCCCGCACGCGCGGGGATAGACCCTAGCACGATGCATCTCAACAACGGACGCGGCGGGTTTCCCCGCACGCGCGGGGATAGACCCTGAAATCGCTGGAGTGGCTGCCTACAGATAGGGGTTCCCCCGCACGCGCGGGGATAGACCCTATTCATCGCGCTGATTGCGTACGATCGTCTCGGTTCCCCCGCACGCGCGGGGATAGACCCCTGGCCGCTGTCGAAGCCCACGCCCCGGGGGTGGTTCCCCCGCACGCGCGGGGATAGACCTCGCGGATGCGGGCTGGGACCATGCATGGACTAGGTTCCCCCGCACGCGCGGGGATAGACCCGGCATCATATCCGAGGTAGGGAGCGAGTTTCGGGTTCCCCCGCACGCGCGGGGATAGACCCTGCGACCCCTGTTTTGAAAAGCACGTCATGGGGGTTCCCCCGCACGCGCGGGGATAGACCCTTCATAGCCGCGGGCTACCGGTCCGCAGTGATGGTTCCCCCGCACGCGCGGGGATAGACCCGGTCAGTACCTCGGCGCCATCACCTGGTGGAGGGTTCCCCCGCACGCGCGGGGATAGACCTATGCAACCGCGCTAGCCGACGCGGGGCTGACCGGTTCCCCCGCACGCGCGGGGATAGACCCGACTACATCCAGTTCAAGGGCGTGATCGACCCCGTTCCCCCGCACGCGCGGGGATAGACCCCCCGTGGTCTAGTGGCTAGACGGGGACAAGACGGTTCCCCCGCACGCGCGGGGATAGACCGATTACGCGGCCCTGCTCATGGACATCCGGGATGGTTCCCCCGCACGCGCGGGGATAGACCCATCACTATGATCGCTGGTCATGGGCCGAGTCGGGTTCCCCCGCACGCGCGGGGATAGACCGAAACGCAAGATGGCCGCGGCCAAGCAGCAGCGGGTTCCCCCGCACGCGCGGGGATAGACCCTTCTACCCGCCGCCGCCGGTGACCCAGGTGGCGGTTCCCCCGCACGCGCGGGGATAGACCCGTGGCCGTGGCCGGACAGAGCCCACGGGAGCTGGTTCCCCCGCACGCGCGGGGATAGACCCCGCCCCAGGAGATGACGCTGGCCGAATACATCGGTTCCCCCGCACGCGCGGGGATAGACCCCTCTACCGACGGGCCATCGCAGAAGCAATCGCGGTTCCCCCGCACGCGCGGGGATAGACCGACGCCTCAGAGGGCAAATCGTTGCCAGTGTATGGTTCCCCCGCACGCGCGGGGATAGACCTTCCTGGACAGCAGGCGCAACGCCTATGCGGCCGGTTCCCCCGCACGCGCGGGGATAGACCCGTGCCTTGCCGCGTTGTCGCTCACAATTGGAAGGTTCCCCCGCACGCGCGGGGATAGACCCGGACGGAATGAACACAACAACAAAAGGGAGTGGGTTCCCCCGCACGCGCGGGGATAGACCAGCCGGCCGGTGCGGAACGACTGGCTACGCTGCGGTTCCCCCGCACGCGCGGGGATAGACCCATGGCGGTCTGGGCTCAGGACGCGCTCCGCAAGGTTCCCCCGCACGCGCGGGGATAGACCCGTCACCTCGCAGCCCGCGGAGACCACCGCAAGGTTCCCCCGAACGCGCGGGGATAGACCCCAGCAGTCCACCACCATCGCCGCTTACATCACGGTTCCCCCGAACGCGCGGGGACAGATAGACCCGCATGGCGGCAGACACAGCCCCGCACCAGTCCGGTTCCCCCGCACGCTCCGACCACGGTGGCCCCAATCTCAGTGCGAACCTTGGTTGTGGAAACCATGGCAATCATCGATTCCGCTGATAGCGGCTACGGGGCTCGCCCTGCATATTGGTACTCTAAACCCAAGAAGTCCGCCGGCCACACCCATAGGTCGCATCAGTCAACATCCTTGTCTAGCCGGGGAAGGGTTGACTAGCATGCTGTAGCCCGCTAGCGCACAGTTTGTCGAAGCGACACGCGCACTTGATCAGTTTCCCGTGACCGAGAGTAAGTTATGCAACACTTGATGACTGTAGTTGAACAACTTGACAGGGCTGCCAGCGAATTGGCGACCGACCACCCTATCAACAACCGACTGGCGCTGATCCTAGTAGACAACGCGGTGGAGCTCATCCTCCACCGGCAATGCACGGACCTTTTAGAACACGACACTACGATGTCGAAGATACACAAGGCCATGCTTGCGATCGGTAAGGATAACCCGAGGGGCGACCTCCAGGCAGACACCACCATCGGCGATTACGTCCTATTGACGCCGAAACAACGAGCTTGGGCGCGCGGGTACTCTATGCCTAATAAGGCGAAGACCTTAGCTCAACGGGAAGAACTGACCGAGCCGGAACGGCGATTCATCGACGCCGCTCACAGCTATCGAAATCAACTGTATCACGTTGGTTTAGACTACGATGACATCATCCGATCTGTCGCTGGACAGTACTATGCTCTTTGCTGCGATCTATTCGCACGGCTGAAGCCCGCTTGGCGAACGATTTCGTCCACAGACACCTACACTGAAGTGGCCTCGCGCTATTTGCCCCAGTGCAACGGAAAGGTCACACCCTGGTCTGTCGACAGCGACACGCTGGCCGAGAAGCTTCGTGGCGCATTGCCGGACACAATCCCAGATCTAGCCCAAACACTCGGTGAAAGTGCTGTCCAATCGGTAGACGCCATCGAGGAATCCTTTGATTTTCTGGTCCAGGACAACCCGTCAAACCTGGGAAAGGAGGAGTTGTTGGAGATTGCTCAGTGGAATCTAGACTTGGAAAAGAAACTCTTGAGCGACGAGGTCAATGGCCTTTGGGTGGACCCCGATTACCGTACCGAGTGGGCGGAAGTATCGACTGCTCTGGAAGTTGATTGGAAGCAGCGGCACCATTCGTTGCCTACCGCCCGTTGGAGAAACCGAGCGTATGCCATCCGAAAGGAGACTGATCCACTGATAGCTATGGATAAATACCAGAGCCTGCGGAACGACATGGCCTACCTGGAGGAAGCCGTCCAGTCCGCTGCATCAGAACTCGATCATTGGATACAAACGCAAATTGACTTGGCCCGTGGAAAATGAAGTCTCGAGCCAAAGTGACGTTGACCACGTGCGCCTTCCGACGGCCAGCCCCTCAGTATCAGCCAGAGCGCCCACCGTTCCGTTGAGTCTGACCTGGTCAGCCTCGGCGTCCGCCATGTCCACGGCAACGTCCCCGTCGAAGGAGAAGCGGCGATCAGATAGCAGGTCCGGCAGGTAGACCGTGTACCGGCATGGCCTGCGGTCGCGCCGGGTCGGCGCCGCGAAGTCAGGTTCCCAGCTGCGTTCCTCAAACCTAGCCATGTGCGATCTCCATATTCAAGGATAGTATCAAACCTTGAATATGTTGCCGGCCAGTTAAAGTTTCGGGTCTATACGCGGCGAGACGATGAACGTCCCAAGGCAGGGCGTTACTGTCCGATCTCCCGGTGGTATTGTGCCAGCCGCCGCCCGGTGAGCATCGCCAGTCGCTCGTCCAACATCACGCCGGTCCTCACGTTGTGCTCCCGCAGCTCGGGCATCTTCATGCGAAACCCGCCCTGGCCTTGGGTTCCCTTCACCCGATTGCAGTAGGAGCACAGCAACTGCCAGTTACGCACCTGGTGTTCACCATCGTCGCTGAGTGCCAGGATGTGATCCACGTCGAAGCGGAGGTAGTGCGGCAAATAGATGCCGCATCCTGGGCAGATGCCGCGCTAGACGGCGTACAGGCACATCCTCATCTCGTCGGGAACATGACGCCGGTCGGTTCCAGCCCGCCGCCGCCGAGGAGGGTGTTTCTCGTAAACCTCCGTCGGCTCCAGATACTCCTCCAACAGCGCAACGTCCATGGGGCGGTCCGGTTCGCGGTAGATGTAGCGCCCCCGGCTAACCCTGGTGATCAACTTCGGAGATAGCTTGCTGTGGGCTTGGGTAGTGCGGCCGGCCAGGTCGCTCAACTCGCGGTTCACCAGGTTTCTGTCACGATTGGCCCTGGGGTCAAAGCTGGCCACACATAGTTCAGCCACCCGCTCGTAGATCTCCTCGGTGGCCAGGACACGGCCTTGGTTGGCTGCCATCACCTGCACGATGTGGGGGCGCAAGCTCGTCGCTGCCTTCATCATCTGCAACCTCTGCTGATGTCGTATCAAGCAGAATTCTACACGCTTGGACGTTCGATTTCGCGAGTACAGCTGCCTGCTGGGCGTAACAGTTAACGACGGCGGTTGCGTAGTTGCGAACTGAGATAAAGAGGTGTGGGAGCGGGGCCCCTTTTGATTCCCCACTCCCACACCCCTCCCCCTCCTCTGTAGAGGTAAGGGTAGGGAGTAGGTGAAGCCCATTTTCGGGTCGACTCCGGTAAGGGGCAGAATCGTACGCTAACGCCGCTTTGTCCACCGGTATTCGCTGGTGGAAATGATGTGAGCAACGAGCTCGGCCTCGACCGTCAGGCTGGCGTGTTGCCGCGGTCTGACTGCTTCGCCGAGATGGGCGGTATTCCAGAAATGACGATGGCGGTGAGCACGTTGAGACCGACTATGCGGTAGTGCTGCCCTCGCTGGGGCGGTCGGCGGATTTCGCCTGGGCGTCCGATCCGGAGGGCGTTCTTGAGGGCGTGATCAGCCTCGCCCTTGTTCATTCCGCCACGCTCAGTGCTGTCGGTAAGGGGACCGTCTATCGCACGCTCAACCGACGCCATTCCCCTTAGCGTACGATTCTGCCCCTTACCGAAATCGACCTGTCTCTGGGCACTTCCGACTCCGGTTTCTCCATAACCACTGCAAAGATGGTGATGGGCAGATTTCTGACCCTCTCGAAAATCTCCTCCATCAACTCAGGGAGGTCCTGCCTTCTCCGGAAGGTCCTTTGGTTCAAGATCGAATGCGCCTTGAGCTCCAGCCCGGCGCGCTCATCACCGAGGACGCCGCGCTTGATGCTGAACAGTTGCCTGCTAATGTTCCGCGATTCCTGTTGGGGAAAGCACACTGCTCCCAAGACTGGGCGGGAAGTCGGATCCTCCGGATGAGGGTGGCCGCTCTCATCGATGAACGCGAGCATGATGGCTCTCCTGCACAGAACAAAGAGCCACGTCTACGAACGTCACGGACGCGGCCCTTCTGAATAGTCATACCCCTCAATCATATTATGCGATGGCCACGCATTCGCTGACGCGACGGCGTCCAAGAAACGCCCGAGCATTTACGCTGGCGAGAAGAGTGCCAAAGGCGGAGAGAACGGTCCGTACATCAGCGTAAGTGCTTCAAGCACTCGGTGGGGCTGATAGACGCCAATAAGGAATGCGCATTTTACAGGGAGCAATAGCAACAGTGTCTTTGCTGTGGGAGATTGCCGCCCCAACTTTTCAACAAGCCCTTGCTTTCCGCCCCTTTACAGGGCTCTCACCGAAAGGTCAAACGTCAATTACAAATACCGCAGCGCTGACCCTGCGCTCTCGCCGCGGGTGTAGCGGCCGACCATGCCGCCGCCCTGTTTCCAGCGGCCCTGGCGTTCGATCTCGTGGGTAGGGGCGCCGTTCTGGGCCATACGCCGGGCCATGCCGACGCGGCCGCTGTGCCCGCTGAAGAACTCCCAGTTCTCCAACCCCGCGGCCCGGGCGACGGCCTTGACCCGCCGGGCGATCTGGGACTCCGACAGCCCGAACACCTTCACCTCGCCCGCAGCCCCCGCCGGCCGGATGGCGGAAAGGGCCGCCATGGCGGCGGGGGTGACGGCCACCACCGCGCCCTGAGCCTCGGCGTCGGTCTTCGAACGGACCACGGTGATGCGACCGCTGCCGTCCTCCCAGCGCACAACGTCGCCCCAGGTGAGCACGGCCGCCTCGGAGCGCCGCAATCCCGCGTCGGAGAGCACGGCCACCAGGGCCAGGTCAAACTTCCCTCGTTCCTCGGCCTGTTTCGTAGTCTCGATGCCGCGCCCGCGTTTGCGGGGCTGGACGGCGGTGAGCCGTATCACGGCGAGCACGTCGGCGGTGAGGGCCCCGGACTGGCGCTGGGGTTTCGAGAGGCGTCGTCCCCATCCCTTCAGAGAGGCGCGCACGCGCGGGTCCCGGCAGGGCGACTCCAGCCTGGCCCGCTCGTGGGCCTTTGAGATGGCCGACGCGGCCAGCCGCAGGGTGGCGATGGATGCGCCGGAGCCGGCCCGGGCAGCCAGGTAGCGGGCCACGGTGAGGGGCTCGGCCGGAAGAGAGGTAAGCCCGACCTGGTCGCACCAGCCGTCGAACAGTCGCCACTGAGCATCGTAGGTACGCTTGGTGTTGTCGGCGAGGACCGACTCCAGCGATTCCGCGACGCCCCGGTCGGCGGCGCGCAGCTCGGGGAGGATCACAGGCTCACGGGGGACGACGTGGGCGCCGGCGGCGGTGGTCATGGGCGGGTCTCCGGAGGCGGGATTGCGGGGGCGTTTTGGGCGGGTGAAAGATGCGCGATAACTGTGATTATCGCGCAGCGAACGGGCGTGCGCAAGCGGCCCTTTTCACCATCGTTTGCCTGACCACGGCGGGCCGCGAAACCGCTCGTCGCGGCGGATCGCCGTGGTCCGCCCTCGGCGGAGCGCTGGATCCTGCCGCGTGAACACGTCGTCAACCGCCCGGGCGCCGCCGGCGACGAATGGATAGGTATCCATTGCAATGGTATCCATACCTGTCCATTGGAATGCATTCGCAATGGAATGGATGCTAATGGAATGGTATCCATTCCATACCATTGGGTACCAATCCACGGCCGGGCGCCGTCCCGGGCAAAACGCGAAAGGGCAGCGGTGGTTTTCACTACAATCCGGTTAACGCGACCAATCACCCGGAGGTGAAGACCATGCCCCAATGTGTTGCCTGCGGCGCCGAGCTGGAACCGCCCGTGCGTGTGCCCCACACCGTCTACGTGAAGAGCCTGTACCGCATCGGCGGCCAGGACTACTGCCGCCACCACATCATCAGGGCCGCCGTGGCCGCCGGCGTCATCGCCGAGATCAGGGCCGGCGTCGCTCCGGTGGCGGCCGCGACGCGGGGAGCGCCTTCGACCGAGTATGACCGGCCCCATCAGCGCTGAGCCGGTCTACGCCATCACTCTGCACCAGCCCTGGGCCTCGCTGATCGCCCTGGGGCTCAAGACGGTGGAGACCCGGTCCTGGCCGGCGCCGGCCAGGCTGGTGGGGCAGCGGATCGCCGTCCACGCCGGCAAGCGCCTGGTTCGTCAACCGGGCGAAGCCATCGAACGGGAGCTCCTGGCCCGGTGGGGAGAAGACTGGCGGGTGATCATCCCGACCGGCGCGGTGGTGGCCACCGCCACCCTGGCCGGAATGGCCCAGGTGGAGTACATGGATCTGCCGAGCGGCCACGCGATGCATGACATCGGTACTGAGACGGGGTTCGCCGGGGGAGCGGCACGAACCAGGATCGATCCCTGGGGCGACTTCAGCCCCGGCCGCTGGCTTTGGTTCCTGGACAATGTGGAGGCATTGCCGGAACCGATACCAGCCATCGGTCGGCAGGCCTTCTGGCACTGGATTGCTGGTGTCTGCCTTTGGTGTTTCTAACCGCGGTCGCGCGATCATGTTGTCCGCTCGGGAGGATCGCAGTACCGAATTGAATTCCGAGCTCCTTTAACTTTGTACTGATCAGGCACGCGCTTGTTGACATAGTAGTTCCAGACGTCGTCCTCCGCCCGGTGGCCGTCGAACCCCGAGCGCTTCGGATCAGGGTCAGGGTCGTGAGGAAAATCGCCTTCTGTAGATCCGAGCCATCTAGTGGGTCGGTATGCGCATTTGACAAGTCCGTCTACGTGCCCCAAAACGAGCTTGTATTTCTCCGCTTTAGACCGGTCCACCCTCCAAACTCCACGGACAGCATGATATAGATCTCGAGTCTCGAGAGAATTCCGGATTGAAATGAGCATGAGCTTCTCTTTCACCACGAACGGTGCAGCGGCATATTGAACGATGATCTCGTCGGCGTGATGGCTACCGCGTGTTTTCGCGTCAACGCCCCGTTGAATGTTTTCGAGACCAGGATAAGCGTCGATCAGTGCGGCCTCCACCTCAAAGGCAGCATCTTCTGTCATCCCATGGCGATGAATGACATGCTCTACCTGAAAGCCGGCGTTGATGATTTGTCTGATGTGTTTGCCTTTGTCGTCTGGCGCACGGTTATCGGTCTCCTTGTACTGACCGGCGGCGTGATCAAAGACACGATTGCCCTGCCCCTTTCCAACGTAGAAGGTTTCGCCGTTTCGAGGGTCTATGAGACGATAGACGTAATACTTGAGGGCAGAAATTACTTCCGATGGAAATCTGTCAGTAGCCATGTTGGCCTCCCGCTGATATCCCGTGTGATCCACCCGGCGATTAGTGCAGGATCGGCGCATTGGACGCTCGACCGTCGCTAATCAGCGATTGCCTTGTAGTCTCAAGCCAATCTGGTAGCCGGAATTACCCTGTTCGTGCCGCAGACGGGTGTCTGACTTCGTCAACTCAGTCAGTGCCCCGGGCGGCCGATAGTCTCAGGCCCTCGCCGCCGTGCACGAAGGCGATACCCTGGTCGTGCCCAAACTCGACCGCCTCGCCAGGTCCGTTCCAGATGCTCGCGCCATCGCCGACCAGCTTCTGGAACACGGCATGAGACTGGCCCTCGGCCGGACGCTCTACGACCCGGACGATCCCATGGGCAAGATGTTCTTCAATATCCTCGCCACCTTCGCCGAGTTCGAGGCCGATCTCATCCGCATGCGCACCCGCGAGGGCATGGGCATCGCCCGCGCCAAAGGGCAAATTGCGAGGCAAGCAGCCGAAACTGTCCGAGGCTTCGATCAGCGGACGCGGCGTGAAGTACTGGCCGGCGCCGGTCTTCACGTCCTGCGCGTTGCGCTCCAGCAGCGACTCGTAGGCGTCGCCCTTCACGTCGGCGCTGAGGCCGTGCGAGTTCTCGCTGTCGATCAGCTCCTTCACCAGCCGGGTCAGCATGGCCGGTTCCTGGATGCGACTCTGCGCCTTCCCTCGCCATGCGGCAGCCCGCCCGTGGCTCGGTGAAGATGTGCCTCGGGCTATCGCCTGCTCGCCCAGCTTGCCGCGTAGCCGCTCCACGACCTCCCTGACCAGCCAGCGCTCTCCGGTACGCTCCAACACCCATATCCGTTGCAGCAACTGGTCGCGGCTCAACACCCGTGTAGCGTGCATGGAAAGCTCGAAGAGCAGGTCGCACTCCGTGGGCGTGAGCTGCTCCGGCGCTCCGGATACGGGCGAGCCCCAGCTAACGCCGTCCAGAACCCGGTGGCTGCGTGGCCATCGGCGCCGTGGCTGCCGCCACGGGACAGGCTCATCGTTCACGTCAAAGATTATACAAATCTGCATATGATAATTGGGCTGAACAATACGCGTGTCATACGTTGCGGCGCGTAGACTAGCCCTGCTTTTCACTAAGAGAGTTGGCAAGTCGGGCTTCAGGCTGACCCGCTGGCTGGCCACGGCAGCATCTGTGGAAGCTGCACTGACCGGTACTGCCCGTGGCCTACCCAGGAAGATGAGGTGTGGATATGACCGCCGGAAAAGCCATGTACCCGACCCTTGAAGGGTACTACGCGGACGACGAGCGCCGTCTCCGCAGCGAGGAGTGCGACTACGGCATCCACTGGCGGTTGCAGGGCAGGGAATACCGCTGGCGAGTGTCCCACGTCCGGAACACCGGTGAGATCTACGCCGTTCACCAGGGCAGCGCCATCCGACCGGTTTTAGTTCTGGCCATCATTCCGCCGGAGCCGGTGGCTGACGGCGACCGCCGTTCCCTTTTCCACGCCACCCTGGAGGCGATCCTGGATGGCTGGCCGGAGCGATGCTGCCGTCCGGACAGCCTGCGCTGGGTCAAGGATCGGCTGGCCAACATCGACATGACCCTCATGACCGATTGGTCCCAGGCCGTACCTGAGGATGCTCACCCCGCGAGACCATGTCTGGGATGCGACAGCGTGATGGAAGCGGCCACTGAGGACACGCGGCGCCACCGGGTCCGACCGGCATATCCGCGCTGCGAAAGACAGGGATGGCGAGCGGGGGCACATCATGAGAGACGAGGTGGACGACCTCATGGCCTGGCTGGAGGGCCCAGGAGACGTTAGCGTCCCCGGTGAATTTATTATGATCGCGATGATCGTCCTCGTCACCATAAGCGTGGCATTCGCAACAGTTGGTTTCATGTTAAAGAACGGGCGAAGCGCTCGCCAAAATGCTGCGGGCAAGGAGTTAGCTTTGCTAGCCGACGCGCGTGCGGTGGAGCATCTAGCCAGAATGCTACTGGCCAACTGCGGCGAAGACCTCGCGCTGCACGATGCCGTAGCCCCCTCTAATATGAAGCAACTTGGCTTTGGCAAAGGCATACTGACTGCCAAAATCGCGGTAGTGGAAGCAGTTGGCGCTCAGCGGGCGATGGAATACGGCGAGAATGCCAACGTGGCCAACCGCCGTCTGCAGCTCGCCAAGTATGCATTCGGCGTAGCCGAGGAGATTGCTGAACGGGCCAAGATCATGGCCGCCGCTCAAGGGCGCACCCACCCCCACTTGTAGGAAGTACAGGAGATGGACTGATGGATTTCCCGTCTGACTACAAAGCGGGTTATGAGAAGGCCCGTCTGGTCTGCGGGGAGACTGCGGACAACTACGTCGCTCACACCCTTGTCGGAGACCCCGTCATGGACGCGGTGGTGGAGGAGTTGGCGTCGCTGCCTCAGGACCAAGTTGAACAGTTCATTCGAGCCGGGATGGATGAAGACCGCGAAGGTATGCGAAACGCGCCGCAGCCAGACCCGGAGTGGCTTGATCGCAGCGCCTTTGCGCCGGGCGTCCGCGGCTTCCAGAGAAACTCGGTTGCCGTCCTATCGGCCTTCGTCACGGGCGTTCTTATAGACGGATTCTCGACGCTGATAAGCAGATCTTTTGTGCAGACCGGACGCATATTCGACAATGGAATCTGGCGACTCAAGCAGAACAATCGGCATCAGATGGAGATATTCTGGCCTGGTGGGCTGGAACGGCAGGGCGAGGGATGGAAGCTGTCCGTCCGCCGTGGAAATGCGCGCACGGAATACGGTGAGCAATACCAGCCGCGCCTCGTCGGTTAGATCGTGGTCCAACATTCGGCCTCCTGTTCTTCCACGCCAGGTTAACCGCCCAGCGGCCGTCGTCCGACGATCAGGCTCGCCATCGGCAGGACGATGAATGCGCCAACCACCGCCACGTTCCCTATCCTCATCGCCGACCGCGCGATATTCCTGATGCCAGCACGTATATCCACGTCGCGTGCTTGCCCTTACCTACTGCGCATAGGATTCAGGGTCCCGTGGTGAGTAGCCGGCGTCCTTCAGTGAATCCCAACAGCTGTCGAAGATCTGTAGCGGCACGCCGTATTGCTCCGACACCTGCATCACAGCCGCGTGCAAGGATTCGTCGAGCGGAGGACGCTCCGCCTCCAATCGACTCTCCACCCAGACTGTGTGCTGCCAGAGCCTCCGGCAGTCGTCAACGCCCATGCCCGCATCGGAGACCTGCGGCGTTGCCTGCATACATCCCACTGCGCCCGCCACCAGCAGGATACTGATGACCGCGCAACGCGCGATCATGGCGGTTACTGCACACTGCACGTGGAATCCCCTCGATCTTCCAACAACCGCCGGTCAATCCCCTGTGGTTCGCAATCGAATGTCAGTCGTTCTGAACCACGATCAAGGTGGCCGCATCGGAGCAGTTGTTGGCCATAGTCGATTCATGCGCAACCGCATCCACGCATGCCCCGTAGTAATGGGTCCCGTCAGATGCAGGCGCGGTGAACCGGTAGGAATACCCCTTACGGATTTCCAAGGGCAGGAACGACACCTCGTACGACTCGAGCTCCGTGTCGGACGACGAGATCACCGCGTCAACGGAGCGATAAAATCTCAAGGTGGTGGCGGGCGCCGGCTCATCGCCATCGTAATGGACCAGCACGGTCGCCTCCACGCTCCCGCCAGACGCTGATGAGCCGGGCCCCACTCGCGGATTCATCACCGACAGATCAGGGGTTTGCCCAGATGGCTCACTGCTCGCGTGCTTCGACAGAGGCGGTTGCGCGACGCCCTGGTCATTGTGTTCCATTCTCAAGACAGACGCTGAAAGGTGCGAAGCTTGGGCGGTCGTGCCGGCCTGCCACAGGATGAACAGAACCGCGGCGCATACCGCCAACACAGCGATGATGATGGACGCCTGGCTGGTGGTTTTACTGGACATGGGTCTCCCCCAATGACTGTGTTTTACCCCGACCGGTCGCATAAAATGCGGGCGTTGCGTTCCATAGCCCGGTGGGCGACCGTACCAAGGTTGGACAGACCGCCCGACCCGACACGATGCGCTCGCCATCAACCGGGACCGTCGTTTGCCACTAGGGAGACTGTATCTGTTATTTCTATTAATGGAGCATCAATACGTATATGATGTATATGAAAGTACGAATAATTAACTGTGAACGCGGATGCCCGACGCCCGAACCGCGGGGTAACACAGACGACCATTCGACGGCTGAGGAGTATCCGCTGCAGTGGACAACTTCGCCGACCCAGCGACGGGCGCTGGCCCGACCGCGAGCGACGGCGCAACTCACGGCGCCAGGGCAGACCGTTGCCCGGACCATCTGGCAACTATCAGCCCCAAGGGACGTTCGGAAGAGAAGAAACGGTGATTGCTTCAAACAAACGCTGGCTGGCCGCCGGTAGATCGCACCCGCTGGCGGCTTCAACTCTCTGACGTGCCCGTGGAGGTCAACAAGACGGTGCCCCGCCGATGCGACTCCCATTTGGTCCCTATCCAGGTCATGGCGACCGTACGATATGTCCGTAGCGCCCAACCGGACCAACCCCCTGTGCAGGATTGATGATGATCACGACACCACGCGCAGATAAACAACCTGAGTGCGCAAAAGAATTGCGCTTTGTGGTTCGTTTTCGCAGTTGATTCGCGGTTCCGACAAAGCGCCGCCAACCGATGTCGACTGTCGTCAATCCCCTGGGGTCTGATCGCAGTGGTGATCGTCCGGGCCGGCGTCAAACGTATCGGCGAGGGAAACGCAGAGCCCCCAGGTGCATGACATTCCTATCCGTTTCCTCCGGCAATCGGGCTCGCCATGCGGTAGCCGACCCGGGGTTCGGTGAATATGTACCTGGGGTCAGTGGCGGGATCATCAAGTTTCTGGCGCACTCTCTTCACCACGTCCCGTACCAGCCAGGCTTCGCCTACCCTCTCCGGCCCCCACACGCGCTGTAGCAGCACGCTGTGCGTCAACACCCGAGGAGCGTTGACCGCCAGTTCGTAGAGCACCGCGTACTCTGTGGCCGTCAAATTGACGGTCTCCTCCGCAACAGTCACGCGACGCTCTGCGAAGTCGATGCTCAGGTCTCCCACCGCGAAGGGTCCCGAGGCCTCTCCCTGGTAGGGATCCAACCGTTTCCGCAGGGCCGCCCTGATCCTGGCCCCCAGTTCGGTGGGAGAGAACGGCTTGACCACGTAGTCGGTCGCGCCCATGTCGAAGGCCCTGGCGATCACCTCGTCCTGGCCGTACACCGACAGGAATACCACCGGCACGTCCGAGATCCGGTGGATGTCGTTCATGAGGGCGACGCCGTCGGTCCCGGGCAACATCAGGTCCAGCAGTACCAGGTGAGGTTTCTGCTCCTCCATCAGGCGGGGCACGTCGGCGGGGTCTCCCGTGGCGATGGGGACGTAGCCGGCCTTGGTGAGGACGTCGCGAATGTACCTCAAGGCCTGCGGGTCGTCGTCCACGGCCAGCACGCGCACCCGGCTGGCGTTCCCCCGCCTGGAACGCGCCTGGGGCGAAACCGGAGCCGCGGCTATGGGCTCATCCAAGGTGGGCAACGTAAAGGTGAACCTCGCCCCCAGCCCCGGGCCGTCGCTCTCCGCCCAGATGCGGCCCCCGTGGGCTTCCACGATTCCCTTGCAGATGGCAAGCCCCAAGCCAGACCCGTCGATTCCGGATCCCGAGTCCGCGACCTGGGCGCGGGAGAATTTGCGAAACAGTTGCGGCATCTGCTCGGCGGGAATGCCCCGGCCCTCGTCGCTGACCGAGACCGCCACGTGAACCCCTTCCAGCACGCCGGCAACCACAATGGGAGACCCATCGGCCGAATTGCCGGCCGCGTTGGAAAGCAGGTTGCTCAATACCTGGACGATCCTCCGCTTGTCGGCCATGACCAGGGGCAGGTCCGGCGCCAGCTGGACCTGCAGGGCGTCCGTGCCGCCACCGCTCAGAAACCTGCCTCGGGCCTCGTCCACGAGCAACCGCACGTCCGAGGGTTCGGGAGCAACCGGAAGAGTGCCGGTCTCGATACGGGCCACATCCAGCAGGTCGCTGATCAGGTACCGCATCTGGTCCGACTGGTCCCGAATGATGCGGAAGAACTGCGTCATCTCAGCCGGGTCCAGTTCGGACGCGGATTCCAGCAGGGTGGTTACCGAACCCTTGACCGCGGCCAGGGGAGTCCTGAGCTCGTGGCTCACCATGGCGAGAAACTCGGCACGCAGTCTTTCCAGTTCCTCAAGCGGCGTCATGTCCTGGAGGGTTACGACGAATGAAGCCAGCTCACCGTCCTCCGAATGAATGGGCGTTGCGTTGAGGAGGACGCTCACGCTCCGACCGTCGGGAACGCGCAGGACGATCTCCTCGGCTCGGACAGTCTCTCCGGCGCTCAGCAGCTCGGACATGGGGAAATTCAAGAGCGAGAGCTCGCGCCCATCCGCGCGCACACAAGTCACCATCCCCAGCAGTTCCTCATGCGATTGCTCAGGCTCCCGCAGGCTCTCCACGATGCGCATCGCCTCCCGGTTGAGCGATGCCGGCGCCCCCGTCCGGGCGTCGAACACGGCCACGCCGACCGGGGAGGTGTTTACCAGGGTCTCCAGATCGTTTCGGGCCTGCTGCTCGTCCCGATAGGTGCGGGCGTTGGCGATGACCAACGCCGCCTGGGATGCGAACATCACCAGGGTCTCCTCGTCGGCCCGGGTGAACTCTTCGCCGCCGTCCTTGTCGGCCAGGAAAATGTTGCCCACCCGCTGACCCCGGTGGAACACCGGCGACGCCAGAAACGGGACCGCCTGCCCGACCGGTAGGGGCGGCCGGAATTCGGCAAGGCCCATTGCCCTGGCCTGACCCACCAGGTCGGGGATCCGCAGCGGCTCGGAGATACGACCCAGGTACTCGAACAGTTGCCACCTCTCCGGAATCAGCCACACTTGTTGCGCTTCCTCGCCGGTCATCCCCGACGACAGGAAGTCCTGCACCTGGCCCTCCTCATCAATGAGGATCATCACTCCGTATCGCGCCCCCGTGAGAGATCGCGCCGAGTCCAGAACTCCCTGCATCACCACGTTGAAGTCCAGGCTCTCATTGATGCGCAGGCTCGCCTCGCTCAGACGCGACAGGCGTTCCTGCAACGCCTCGATCTCGCGGTCCCGTTGGTCTGGCTGCACCACGCTCGTCTCCTTGATCTCGCCTCTATCCGTGAATGAGCGCCGCCATGCTGTCGGCGCGCCGGATTATACAAGAATTTACATGGAAAATAAGGTAAGCAATATCATAGTAATAGACAACGTGCTGTAACATCCCGCGAAAATTGCACAGGGTCAGGCTCGGTTGATCCGGTGAGCGAGGACGAGGTGGTATTTCAAAGCTGGATGATCACTGTTTCCGTTGGGTCTGGTGGCTGAGAAATGTCTGTCGATACGATGGCGGTTTGAACACGCCGCTGCAAGGCGCGACGAACCTGGTGCCGAAGGGAAGTCTCAGATTCCGACACCCTGCCCTCGGAGATCCGCACCACAGGACGGGGACTGCTAAGCCCCAATCCACCGAAAGGATGAGTGTGGCGTCGTGCTGAGGGGATGAGAAAGTGCTCCCGGCTTCGGGGATAATGGTTTTTGAAACATGAAACCACCCTGAAACCAGGAGCACCCAACGGATGCTAC
>MKWU01004174.1_pt1 | contig 17537 bp, 14 predicted proteins | sample 809101 | NCBI WGS metagenome assembly MKWU01 (sample SAMN05860141, study PRJNA318959) | sponge metagenome | host: Aplysina aerophoba | place: Slovenia: Piran, Adriatic Sea, Gulf of Piran | collected 2013-05-07 | reverse complement strand
CGCGGGCATCCCGCCCGCCCGGGCCGAAGGCCCGTACTGGACGGCCCGCCGCAGGCTCACCATTGTCCATGCGGGCAAGATGCCCACGCTCCCGGGGAGCCCGCACCCCCGGGTATGCACCACTTGTCTCGTCGGTCCGAGGCGCAGCCTCGCTGGTACGTGTACACAGAGCTGTTGACCGGTCGCGACACCAACGGCCCCATCCAGGACGGAGCGCCACGCACCATGCCCGACGCCATGAACACCATCTACGGCCGCGAGGCCTTCCTCGCCCTGCTCGAGAGCGAGGGGGTGTCACACCTGTTCGGGAACCCCGGCACCACCGAGCTTCCAATCATGGCGGCGCTGCCCGACCGGCCGGCGATGAGGTACGTGATGGCGCTGCAGGAGGCGCTGGTGGTGGCGATGGCGGACGGCTACTCCCGGGCCTCCGGCGATCTCAGCGCCTGCAACGTCCACGTCGCGCCGGGGCTCGGCAACGCCATGGGCTCGCTCTACAACGCGAAGTGGATGGGCTCCCCGATCATCGTGACCGCCGGGCAGCAGGAGCAGGGACACGGACTCACCGAGCCCATGCTCTACGACCCGCTGGTGCCGATCGCGCAGCCGCTGGTGAAGTGGGCGGTGGAGGTCACCCGGCTCCAGGACCTGCCGCGCATCGTGCACCGCGCCGCGAAGGTTGCGATGACCCCGCCCACCGGTCCGGTGTTCATCTCGCTGCCGGGCGACATCCTCAACGAGCAGGATGCGCTGGAGCTCGGGCGGGCCACTCGGGTCGACACCGCGGGCCGGCCGAGCGACGCGGCGCTCGATCGCCTCGCGGACCGGCTGCTCGCGGCGCGGCGACCGGTCATCGTGGCCGGCCACGAGATTGCGACCTCGGACGCCCTCGGGGAGGCCGCCAGGGTCACCGAGCTGCTGGGCGCCCCGGTGTACCAGCAGACCGTGTGCGACGGCGCCCACTTCCTCTCCGAGCATCCGGCGTTCATGGGCGCGCTCACCCGCGACCAGCGCAACGTCCGCGAGACGCTCTCGCCCTACGACCTGATGTTCTGCATCGGCTCGGACGTGCTGCGCATGTCCGTGTTCAGCGAGGTGGACCCCATGCCCGAGGGCATGGCGGTGGTCCAGCTCGGGCTGCGGGACTGGGAGATGGGGAAGAACTACGCGGCGGAGATCGCGCTTCGCGCCGACGTGAAGGAGACGCTCGCCGCGCTCGCCCCGGTGATCGAGCGAAAGCGCGGAGCGGACGGGGCGCATAGGGCGGCGGCGGCCATCGCGGCGCTTGGCGAGTCGAACTGGAGCGCGAAGCGCGAAGCCGCCCGCGCTCGGGCGCTCTCAGGCGTCGACGCCACGCCGATGCCCCCGGATCTCGCGATGCTGCGCATCGTCGACGCCCTCCCGGCGGACGCGGCCATCGTCGAGGAGGGGATCCTCAGCGCCCGTGCCCTGCCGGCGCTCTTCCCGTTCCGCGACGCGAAGGCGTTCTTCGGGCTCGGCAGCGGCGGCATCGGCTTCGCGATGGCCGGCGCGGTGGGTGTGCAGCTCGCGCTGCCGGACCGTCCGGTCGTTGCCGTCGTCGGCGACGGCAGCGCGATGTACAGCATCCAGGCGCTTTGGACCGCCGCCAACGCGAAGCTCCCGATCACCTACGTCATCGCCAACAACGGCGGTTACCGCATCATCAAGGAGCGGCTGAAGTCGTTCCACGGCGTGGAGCGCTACACCGGCATGGAGTTCAGGGACCCGCCGATCGACTTCGTCGGACTCGCCCGATCGATGGGGGCGAGCGCGATGCGGATCACCGACCCGGACGACATCCTGCCCGCCCTCGCCCGATCGGTGGGTGCGAGCGCGAGGGGGAGCACCGCCCCGGCCTCCATCGGGCCCGCCATCGCGGAATCCACCCGTCGCGACGGGCCGACGCTACTGGATGTGGTTGTGGACGACGGGTTCGGAAACGAGGGGCGGTAGCGAACGACACCCATGGCCATCGGCGAAGCCGGGCCGGATGGATGGATGGAATCCCTACGAGCCGGAGGGTTCGAACAACCGAAACCTCACCCCGTGTCCGCTTGACCGAGCCAGCTTGCCGTCACACGTCAGGATTGGAGCGTCGAGCAGTTCGGCGAGAACGATGTACGCGGCATCGTACGCTGTCACGTTGTTTCTCAGGCGCCAAATCCCGGAGCGCAGCAACTCGTGCCCGTAGCGCGTGATCGCCAGGTCCGCGAGATCTTCCAATGCCTGATCCGATCGCTCGAGTGACACAAGACCTGTCCGGTGGAACCGGCGGAACGCATGAAGTACCTCGATATCGAGCAGTTGCGGCGCCGCCAGGGGTTCCCTGGACGAAAACGCAAATTCCCTGACCTCAGAGCCGATTGGCGACGCCATGAGCAATTCCGCGACTGCGGACGCATCGACCACCAGCATGGAAGGAGATCCGAACGCGACTCAGTCGCGTTCGCGGGCTTCGCGGATGACGTCGGCTGCCGTGGGGCTCAGGTGAACCGGCTTTCTCCGGCGCAGGCGCTCGCGCAACTCACCGGGCGTCGGACGCTTTGCGAGCTGCACAAGCTCCGCAAGAACAAAGTCCGACAAGGATGAACCCTCTGTGGCTGCCTTCGCCTTGAGGACCCGATGCACATCTTCGGGTACTTTGCGTATCTGTATGTTCGGCATGCATGCGATGGTACGTGCATGCAGTTTGCATGTCACGCGGCATCCCGCCTTGCCGTCCGAGTCCCCGCATCATGTTGGACCGACGCCTCTCGATGGGTTGGTCGGCGCCGGGTGAGGGAACGCGGGACGGCAGGCGCCGTCGACAAGGAGAGTCCGCAAGCGGCTCAGCTTGCAGCGGTGGTCTCGCGTGGAGCCGCCTCCGCCAGAATCCGGGTCGCCGCCTCTTCGACCGAAGGGGGATTCGCCGTGTCCTTGTAATCGGTCATTCGCCGGTAGATTTCCGCCGCCGCGCGATGAAATCCGTCCGGCAGGCCGGCGGCGGCAAAGGTATCCGCGATCTCCTCCATCTCGCCGCTGAAGCGCCACGCCTTCTTGGCGTTGGACCGCACCGCACCGGCCGAACGGGCGGACAGTCCGACCTGTGAGAGTTCCCACTCGAGGGTGAGCGCCGCGTCGACGCCTTCGTCGATGGCGAGGGTCCGGATCGCGATCAGGAGGGCGGCCGACCCCTTGGTCCAGGCCGCGTACGCCATCTTGAGCGCCGACGCCGCCCCCGGCGGACCGTCGAGGACACGCGCCTCGAGCGGACCGCGGCGAAAGCACTCCGCCACCTGCGCGGACTCCGGGCCCGACAGATACAGGCGCGTCGTCCCCGGTGTCAGGGCCGGCGGGCCGATGATTCCGCCGTCGACGAAGCTCGCCCCGCCCGCCTCGACAATCTGCCGTACGCCGCCGACGGTGGCCGGAGACACGGCGTTGGCGTCGACGTAGACACCCGAGAAGCGCTGCCGGGCCACGGCACCGGCCAGGTCGGTCGCCGCGTGGGGCGGGCATACGCTGACGATGATGCGGCTGTACTCGACCAGGGCGGAAAGGGTGCCCACGTCGGTGAACCCCGCCGCATCGGCCCGGCCCCTGGTTCGGGAACCGCGCCCGTCGGAGGCCCACACGACCTGCGCCTCGTTCTCGCGAACGGCCGCCCCGACCGTTGCCCCCATTTCTCCGGGATGGAGAAGACCAATCGTGTCCTTCATGCCGGCTCCTCGTCTGTCGGGACCGGACCGCCGCCACCGCCGTCGCGCCGGCGGGTTGCGATGTCCTGCTGGCGAGGGATTCCGGCGCTCCGCACCGACCAGCGACTCATTTCAGCCGCAAGTCTCACCAATGCCCGGTCCCGGATTTCGACGCGCGTCGGGTGTCGCGATGGTCACGCGGCGGCTTCCGGCCGCGGCGATCACCCGTCACCCGCTTCTACCGTCCGAGCCCACGCATCACGTTCATCACCACCGCCATTCCCGCATCCTCGTCGAGGGTCAGAATCGATTCGGGATGGAACTGCACCGCCGCCACCGGAAGCTCGGGGTGCTCCACCGCCATCACGATGCCGTCGTCGCTCTCGGCGGTGATGGCGAGCGCATCCGGGAATGTGCCCCCGTCGGCGTAGAGCGAGTGGTAGCGCCCGCCTTCGAACCGTGGCGGCAGACCTTCGAAGAGCCTGCCCCCGCGCACGTTGACCACCGACGGCTTCCCGTGCATCGGCGTCGGCAGCCCCGACAGCCGGCCGCCGTAGTACTCCACGATCCCCTGGAGCCCGAGGCATACCCCGAACAGCGGAATGCCGGCGGCCAGTGTCGCGCCGATCGTCTCCCCGACGCCGAAGTCTTTCGGCCGGCCGGGGCCGGGCGAGAGCAGCACCAGGTCCGGCCGCTCCTCGGCGATGCGCCGGCGCGGAAATCCCGAGCGGTAGGTGATCACCTCGGCGCCGGTGCGGCGGAAGTAGCCGGCCAGGGTATGCACGAACGAATCCTCGTGATCGACCATCAGCACCCGCCGGCCGTCGCCGGGGCGCTCCGCGACCTCCTCGATGCGAGGCCCGGGCGCGTCGTCGTCGCGCCGGATCGCGTCGAGCAGGGCCGACGCCTTCAGCCGCGTCTCCGCCTCCTCGCCGTCGGGGTCGGAGCCGAACAGCAGCGTCGCCCCGGCCCGCACCTCGGCAACGCCGTCCTTGACCCGCACCGTGCGCAGCGTGAGGCCGGTGTTCATGTTGCCGTCGAACCCGAGGAAGCCGATGGCGCCCCCGTACCACGGTCGCGGCGAGTGCTCGTGGTCCTCGATGAACTGGATCGCGTGGTGCTTGGGCGCTCCGGTGACGGTAACCGCCCAGGTGTGGGCGAGGAAGCCGTCGAGCGCGTCGTAGCCCTCGCGAAGCCGCCCCTCGACGTGGTCGACGGTGTGGATGAGCCGGGAGTACATCTCGATCTGGCGCCGCCCGATCACCCGCACGCTGTCCGCTTCGCACACGCGGGACTTGTCGTTGCGGTCGACGTCGGTGCACATCGTGAGCTCGGACTCCTCCTTCTCCGAGTTCAGCAGGGCGCGGATCTGGCGCGCATCGCCGATCGCGCTCGTGCCGCGCGCGACGGTCCCCGAGATCGGGCAGGTCTCGATGCGCCGGCCCTCGACCCGCACGTACATCTCCGGCGAAGCGGCGACGAGGTACTCCCGCTCCCCGAGGTGCATCAGGGCGCCGTAAGGGGCGGGATTGCGTTCCTTGAGCCGCCGGTAGAGCTTCGAAGGCGGGGCGGGGCACGGCTCGAAGAACGTCTGGCCGGGCACGACCTCGAAGAGATCGCCGCGCCGGAACGCCTCGATCGCGTCGCGCACGGTCGCCGCGTACTCGCCGGGCGCGTGGTCGCACTCGCGTTCCACCGTGGCGGCTCCGACGTACGGAGCCCGGCTGCCGGTACGCGCGAGCTCGTCGGTGCGTCTGCCTTCGACTTCGAACTCGTAGCGGTAGCGGGTCGCGATCTGGCGCCGGTGGTCGACGATGAGGATGTCGTCGGGCAGGAAGAGCACGAGGTTGCGTTCGGTCTCGTCGCGCGGCATCGCGAGCCGGATCGGGTCGAACTGGAAGGCGAGTTCGTAGCCGAAGGCGCCGTAGAGCCCGAGGTGCGGGTCCTCGGGGCTGCGGAAGAGGTCGATGAGCGCGCGCACCACCGAGAACAGGGTGGGCTGCTTGCTGCGCAGCTCCTCGGGGAACCACTCCCCGGAGACGCGCACCGTCCCTGCGACGGCCTGCGCGTTCGTCTCGAGAGTCTCGACCGCGTCGCAGCCGCCGAGCGCCGACGCGACGGCGGGGATCAGGACCTCACCGCGCCCGTTGCAGGCCCGAACCTCGAACCCCCGCTGCCGGCCCGTGAACGAGAGCGCCGGATCGCAGAACCCCATGTCCCAGCGGGTGTAGCGTCCCGGGTACTCGAACGACGAGGTGAGCAGCACCCCGAGCCGCTCGTCGAGCGAGGCGGCGAGTGCGTCGAGCGCGTCCGCGCGTGTCTCGGGCCGGGCGGTGCGCGTGATCGCGATCCCCCCGGCGCTCAGGTAGGCCCTGGAATTGCTGTCGTTCATCGCTCGAGCTCCATCTCCGACGGATGTGCGCATCCGCGAGCTGCGGACCCGTGAAAACCTCGGTGCCGGAACCGGAAGCGGGACGGGAACTCAGGAAAGAAAAAGGGCCGTCCACCTCCCGGTGGCGGCCCTCGATGCTGGTCTGCGCGCGCGAGTACGGGGCCGCCCGATCAGCCGGGCCACCACCAGCGGTTCGCAGCGCGCCGTACGTTCATGCCGGCAAGCTTGGCAGCGTGCCGGGTTCGAGTCAATGCGGATGGACACGAGCGGGCGGCACGGGTCGTTCGCCATGGCCGCCACCCGGGTGGCGTGGCGTGTTCGGTTCGCGCGCTCGCGCGGAGGCGTCCCTGAAAGCCGGCCCTCCGCGCGAGAGCTCTGGTTTTCTGACTCCGGCTCGACTCAACCTTGCCAATTGAACGGCAATCGTTAAATTGGCAAGGTCGCCTGACCGCAGACACAATCGGTGCGTCCTCCAGTATGGCCACATCCATCCCCGCAATCGACGTCGATGGCGCCAACCTCGCGAGCCCTCGCGTGCCGGAGATCGCACGGGCGATCGACGACGCATTCCGCCGCACCGGCTTCTGCTACGTCACCAATACCGGGATCGAGGCGAACCTGACGGACGCAGTATTCGACGCATCGCGCCGCTTCCACGCCCTCGGCGACGAGGCCAAGCGGGAAGTCGCCATCAATGCGTTCCATCGCGGATACATCGCTCCGAACTCGTCCCTGATCCGGACTTCCAGCGTTGCCCGGGCGACCCGGCCGAACCTGAGCGAATCGTTCATGGCCATGCACGAAGTAGCCCCGGAGGACCCCGCGTTCGGCAAGCCCCTGCAGGGGCCCAACCAGTGGCCCGACGGGCTGCCGGGCTTTCGCGAAGCGGTCACCGCCTACCAGAGCGCGATGACGGACTTCGCGCGGCGGTTCACGAGACTGCTCGCGCTTGCCCTCGGTCTGCCGGCCACGTACCTCGATCCGTACTTCCAGCGTCCCACCTCGTGGCTCCGGCTGATCCGTTATCCCCCGGAGCCCCCCGGCACGCCGGGCGACCAGTACGGAGCGGCGCCCCATACCGACTACGGATTCATCACGTTTCTGGTTCAGGACGAGCACAACGGGCTCGAAGTGCGGGTGAGGGACGGCGAGTGGACACCTGCGCCGCCGGTCCCGGAAACGTTCGTGGTCAACGTGGCCGACATGCTCGCCCGCTGGAGCAACGATCGATGGCTCTCCACCCCGCACCGGGTGCGAAACCGCTCGTGGAGAGACCGCTTCTCGGTGCCGTTCTTCTGGGACATGGACATGGAAAGCGAGGTCGAATGCCTGCCGACATGTTGCGGTCCCGACAACCCGCCACGCCACGAACCCGTGCGCTACGCCGACTACGTCATGGAAAGGCTCGACCGGAACTACGCCTATCGCCAAGCCGCCCGATGACGGGGACGTTATCCGCCCAGGACACGGTTTCGGGGTACCATTTCCACCAACGGTCAGCATGAACACCTCCCGCCTGAACGACGATCCGGATCACCCGCACCACAACCGAGTCGAACCGAGACAGGAACCGGCACATGGACGACGCAACCCCTCGATCCAACAGGGACGTCCGCTACGAGCCGAACGAGCGCCCGCCGGGAGCACTCGCCTTCGGCATGGGCGCGCAGCAGGCGGTACTGTGCATCGCCGGCGTGGTGCTGACCCCGGTCATCGTGATCCGGGCCGCGGGCGAGGGTGACCCCTACCTGACGTGGGCGGTCTTCGCGGCGCTCCTCGTCAGCGGACTGACGACGATCATGCAGGCGGTGCGGGTCGGCCGCATCGGCGCGGGATACCCACTCCTCATGGGTACCTCGGGCGCCTTCATCGCGGTCTGCGTGACGTCGCTCGTGGAGGGCGGTCCGGGGCTGCTTGCCACCCTGGTCACGATCTCGGCGCTGTTCCAGTTCCTGCTCTCGGAGCGGCTCTCGCTGCTGCGGCGAATCATCACCCCGACCGTCGCCGGCACCGTGATCATGCTGATCGCGGTCACGGTGATGCCGATCATCTTCGGCATGCTGGCCGACGTGCCCGAGGGGACTTCGGCGGCAGCCGCGCCCGCCAGCGCCGCCACCACCATCATCGTGATCGCGGCGCTGGCGCTGCGCGCCACCGGCGCGTGGCGCCTGTGGATGCCGCTCATCGGGCTCGTCGCGGGGTGCGCGGTCGCATCGTTCTTTGGCCTCTACGACACGCAGCGCGTGATTGAAGCCGCCTGGATCGGAATTCCCGGCGGCGGCTGGCCGGGATTCGACTTCGAGTTCGGGACCGCGTTCTGGGGACTCCTTCCCGCGTTCGTCTTCGTGACCTTGATTGGCGCTACCGAGACGATCGGCGACTCCATCGCAATCCAGCGGGTCGCGTGGCGCAAGCCGCGCGCGGTGGACTTTCGGGCGGTGCAGGGCGCGGTGGCCGCGGACGGCGCCGGCAACCTGCTCTCGGGTCTCGCCGGCACGGTGCCGAACACGACCTACTCGACGAGCATCGCGATCACGGAACTGACCGGAGTCGCCGCGCGCAGCGTGGGGGTGTGGATCGGAATCGTGTTCGCGGCGGCGGCGTTCCTCCCGAAGGTGGCCGCTCTCCTGCTGGCGATCCCCAGCCCCGTGGTCGCCGCCTATGCCACGGTGCTGCTGTCCCTTCTGTTCGTCCTCGGCATGCGTATCGTCGTGCAGGGCGGCGTGGACTACCGGAAGGCCACGATTGCGGGAGTCTCGTTCTGGGTAGGAGTCGGTTTCCAGCACCAGGTGATCTTCGCCGACCATCTCGGGGCGTGGTGGGGCTCGCTGCTCGGCAACGGCATGACCGCGGGCGGGCTCACCGCGATCGCGTTGACCCTGTTCATGGAGCTGACGGGGCCGCGAAGCAGACGTATCGAGACCTCGCTCACTGTCGACGCGTTGCCCGAGGTCGTTTCATTCCTGCGCGAGTTCGTATCCGGACGGAACTGGAGCGAGGGCGCGGTGCAGCGTCTGTGCTCCGCCGGCGAGGAGACGCTCCTCAGCCTCGCTCAGCCGGAGGGAGGCGAGGCGACGGACGCAAAGCGGCGGCTGCTGGTCATCGCGCGCGGGAACCGCAAGGCGGCGGAGCTGGAGTTCGTCGCCGCGCCCGGCGAGGAGAACCTCGAGGACCGAATGGTCCTCCTGACCGAACGCAGCGGCGGCGCGCCGGCCGAGCGCGAGATCTCGCTGCGGCTGCTGCGGCACTACGCGTCGTCGGTGCATCACCAGCAGTATCACGACACCGACATCGTGACGGTGCGGGTGGAGGGAGATTCGCAGAAGTAACCGCACGTCGGATTGCACCGCGCCAGTCCGACCTGCGGACGCTTGTTCCCGGCGCGAGTGCGGGTGTTGCCCGAACGACAGGCGGTATGTCCGACCGTCCTGGGCGACTGGTCGCATTCCCTCTGCCGCAACACACGGGCACTCGCCGAAGGCAACGATGACAGCCCAGGTTGACCCGATGATGCAGCACGAAATCAGCGCGCCATTGCCGTAGTCTCCACTTGCCGGCGCATGGAAGGCGCGAAGGTGATCGGCAGTCATGCTCGTAGCCGTGGCGGAACCCGTCGATTGCGAGCGTTGCGCGGAGAGGGGGCGGTGGGTTGGCTCGGCGACACGCACCACCGATCGTCTTTCCGGGCGTGGGAGGCAAACCGATGCCCGGGGCACCGACGCGGCGCTGCGCGAGAATGCTGGCTGCACTCCTCGCCGTGCTCACCCTGCCGTCCTGCTCCGAAATGTTCGATGGCGCGCCGCTGCCGGGGGGAGAGCCGCGGACGCTGACGCACCAGGGGGTGGAACGGCACTTCCTCCTGCGCAACGCCGAAGTCGCCGCCGCAGGCCCCGCCCCGCTGGTCGTGTCGCTGCACGGTTACCGGGGCGTGGAACAGGCGCTGGCGGAGCGCAAGGACCTGTCGGGGATCGCCTGGAAAGAGCTGGACCGGGTGGCGGACCGGGAAGAGTTCGTCATCGCCTATCCGCACGCCTGGCTGGGCAAGTGGAGCATGTTCGAGGGATTGGAGAACGCCCGGCTGGGGGACGGGCGCATGGTGGACGATGCGGGTTTCATCGCCGTCCTGGTCTCGCGCCTTGTCGACGAAGGCGTGGCCGATGCCGAACGGGTCTATCTGACCGGGTTTTCGGACGGCGCCATCATGACCTACAGGCTGCTTTGCACCCCCGGGATGCCGTTCGCGGCCGCTGCGCCGGGAGCCGGATCGATGTATGAGCCACACAGGGACAATTGCGCGGCGGAAGCTCCGCTCCCGATCATGGTCATCGCGGGAACCCACGACGCGATCCTGCCCTACGACGGGTGGCTGTTCGAGACGGGGCGCGAGATATCGATCCCGGAGACGATGGAGCATTTCCGCCTGGTGAACGGCTGCACCGGCCAGAAGGGCAGGCTTCTGGACGACCGGAACATGTGGGACGACAGCCGCGTGCTTGAAATGCACTGGACAGGCTGCGCGGTCGAGAACTCCGTCAAGCTCCTCAAGGTCAAGGGCGGCGGCCACAACTGGCCGAGCCACGGCTCCATTCCCGACGAATGGCGCCGATGGGCCGGCACCCACAACCGCGACATCGAGAGCGCCGACGAAATCTGGAAGTTCGTCAGCCGGTTCCGAAAGAGCCGTTCCAGGCCGTAGCCTGCCGGAGCCACCCCGAAACGCAAAATCGCGACAATGTCCGGAACGCCGCGAACGCATTCGAATCGCCGTGGCGGCGAGTGGGGCCGGTCATTTCGCGCGCCGCCGTGATCCGGCCTTCGTCGGAATGTCCCCCGAGCGATGCGGTGCGCGGGAACCCCGCCGGCGCGGACAATTTCGCGCCACCCTCGCACCGCGCGGCACAGCGCCCGATTCGATTCCGGCACTGCCCCTTAGCTGGTAATCTGGTTTCACGATTCCGGCTTTCGCGCCGCCCCGCGGTAGATTCACCGGCATGTCCAGCGGCTCCGGGGCGAATCCGGATTCGACGGACCAGCACTCTCGGGAGGCTCCGATGCCCGCACGCACGCCGACTCGCCCGTTCGCCCCAGACATCGCCGTTCCCGTGGACCCGCGGGTACGCCAGCAACGCGCGTGGCATGAACGGAGACTCCCTCCGCACGCCGCGGCGAACGCCGCCGCGGGCGGACGATACCGGCCGAAGCCCCTGGTCTCCTCGACCGTGTCGAGCGGCAGCGGGATCTCCCGAGGGCACCGGAGCGGCGGACGCAAGGAGATCTTCTGCGCCTTCGGAATCGACGTGGACGCCGTGGCCGGCTGGCTCGGTTCCTATGGGGGCGAGGACTCGCCCTGCGACATCTCGCGTGGACTGTTCTCGGGCGAGGTGGGCGTGCCGCGGCTGGTGGAGCTGTTCCGGCGCTTCGGCATCCGCACCACCTGGTTCATCCCCGGCCATTCCGTCGAGACCTTCCCCGACCAGTGCCGCATGGTGGCCGACGCCGGCCACGAGATCGGAGTGCACGGCTACTCGCACGAGAACCCCATCGCCATGACCCGCGAGCAGGAAACCGCGGTGCTCGACAAGTGCATCGACCTCATCGAGAAGCTGAGCGGGCGCCGGCCGACCGGCTACGTCGCCCCGTGGTGGGAGTTCAGCCCCGTGACCAACGAGCTGCTGCTCGAGCGCGGCATCAAGTACGACCACAGCCTGATGAACAACGACTTCCACCCGTTCTACGTCCGGGTGGGGGACTCGTGGACCAAGATCGACTACGGCAAGGACGCCCACGAGTGGATGAAGCCGCTGGTGCGGGGGCAGGAGACCGAGCTCATCGACATCCCCGGCAACTGGTACCTCGACGACTTGCCGCCGATGATGTTCATCAAGTCGGCGCCGAACAGCTTCGGATTCATCAAGCCGCGCGACATCGAGGAGCTGTGGCGCGACCAGTTCGACTGGGTGTACCGCGAGCACGACTACGCGGTGTTCACCTTCACCATCCATCCCGACGTGTCCGGCCGGCCCCAGGTGCTGCTGATGCTGGAGCGGATCTACGAGTACGTCTCCTCTCACGCGGGCGTGCGGTTTTGCACGTTCGACGAGATCGCCGACGACTTCCGGCGCCGGTGTCCGCCCGGCTCGTCGATCGGCCCGGGAGGGCGGGTGATTCCCTCCCCGGGAGCGGCTCGATAGGGTGCTCGCGGGAGCATCCCGCGGGGCATGGGGACGGGACGGATGAGCGGTCTCACGGTTCCGGCTCCGGCAGGTCCAGGTCATGTGTAGCCTGTGCGGGATTCTGGGCGGGCGCGGGCACTGGACCGAGAGCGCGTCGAGCCCGGAAGTCTTCGCCGGGCGAACCGAGATCCACACCGCGGCGCGCGAGCGTCAGCACCGCACCCGCATGCTGAACGTCGTCCTCGGGCACTACGGTCTGACCGTCTCCGACTGGACGGCCGGCAAGTCGATGCTCAGGAGCGCGACCGGGCGCACCGCGCTGGTGGACAACGTCGGCGAGTTGTGGCCGGCCGCGGAACGGCTGACGGGACGTCCACTCGACCCGCTCGACCCGGTGCTGCTGACTGCGCTCGGGCCACCCGGCTTGGAGGAGTCGCCGGACGGTCGGTAGGCGCGGCGCATGCGTCGCCCCCGCGTACTGACTCCCACGGCGGAAACAAGGATTGGCACGAGTGAGCACCTACTCCGACCTCATCCCCGTCAACGTTCTCACCGGCGCCCTCGGCAGCGGCAAGACGACCCTGCTCAAGGCGCTGCTGCGGACGCCGCGCCTCGACGGCACGATGGTGCTGGTCAACGAGCTGGGCGAGGTCGGCATCGATCACCACCTGGTCGAGCACGCCTCGGAGAGCACGCTGCTGCTCGAGAACGGCTGCCTGTGCTGCGCGATGCGCGACGATCTGAAGACCGCGCTGAAAGATCTGCACTCGCGCCGCGCCCGCGGGGAAATTCCGCGCTACGAGCGCGTCGTGGTGGAAACCACGGGGATTGCCGACCCGGTGCCCATCGCCTACACGCTGCTGGCCGAGCCGGTGCTCCAGCACCACTACCGTCTCGGAAACGTCGTCACCGTCGTGGACGCCGTCAACGCCGCGGCGCAGCTCGACCGCTTCGCGGAGTCGGTCAAGCAGGTGGCGCTGGCCGACCGGCTGGTGGTGAGCAAGCTCGACATCGCCGGGCCGGGCGCCCTCGCGGCGCTGCGCCCGCGGCTCGCGAAGGTCAACCCGGATGCACCGATCATCACCGCCGAAGTGCCCGACCTCGATCCGGTCGAGCTCCTGATCGCCGACATCCACGACCGGCGCTCGAAGAGTCGGGAGATCGAGCGCTGGATGCGCTCGACCGCGGACGCCGCGGCGGCGCACGAAGACCACCACCCGCACGCCGAGAACATCAACGCCTGCTGCTTCACCTTCGACGCCGTCCTCGACTGGACCGCGTTCGGGGTGTGGATGTCGATGCTGCTGCACCGCCACGGCGACCGCGTGCTGCGGATGAAGGGGCTGCTGAACGTAGCCGGGGTTCCCGGTCCGGTGCTGGTGAACGGCGTCCAGCACCTCGTTCACCCGCCCGCCCACCTGGACCGATGGCCGGACGAGGATCGGAGTTCGCGGCTGGTGGTGATATCGAGCGGTCTCGACCGTGACGAGATCGAGCGCTCACTGCATGCGTTCAATGCGCTCGCGAATCCGGCGCCTGCGCCGGCTGGCCGGGACTTGCCGAGTACTGCTCCTCCTCCTCGCGCACGCGCACGATCGCCCGCTGGCGGCGGAGAACGATTCGCGACACCGCCTCCGTCCGCTCGGCCAGGGTCCGGCTGAACCGCACCTTCTCCACTGCCTCGCACACGTCATCCGGCGTCAGCCCCGCGAGAACCACAGAGGCATCGACCTTGCGCGGCACGATGCCGGCCCGCAGCGCAAGAAAGTCCACGCGCACCTCGTCGCTGCCCTTTCGGCCGTGCAGCCGCCACAGCTCCCGGACCCCCAGATCACCGTAGCGCTCGATCTTGCTCTCGTCGAAGCTCGAAATCTCGGTCTCGACGACAAGATCGGGCGCGGTGCGCTCAACGAAGGCAACGACCGCCGCATCCCCTTCATCCCTGGCGGCGTAGTAGCCATTCGCGCGCTCGCCCACGTAGAACGCGCAGTCCGGCTCCATTCCCGTTCCGGGCGGCTCCCCCGATCCGCGCAGGCGGGTGGACCGAAGCCCCTTCACGGCATCGGAAACGGCACTTCCCGCCGCGTCCACGATGCGGTCGAGGATCTCGGTAAAGTCCTCGTGCAGGTGCGAGGGCGCCATCAGGGTGATGAGCCCGCGCACCGGGTCGAGACAGACCCGGCGGAAGTGCCGGTTCCAGTCGACCCTCGCGAGCTCGACGATGGTTTCGGAATCGGCCCGCAATACATGAATCACGGAGCCGAGAGGTCCGATGTGCATCGTGGGGGGGTGATTCATGGGTGGTCTCTCGCCATGCGGCTGGTTCGCCTCGCAACCGCTCCGTTTTGGCGACCTGCCGCGCTTGTACTCTCCGGGCCCGTCCGGACCGCCTACCTCGGGCCGTTCCCCGACGACACCCCCGGGCGGTTGGGCCGCCAGCCGCGCCGGAACGCGCGGATGAGCTGGTGCAGCAGGTAGAACAGGATGATGAGGATGACGAGCATCACGATCGACGCGAGACGCCGGCCGAATCCGGCGTCGATCACGGGCCCTCCGCTCATCAGGTGCTCGCCGAGCATCTCGACCGACTGCAAGGTGGCGCCGGCCACGAAGATGACGCCTGTCAGGACCGCGATCTGGAGGGTATCGTAGACGAGCCCCTCGACGTCGAGCTCCGTGACGGCGCGGAACATGTTCTGCCGGAACGACTGCCAGTGCGCCACGGCGTAGGCGATCACCCCGACGAGGGAGGCGAACCAGAACAGGACGTTGCTGAAGTGGACGTTGGGGATGGCGGCGGTGATGTAGTCCTGGAACGGCTTGTAGAAGTACAGAAAGATCAAGGCGATGATGATCGCAACGAGAATGATCCAGAATCTGGGTCGGCGATGTCTGGGCTGGTCGTCGGTCATGGTATGTTGCCGTAATGACGCCGCGAGGGACTTCCCCGTGAGTGGACTGGGTCCGGTCAGCACAATCGTAGACCAATCTCTCGTGCCAAGCACGAGGTTCCAGCGAAGCGGCCCGGAACGCGCCGGCCGATGACCGCACGTCTCGGCATCGACGTCGGCGGGACCTTCACCGACCTCCTGCTCCTCGACGAGGACAACGGCGAAATCCGCCTCCTCAAGACGCCCTCGACTCCCGCGGACCAGTCCATCGGCATCATCGACGGCACCACCGCGCTGCTGGGCCGCGCCAACGTGCGCCCGGGCGACATCCGCACCGTCCTGCACGGAACCACCGTCTCGACCAACATCGTGCTGGAAGAGAAAGGCGCGAGGGTGGGGCTTCTCGTCACCGAGAACTTCGAGCAGGTGCTGCACCTCGCGCGCTCGCAGACCCCCGGGCCGCTCGCGGGCTGGATGATCATGAAGAAGCCGGACCCGCTCGCGGACCTGGAGCACACCAGGGGGGTCCCGGAACGCGTCGATGCGCGCGGCCGGATCCTCCGGCCGCTCGACGAGACCCGGGCCCGCGAAGCGATCCGGGAGCTGCTCGACGCCGGGGTGGAGTCGATCACGGTCTCCCTGATGCACTCCTACGCCAACGACGCCCACGAGCAGCGGCTCAAGGCGCTGGTGATGGAGACCGGCGCGGACGTTCCGGTCTCCCTCTCCTCGGAGATCCTGCCGGAGTTCCGCGAGTACGAGCGCACCCTGGTGACGGTGATGAACGCCTACGTGCGTCCGAGCATGCGCCGCTACCTGCAGAGCCTCGACGACAAGCTCCGCGCCGTCGATCTCAGTGCGACGGTGCACATCGTTCGCTCCGACGGCGGCCTGATGAGCATCGCCCGAGCCAGCGACTCGCCGGCCCACACCATGCTCTCCGGACCGGCCGGCGGAGTGTCCGGCGCCGCGTTCGTGGCCGGGCTGGCGGGACACCGCAACGCGCTGGGGTTCGACATGGGAGGCACCTCGACCGACGTCTCCCTCGTGCGCGACGGCGTGCCCACCATCTCCCGGCAGACCGCGCTCGGCTACTACCCGATTAAAGTGCCGTCGGTGGAGGTCCACAGCGTCGGCGCCGGCGGCGGCTCCATCGCCCACGTGCCGATGACCGGAGCTCTTCGAGTCGGACCGCAGAGCGCAGGCGCGGTGCCGGGTCCCGCCTGCTACGGCCACGGCGGCGTGGAGCCCACGGTGACCGACGCGAACGTGGTGCTCGGCCGCCTTCCCCCGAGCCTGCTCGGCGGGGAGATGGCGCTCGACGCCAGCGCCTCGTCGGCCGCGGTCGGAAAAATCGCCCGCGCGCTGAACCTGGATGTGAACCAGGCGGCGCAGGGAATCCTCGACATCGTCAACGAGAACATGTTCGGGGCGCTCCGGCTCGTCACGGTGCAGAAGGGCCTCGATCCGCGCGACTTCGCCCTGGTTGCGTTCGGCGGCGCCGGTCCGCTCCACGGCAACGCGCTCGCCATCCTCGCCGGGTGCTTTCCGGTCATCGTCCCGCCCACCCCGGGGGTGCTGTCGGCGCTCGGATTCCTGTGCTCGGACGCGAAGAACGAGTTCGCGCGCACCTATATCCGCACCATTGACGAAGCCGATCCGACCGACGTGCGCTCGGTGCTGGAGGCGCTCGGCGAGCAGGCGAGGGACTGGCTTCGCGAGGAGGGCGTGTCCGAAACCGCGCAGACGGTGCGCTTCGAGGCGGACGTGCGCTACCTCCGGCAGGGCTACGAGTTCTCCCTCGACGTGACTCCGGACCCGCTCGCCAACGGCGGCCGCGAGGCTCTGCACGAGCGCTTCGGTGCCCGGCACGAGCAGCTCTACGGCTTCCGCCTCGACCATCCCGTGGAGCTCGTGAACCTGCGCGCGGTCGGCGCCGCGGGCGTGACGAAAGTCAGCTTCCCCCGCTTCGAGCGAGGCAATCCGGACCCGCGCGACGCCGTGGTCGACGAAACCCGCGTGTACTTCGGCCGCGACTTCGCACCGGCACTGGTCTACGATCGTGCCCGATTGCGTTCGGGCCACGTCGTTCCGGGGCCGGCCATCATCACGCAGCCGGACACCACGACCGTCATCCACCCCGGACATGCCGGTGAGGTGGACGAGTACCTGAACGTCCTCATCGGACCGGCGCACTAGCACGCTGTCCGTGGGGTGACGTGGAGAATGACGATGGAAGGCGCGGCCTCGGAGCCGATGGGAACTCCGTAGGTCGGATTGGCGCAGCGTAATCCGACATGGACAATAGCCCGGCGCCGGGTGTGATGTCAGATTACGCTGCGCCAATCCGACTTACAGGACCTTGCTGTACTGAGGCGTCGTG
>MKWU01004172.1_pt1 | contig 17541 bp, 10 predicted proteins | sample 809101 | NCBI WGS metagenome assembly MKWU01 (sample SAMN05860141, study PRJNA318959) | sponge metagenome | host: Aplysina aerophoba | place: Slovenia: Piran, Adriatic Sea, Gulf of Piran | collected 2013-05-07 | reverse complement strand
GCGGTCAAGGCCAACGCCCAGAATGTGGACGTCGAGCTTCGACTTGCCGACATCGATGCCGGCGACGACAATAGAGGGAGAGTCAGTCATTCCTGCGTTCCTATCCTTTTGCAATTCGGGTCTGCACGCCGGGTAGGAGAGGTCGTTACCGAGCCTCTCCCCCCTCAGACCCGAGCGTGCGGGTTGCCGCACTCGGTTCCTCTGATGGCAGGTTCGCTCAGGCGGCGTGAAAGCGGCGCATGATCGTGGCCGGCGGCAAGGGATACCGTTGCAGGACTGCCCCCATGCGTTCCCAGTGGATGCGACTCTTGCAGCTACGCCGCGAGAGCCACTTCTGCCAGATGCGCACGACTTCATACCGGAATTGTCCGAGACGCTTCCCGTTCCCCGTGACGCCATAGTAATTGCAGTGTCCTCGGATCACGCTGGCCAGCCTCTTCCGCTGGTCCTCCAGCGGCGCGTGGCGGTGCCTCTTGCACCACTTGCTGACCGCTTTCAGTCCGCGCGCAAAACGCTTCTTGGCCGTGACCTGTCGGACGACCCAATGTCCCCTTCTCGACCGACCCCACAGATGGGTGAAGCCGAGAAAGTCAAAGGTCGCTTGCGGTGCTTGGCCAGCCGCGCGTTGCGGGCGGCGGAAGTCCACATAGTGGGTCTTGGTCGCGTTGAGCGTCAGCCCATAGCGCCCGAGACGCTTGCCCAGCACGGCCAGCACGCGCTGGCCGTCCTCGGCGTCTGCAAACGTCATCACGAGTCGAGTCGCCCGGGGGAATCTCACCCCCGGGCGCTCACAGCACCGGACGTGAACGTCTCCGCTCATCCGGCTCTTCCCAACCAGCCTTGCCCGTACAGCAGCCGCCAGTGCGCAAACAGTGCCCCGTCCCGCCGTGCAATCCGACGCAACCAGCACTCCGCACGCCTCCGGTGGCCCCGCAAGCTCTTGAACTTGCGCGTCGCCCACCTCACGAGTTTCCGGTCGATGTGCCGCAGGGTGGGATACAGCGCCGACTTGTAGTAGGCGCCGTAATAGTTCACCCAGCCGCGGATCGCCGCGTTGAACATCCTCGCCAGATCATTCAGGGACTTGTCACTGCGACACGGCAGTTTCCACCCCCGAACCTCTCTGCGGATGGCCTTCGCCGCCTTCCCGCTCACCGCCGGACTGAAGTTCACGAAGTACTTGCCCTTCCAGTTTTTCGACCTCCGGGCTCGAAACGTGTACCCCAAGAAGTCGAACGACGTTACCGGATATTCCCCGGTGCGGTCCCCATCCTTGCAGTACACTACCTTCGTCTTCTCCGGGTGCAGCTCCAGCCCGCACTGCGCGAGCCGTCGCTCCAAGGCCCCCTTCAGGTAGTTCGCTTGGGCTTCCGACCGGCAGTGGCAAACGATGTCGTCCGCGTACCGTTCGAACGGGATGGTCGGGAACTCCCTACGCATCCATGCATCAAAGGCGTAGTGCAAAAAGAGATTTGCAAGCAGAGGACTGGCGACCCCGCCCTGCGGCGTGCCCTTATCCCGTGCTTCGCGCTTCCCATCCGGCATCTCCACCTCGGCTTGCAGCCAGCGTTCAACATACAGCAGGATCCAGCGCTCCCGCGTGTGGCGACGCAACGCCTTCAACAGCAAGGAGTGCTCGATGTTATCGAAAAATCCTTTGATGTCCAGGTCTAGTACCCAGTCGTTGCGCCAGCACCGTTTGCGCGCCTGCCCGATCGCCTGATGCGCCGATTTGCCCGGCCTGTATCCGTACGAGTCGGGGTGAAAATGCCCCTCCAGTTCCGGTTCCAGAGCCTGCTTCACCACCATCTGGGCTACTCGATCCGCGACCGTCGGAACCCCTAGCGGTCGGACTCCTCCGCCCTCCTTGGGGATTTCGACTCGCTTGACCGCGGGCGGCATGTAGCTCCCAGACGCCATCCGATTCCACAGCTTGTAGAGGTTGTCCCCCACATCCCGCTCGAAATCCTCCAGCGTCTGGCCGTCCACGCCGGCCCCGCCCTTGTTGGCCTTTACTCGCTTGTACGCTTCCCACACCTGACGTTTGGTGACGGGAAACGGCTTCGCCTGGGTCATGGGAGTCCTCCCGCTTCCGGTTGCTCCCCCGACCCAAGCCGGTTGGGGCGGCCCCTTCGCTCCAGTCCCATTACAGAACCTTCCCCACTACTACGGGCCACTCCGTCCCTGCGCGCCGCCTCGGTACTCTCCTGCTTGCGGTTCTGCCGCTCGCAGTTCTCCCTTCGCATCGGCGCAACAGGTTCCCACGTTCCACACAAGAGCCCGGATCGTGTTCCCGCCGCCTTTATGCCGGACGCCGACCGGGCAGTAAACAGGTGCCCCCCGGCCTTGTCCCGGAGTAACGACTTCCCCCCGGTTTCGACGCCGTCCCTACGCTTTCGACACTTCATCAGCGGTTCACTTGCGTTCGGCTCCACGATCCATACCTGACAGGGTCTATGCCCTGCCTTTTCCTAGCTCGCTCACCACCACGCCTCTTAAGCGCAGCAGCAGTAGGTGGTTTGCAGCCTCCGCCTGTACGGCGGCTGCGGGGGGCCTTCCCCCATCTCCTGTGCAGCACGGCTGCACGGAGGGCTTGCGCCCTCCTGCGTGCCTGCGTGGCACACAGTCATCGGCATACCGCACCAACTGACTGTGCCCCCGCAGCCGTGGCTGCACGGTCTCGACGAACCATTGATCCAGCACATAATGCAGGACTAGATTCGCGATTAGGGGCGAGGCCACACCGCCTTGCGGGGTGCCAGTATCCGTCTTGTAGAGGGTGCCTGCTTCCAGAACTCCAGCTCGAAGCCACTTGTTGATCATGCGCCTCACGACGCCGTCCTTAATCCTCAGGTCCAGTAGCGCCCGGATCTCGGCATGGGGAATGCTATCGAAATAGCCCGCGAGATCCGCGTCAATCACCCATCCCTGTCCCTGCTTGCCGACGCTCTCGTACAGTGTGTCGAGAGCGTCGTGAGCCGACCGCCCGGGCCGGAACCCGTACGAGCACGGTAGGAAATCCGCCTCGTAGATCGGCTCCAGCAGCATCACGATCGCCCGCTGCGCCACCTTGTCCTCGAGGGTCGGGATGCCGAGTGGCCGCATCCTGCCGTCCGCCTTCGGGATGTAGTGCCGACGGACCGGCGGCGCCTGATAGCTGCCCGACTTGATGCGCTCCAGCAGGTCCGTTAGATTGGCCTCCAAGTCGCGCTCATAGTCGGCGGCCCTTACGCCGTCGATCCCCGACGCTCCGTCCTTCCGCGTGCGGCGGTATGCCTCCCGCATCCAGTCCCTGTCGATCAGGTGGTGCAGCGAGGTGAACACCCGCTCCGGGTGCGCCTTCGCCTGCTCCGCTATCCATGCTTGTTTCGTGGACGTGTTTGTGTAGCTCTGTGTCTCCTCCATCGTTTCCCTCGCATGGTTCTGCACATCAGATGCCCCGCTTCCCTCGGACGGGTCCCGCTGGAGACGGTTCCCCGCCGTCTGTCGGTACTATCAAGGCACTACGACTCCCTGCCCGGCATCCCTTCGGCTTATTGATTCGCCAGCCGGTACCGCGCGTCACCTGCTGTGGGTTTGTGTCCGCTTGCGCGCTCCCGTCTCCCCGCAGGCCGGGGACGGGCCGGGGACGTTCTTTGTACGGCGTACCCTTGTGACCGTTTTTCCACACGTGGACAGGACAGGGCCTCCCAGGTTCCCTGACGAGCCATCCCGCGGCTATGCGCACGTTCTCGGACCCCGGCCGGTCCCCCAGCGCCTCGCCATTGACGGCGCTGGCGGTGCTGCCCCCAGTGCGTGGAAGCTGAAGGCACCGACATTGCGGATTTCGAGGCTCAATAGCGCCGCTTCGCCGCCCGCTGTGTACGCTTCAAGCCGTTCGTTACCGAACGGCCTGCAACACTCACTCCCGGCTGGTGGGCTGCACCTTTGCCGGACGGGTGTCGAACCCGCTGGCTCGCTACGAGAGGTTTCAGCTCATAGGCATTCCCCTCTCCAGGACTTGTCCTGGCGCAACCACGCTTCCGTTCAGGGCGCGCAGGAACTGCTGCGACGGGCCGACCAAGCTAGCGCACGGACCTGCAATCCGAGGCGGAGAACGGTCCGACCCGTCGCCGCCGGTGGGGCCTGGCCAGGCCCCACCGGCGGCCTCCCTGCGTTGAGGCAAGGAGGGATCTGATACCTGCCGCAACGGTGGCTTACGCCACCTGCGGCACTGGGCAGAGAGGGTCCGGGCAAGCGGTGGCCATCCCTCTTTCCCCGGCACCTCTATAACATAAAAGGGCGGGACCGCGCGTCAGTCCGCCTTACGGCCAGCCCGAAACATTCAATCGGGTTCGCCGGCTAAGCGAGCGACGGTTCACGGGCGGCGGGGATTCAATCCAGGCTCTGCGCCGTAAACTCGTACATTGGCCATGGCGACTTTACAGCCAAGGGCGAGTGCGTGGGCCGCGAGGACGGGGTGATTGCCTCCTCAGCCTTGTGAGTTCAGATTCGTTGCCAGCCAGTCGGCGAAGGACGAGGGACAGAGCTACGGTGTTTCCGCAGGGGTCTGCAGCGCGGCTTGTTTGAGCACCCAATCACGCAGCACCAGGAAGCCCTCGTCGTCGGGTTCGTACCGCAAACCTCCCTGGTGTCCCTCCTCCTGGCCTGTCTGGACGTTGAGCGGCTTGCGCAGGACGAGGCTTCGCTCGGGATCCTCCACATCCACCCTGGCTTGCAACTTGCGATAGTTCGACAGCAGTTCCTTCGCGCCAATGAAACCGGCGCCGTCCGGCGGGTGCAAGTACAGCGTCGGCACCCTGCCGGGAACCCCGTGGCACGATATGCAGGCGCGCCCGTCGCGATCGCTGATCCTGGTCATCTCGGCGAAGACATAGTCGCGGAAGTGCAGGATGTCCGCGATAAACTCCCGGGTAGGTTCGATCGGGCGCCCCTCGGAATCGATTGCATCGCTCCCCCCGTTCGCGATCAGGTCGCGCAGCTCTGCCCCGTACCGTTGGTCGTCGTTCGCGAGCAGCAGCTGCAGTCTGGTGCGGATCTTGGCAACGGGCTCGTTTTCGACGTGGGCCGCGATGGCCTTGCGTACTTCGGGATGGCGCCGCAAGGCGGGCGAACTCGCCAGCCGGGCTGCGAGGTCACGGATCTCTTGCGGCGTGGATGGGGAGAACCATCGCACGAACATCGCCACGACCTCGGCTTTGGCGGCGGCAATCGGATCGATCTTGTCTCCCGCGCTTCCCAACGCCGGAGCAGACTCTTCGTCCCCGCCTGGCGCCAGCTTCAGATAGTCCAGGCCAAACTTGTATTCCGGCTCGCCCGGCTCGTTGGTCCCCATCATGGTGACCTTGAACAGTGCCCGGCCTTCGGTGAGCTCGAACGTACCGAGCGACATCGGTCCCGTCGAGGTCACCTCGGGACGGTAGAAGTCGGTCTGCTCCAGGACCGTACCGCCATCGAATGCGATCTCGACGATACCGTGCGACGCCCCGTACAGAAACGCGCCGAGCACCTCGTACCGGCCGCCCGCCGGCACCTCCAGGGCAAAGGTGATGTGGGCACCGACCTTGCCCTCTTCCCAGATCAGGACACTGTTGTTGCTGGCGACACCGCCTGGGATCATCTGCTCCGTCGTCCGGCCGAACGTTAGTTCGGCGACCCGCAGGTCCTCGGCTTCGACGGCTCCCTCCACGGCCTCCTCGAGAGTTTCCCGGCCCTCCCGGAACGCCAGCATCCATTCGGTCGAATCCAGCCACAGCCGGGGATCGCTCGAAAGATGCTTGAACGCCCGCTTGCGATGGAGCGTGCGATTCTCCCCCAGGATCCTCGCGATGAAGGGCGCCGTCGGATCTTCGTCAAGGCGAGCGGTGGATGATGGCGCCGGCCTGCCGAGCACCGGATCCGCCACCCCGCGGAAGTCGGCGCGGCCGTCGTCCGCGCTGCTGAGGAGCATTTCGTAGAACGCCGCTTCGCCTTCCTCGCCAACCCCCTCAAAATCCCAGCGGACTCTCGCCAGGAAGCTGGCGAGCGCTTCAGCGTCCTTCGCGCGACCATCGACGGAGAACTGGCGGAGCACGCGCAGCAACGGCTCAAGGGCGTCCGGCCGGGCCGGGATGGAGAGTTCACCGGGGTTGGCCAGGGCACGCGCCGCAATCGCAACCACAGCCGGGTCGGAGGTCAGCAAGAGGTCCAGGAGCGTGTCCTGGAGGGGCTTGTAGACGACGTTGCGAGCCCCTTCTAGAGCGATCGACCTCCAGGGAATGCCCTCATCGATCCCATTTTCGTATACGGCAAGCACCGCCTTGCCGAATAGTTCGGTGGCACCAGGCGTGCTGTACGCGAATTGCCCGGGGCTCTGCTGGTTGGCCCGTTCCATGTAGTGAGATGCCGCCATCGCTGTGAGCCGGCGATCGAGGAGTCGCCTGTGGTCCTCCGGCGCGGATTCGCGCCACGCAGCCAGCTCCGCGTAGAGGGTCGCCAGTTCCGGGTATTGCTGGTCAAGATACTTTCCGCCGGTGATGTTGTTGACCTGGCCGTTCACGACAAAGAGCGAGATTGTCGAGTACCGCAGCGCCATGTCGACGTTCGCTTCCGGTTCATCGCGCAGCAGTGCGTCGATCCAGGCGCGGTTCAGGGGCTCCCGCATCGGCGGGTTCCACACCCACCAGTGCCACGCCGCCTTGAATGCGAACGCCCTGACACCTGGGTGCGGATCGACCATTCCGGCGGTCAGCGTGCCCGCAAGTTCGGAAAGATCGACATCGAAGCCCGCATTGGGCAGATGAGCCCTCGTGACCAGAGCCTGTATCACGGACTGCCGCGTCCTGTCGTTGCCATGGCGGTAAGCTGCGAGGATTTCGTCCCATCCTGCTCCGTTGAGCAGCAATTGGCGCAACGACCAGAAGGCCGCCTCGCGGCATGCCTTGACGGGATCGTCCAAGTGGTCGACGAGAGTCGAAGCCGAGTCGGAAGCCAGGACGGCACCGAGGCCGAGCAGGCCGTACAGCCGGACCTTGGCATGCGTGCTTCCCGCGGCCTCACGGAACAAGGGGATGTACCCCGCATCGCCAGTGGCCTGAGCCGCGCGTACCTTCGCGAGCGTCTCGAGCGGCGTGTCGGCGGAATCCAGCCGGATGTTGGCCTCCGCCGGTTCCGGTGGCGCGGGATGCAGACGGCTCAAAGCGCGGATTGCGTACGCGCTCGTGACGAAGCCGGTCGCTGCCGCAGCGTTCCAGAGCCCGTAAGGGTACTGGTTCCGCAACAACCACTGCACTCCCCTAGCAACTGCCGGGTTACTCGCGTCGCGCCCCGCGGCTTCCAGTGCGATCAGCGCAACTGCCGTGGCCGCCGGATAGCTAAAGTCGTCCGGACGGGCCCATCCGCCGTTGCCGTCGGGCTGGCCGGGCTTGAATCCCCAGCCGCCATCCTCTCGCTGGAGAGCGAGCAGGCGCCGGACGTCGGTCTCGGCCCTTTCGCGGAGCTGCCCGTGCAGCCGTTCCGCTTCCGCGACTCGGCGCGGCGAATTAGTCAACTCGCGGACTCGCTCGACGTAATCGCCAGGCCACACACGGCGGAAGAATTCAACGCGGTGGCCGTAGTCGTCGGTGACACGCACGTTGTCGCCAGTCGCCAGGATCTTGCGCCCCTTTTCCTCAAGTCCGAAGAAGTAGCGTGGCTCGCCTGTCTCGTGCCAAGCCCGTGCGAGGATCTCGGCGGCGAACTTGAACACGACGTTGGGGCCGAAGTTTGAACCGCGTCCGGCGGCGTTGATGCCTGCCGGATCGGCGGTCTGGAGCACGTAGTTCGCCGTCCGCTGCTGCCACTGGGCATGTGCTTTCTTCGGTGGGAATGTCCGTTCGTGCAAGACGATGTTGCGGCCGGCGACGCGCGTTCCCGCTGGTCCATCGCCTAGGTCGTTGGGTGCCACGCTCGTGTTGACGGCGGCATCCTTGAGGTTGTTGGTGAGCCGCAAGGACTCGTACATCGTATTGACGAGCCGCCGGTAGTTCTGCTCCACACCAGTCGGCCCATATCCCATGCGGAAGGCATCCGCAACGCCCCAAACGCCGCTCTGGGTGTGGCAGCTCATGCAGTTCTCGCCGAACAGCGCGGTGGCATCGCGGACACGTCGGTGCAGTGCTATGTTCCGCGGCCTATGGATGAGCCACGCGTCAATCTCCGCGAGGTGGTAGTAGATGCCCTGCCGTACGGCGTCGACGGGATCGTCATACGGGGCCGGATCGAAGAGGCGAACCTGCATTTCGTAGTGCGGCTGGTTCGCCTCGACCCGCAGGTAGTAAGTCTGGCCGGGTTCCACTTTCCTCGTGACAAAGGTGCGGAACGATCGGTCTTGTTGGTGGGCGCGCTCGTTCAGGGCGCGGCCTTCCTCGTAGGTGTACACCGGCACGGGACCGGGAACCACGACAGCCGGGGGATGAACGTATGGAATCGGATTGAAGTTGGAGAAGTCGTAGCTGTTGGGCACGTCACGCTCCTCTAACTCCTCCTCGCTCGGCACACCCTCCTTGTAGAAGCGGATCCTGGCACTGACGACCGGTTCGACGATCTGGAGATTGGCGCTAAGGAATCTCGCCTCGGCTCCCCGGTACTCGATGCGGTACCAGTCGTCGGGTGTCGTCCCGGTCTCGGTGTTGTGGTAGTACTCGATTTCATCGGCCCCGGCAATGACGTACAACACTTGCTCGCCCTCATAGTCCGGAAAGGACAGGTCGGTTGCCTGCTCGGGCGCGTTGTTGGGCTCTGCCTCCAGTACCAGCGAGCCGGAGGTGAGGGTCTCGATCGCGCTTAGATCAACCGAGACGGCCACACCGCTGACAGCCGGGGTCTTGGCGGGCAGGGGGGTTGCCAGGGGCGCGAGCCCGGTGTCGTGCGGAATCGGCCCCAACGGCTGCTGCCGGTCCATCACGGCCTCGAGCTGTAGGGTGTAGGAGCCCGAGCGAGGGACTCGGTACACCATGTGGACATCCGGATCGAGGGCGTGGAGAACCTTGTTCCAACCTGACACCGCCTCCACGCCGGGATCACCCCGGTCTCCATCGAACTTGTGCTGCGGCAGTTCCGGCCCGACCCATGCCACTCTTATCCGGGCGTTTGGGGGAAGCTCGGAGGGCCGTTGGATCCGCACACCCAGTTCGAGGGCATCCCCCTCGGCGAACACCCATGAGTGGCTCCAAAGACCGTTGAAGTCAATCTTCGCGCTGAGATCGGCTACGGCGCCGGCCGCAGTTGCAGGTACGACCAGCAGACACAGGAATGCGCTGACCCTTCCCACGAAGAACACCACGCGATCCAGCAAAAACATCGGATTCCGAACCCACTAGTGGATTCTATCGTGACGAATTGAATTGGCGATAGCAACCCGGAGGCTCCACTCGACCCATCCGGATTCCTCTCCGGATTCGCCTCGTCGGGCGATCGGGTTACCAGTGTCCTCGACCCGGGCTTCCAAACGGTTTCGATGCCCCTGAGGTTTCCTCCCCGGACGTCAATCGAACACCTAGGGAAATCGCTCTTACTCTATCCCTCGCCTAGATCGTTCCCACCATCCCCATAGCCATCACCTGCGGCCGGTTCCTTCTCGGTCACTCGGAGAACCGCCGGTCCGTCGAGTACACTGGCAGGCCGGCCACGCCGACTGTCCTTCCAGATGGAAGTCGAAGGGCTGAACCGTTGTAGCGTCCTAGGAGCGCTTGCGGCCCCTAACGCGCATCAAGAAATAGACGGGAATCCCCAGCCCGATGACGAGGAGGCCGGCTCCCGATGTGGCGGGGTTCTCCCGCAGAGCATTGGCAACGATCAACAGGCTCGCCACTGCAAAGAACAGCGGCGCGAACGGGTAACCCCAGGCCCGAAATGGCCGGGCCTCTGACGGGTGCTTCCACCGCAGCACAAACACCGCAAATACGGCGACGCCCGCGAATAACACGATGGCGAAGCCCGTATACTCCACGAGCTGGCCAAACGTGCCCGTCAGGACGAGAACACCGCTCCAGACCGCCTGTGCCGCGATTGCAACGACTGGCGTTCGAAATCTGGAGTGGACCCGGGCGACCGAGTCGAACAACAGTCCGTCGCGGGCCATGGCGAAGTAAACACGCGGCCCGGCCAGCACCATCGCGCTGATGCTGGCCGCGATCATCACAACTGACGCGGCGGCCCACGCTCCACCTGTACCGGACCCGAACAGCCGTTCCAACGCGACATCGCCGATTCGGGTCGCTTGGTCGGGAAAATCTTCGACCGGCATGGCATACAGGTACACCATGTTCAGAGACAAGTAGATGAGGACAACAAGTGCTGTACCGAGCAACAGAGCTCGCGGAACGTTCCGCTCCGGGCTCCGGATCTCCTCGCTCACATATGCCGCCGCATTCCACCCCGAGTAGCTGAACATTACCGGGATCAGCGCGAACACCCAGTTCCCGATCGACAGCGATTCCCCGCCCGCATAGTGCGCCACGCTTCCACGCCCAATCGAGAACCCGAGGGCGACGACAGTGACGAGCGCGGCGACTTTCGTACCCGCCAGCAGGTTATGAACCACCCGCCCGGGACCCAGCCCCGAACTGTGAATGGCTGACAATCCAGCGATAGCCGTTAGCGCCACCGCCGCTTGTGGCGAAAATGTGAACGAGACAAATGGAAGGGCAATCGTGAAGATCGGCGTCGTGTCCGCCGCGGCGGGGATGAAGCGGCCCAGGATACCTGCCATCCCGACCGCGCTGGCTGCCATGGCACCGGAGAATCCGGCGACGAACGACGTCCAGCCGCTCAGAAACCCGACCAGGGGGCCGTAAGCTTCCTTCAAGTAGACGTACTCGCCTCCCGCTTGCGGGCGCAACGCGGCCAGTTCCGCATACGCCAGCGCCCCGGCGAGGGCCAGTGCACCGCCAACCAGCCAAACGCCAAGCATGGCCCATGGATCGGGAGCCAACTGCGCCACGATGGCAGGCACGATGAAGATGCCACCTCCAATCACGTTCGAAACGACGATCGCGGCGCCATCGAGCGAACCCAGCTTGCGTTCGAGTGTCGGTAGCGAACTCTCGGCCCGCTCAGGGACTGTCGGGCGGGAAGGCTCTGCTCGTGGCATATGGCATACTAGGCCCGGCGTTGGAGCTGTCTCAACGTGCCGGTGGCGAACGGAAACGACACCGTCGCCGGGAGACGGGCAAATGCAGACCGGGGGTGGAAATCGGCATGCGGCTTGGTTGGGCACGTATCGCGGCGGTTGTGACTGTCGTCGGCTCGATGGGCGCGTCCGGGGCCGTTGCTTGGCAACTGGGGTCTCGACCGGCCGAACGGTGGATCGAAACCCTGAGTCGACCAGAACGAGTCAAGCAACTCCGGATCGATGACGTCATCGCCAGGCTCCGGCTCAAGCCCGGAGATCTCCTCGCGGACATCGGTGCCGGCTCGGGGGCGTTCACCCTGCCTTTCGCGCGCGCCGTTGCACCCGGCGGCAAGGTCTATGCCGTGGAGGTTGACCAAGCTCTCGTCGACCACATCGCGGATAGAGCCCGAACCGAGGACGTGGCAAACGTCACCAGCGTGCTCGGTGAGTTTACGGACCCCAATCTCCCGACTCAGGACATCGACCTGGCGTTCTTTCACGACGTCTTGCACCATATCGAAGACCGCTCAGGCTACCTCAAGAACCTCTCACGCTACATCAAATCGGAAGGCAGAATCGCGGTCATAGAGCGTGGACACAGGCGGCCGGATCAGCGTGAGATGCACATGAGTCAGGAGCAGGTGACAGGGTGGATGGCCGATGTAGGCTTCCGGCTCGCCGAGGAGTACTACCTTTTCGATGGCGGGAAATGGTTCGTGGTCTATTCGAGACATTGAAGGCCTCTAGGACTGGACATTCGTCTCAGGTGTAGGTCTTTCGCCGCACTTTTGCTTTGCGAACGGCTGCAGGTACCGCATTGCCAAGCTTCGATCGAGCGCCTGCTGCCCCGGATTCGGGACGGCTAGAGCGGAACCAATGCGCCACGCCGTCCTCACCGACTTCCAGAAGCAGTGTCGCATGCGTGATCTCGTTCGGCATCCATCCGCCATGCCGGCCGCTGAAGGTGGGCTAGGCAATCAGCTCGCGAATGAGGTCGCCCCCGATATCGGTCAAGCGGAACTGCCGGCCTTGGTATCGATAGGTCAGCTTCGTATGGTCAACTCCCAGCTGGTGCAGTAAGGTCGCGTGTAGGTCGTGGACGTGAACGGGATCGGAGACCACGTTGTAACAGAAATCATCTGTCTCCCCATGCGTGAGTCCGGGCTGTACGCCGCCGCCCGCAAGCCAGATCGTAAAGCAACGCGGGTGATGGTCGCGGCCGTAGGTCGTTTCGGTCATCCTTCCCTGGCTATAGACGGTTCTCCCGAACTCACCGCCCCAAACCACAAGCGTTTCCTCAAGCAGACCGCGCCGGTCCAGGTCTTCAATGAGCGCCGCTGAGGCTTGGTCCGTGTCGAAGCATTGTTTCGGAAGCTGCTGCGGCAGCGACCTGTGCTGATCCCACCCGCGATGGAAGAGCTGAACACAGCGTACGCCGCGCTCGACCAGGCGGCGAGCGATCAAGCAATGGCGGGCGTACGTACCGGGCTCGCGTGCGGACTCCCCATATAGCTCGAAAATGGATTCCGGCTCTCCAGAGAGATCCATGAGCTCCGGCACGGACGCCTGCATGCGGAAAGCCATCTCGTACTGCGCGATGCGTGTCTCAATTTCGGGGTCGGCGAACTGCTCCTGCTGGATCCGGTTGAGGGCTGAAAGATCGTCAAGGAACATCCGGCGGCGATCGCGGCTCACCCCCTCCGGGTTGGACAGGTACAGCACGGGATCGCCTTGCGATCGGAACTTGACACCCTGGAAGCGGCTCGGCAGGAACCCGCTGCCCCACAGTCGCGTGTAGAGCGCCTGCCCGACTCTCCCTGACCCTCGCGAAGTCATCACGACAAACGTCGGCAAGTCGTCGTTCTCGCTGCCTAGACCGTACGCGAGCCATGCTCCGATGCTTGGCCGCCCGGCCAGTTGCGCGCCTGTCTGGAAGAAGGTCACCGCTGGATCGTGATTGATCGCCTCGGTGTGCATTGTGCGAATGAATGAGAGCTTGTCAGCGATTCTCCCTGTATGGGGCAGGAGTTCGCTCACCCACGCTCCCGACTCCCCGTGCTGCCGGAACTTGAACCAGGTCTTGTGGACAGGAAACGACGTTTGGGAAGCCGTCATTCCCGTCAGCCGCTGGCCCCGGCGAACCGAGTCCGGCAGTTCCGTGCCGTGAAGCTGTTCCAGCCGCGGCTTGTAGTCGAACAGGTCGAGTTGCGAGGGCCCGCCGCTCTGGAACAGGTAGATGATGTGCTTGGCCTTGGGGGCGAAGTGCGGCAGCTCCGGCAAGCCGCCCTGCGAAACGGCGTCCCTTCCCAGCAGATGGGCCAGGCCGGCAATTCCCACGCCGGTCCCGCCACGTCCGAAGAAGTGGCGTCTGGTCATACGGATTGCGGGATCGGCTGGCTTCATTGCTTCGTTACAGTCTCATCGAGGTTCAGGATTATGGCAGCAGTCATCGCATAGGACGCTAGCTCGGTCCGACGGACACCATCGCGGACGGGGCTGTCCCCTTGGGCAAGTAGTGCATTCGCCGCGTCCGGGTCGCTCTTGAAGCCTTCCAGCTGCCGTCCGAACGCGGTGAGAAGGATCTCTGCCTCCCGGGGCCCGGGGGGCCTTGACGTTGCCATCTCAAAGCCGTGCGCCAGCCGCTCCTCGAGAGTCTTGCCCCCTTCGAAGTACATCCGCTCGCCGAACTTCCGGGCCGCCTCGACGAATGTGACATCGTTCATCAAGTTCAGCGCTTGAAGGGGAGTGTTCGTGCGATCGGTTCGCACCGTGCACGTCTCCCGAGTGGCCGAGTCGAAGTTGAGCATTGACGGAGGACCGATCGTCCGACGCCAGTAGGTATAGAGGCTGCGTCGGTATAGGTCGTCACCGTCGCCGCGGTCGTAGCCACCGCCGGCGGCGATGTCGAACCACAGGCCGTCCGGCTGGTAAGTCTTGACCGAGGGCCCCCCGAGGCGGTGGCGCAGCAGCCCGGCGACCAGCAGGGCTTGGTCCCGCAACGCTTCGGCCGGCAGCCGGAAGCGGGGCCCTCGCGACAGAACCCTGTTCTCCGGATCCTCGTGCACGGCTTTCATCGAGCCCTTCGATTCCTGTCGGTACGTCGCGCTCGTCACGATCGTCTTCAGCAGCGACTTGACATCCCAGCCGCTCTCGACAAACTCGACAGCCAACCAGTCCAGCAGGTCTGGATGAGTTGGCCGCTCCCCCTGCGTTCCCAGGTTCTCCGGCGTCCGGACGAGCCCCGCACCGAAGAGCATCTGCCAGAACCGGTTCACCGTCACGCGCGCGGTCAGGGGATTCGCCGGATCGACCAGCCAGCGCGCCAGGGCTAGCCGATCGTTAGGCGCTGACGCGGGCAGCGGAGGAAGCACACCCAAAACGCCCGGAAAAACCTTCTCTCCGGGCTTGTCGTAGGCACCGCGCTCGAGAATGAACGTCTCCCGCGGAGGATCCATCTCGGCCATGATCATCACGGTGGCGACTCCTCTCGCGAAGGGCTCCCGTTCGCGCTTCAACTCGGCAAGCTCGGCCCAAGCGGACCGCACTCCTGGGGGTCCGTGAGCGTCCACAAAGGCGCGCTCGAGCTTGAGCGTCTGCCCGCGAGTTCGATTGTCCGCCGGAATTCGCGCGATTTCGACGAGGTCTTTGCCAGCCCCGAGGATCGCGGCCTCTTCGCGCGTCAACTCCCGATCGTAGACGGCAACCTCGTCAATAGCCCCTATGAAGCGGCTGGTGACGTCCGCGCCGGCACCGATCCGGAACGGTTCCTTTGTCTTGATTCCGCCGTTGGAGTAATCGAGTTCGGCTACGGTGTCGGCTGCCAAGCCGTCAAGATACAGCGTGACGCCGTCGGCCAGCCGGGAGCCGTCGAACGTCGCTATGACGTGCGACCAGCGGTCCAACGGAATGCGCTCGCGCGTACTGACGATGATCCAGTCATCCATGCGGCCAATCAGTTTGAGCTTCAGCCGCCCCTTCTCCAAGGCCAGGGTCAAGCCCTTTCCGGCGTTTTCGTCGCGAGGATCGAACGTCTGCGAACGGCTCATGATGATGCCGTCTTGCAACTCCGGCTTGATCCACGCGGCAAAGCTGAACCTGTCGTTGTAGTCGTAATCCGCAATGCCCTGCTCTTCCACATGGCCGTCGCCCCGGAGCAAGAGCGCCCGGCCGACCTTGCCCTCGATATCCCCGACTTGACCAGACGCGAGGGCTGGTCCGAGATCGCTTTCGAAGTCATACCTCGCCGCAAGCCCGAAACTTGGATGCCAATCCGCGTCCCCGTCCGATCGGGCAAGGCTGTGCTCCCAAGCCGTGTACTGTGTCCCAGCCGAGTCGCGCGTCGCCCGGAACGCCTTCTCGGCATGGGCTATTCGGGCAGCCATCTCTTCGAGTTGCCGCGCCTCCTCCCTGGTCGGTGCGGGAATCCTCGGCGGCGAGTTGAACGGCCGCAAGACCCTACCGCGCTCGGGGACATTGTTGAAGTAGGCGAACAGCCTGTAGAACTCCTTCTGCGAGATTGGGTCGTACTTGTGATCGTGGCAGCGCGCGCACCCCACGGTCAGCCCGAGAAACACCGTCGACATGGTCTCGACTCGATCCACGACGTACTCGACCCTGTATTCCTCATCGACGATCCCGAGCTCGCTGTTGCTGCGGTGGTTGCGGTTGAAACCGGTGGCTATGAGCTGGTCGAGCGTGGAATCGGGGAGCAGGTCGCCGGCGATTTGCTCGACGGTGAACTCGTCGAAGGGCTTGTTCGCGTTGAATGCCTCGATTACCCAGTTGCGCCAGCCCCACATCTGCACCGGCGCATCGTTCTGGTAGCCTTGCGTGTCGGCATAGCGTGCGGCATCCAGCCAGCGGGCCGCCATCCTCTCCCCGTAGCGTGGGGATTCGAGCAGCCTGTCAACCACCCGATCGTATGCGAATGGAGAGCGGTCGTCCACAAAGGCGCGGACTTCCCCGACTTCAGGCGGGAGGCCCGTCAAGTCCAAGCTCAGCCTGCGGATCAAGGTCCTCCGATCAGCCTCGTCTGCCGGAGACAGGCCGGCTCGCTCCAGGCGCTTGAACACGAAGCGATCAATCTCGTTTTGTACACGCGCCCCCCACTCCACCGCGGGCGGCTGGGGACGCGTCGGAGCCACGAATGCCCAGTGCGCGCTCCAGTGAGCGCCGGCCTCGATCCATTCGCGCAGAATCGAGATTTCGCGTTCGGAGAGCCTGTCGTGCCCGAGGTAGGCGGGTGGCATCCGACGCACCGGGTCGTCACTGGAGATTCGCGTGAGGATTTCGCTTGCCGCCAGTTGGGCCTGATCTTCCTGATCGAGCCGCAAGTTAGCCTGCCTCTGCGCGCCGTCGGGCCCGTGGCAGGCAAAACAATTCTCGGCGAGAACGGGGCGGACGTCGCGATCGAAATCGACCGCGAACACGGGAGCTGCCAGCAACGCAAGCTGGCACAGGAAGAAACGCTTCTGCAAGCCTTCCCCAGTATATCGGCGGCACGCAAGAACCAAGTAGAGTTAGGAAAAGCCAAGAGTATAAGAATCCCCGTTGTCCGGACTCAGAAACAAGCCCGTCAGGGCTCGGGAACGGGGGTTGTAGGTGGTTCCCACGCCGGGGACGAGCGGAGCTACGGGAACGGCCGGTGGGCTAGCCCGCCGAGGTGGCCGACAAGCTCTGCCCCTGCCTTCAGGGCTTCGGCCACACGCTTGGATGACGCTGCCAAGGATGCTGCTCGGACGGCTTACTTCCCGCGGCCGGCCGCGGACGCTCTGCCAGCCGGCCAGCTTGACCGATGCATCGTCACTGCACTAACGTCGCGACCGGACCAACCGGCGGGGGCTGGGCAGGCGTGTTGAAACCTTGACCGAATCGTGCCGGTTGGCGGCCCGGGAAGGACCGTGCCGTTAACTGGGGCGACCCGTCAGCCAGTTCCATGGCTGTACCTGGGATTGGGCGAAGATACCAGCCTTGCCAAAGGGGCTGTCACCGACGAAGTTCCGTGCCACCTCGATTGAGGGCGCCTCGATTATCATGAGGCCGCCGACAACGGTCTCTGCATTGTCGTCCAATGTAGCCCCCCGTGATGAAGGGTTACCCGCGAGTGGTTGTGAAGGTATGCCTTCATTGCATCGGATTCGTTGCGCCGAGTCGCTTCCGTTCCGGCCGTGTGGGTGTTCCAAACAACAAAATACATCGCTGGTCTCCTTTTCGTCGAGCGCGGTTGACCTGCACATGAGCAACCGCCAGCACAATATACTACGCGTCGATCATCAAATGACAACCCGATTCCCTACTATCCGCATCCAAGGCCAGCCGACAGGTTGCGGGTCGGATCGGCCTGCCTGTTGGATCGGCCTGGCGGCGGCTCCCGGCACACAGCGTTGCGCTGGCCTTGAGCTGCGAGGGGT
>MKWU01004170.1_pt1 | contig 17552 bp, 16 predicted proteins | sample 809101 | NCBI WGS metagenome assembly MKWU01 (sample SAMN05860141, study PRJNA318959) | sponge metagenome | host: Aplysina aerophoba | place: Slovenia: Piran, Adriatic Sea, Gulf of Piran | collected 2013-05-07 | reverse complement strand
ACCCATTGGCCTTGCCGAGCAGGACGACACGGTGAGGTTGGCCAACGCCTGCGGCGAAGTTTTCAATCAGATCGGACATCTCGGAGCGTTCCACCTCGAGTTCAGGGTCGGTTTCATCGACATGATCATCCTCATAATCACGAAGGATCGTTGGGAGCCATGCTGTCAACGTGATTTCGAGAATCCGTCGGACATCGCGAATCGAGATACCCTCGAAAGCGTCTACGAGCAATCGCAGCAGTTCATCGAGGCTCTCTCCGCTGTAGACCTTTGACTCGCGTTCCGCTGTTGGACTCGACACCAGCCTCGGGATGGAGTCGATGACGAGGGACCCGCGACGAAGCTGGGCGGCTGTCAGGTTACGTGGTTCGCGGCCTCCATTGGCGAACGCGATGAAGCTGTCCTCACCCAACTCGATTGACTGGAAGTCAGGCGCTCCAACAATCTGGCGGATACGGGTCACGAGGCGATCGACCACGGTGATTGCACGCCGGTGGGACAAGACCCGCCGAACTTGGAAAGCTAGGAGCCGGCTGAGCGAATCCTCATCTGTCGCCAGGTTGAGCACATACTCAAGTTGGTTCTCGCCAATCAGGCGCTCGAGGGCGACATCCTGGGCAAGGTCACGAACGGCTTCATCGGACCACTGCTCCGCTTCGTTGTAGATCGTCGGCGGGTAGCGACGGGCAACACGGCCAGCGACCTCAAGGAGCAGCGTCCAGAACCGCGGGCCGATTCCGTCTCGCTCGCACTCGTCAAGCAACTCCAGATAGCTCATTGTGCCCGGGCCTTCCTCAGTTCAGAAAGGAGCCACTCCTCATCCGGTTCGCGGCAGGAGTAGGTCTCCTCGCAGATCTGCGCGGCAGACACAATCACGCGTGACTTGTAGGCGATCCAACCGTCCTTATCCAGGGCACAGGTGCCAAGCTCACCATCGTGAATGTGTGCAGGATGGCTGAAAGCCGTTTCGCGCGAGGCCGACCGGGCGAACACTATCGAGTTCGGCCCGTGAACACTAGCGAGAACTACTCGTCGTCCGGTTCCGCCCGCACGCTCCGAAAATCGTCTGCCATCAGGCGTATACACGGAATCGTGTGGTACGCAGAACCAGCACGCGGGGCCATACGCGAACTCAGCCCCCAGTTTCCACCGCAACTCGTCCCACACGAGCGGTCACATCCCTTGCCAAATCTGGCACAGGTCCACTCGACCCGAGCCACCGGCGTGTCGGTCCAGAACCGCTGTTCCCGAGGTCAATGGGCCGATCAACTGGGTGGCTCTATTTTGGTGAGGCCGCCGAGGTGGGGGTGTAGGGCTTCGGGCATCTCAATCGAGCCGTCGGGTTGGCGATAGGTTTCTACGATCGCGGCCCAGACGCGTGGGACCGCTAGGGCTGAGCCGTTGAGGCTGTGGACGAACCGGGTGCCCTTGGTGCCCTCGGACCGATAGCGGATGTTGGCGCGGCGGGCCTGATAGTCGGTGCACCACGAAACCGAGGAGACCTCTAGCCAGCGGTCCGCACCGGGAGCGAACACCTCGATGTCGAAGGTGCGGGTGCCGGCACCGCTGATGTCGCCGCAGGCCAGGTCGAGCACCCGATGGACCAACCCCAAGTCGCGAATGGCGCTCTCGGCCCGGTCGAGGATCTCCATATGCACGTCATGGCCCTGTTCGGGGGCGCAGAACGCATACATCTCGACCTTGTCGAACTCGTGGACCCGCAACAGACCACGGGTGTCGCGTCCCGCGGCGCCAGCCTCGCGCCGGTAGCACGAGGTGTGGGCCATAAGCCGCATCGGCAGTTCGTCCTCGTTGAAGACCTCTCCGCTGAACATCGAGGTCAGCGACACCTCAGAGGTCGGAATGGCCCACAGGTCGTCGCGTTCGATGTGGTAGGCGTCATCGGCGAACTTCGGCAGATGGCCGCTGCCGATCATCGTGTCGGACTTCACCAGAGTCGGTGGCCGCACCTCCTCGAAGGCGTCGCGGTTGCGTTCGAGGCCGTAGGCGATCAGCGCTCGCAACAGTCGCGCGCCGTCGCCGCGGTACATTACGAACATCGAGCCGGAGAGCCGCACCGCGCGGTCGACGTCGAGTATCTGAAGCTGTTCACCGATCTCCCAGTGGGGGACCTTCTGGTGGCCACCGAAGGTGCCCCGGTCCAAGCCTGAGTTTCGGACTTCGACGTTGCCTTCTTCGGTCAACCCGTCGGGGGCGTCGGGCGAAGGGATATTGCTGACGTTGAGCAGGAGGTCTCGAAGCTCGGCTGCCAACTGTTCACAGCGCTTATCAAGGGCTTTCTCGCTGCTCCCCAGTGACCGACTGTGATCGGCCAGAGCCTTCGCCTTGTCGGCCTTGCCATGGCCGTGCAGAGCACCGACCTGCTTGGAGGTCTGCCGAATCTCGGCGCGGATCTCGTCACGTTCGGTGGAGACCGCACGCAGCTGAGCGTCGATCTCAACGATCTCATCGATCGACGAGGTCGGTTCTCCGCGGCGTGCTAGAGCTGACTTGACAGCCTCCGGGTCCGAACGGATCAGCTTGATGTCGAGCATGGCCGTTGACGGTAGCGCCCCATCAGCGTCGTTCCGTCACCAATAAGAGGCCGAGCGGAATGATCCGAATCCCGTCCCGCCGAACTAGGCCGTGGCCCGAGCGGCCCGCCCGCGGCCTCGCGGCCCCGTGAGCGAAGCGAACAAGAGCGGGAGCCGAGCGAAGCGAACAAGAGCGGGACATAGGGCGCGGGATCAAGTGGGGGGTTCGCGTGGGGGCTCGGGGTTCTCATCGAATGCCCGTTGCACATCGCCGAACGTGAGGTCGCCAGTGGTAGCAACCGCACCAACACGCTCCGGTCTTGGAGGGGGTTGTCTGCGCGTCCGCCGCCTCGCGATATCGGCTTCGCGGCGTCCGGAGGTGAAACGGAAGTAGCGGATCGTGATCAATGCCCAGAGGTAGAAGCCTCCGACGACCTTCATCACCGCACCGGCGGCCTGCTGATCGTCGGTGGGAGAGATTCCCCACAGCGGATCGGCATGGTCATAAGCGGAATAGACGACACCCTCGGCGAACGTCAACCAACCCGCCGGCACCGTCGGCACTATCGAGCTGGCGAACAGGTACACCATCTTGGCGGGTTCGCTTATCTGGAACTCCGGGAGCGGGCCCACCACGCAGAACCACATCAGCAGAGCCGAGAAGAACACCGCGAGATGGATGGTGTAGTGGAACACCCCGTTCTCGACCGACAGGTTCACGACCGCGCCCCAGTGCGAGAGGATCTGCAGCGCATTGAAGACGACTGCGGCCAGCACAGGCCGGGTGAGGACCCGCAGCACTCGCGAGACCGCGCCGCCGTCTACCACTATCAGGCGGGCCAGCCACTCCGGCATCGCCAGCAGGAGGAGGGGCGGAACGATGAAGGCGATCAGCAGATGTTGAGCCATGTGGACCGAGTAGAGGTATTCCTCGGCAATGTCGTGCATCGGCCAGTCGGACGCGACCCAGAGCAGCAGCACGGCAAGCGCGAAGCAGCGTTTCTGTCGTTTCGTCACGACTGTCTGCCCATCGGGCACCACCAGCGGACCGATGTGGCGCACCGCGTAGTAACCGAGCGCGACGATCGCCGCGATCAGCAGCCAGACGGCGGGATGGGCCTCGAACTCCCAAGGCCCGCTCATTCAGATCACGCCCAGAACTCGAAGGCCGTGAGCGTCGCTACATACACGCCGACAGCAAGGACCAAGCCCCCAACGAACATCTTCGAGAAGATCGGATTGTCGAACTTCAGATGCATGAACCAGGTGGCCACGAGCCAGAACTTGACGACCATCATCAAAATTAACGACGGGACCAGAAACCTGCCCCAGTTGAGCACAGTCTCGAAGTAGGTGAACACTTCGACCGCGGTGATGATCGCGAGGATTAAAGCGATCTTGACGTAGGCCCAGTCTGAAGGGTGGCCATGTTCTGCGTGCTCGGTGTCTGATTCCGCGCTGGACCCCTGTGTCGTGTCGGTGGTGCCTTCGTGTCTGGTGGTGGTCGTGCTCATGGATACTCCAAACCCTCTAGGCCGGAACCAGATAAATGACAGTGAAGATGAAGATCCACACAACGTCGACAAAGTGCCAATAGAGACCGACGATCTCGACGGTCTCAGAGTGTTCGGGCCGCAGCTTGCCCTGCCACGAGGCGACGAACAGCGACATCAGCATCACGATACCGAGACTGACGTGGACCCCGTGGAACCCGGTCAGCGCGTAGAACGCCGATGAGGCCGGATTGTTGGTGAAGCCGACTCCCTCACGCAGGAAGCTGGTGAACTCGTACACCTGCCCGCCGATGAACACCCCGCCGAGCATGCTCGTCGCCAGCAGCCAGACCCGCGCCCCGTGGTTGTCGCCTCGGGTGAGCGCCGAGAGGGCCAACACCATCGTCAGCGAGCTCATCAGCAGGACGAATGAACTGATCGAGGTGAACGGAATGTCGAAAACGTCGGTTGGGATTGCTCGGTTGTCTGGGCCCCGTCGTGTCTTGTAGAGAAGGTACGTTGAGATCAGGCCACCAAAGAGCAGGCACTCCGAACCGAGGAACAGCCACATCGCCAACTTGGTGTTGGAGATCCCAGTGGAGGGTCCGTGATCGTCGTGCGCTGTGCTTTCGCCGGGCGTAGCCGGAGCCGCGGTTGCTGCGGTCATGATCGAGCACCCCCTTGCTTGCCGCCGGGCGTAGCCGGAGCCGCGGCAGCGCTAGCGCTGCTATCGCCGGGCGTAGCCGGAGCCGCGGTTGCTGCGGTCATGATCGAGCACCCCCTTGCTTGTCGCCGGGCGTAGCCGGAGCCGCGGCAGCGAGAGCGAGTTCGTCGGGGCCGTCACCAACAGAGTCGTCGCTGTCGTGGGTGCCGTCACCGTCGTCGTCGTGGTCGTCATCGTCGTGGTGGTCGTGGGGGGCATCGGGGTCATCGACAGGCTCAAGGGCCCAGGCGAAGATGCCCATACCGACCAGAAGGCCGCCCGGAACGCAGAGCCAGAGGTTGAAGATCAGTCCGTAGCCGATCAACGGCAGGCCCACGGCCAGCACCAGCGGCCAGAACGACGGCGCCGGAAGATGCACACCCTCAGCCGAGCCGTCCTGGGCCGCCTCCTCGGCCGTGGCGATCTGCACGACCTTGCCGTCGTCATCGAAGCCGTACTTGCGATGCCACCACTCATCGAGCCCGTCCACGGTGGGGACTTCGTCGAAGTTGTGCTCAGGAACGGGCGACGGGATCATCCACTCAATGCTCCGCGCATCCCAAGGGTCGGGACCCGGCGGCGGCAGATCGGCAGCCTCCCGTTTCGACTTCCAGACATTGTGGAACAGGGCCGCAACCGAGAGCGCTATTATGAACGAGCCGACGGTCGCCACCAGGTTCCAGAACTCGAAGCCGAACCCGGCCGAGTAGGTGTCGATGCGACGGCTCATCCCCTGCAGCCCGAGAATATGCATGGGCCCGAACGTCAGGTTGAAACCGATGAGCATCAACCAGAAATTGATCTTGCCGCGGCGCTCGTTGAGCATGTATCCGAAGATCTTCGGCCACCAGAAGTAGAGGCCGCCGATCAACCCGAGCACGCCACCACCGAAGATCACATAGTGGAAGTGGGCCACGATGTAATAGGTGTCGGTCTGTTGAGTGTCGGCCGGGGCGATCGCGTGAGTCACGCCCGACAGGCCACCAATCGTGAACATGGCCACGGTTCCCACCGCGAAGAGCATCGCCGTCGTGAAGCGGATCTGCCCTCCCCACATGGTCGCCATCCAGTTCAATACCTTCACGCCGGTCGGTACCGCGATGAACATCGTCGACAGCGAGAAAGCCGCCACCGAGATCGGGCCGATACCCGACACGAACATGTGGTGGGCCCACACCCCCCAGCCCATGAATCCGATCGCGATCCCCGAGAACACCATGAACGTGTAGCCGAAAATCGGTTTGCGGCTGAACGTCGGGATCACTTCAGACACTACGCCGAAGGCAGGCAGGATGATGATGTAGACCTCCGGGTGCCCGAATATCCAGAACAGGTGCTGCCACAACAGCGGATCCCCGCCCATGTCCGGATTGAAGAAACTGGCGTCGAACAGGCGGTCGAACATCAACAGGAACAGAGCAACGGTGATGACCGGCAGCGCGAACAGCAGCAGGAACTGGGTGATCAGCAGCATCCAAGTCAACACCGGCATGCGGAACAGGTCCATTCCCGGCGCTCGCATATTGAGACAGGTGACGATCAGGTTGATGGCCGAGACCAGTGAGGCGATTCCGGCGATCAGCAGGCCGATCGCATAGAAGTCCACACCATGGCTCGGCGAGAAGGTCAGGCCGCTGTTGGGCGAGTAACAGAACCAGCCGCAGTCGGCACCGCCGCCGCCGACGATCCAGGAACTGTTCAAGAAGATCGCTCCCGACAGCCAGATCCAATAGGACAGGGCATTGAGGCGCGGGAACGCCACGTCTCGGGCACCGATCTGAAGCGGTATCAGGTAGTTCGCGAAGGCCGCCGCCAACGGCATGATGAACAGGAACACCATGGTGACGCCGTGCATGGTGAACACCTGGTTGTAGACATCGGCCGAGAGCACCCCGCCGTTGGGAACCGCCAACTGCAGGCGGATCAACAGGGCCTCGACACCGCCCACCACGAAGAAGACCATGGCGGAAACGCCGTACATGATCCCGATCTTCTTGTGGTCGACGGTACTCAACCAGTCCCGCCAGCCCCTGCCGCCCTGGGGCCGGGTGAGCACGCCGAGCGGTCGCTCCGCTATGGCTTCTCTACCGGATTCAAGCTCTAGGGGCCCCTCGGTCACGGGTTTCTCGGTGATGGTCATCTCACTCCACCTCAGTCGCCAGTATCTGGGCTTCGGTCGGCCTCGGGCCGAGCGTGGCCAGCAGGGCGATCACATCAGAAATCTGTCGTTCGGAGAGGCCCATGTCGGGCATCCCCCGCGGCAGCGAACCCTCCGGGAGGTCGTCCGCGTAGTTCTCCTTCACGTCGTTGGGGTTGCGGATCCAAGCCGCGAGATCGTCGTCGTTGAGAGAACCGTCGGGATTGTAGAGATTGAACAGGCCGCCCGCGAACGTGGTGCGGCCGGCGAAGTGGGTGAGGTCCGGTGCGGATCCGGAGTATGTCTCCGCGCCGTTGTAGTCCCCGTCGTTGAGGCCCGTCACCAGGTGGCAACTGGCGCAGTAGTTCGTGAACACCTCCATGCCCCGGTACTCCGCGGTGTCCTCGTCGGTAGGCATTGTGGCCTCGTCCATCTGGGCATCGATCCAATCCTGGAAGTCTCCCGGCGTCACCGCGACCGCCTGCATCCTCATCCGGCTGTGCGACAGGCCGCAGAACTCCGTGCATTGCCCGAAATAGACGCCCGGTTCGTCGGCTTCCAGCTTCCAGGGCGTGTACAGCCCGGGCACCGCGTCCTTCTTGCCGTTGAGCGCGGGGATCCAGTGCGAGTGGATGACGTCACGCGAAGTAATGATCAGCTCGACCTCCTGGCCTGTGGGAATCACCATCTGGCCGGCGGTGACTATGTCGGCGCGAGGCAACTCCCAATCGGCATCTTCGCCTAGTTTCCCGAGGTCCTCTGTGGTGATGTCGCGGGTCAGGTAGTAGCGGTACTCCCACCACCATTGCTGGCCGACCACAACCACTCTCGGCTCCCAGGTCTCGGTCTGGCCGTCAACCTGGACCTCGATGGCGTTGGCCTCGGTGCTGTTGACCGCCACATGCGTGATCAGCGTGGCCACCGCGATGACGGTCATTATCACTGCCGGGCCGATGGTCCAGCCGATCTCCAGGCGGTTGTTGTGCGAGACCTGGGTGGGGAACTCGCCCTCATAATCCTTGTCGGCCGGAACCCGGTTCTTGACCGCCAGCCACAGGATGGCGCCGCAGACGAGCGCCAGCACGACCCCGGCGACGATGAGCACCGGATACATCAGATCGTTGATCTGGCGGGCGGTCTCGCTGCGGTCCTGGAACGTGTCGAGTTCCGCATCCTGGGCGCATCCGGCCAACACCAACACGAGCCCCAGCACCAAGCCCAGCGGCCGTCGGGAAAACCCCGCGGCCCGAGCGGCCCGTGAGCGAAGCGAACCAGAGCGGGAAAACACCGCGGCCCGAGCGGCCCGTGAGCGAAGCGAACCAGAGCGGGAAAACACCGCGGCCCGAGCGGCCCGTGAAATCAGGGAACGAACGGGGTCACTCACCTCAGTTGCCCTCCTCGGACTCGACGCCGACATGGTCGTCGTCATGATGCACGAAGTCCCGTTCGCCGGTGACCGTGGCCACGACTCCGCCGGCGAGCACCGCCACCGCCAGGATCAGGACCGAACCGGCCAGGATGTTCCGGTTGATCCGCCTGTTGCTGACGAACAGCACCGCCACGGCGAGGATCAGCACCGACACGACCCCGGCAACGACCACCGCTCCGAGCTTGGAAGTGGCCAACAAGATCCGACTCGTGGCCAACACGCCGACGGCCACCAGCGCCGCGCCCAGCGCCGGTATCTCGATGGGCGCCATCACCCGGTTGCGCAGAACCCGGTTGGCCTCGGGGTCGCCGGTGGCGCGGTCCGCCCAACTGTCCATCAGCCATTCGATCGCCACCACAGCGCAGACCACCAGACCCGTGACGAACACCGCCGTGTGCAGGACCAGCCCGATCGCCATGGCGCCGACACCGAACGCGCCGACCACCGGCCAGAAGCTCGCAGTCACCAGACTGTTGGCCGGGATCTGTTCAACGCCCATGTAGTGGGCCTGCGCGGCGGGATCGGCGTCTCTGAAGAACACCAGGAACAACGCCACCGTCATGGCGGTGACCCCGAGCCCCAACAGCAGCGAATACCCCAGGTGCTCGCCGATACCGCCCTTCCAGCCCATCGAGAGCGGACCCATGTGGTTGCCGCCGGTGGTGTAACCGTAGAAGACCGCGGCCCCCGCCAGTGCCATTCCGAGACCGAAGAAGAACTTGAAGCCTGTGGTGAACATCGCCGCCCTACTTCGCTATGTAGATGAGGTAGTAGACGATCGCCCACATGAACACGACGGTGTTCCAGAAGAGGGCCGCTGACGAGACCGCTTCTGCTCTGCGGGGACCGAACTGGCCGGCCATTGCACGTATGAAGGTAAACGCCACGAACACCACCGCAACGGTCAACAAGACGATGAAGGTCCCGTTGACGACGAAGAACAGGAACTGGGCGTTGTTCGCAGCCAGGGCGAACCCGGTGTCGTTGATGATGAACCAGAGCTGATTGAAGATCGCCGCGCCGAAGAGCCCGGTCAGCGCCAGTGCGACGTAGGCGTTGATGCGGTCATCGGCATTGATCGCCTGCACCGCCCACTGGATCGTGAAGATCGACAGGATCAGCGTCCAGAAGATGAACCCCGACGGCCCCAGTTCGATGACACCCTCAGGGAACCACCCGTCGCCGGCGTCTCGGGCCGCGGCACGTTCGTGAACGTAGATCCCTACCACGCTGAAGAAGAACATCAACGCTGCCGCGCAGGCGAACATTGTGCCCACCATCAGGCTGCGCGGCCTAGTGATCTGCGGGGCTGGAAGCCCGGTGGTGGCAACCATCAGGCCTCCTCTCCATTCTCGCGCACGGTGTCCAGTAGCGGAGCTTCAGACACGACACGCTCCGGCGGTTCTGAGAAGTTACCGGATGGCGGGGGCGACGAGGTGGCCCATTCCAAGGTTTGGCCGCCGTAGGGATTGTCCTCGACGGGCTCGTCGGACCTCGCGGCCTTGGCGAGGGCCGCCACCACGCCGAGAACACCCAGCACGATGAGCACCGCACCCGCCGCGCCGACCACATTCATCACCTCGATGAGGTTCTGGTCCGAGGGCACGGCCATCAGCGGTGCCGTGCTGCCGGCCACTTGATAGCCGAACGCCGGGGCCTCGAGGAAGCCGCTGACGAAGTCCGCAGCGCCGAGCAGGACCGCGCCAGCCACAAGGTCCAACAGGACAAGGCGGCCCATCGCTGCCGGGAGATGACGACCACTGATCTTCGGTGCCCAGAACCAGATGCCAGCGATCGCCGCGACCACCGCTCCGTACAGCACGAGGTTCATCACCGCGGTGGTCGTGGTCCGGCCGCCGAGGTCCCAGGGCTGGATGACTCGGGCGAGCCCCGCCACCGTGCCCGCGAGCAGCAGCAGAGCCGCGCCGATCGCGCCGAGGCCATGCACCGACAGGAGCCTGGAGATTCCGGCGCCGGCGGTCCCGGCACCGGGGCCGGTGCTGGCGCTGGCACCGCCGTCGTCGTCGGCTGAGCGTTTGGCGATCGTGTCGGTTGCCGCGCCGATCGAGCCCAGCACCGGCAGCACCGCGAAGAGTCCGAAGACGATGAAGACGAAATTCTCGTCGTAGTTGCCGCCCTGGAAGAAGGGCTGGCTCCATCCTCCCACCGCCAACAGACCGAAGAGGCCGATCAAGGCGACCGCGACCATGTGCTGCGCATGGCGGCGGCCCGCTGCCACCGGCGCGATCTGGCCCAGCACCCCCAGAACCGGGATCGCGAAGGCGTAGACCTGCGGCTGTTCGACCAGCCAACCGAGCTGCGCGTAGATGGCGCCTGACCCTCCGGCGGTGCCGTATTCCCCGGGCCCGCCGCGCAGGTCCAAATAGATGAGGGCGAGGTTGCCGAGCGCAACCGGCAGGGTCAGCAGCCAGACACTGGTCGCGACCAGCATCGACCAGGCGAACAGAGGAACTCTCAGCAGGTTCATGCCCGCGGTCCGCAGCGAGACGACCGTCGTGGCGATGCAGATCGAAGCCGCCAGCAGCGAGACGATCACCAGGGCGGTGCCGACCAGGGTCAGGGCGATGGCGTCGCGCTCACCGCTCGAAACGCCGTCAAGCGCACCCCAGCCGCCGCCAGCCGCAACCGAGACAACGGTGATTCCCGCACCGATCATGAACAGCCACACCGCGCCGTGGGCTGCCCGCGGGAAGGCGATGTTGGTTGCGCCCACCTGCATCGGCACCACCACCGTGGCGAGCCCCACGAACAGCGGGGCGACCACCAGCAGCACCAGGCCGAATCGGTACGCGCTGAAATACTGGAAGTAGTTGTTGACCCCGCCGAAGATGTCGTCGGCTGACGAATTGCTGTTCTCGACAGTGAGAACAACGCCGACGATGGTCGCAGCCAGAAGCGCCAGCACACCGGACCGCAGCCACAGGCGGCCTATGCGCTTGTGGTCGGTGGTGGTGAGGGCGTCGAAGAGGCCGACAACTCGGGGAGAGGCTGCCGCCAGTGCGGTGTCGGCAACCGGTGGTGAATCGGTCATCGTCATGTTGGCAAATGTCCTCCGAGCGCCCCCGGCGAAGCCCGCCGCGCACGTCTGATCGCAGATGGTCGAGTTGCGTTACCTGCCGCTGAGCCTACAGGGACGCGGGCGCGAGAATAGACACCCGGCGGAAGGTCTTTCTCAGACTCCATTGCGAACCACCTCGTCGACTGCCATCGCCGCGAACAGCAACGCCACATAGGTGATCGACCACCCGAAGAGCCGCATGGCCCGCTGCGGCTCCGGTTTGACGAAGACCCTGATCGCGAGCCCTGAGAACACCGCTCCGAGCAGCACCGCGGCACCGAGATAGAGCCAACCCATGCTGGCGACCGGAGCGAACACCAAGGTGAGCGCCCAGAGCAGCAGCGTGTAGAGCACGATCCTGGCAGCGGTCGTCTTGAGGCTGGCGACCACGGGAAGCATCGGCACGTCCGCGGCGGCGTAGTCCTCCTTGTAGCGGATCGCCAGCGCCCAGAAGTGGGGCGGCGTCCAGACGAAGATGATCGCGAACAGCACCAGGGGCGGCCAGTCGAGCTGGTTGGTCACCGCCGACCAGCCGACGAGGACCGGTACGGCCCCGGCGGCCCCGCCGATGACGATGTTGCTCTTGGACGTGCGTTTCAGCCACAGCGAGTAGACGAAGACGTAGAACAGGGTCGCTGACACGGCGAGAAGGGCCGACAGCAGGTTGACGAAGCCCCAGAGCCAAGCGAAGGCGACGATCTCGAGAACGAAGGCGAACACCAGGGCTTCGCGCGGGGAGACTTCGCCGGTGACGAGCGGGCGGCCCTTGGTGCGTTCCATCAGGCGGTCGATGTCGCGGTCGATGTACATGTTGAAGGTGTTGGCCCCGCCCGCGGCCAGCGCACCGCCTGCCACTGTCGCCACGATCAACCAGACCGAGGGGATTCCCCCGTCGGCGACGACCATGGTGGGCACCGTGGTGATGAGCAGGAGCTCGATGATCCGCGGCTTGGTCAACGCCACGAACGCGGCGATTCGAGACCTGGATCGGACCTCCGTCACTTCTCTCACAGCGGTCAGGCTACGGCCCCCGAACCAAGACCACGCCACCGGCGCTCCTCAAAGCCCGCCGCTGAGCAGACAGACACGAACGAGAGCGGCTCGCGATGCCGTACCCTTTGCTTGTGTCCTCGATTTCGGCATCGCTGCGAGCGGTTGCTCTCGGGCCGGTCAACCCCGCCCGCTACGTGCGCTGGACTCGCGGCGCGCTCTGGTCGCTGACCGTGATCGTGGTGTCGGGCGGAGCTGTGCGCCTGACCGGATCAGGGCTGGGCTGCTCGGACTGGCCGAACTGCGAGGAAGACCAGTTCGTGGCCGACTTGGAGTACCACGCCCTGATCGAATTCGCGAACCGCCTCTTCACGGGGGTCGTGGCGGTGGCGGTGATCATGGCCGTGCTCGGTTCACTGCGGCGCTCGCCGCGGCGCGCAGACCTGCTCGGCTGGTCGTGGGGACTCGTCGCCGGCGTGGCGGCCCAGGTCGTGCTGGGCGCGGTCCTTGTCAAGACCGAACTCGATCCCAGGTTCACGATGGGGCACTTCCTGTTGAGCATGGTGCTGTTGGCCAACGCCGTGGTGCTCATGGAACTAGCGGGGCGCGATGACGCCGGCGCACGCCGTTCTCCCGGGGTGTTCACCCCGGCGGCGCGTGCGATCTCAGCAGTCGCTGCGATTCTGCTGGTCAGCGGCACGATCGTCACGGGGTCCGGGCCCCACAGCGGAAGCGACGAAGCGGAGGTCGCCCAGCGTCTGCCCTTCCTCGTTCGGGAGGTGACCCGTGTCCACAGCATCGTCGCGCTGGTGCTGCTGGGGGGGATCCTGTGGCTGGTCCGCTCAACGCACCAACAACAGCAGCCCGAGGTTCGCAAGCGTGCGCTGGTCGCTGCGGGTCTGCTCGTGGCCCAGGGCGCCGTCGGCTACTGGCAGTACTTCGCGGGCGTGCCGGTGCTTTTGGTCGGGGTCCACATCCTCGGGGCCTCTTTGAGTTGGATCGCTATTGTCCGGCTGCATCTGTCGACGGCGGTCGGTGCCGCAGTCGCGGTCAGTCCGCCGCGATCGCCGGAGCCGGCGTCATGACCGCACCGGTGATGGTCCCCGAGACGGAGGTTGCCGGATCCGTCGACTACGCCCGGCCCTGGAAGGTGATCGTCTGGGACGATCCGATCAATCTGATGTCGTACGTGGCTTTCGTGTTTCAGAAACTGTTCGGCTACTCCAAGGAGAAGGCTCACCGACTGATGATGGAGGTCCACATTGACGGCAAGGCTGTGGTGTCGTCGGGGACTAGGGAGAAGGCCGAGTTCGACGTCTTTAGGCTCCACGAGCACGGCCTCTGGGCGACCATGGAGAAAGACGAATGAGCCGCTTTCGTCACGAGGGTGACGTCGTCGTCGTGGACCTGCCTGCCGGGGAACAAGAGATGCTGTCTCAGGTGCTGTCGGATCTGCGCGACCTGCTGATCAAAGGCGGGGACGACACCTTGAGGCGGCTCAAGCCTCCCGCCCATCTGGACAGTTCCGAGGCTGAGGCCTCGTATCGGGAGCTCGTCGACGATGACCTTCTGTGCAGCCGGCTTGAAGCCATCGAACTGGTCGAGTCGACAGTTGAGGGGGCTGAGCTCGACGCTGGGGGCACCGCGGCTTGGATGCAGAGCCTCAACAGCCTCCGTCTGGTGTTGGGTGAACAGCTCGCCCTCACTGGTGTCGATCTCGTCAACCACAAGATGCCCGACACCGCCTCGGCCGCGCTGTATGAATGGACCGGCTGGCTTCTGGAGCAGCTCATCGACGCCGCCAGCCAGGCCCACGATCTTTAGCGCATCGGCTGGGGGCATCGGCTGGGGGCCTCGACGCGGGGGCTCGACTCGGGGCAGCGGCTCGGGGCCTCGGCTCGGGGCATCGGCTCGGGGCATCGACTCGGTCTCTGCCTTGCGACCGAGTCCGCTGTCAGTCTTGTGTGCAGTACCAGAAACCGCCGGTTGTGCCGGGTCCGGTGTGTGCGGCGATTGACGGGCCGACGCGGTAGCGAACCAGCTCCACCTCGACCGGGGCAGCCCGCAACCTCTGCTCGATTCCCTCGGTGAACACCAACGTGGCCGGATCGGCGAGGCACACCCCGGCCCGTATCGGTCGGCCCTCAGCCAAGAAGCACGCAACGATCTGATCGCACAACTCCTCAACACTGTGCCCCTGTGCCACAACCTTGAGTTCGCTTCCGTATCCCGAGAGGACGGCGACCACTTGGCGTTCACTCTGTTCGCTGTCGTCGAGCAGTTCTGGGTTGAAGCGACCGCCCCGGCGGGCGAAGTCAAGTGCGCTGAGGATGAACGCTGTGCCTATCGCCGGGCGTATCCGTTGGGCGCGAGCGACCACCTCCTGTGCCGATGCCCCCGCGGCGATGGCCGAGGCGGCCTCCCAGACACAGCACGAAACGCCGAACGAAGCGGTGCCCGAGTCGACTATATGGATGTCTACGTCGACCGTCTCGGCCGCGATGCGTGCGCTGTTGACAGTTCCGGAGTGTTCGGCACCGATGTGGACCGAGACGATGTCGGTCGCACCCTGTTCGATTGCGGACCGATAGATATCGCTGAACGTTCCCGGACTCGGCTGTGAGGTTGTGATCTGTGGGAGGTCTCCGTTGCTCACCTGTGCCCAGAAGTCTTCGGCAGTCAGGTCGATCCCCTCGCGATACTCGACACCGCCGATGTTGACGATGATCGGAGCGACCCGGATCCCGAACTCCACAGCGAGTTCCGGCGGCAACTGGGAGGCCGAGTCGGTGACGAGCGCTATCACCGCCCGCTGCGCCCCTCAGCGAGTGTTGAATCTTGACACCCCGGGCCATCCTGGACCGATCTCCCCCACCGACCCGATCGCACCGGTTCACCCGATCGACCCGATCGCCTCAATCGCGCCGACCCGACCGGTTGCGCCGACCCGACCGATCGCGTCGACCCGACCGGTTGCTCCGGTTCTTCTGATCGCGTCGACCCGACCGGCTGTGCCGGTTCTTGGCGATTCGTTCCTTGCCTATTGAAGGTGTCAACCGTTTCGGCGCCGGCGGCGAACCGCAAGGCGATGATGGCCGAGCTGGCTGCTGCCGCGAGCGGTAGCGAGACGGTGGGCGTGACCCCGCCAGGGTTGCGATAGCCGTGCCACCACCAGTGCGCCGCGGTCAGCACCCAGGTGGCGCTGGCGACAGTTGTGGCTGTCCGCGTCCGTTGCTTGTGTGGCAGTGCCGACGTGGCGAGCGCCACCGCCGCGTCCAACGGCAGATAGGCGGGGAACGTACCGATGACCTGCCCGATGCTCGTCGCCACTCCCTTTCCCCCGGTGCGGCCGAGCGGAAAACAATGCCCCCCGACCGCAGCGGTCGAAGCGAGGTTCGCGCCAGCGGGGCCTGCGAGCGCCCCACCGAGGCGGGCCGCGGCGACACCCTTGGCGATGTCGGCCACACTCACAGCCGCTCCCCAAGACTTGCCGAGCACATGACCAGCGTTCAGCGCACCAGGATTGCCGGTCCCAGACGCGCGCAAGTCGGGTCGCCCCGCAAGCCGAGCCGCGATATCAGCCGAAGGGACCATGCCAAGCAGATAACCGCCGCTCGCCGCAGCCAGAAGGCGCACTGTCCTGCGCCAGCTACGAACGGCCCCTGTCACCACGGGAGCCACCGTACTGCTTGCCCACGAATACGCACACGCTCCGCGATCAAACGGCGTATGCTGTCGTTCGGCCAGTTCGCTGATCGGCCCTGTGCGTCCAGCGGCGTGGGACCTCGGCGGGTAACACGGGTTCGAATCCGGTACGGGGCACCACGGCGCAACTCTCGTTGATCCGAGCGGTGCCAATTGATCCCCAATCCCCGGTAGCGCTAGAGGACGGCCATTGAAACGAGTTGCGCCCAGATCCTTCTGCGGATATCATTTCAAACGTAACCAACCTCGGCGCTTAGGCCAAAAACCGAACGCCACCCACTACGGTCGCCTAGGCGGCCGTAGTTCCATTTTCTGCCATGTTTTTCTGTTACATCGATGAGTCTGGGGGTTTCGAAGCGCCTAACCAGAGCCGAACGGCGACACCGCTGATGGTGATCGCCGGTTTGATCGTTCCCTCCGCAGCGATCGGACCGCTCACCGAAGACCTGCTCGCGCTGAAGCGCCAGTTCTACCCCAACAGAGCCGACAAGCACCTCGACTACCTGCTTTACGAGATAAAGGGGCTCTTCACGTTTTGGGTCGGGGTGAGGCCCGCTGAACCCCGAAACTTCGATCCTCGGCTGCTCCTCGCATACCACAGCGTCCTCCGGGCCGGTCTCAACCAGTCCCCCGGCGACTTAAGCCGGTGCCGCCGTCGTGGCTGTCCGCGTCCGTTGCTTGGGCGGCAGTGCCGACGTGGCGAGCGCCACCGCCGCGTCCAATGGCAGATAGGCGGGGAACGTGCCGATGACCTGCCCGATGCTGGTCGCCACTCCCTTTCCGCCGGTGCGGCCGAGCGGAAAACAATGCCCCCCGACCGCGGCGGTTGATGCAAGGTTCGCGCCAGCGGGGCCTGCGAGCGCCCGGCCGAGGCGGGCCGCGGCAACACCCTTGGCGATGTCGGCCACACTCACAGCCGCTCCCCAAGACTTGCCGAGCACATGACCGGCGTTCAGCGCACCGGGGTTGCCGGTCCCAGACGCGCGCAAGTCGGGTCGCCCCGCAAGTCGAGCCCCATATCGGCTTGTCGCGACCGGCGCAGTCTGGTCTTGGTGTCTGCCGCGGTAGATGCGCTCGTGGCGGCTCGGCGGTTTGGTCGTTGAGGTCGAGCATTTCGATGTGGCGCGGTCCCGTCAACAGTTCGCAAGCATGTGTGGGGTCGATTTCGACACCGGTCCTTCGGTGCCTGCGGTGCGGTCAGCGCTGATTCTGGGGGACCCCTTGGAGAACCGCGCTGGCTCCAGCCTCGACAGCGTCTCCTCGGGCGGGTCGTCTGGGCGGGTGCAGCCCGCTCGGAGAACCGCGCTGGCTCCATCCTTGAACGCGTTGGGCCGTAGCCGGGTGGTGTGTTCTGTGTAGTGTCATACCCTGTTGTTAGGTTGTGGTCATGTTCGATTCGATGATCCAGCAGGTTCGGGGGGTGACGGTTGCTGGGCTGTCGCGTGCCGAGTTGGAAGGCCTGGTTGCGGGTGCTGGGCGGGT
>MKWU01004168.1_pt1 | contig 17556 bp, 11 predicted proteins | sample 809101 | NCBI WGS metagenome assembly MKWU01 (sample SAMN05860141, study PRJNA318959) | sponge metagenome | host: Aplysina aerophoba | place: Slovenia: Piran, Adriatic Sea, Gulf of Piran | collected 2013-05-07 | reverse complement strand
CCGCCGTGCCGATCGGGCGGCTCGAGGTGCGCGACCTGGCCATCGACTGGCGGGACGACGCCGCCGGCTTCGCCTTCCGCCTGCCCGCGATGACCGCCCGCTGGCCCGGCGCCGGGGAGCCGGCCGGAGGCCGGACGACGACCGGCGGCATCGCCACTCTCGCCTGGCGCGGGGCCACACCCCGGACGCTGCGCTTCGACGGCGACTTGCGGTACGACGGGGCCGCGCTTCACGTGGACCAACTGACCGTGACGGGGGACGACGGAGAGCTGACCCTGAGCGGTCTCGCCGGCGCCCTGTTCGGGGAGCCGAGTCTGGCGCTCGACTACCAGGTGCATCTGGACGCCCGGTCCCTTGCATCCTCGATTCCGGGCGTCGCCGTTCCCGGCGGGGTCTCCGCCCGCGGCAGCCTGGGGAACTCGGCGCACGGGCTCGAGCTGACGGCCGCGCTGGCCGGCACGGCGCTCGAGTTGGGGCCCACGACCGTCGACCGGTTCGACGCCGCCCTCCGGCTGACCCCAGGCGCGCTCACCGTCGACCGCCTGCGATTGGAAGTCGGCGGCGGCGTCGTGTCGGCCACCGGCGGCGTCGACCTCACGGCCGGCCGGCCGGGCCGCGTCGCGGCGACCTGGAGCGATGTGGACGTTGCCCGCCTGCTGGAGACGCGCGCGCCGGGCGGGTCGATCCCCCTGGATATGGACGCCTCCGGCGAGTTGACGGCCGAATGGTCGGCGCTGCGCCCCGATGCCGTCGAGCTGTCGGCGCGTAGCCGCTTCGGGGTCGGCGACGACTCGCCGGGCGCGCATCTCGAGGTCTCCGGCGGTCGCGGCCGCCTCACGGTCGACCAGCGCGCCGGTCGGGCCGGTCGCCTGACCGCGGTCATCGATGCGGACGCCTCGCGGACAGCCGAGGGCTCCGGCGGCTGGCGCGAGGCGCGCCTGGGCGGCCGGATCACTGCGCGGTGCGACGACCTTCCCGCCTGCGGGCGACTGGTCCCCGTGCCGCGTGTCCAAGAGACGCTCGGAGGCCTCCGGGGAACCGTCATGGCCCGCTTCGCGGTCGGAGGCTCCCTCGGCCGACCGGAGGTCACCGGCGAGGTGCGCGCACCGGTCCTGACCCTCGCCGGGGGGGCGCTGCAGGGGTTCTCGGTGCGGGTCGAGGCCGACCCGCAGGACGTTCGCGTCCGCGTGCCCCGGTTCTCGGACGGTCGCAACGAGGCCGAGGCGGTCCTGCGGCTCCGCCTCGCCGACCGCGCCGTCGAGGGCTGGTTCGCGGCGGATCTGTCCGACCCCGGCTCCCTCCCGCTCCCGATCCCGCCGCACCTGGCCCCCGCCGGGCGGGGTCGGATCGAAGGCACGTTCGGCGGTCGCGCGGGCAGCATCGAGGGCGTCGCCGCCGTCGAATTCGAGGAGTTCGCCGTGGCTGGCCGGCGACTGGGCTCGGTGCAAGGGCGAGCCCGGCTGGACCGCGCCGGGCGGTTGCGCGGCGGCCTGGAGCTGCCGGATCTCGCTGCCGCGCTCGATGGCGAGGTCGACCTGCCCGGTCCGGGTCCGTTCGCCGTTCGGGGCTACCTGCGCGACACCGATCTGGGACGACTGGCCGCACCCGCGCTGCCGCTGGCGGCGCACGTGACGGGCGACGTCGTCGCCACCGGGACCCTGGCCGATCTCGGGGCGGCCCGCGTGGAGGTCCGCCTGGTCGAGGCCGCGGGGCGCCTGGGAGACGCGAAGCTGGCCCTCACCGGGCCGGGAGCCGTCGTCTACGAGGCGGGCGCGTTGCGGGTGCCGGGCCTCGGTCTCGACCTCGGGCGCACCCGGCTGCGTCTCGCCGGGGGCCTCGGGCCGGCCGGCGATGAGGTCCTGACGGCCCACCTGGAGGGCGACGCGGGCGACGTAGCGGATCTGGTCGCCGCCGCGCGGGGTCTCGGACCTTCGGATTCCGGGCCCCGGGCGGCGGGGGACATCTCCGTGACGCTGGCGGCCGGGGGGCGTTCGGACGCCGTCGATCTCTCCGGCGCGCTGCGAATCGACCGCGGATCCCTGGCTGTCGGTGACCACCCGCCGCTCACCGGCATCGCCGTGCGCGCGGCGCTACGGCGCGGGATCCTCAGCGTGGATCGAGCACGCGCCGCCTGGCGCTCGGCCGAGATCGACGCCACGGCAGAGCTGCCGCTCGACCTCGGAGCGGCCCGGTTGCCCGCCTCCATCGCCGACCTTCTGCCCGCGCACCGCCGCCCCGGCCGCTTGCGGGCCCGCATCGGGCCGCTCTCGCCCGGCTTGCTGAACGGGTACGTCGATCCGGATGTGCTCGGCCAGATGGACGGCCACGCGTCGGCGCTCCTGGAGCTGCAGATTCCGGCATCCGGATTCGCCGCGAGTCGCGGCCGGTTGATGTTGACGGAGGCGGAGTTCGAGGTGGCGGGAGTCCCGGTCGCCCAGCGCCGACCGACGGTGGTGGCGCTCGACGAGAGTCGCCTGACGCTGGCGGCGTTCGATTGGGCGAGCGGGCGCGACCTTCTGGCCATGGGCGGCACGCTGCAGCTTGCGGGAGACCGCCCGACCGACGCGTGGGCGGAGGGCGAGGTCGATCTCCGGACGCTGAGCGCGCTGGCGCCGGCGCTGGCCGAGACGGGGCTGCAAGTCGGCGGCTCGGCCCGCCTGCGCGCGAGTGCGACGGGACCGCTCGCCACGGTCGCCGTGCGCGGGACCGTGGAGATTGCCGGCGGCGAGCTGCGGGTGGCCGAGCCGCCGCTGTCCGTCACCGACCTCGACGGCGTCCTGTCGCTGGACGGGCAGACCGTCACCGTGCGCCGCCTGGCCGGCAGCGTCAATGGCGGTCGCTTGGCAGCAGGCGGCGGCTGGACCATCGGGCCGAGCGCGGAGAGCAAGGAGTTCACGGTCACCGGCACCGGGGTCGCGCTGGACTACCCGCGCGGCCTCCGGACAGTCACCGACCTCGCGCTGGCCATCCGGGGGGAGGAGCAGCGGCTCGCGCTGACCGGCTCCGTTGCCGTCCTCCGCGGGGCGTACCGGGAGCCCATCACCCTCGCCGGCGGTCTCATCGAAGCGTTCAGGACCCGGGCGGCGGCGGTCGCAACGCCCGGCGACCGGCTCGGCGACGGGATGCGGCTCGATGTCCGGGTGTCGACCACGGAAGACGTGGTCGTCGACAACAACTACGTCGAGGCCGAGGTGGGCGGCAGCCTCCGGGTGGGCGGAACGACGCAGGCGCCGGCGCTGACCGGTCGCGCGGCCGTGCGCGAGGGGGGGCGGGTCCGCTTCGGCGGCCGCGTCTACGAGATCGAGACCGGGGCGGTCGATTTCGTAGACCCCGAGGCCGTGGCTCCCGAGGTGACGCTGACCGCGCGGACCAGCGCGGGCGGCTACGACATCACGCTCGACGTGGAGGGAGGCCGCGACGACCTGAGCACCAGCCTGCGATCGGAGCCGCCGCTGTCGGAACCGGACGTCGCGTCCGTCCTGCTGACGGGGCGGCCGTTGGGAGAGGGCGAGGCGCCGCTCTCCGCGGCGCGCGAGCAGGTGCTCGGCCTCGTGTCGACCGAGCTCCTCGGGCAGGCCGGTCGCGGCGTCGGTCTCGAGCTGCAGTTGGGTCCGGACGCGCCAGGGATGGACTCCGCGATCCGCTTCGACCCGAGCATCGTCTCGACCGACCGCGACCCGACGTCGCGCCTGACGGCGAGCCGCCGCCTCGGCGACGACGTGCGCATCGTCTTCTCCCGCAGCCTGCGCGAGAACGACCTGGTGTGGTTCGCCGACTACCTGCCGCGCCGCGACATCGAGCTGCGCGCGTTCTTCGACGACGAGGACGAGCGCGCCTACGAGTTCCGGCATGCGGTGACGGGGAACGCCCGTTCGGGCCGCGCGCGGGCTCGGCCGTCCCGCCCGACGCGGGTATCGGCGGTCGCGGTGCGCGCCGAGCCCGGCGTTGGCACGGCCTCTCTTCGCAGTCTGCTCGCGCTCCAGGCCGGGGACAGGTTCGAGTTCCAACGCCAGCAGCGCGACCGCGACCGGCTCGCTGCCGCCCTGCGTGAGCAGGGTTATCTGGAGGCGCGGGTACGGGCGCGGCAGCAGCCCGGTCCCGGTGACGACACGGTCGCGCTGACCTATGACGTCGTCCGGGGCCCGCGGACGGATCTCGTGGTCACCGGGTACGACCTGCCGCCGGCCGTGCACCGCGACATCGAGGCGTTGTGGACGCGGGCCGTCTTCGACACGTTCCTGCTCGGGGAGATCGAGGTGCGCGTCGCCGAGCACCTCGCCGAGCGCGGCCACCTGCGGGCGGCGGTCGAGGCCCGGCTGGCGTCCGCCCCCGGCGCCACGGCGTCGCGTCAGGCCGGCCGCGGGGCGCACGGGGCACACGGGACCAAGCGCATCGAGGTGCGGGTGGCTCCGGGCCCGCGCACGGACGAGCGCGAGCTGCGCCTGGAAGGGCCGGCGCCGGACGACGAGCTCGCCCTGCGCGAGCTGCTCCGCGACCGCGCCCTCGATCGGGTCGCGTGGACGGACCCGCGGCAACTGGCCGCCGCCGTCGAGGAATGGTACCGGGACCGGGGCCACCTGCAGGCATCGGCGGCGGGCGGCGGGCCGCGCGTCGCCGGGCGGGGGCGGCGGCGGGCGAGCCGCGCTGCGCGGGGCGGAGGGCCGAGCTGCCGATCCGGGTCGACGCGGGGCCGCGGTTCCGGATCGGGACCGTCGAGATCTCCGGGGCGCGGGCGCGCCCCTTGGCCGAGGTGCGGGCCGAGGCGGCGCTCGTGGCCGGCGCCGTCTATACCGATCGCGCGGTGGCCGCCGCGCGGACCCGCATCCGGACGGCCTACCGGCGCGCGGGCCACGCGGCGGCGACGGTGCGGCTGCGGCGGGAGCTCGATGCGGCGCACGGCACGGTCGATCTGCATCTCGAGGTGGTCGAAGGCCCGCGCCAGGTGGTCCACTCCGTGGTCGTCGAGGGGGCCCCGCACACGGACCCGACCCTGGTCGAGACCGCGCTCGCGATCGAGGCCGGCGCAGCGGTCGATCCCACCGCGTGGAACCAGGCCCGCCGACGACTCTACGACACGGGCGTGTTCCGTAGCGTCGACATCGAAGCGAAGGCGCTCGAAGGGGCGCGGGCCGCCGGGGCGGAGGGCACGACGCCGGTCGAGGCGCGCGTGCGCCTCGAGGAATGGCCCCGGTACCGCTTCCGGTACGGCTTCCGTGTCGTCGACAACGCGGCGGCGCTGGGCGAGACGACGGGACGCACGCTGCGGCTCGGAGCGGTCAGCGATCTCAGTCGGCGCAACCTGTTCGGCCGGGGCCTCACGGGCGGCGTGTCGGCGCGCGTCGATCGCGGACAGCAGGCGGTACGGGCGTTCCTCACGGTGCCCAGACTGCTCGGTCGTCCGATTGAGACCAACATCTTTGCCTCCCGCCGTCGCGAGACCGACCGTCTGGGAGCCGCCGGCGTCATCGACATCACGACCGCCACCGTGGAGCAGCGGCTGCGTCCGCGCGCCGGCGTCATGCTGGCCGTGAGCGCCAACCTCGACCTGAGCCGGATGCCCGCTGCGGTCTCCACTCCGGAGTCACCGTACGAGGGCCCGCGCAGGACCGCCCGCATCGACGGCAGCGCGGTCGTCGACACGCGGGACAACCTGTTCGACGCCACCAGAGGTTTCTACCACTCGTCCAACGTCGAGTACGGGGCCGAGCTGGGCGGCCCGCGCACGCACCTCCGCTACCTCGGCCAGCAGTTCGTCTATCGGCGAATCGGCCGCGTGGTGCTCGCGACGGCGGGGCGGCTGGGCCTGGCCACCGGCTTCGGCACGGACCTGCCGATTACCGAGCGCTACTTCGCGGGAGGCGGCAACACGGTCCGTGGCTACGCGCAGGACAGTCTCCGCGCGGGCGGGTATCAAGACCTCGCGTCGGGCGGCAACGCTCTCCTCGTCCTGAACCAGGAGGTACGCATTCCCCTCTGGTCGCGGTTCGCCGGGGTAGCGTTCCTCGACGCCGGCAACGTCTTCCCGTCCGTCCGCCGGATCTCCGTGCGAGACCTCCGCGTGGGCGCTGGTTTCGGGCTGCGTGTCGGGAGCCCCATCGGTCTCCTCCGACTCGACTACGGGCTGGCGCTCCGGCGCCGGCCGGACGAGCCACGGGGTCGGTTGTTCGTGTCTCTCGGTCAGGCGTTCTGACCGGCCTTCCCTGGCGGGAGCCTTCGAAGGCGACAATCTTGCCGCGCCAGTGGCTTCGTGGTTGAATTTCCTTGATGGGTACACAAGGGAAGATGGGTACACAAGGGAAGATGAACACACGAAGGAAGACGAGCGCAGAAATGAAAGAGAGCAGGGGAAACCGGGAGGAGACGACTTCGATGCTCGGACGCACGATATCGGCAGCGGCGGTGATGGCGATGGGGATCGTCCTCGTCCTGCCGGCCCACGCCGTAGCCCAGGACCGCGCACCGGACAACGACTTCTGGTGGCCCGACCGATTGAACCTCGATCCGCTGCGCCGGACGTCTCCGGAATCGAGCCCTCTGGGTGACGACTTCGACTACCGGGAGGCGTTCGAGAGTGTCGACCTCGGCGTGCTGAAGGCCGAGCTCACGGAACTGATGACCACGTCCCAGGACTGGTGGCCCGCAGACTATGGCCACTACGGGCCGTTCTTCATTCGCATGGCCTGGCACAGCGCCGGCACCTATCGGACCGTCGACGGCCGCGGCGGCGCGGATGGTGGTCTGCAACGCCTCGCGCCGCTCAACAGTTGGCCCGACAACGCCAACCTGGACAGGGCGACGCGTCTTCTCTGGCCGCTCAAGCAGAAGTATGGCCGCAAGGTCTCCTGGGCCGACCTGATGATCCTGGCCGGTACCGTCGCGATGGAGTCGATGGGCTTCGAGACCCTGGGCTTCGCCGGTGGCCGCATCGATGCGTGGCAGCCGGAGGACGTGAACTGGGGACCGGAGGGTGAATGGCTCGGCGCGGATCGACGCGACGAGGACGGAGCGCTGAAGAAGCCGTTCGGCGCCACGCAGATGGGCTGATCTATGTGAACCCGCAGGGCCCCGGCGGCAACTCCGATCCGCAGTCCGCCGCGAATGCCATTCGGGAGGCGTTCGGCCGCATGGCGATGAACGACGAGGAGACGGCGGCGCTGATTGCCGGCGGCCATACCTTCGGCAAGGCCCACGGCGTCGCGGATTCGTCGCAGTACGTCGGTGTCGAGCCGGAAGGCGGCGACATTGGAGCCCAGGGATTCGGCTGGCGGAACAGCTACGGCAGCGGCAGCGGCGCGGACACGATCACCAGCGGCCTCGAAGGGGCGTGGACGAGGAGCCCCGCCGAGGGGACGCACAACTTCCTGGAGAACCTGTGCGGCTGCGAGTGGGAGCAGACGCGGAGCCCGGGCGGCGCCGTTCAGTGGCGGCCGGCCGGCGGCGCGGCGTCGGACCTGGTGCCGGACGCCCACGATCCGTCGCTGCGCCATGCGCCGATGATGCTCACCACCGACCTGGCGCTGAAGGTCGATCCGGCCTACCGCGAGATCACCTCGCGCTGGCTCGACAATCCGGACGAGTTCGCGGACGCCTTCGCGCGGGCGTGGTTCAAGCTGACCCACCGCGACCTCGGTCCCACCGCGCGCTACCTCGGCGATCTGGCGCCCGACCGCGACTTCGTCTGGCAGGACCCCGTTCCGGAAGCCGATCACACCTTGATCGATGAAGGGGACGCGTCGGCTCTCAAGGCCCGGATCCTGGATTCGGGCTTGTCCACGGCCGCGCTGGTGCGGGCGGCCTGGGCCTCGGCCTCCACGTTCCGCGGCACCGACATGCGCGGTGGCGCCAACGGGGCGCGCATTCGTCTCGCGCCGCAGCGGGAATGGCTCGCCAACGACCCCGGGGAGCTGGCGGGCGTGCTGGAGACCCTGGCCGGCATCCAGAGCCGATTCAATGATTCGCAGACGGGCGACAAGCGGGTCTCCCTCGCCGACGTCATCGTGCTCGGCGGCGCCGCGGCCATCGAGCGGGCGGCGGCCGAAGGTGGGCGCGACGTGAGTGTGCCCTTCGCACCGGGCCGCACGGACGCCTCTGCGGAGCAGACCGACGCGGAATCGTTCGCCCTGCTCGAGCCGACGGCGGACGGCTTCCGCAACTACTTCGCCGCCGGCAACAGCCGGTCCCCGGCGGAGATGCTGGTGGAGAAGGCGGCCTTCCTGAACCTGACCATCCCGGAGATGACGGTGCTGGTCGGCGGCATGCGGGCTCTCGACGCCAATGCGGGCGGCTCCGCCCACGGCGTGTTCACGGATCGCCCCGGCACGCTGAGCAACGACTTCTTCGTCAACCTGACCGACATGTCGACGGTGTGGGCCTCCTCATCCACCGAGGGCCTCTACGAAGGCCAGGACCGCGCCACCGGCGATCTGAAGTGGACGGCGACGCCGGTCGACCTCATCTTCGGGTCGAGCTCGGAGCTGCGCGCCGTGGCCGAGTTCTATGCGGCCGACGACGCGCAGGACGACTTCGTGCACGACTTCGTCGCGGCGTGGACGAAGGTGATGACCCTGGACCGTTTCGAGCTGGAGTAGCGGAGCCGAGGAGAGTTGTTCGCCGGGCCGCGACCCGCCGCTCTCAGGTTGAGCGCCGGGTCGCGGCCTGCGGAGACCCGCCCGGAGATTCCTTCGTGAACCGGATGTTCTCCAGGCCGGTGTCGGGGTCCGTCGTCCGAGACGAAGCTCGCCAGCCGCGCGCCTCGTAGAACCGGTTGGCGGATGCGTTCGCGGCGAAGCTCTCCAGCCGGATGACCGGGTGGGCCTTGAAGAGCCGCGCCTCGGCGTCCGCCAGCAGCGCGCCCCCGATGCCGCGGCCCTGCCGGGCGGGATGCACCATCAGCAGGTCGAGCAGGTCGCCGTCGGTGAAGCAGCAGGCAACCACCTCGCCGGCCGCTTCGGCCACGTGACACTCCTCCCAGCGCGATGCCACGTACTTCCCGACGGCATCGTCCGCAAGCCAACGTTCGAGGGTGTCCGCGGGAAGAAACGTCGGGAAGCTCGCGCGGATTGCAGCGAGCACGATCGCCGCGAGCGCCTCCCGGTCACCGGTACGCGCGCGGCGGATCGTCATCTTGCCGGGTCGCGGTGGGTATGCCGTTTCCTGCCGCAGGGAGCCAACGCGGGCACTGTCGCGTCCCCCCGCCAGTGTATCGTGTAGCGGCCTCCAGGCGGGGGCGACTGATGGCCATCAGTACGGACGACGTCCGGCGCCAGCTTCGCCTCGGCGAGGACAGCCGCTGGGAGTTCAAGCAGATCGAGTTTCGGGGTGAGCGCCCCGTCAGCCCGCGCCGCGACGACCTGGCCGACGAGCTCGCCGCCTTCGCCAACGCCCGCGGCGGCGTCCTGGTGTGCGGCGTTACCGACGACGGCGAAGTGCAGGGCATGTCGCGGGCACAGATGGATGCACTCGATCGCATCCTGTCCGACGCGTGCGCCGATTCCATCAAGCCGCCCATCGTCGTGGAGATCACTCGCCACGAGCTCGGCGACGGCAAGCCGTTGCTCGTGGTGGAGGTAGCGCCTGGCGACGCCCAGCACGACAGCCCGGGGGGCAGCTACCAGCGCGTGGGCAGCTCCAAGCGCCGGATGCCCCCCGACCAGCGCCTTCGACTGGCGCAGCAACGCGGGCAGTCCCGGTTCCTGTGGTTCGACAGGCAGCCCGTGCCGGAAACCGGATTCGAGACGCTGAGCGAGCGGCTGTGGAAGCCGCTGGTCAGCGTCGCGGGTGCCGTCGATCCGCCCCGGGCGCTCCAGAATCTGCGCCTGCTGGCACTGGACGATGGCGACGCGCTTCGCGCCACCGTCGCCGGCATCCTGCTGTGCTCGGAGACACCCGAGAAGTGGTTCCCCAACGCCGTCGTCATGGCGACCCGCTACCGCGGTGTCGACCGGGCTTCCGGTCAACTCGACGCGCAGGAGATTGTCGGGCCGCTCCAGCGCCAGCTGGCCGATGCCGTGCGGTTCGCCGTGCGCAACATGCGCGTCGCCGCCCGCAAGGCGCCCGGCCGCATCGACATGCCGCAGTACAGCGCCGAAGCGCTGTTCGAGGCGCTGGTCAATGCAGTGGCGCACCGGGACTACTCGATATCGGGCCGGCGTATCCGATTGTCGATGTTCAACGACCGACTGGAGATCGATTCGCCCGGCGCGCTCCCGAACGGCATGACCATCGCCAACATGGAAGCCAGCCAGGCGACCCGGAACGAGGTGATCGCCTCTGTCTTCGGGCGCCTGTCGGTCGGCGACGTTCCCGGATCGGAGAATCGGCAGTTCCTGATGGAGCGACGGGGCGACGGCGTCATGATCATCGTCAGAAGGACGCGAGAGACGGCGGGAAGACCACCGGTCTACGCGCTGATCGACGAATCGAACCTGCAACTCACCATTCCCGCCGCGGAGCTGGAGCCCACGCCGGCGCGGGCCGTCATCACGGTGCGGTCGGCCGGCCAGCCGCTGGCCGGGGTCGAGATTCTGGCCCTCTTTCCGAACCGCACGTGGCAGCGTGCCGCCACGGGCGAGGCCGGGGAGGCAGCCGTCGAGCTGCACAGCACACATCTTCCGATGACGGTGTACGCAGCGGCGCCCGGGTATGCAGCCCACGTGGAACGGGAGTGGACGCCGAGCCGGGGGGCCCTGGCGCTGGAGCTGCCCGCGCTCCCGCAGGGCGGCGCAGCCATCTTTCCGGAGGCCGTCGGTCATCTTCCCGGGCTCCGGGGACGGTTGAATCCGAAGCTCGACGCGCTGGAGCGCACGTATCTGTACGCAGACAACATCTCCATCAACGATGGCACGCAACAACCCGTCCACTTCGCCTTCGGTGAGGATCTGCGCCTGACCGACGCCTTCGGCTACGAGCTGCTGGTGCGGATCGTGGACATCGCCGGCCGTTCCGCGCTCGTCGAGTATCGCGCGGCGCCGGAAGGGGAGGGACCCTGATCGTCACTCCGCCTGGTCCAGCCGCAGCAGGTGGCGAGGCGGAAAGCCGGTCAGGACAAGGAACGCGAGGGGGCGTGGATGGTCGCCGTCGACCCGCGCGTATTCTTCGCCGGTCACCGGAACGGCCATGTGGTTTCGCGTCTCCCCTTCGCGCGTCACCCGCACCCGGGGATTCGCCAGGGCGCGACGGTGCCAGGCGCGGGGCCAGTGATTGACCGCCACGTAGAGCTGACCGCCGCTCTGCAGCCCCTGGAGCACGCGGTCCACGGCTCCGCCGTCCTCGCCAACCGTGGTCAGCACCAGCGTGTCGGGCGCCTCCGGCTGGAAGAAGCCGATCAGCGACTCGAACGCCACGACGATCAGCACGTAGCTGACGAGCACGATGCCAGCGATCCTGACGGCTCTCACGGCACACTCCCTTCGCGCGCTCCGGCCCGCGCTGCCGGCCGCGGCTCCTCCCGGGAAGCCTCGACGCACATTCCAGCATACGTGACGCCGGAAGCTACTGCACATCGATCCGTATCCGGCAGTGCGCGCTGGGTCCGAACCCCACGGCATCGTTCATGGCGTGCACGCGCACCCGGTCGTGGAACCCCCGGGAGGCGAACACGTAGTCGAGCTGGATCCCACTGACGACGTCGTGCTCGCGCATGCGGCGCAACTGCCCCTGGGTAACGTGCGTCGGCACGTTCCTGGTGTCCTTCGGCAGGCCGGGCGGAGGTGGTTCCCCCCGTTTCTCGGCATCCGGCCATTGCGGCCCCAGGAACTCGAGGCCCAACGCCTGCATCCGGTCGAAGACGGTCCGAGCGCGGACGGGATTCTCCATTCGGCTGTCGTGCGCCGCCCGGTAGATCGTGTTGAGGTCGCCCGCGGCCAGCAGGCGGTGCGACGACAGACCCGTGTGGGCGATGAACGCCGAGATGTCGGAAATGACCCGGTGGGCGGAGCCATCGGCATAGGCGTAGAGGTTGTGGCCTCCTCGCCGGGATGGGGAACGCTCGGCCTGCGGATGCGGATACAGCCAGCGTGCGTACATCGAGAACACGAAGAACGGCTCGGAGGCCGGCTTCCCGTCGTGCCACGGCGTGACGCGCGCGGCGGCGAGCGTGCGCGAATCGCTCACCGCAAACGTGTCCAGGGGCAGGACCTCTCGTTCGGGAGCCACGGGCGTGAACAGGTCGACCCGGACCCGGTCCGACAGCCGAACTATCGCGGGCCAGATGCGCGACCGACTCCAGTTCCAAGCCACCTGTTCGCCGAGAGTGTCCGCCATGCAGGCGGCGGCCCCCTTTCCCACTTCCTGCAACAGGGCGACGTCCACGTCGGGCATCTCGGCGAGCTCCAGGAACGCATCGCGGCTGCGGTTGATGTTCCAGCACACGATCGTGACCACACGTGACCTCCCTGCGGCAGGGTACCCGCCGGGAAGTGCCGGGCTCCGGCGTCTCCCCCAGCGTGCGGCACGAAATCCGGTCGAGCGTTCGGGGCTGCTCGTCGGCGGCGCTCACCTCGCCGCCGGACGCACGCTGTAGTTCTCGTTGCGCCACATCCGCATGCTCCCGTCGGGCCGCTCCTCGAAGACGAACGCCTCGCCCAGGTCGCCGTTGTCGCGGACGCGCCGGAACGTGGCGTCCTCGATGTGGCGGAGCCGGGTGAGCGCCTCCAGCGGGTCGTCGGTGGGGAGCGACAACACCTGCAGATCGCCGTCCCGGAGGAGCACGGCGAACTCGCCGCCGAAGGACCGCTCGTAGGTGCCGGTGAAGCGCCGGAGCGCCTCCGGCTCCGCGGTCGCGCTGGCCTCGGCGCCGCCCTCGGCGGCTCCGTTCTCTGCGGTGGTCGGGGCGCCGCCCGCGGGAGCCTCGCCGTCCCGCTTCCGGGCGGCCTGCCGCAGGGCGGGGGCGACGATGTCGTAGGCCGTCTGGGCGAACCGGCGGGCGTCTACGCCCTGGCCGTTGGCCGCGAACGCCGTGGCCACCCGGTCCTGCGGGCGGAGCAGCAGGTGGCTGCGGTAGCCGGGGCAGGAGCCGCCGTGGCCGACGAAGGTGTCGCCGTCCGACTTCCACACGGAGAAGCCGAGCCCGTAGGTGGTGTCGCCGTCGGGCTCCAGCCAGTGCACCCGGTGCATCTCGCGCAGCGTGTTGCGATCGAGCAGCGCATCGTTGCCGTCGAGCACGCGGAACTGCCACGAAGCGAAGCGCGCCAGGTCCTCCACCGTCGAGGTGAAGCCCGCCGCGGGGCTGACGCCGCGTACCCGGTAGTCCGGCACCAGGTGGCGCTGGCCGTCCCGCCCGCGGGCGGTGTAGCCGCTGGCCAGGCGGTTGCCCCGGAAGCGGTCCTGGAGGTCGGTGAACGTGCTCGTCATCCCCAGTGGGTCGAGGATGTTCGCGCGGATGTAGTCGTCGTAGGACTGCCCGGACGCCGCCGCCACGATCTCCCCGGCCAGGGTCAGCGCCAAGTTGGAGTACTGGTAGTACGTGCGCGGCGGATACAGCATCGACTGCGCCGGAAGCGTGGCGACGATTTCCTCGTGGGTCGGAAACGGATAGTCGGGACCGGTCCAGTACGGGGCCTTCGCTTCGCGCGGGAGACCGGAGGTGTGGGTGAGCAGCCCCTCGATGGTGACCGCGCCCGACTCCACGAACTCGTCCTGGATCCGGAACCACTCCAGGTGCTTCGCCACCGGGTCGTCGAGGTCGACCTGCCCCTGGTCTCGAAGCTGCAGCACCCCGACCGCGGTGAACAGCTTCGAGATCGAACAGACGGAATACATCGTCGACGGCGTGGCGGGCTCCTCGCGCTCCACGTGGGCGAACCCGAATCCACTCGCCCACACCAGCTCCTGATCGTGCACCACGGCCAGCGACGCGCCGGGGATCCCCCCGTAGGCCTGCGCCGCATCCATCCAGGTGTCGAGCAGGTGCAGGGCCTCGGCGACGCCGGGATCATCCGCGAGCGGTTGCTGCGCGTGCAGCGGAGGCGCGGTGAACAGGGTGAGCGCGAGCGCCGCTGCGGCGGCTGTGATGCGGGCCGTCTTGGAAGGCAGGGTGTGTGGTGTCGTCATCGGGTACTCCGGGTTGCGCCGTGGCGTCGTTCTCGCCACCCATCTCACCGTAATGTACCTCAGCGGCTCGTGACGCCAGCGTCGACGCAAGTTTCGTGGGCTACTATTCTCGTGTCATGAAGAACGTCACCGTAACGCTTCAGGAGGAGACGGCGCTCTGGCTGCGGGTGCGGGCAGCCGAGGCGAACCGAAGCGTGTCGAGCTGGCTGGCGGAGGTTGTCGAAGGGATGAAGCGCCGCGAGCACGACTATCGGGTCGCGATGGCGCGCGCGCTTGCGAGAAAGCCGCGGAAGATGGCGTGGGTCGATGGCCGGAAACCGACCCGGGAGGCGTTGCATGACCGGGCCGGTCTTCGTTGACACCAATGTCCTCGTCTACCCGGGCCGATGCGTCGGATCTTCAGGAGGGGCAGGTCTTCGACGCCGTTCGGGTGGTCAGCCCCTTCGCCCTCCCGAACCGGACGCCGTCCGAGGTCCTGGAAGGGCTCGAGGTGTCCGCCTGAGACGGCGGTGACCCGATGCGGATCGAAGCCATCGAGCTACGGAACTACCGTCTGTTTCGGACCGCCAAGCTGATGAAGCTGCCGCCGCTGGCGATCGTGGTCGGGGCCAACGGTTCAGGCAAATCGACGCTCTTCGACGCCTTGAGCTTTCTCAAGGAAGCCCTGACCCAGAACGTGGCCCAAGCGGTTGCGCGCAGAGGTGGCTTCCGCGAACTCGTGAGCCGCGGCCAGTCCGGCCCGGTCGGGATCACGGTCAAGTTTCGAGAGAGCAGCGGGCGTCTGGCCACCTATCTTCTCGATATCGCGAACGAGAAGGGAAGGCCCATCGTTGACAGAGAGATTCTTCGGTACACCCGCAGACCGGGGAAGGCTGGACGCCCCTGGCACTTCGTCGACTTCTCACGCGGTCGGGGCACGGCGATTACCAACGAGGCCGCGTACGGTGAGGCCGGCGCGGAGGCCGCTCGCGAGGATCGCGTTCTCGAAGATCCGAGCGTGCTGGCGATCAAGGGCCTCGGGCAGTTCAAGGAGTTCCGCGTCGTGGCCGAGTTCCGTAGCCTGCTGGAGAACTGGCACATCTCGGATTTCCACATTCACGATGCCCGGCCGAGCGCGGAGGCGGGGTATGCGGAGCACATCTCGGCGCGTGCGGACAACGTAGCGCAAGTGGCCCAGTTCATGTACGAGCATCATCGGGATCGATTCGAGCGCGTTCTGGAGGTGATGCGCGAGCGGGTGCCAGGCGTCAGTTCGGTCGAAGCCAGGCCTACGGAGGACGGGCGCCTGGTACTCCGGTTCCAGGATGGGAGCTTCAAGGATCCGTTCATCTCGCGGTACGTGTCCGACGGGACGATCAAGATGTTTGCGTACTTGATCCTGTTGCACGATCCGAAGCCTCATCCCCTGCTGGCTGTCGAAGAACCGGAGAATCAGTTGTACCCGGCGTTGCTCCTGGAGCTCGTCGAGGAATTCCGTGACTACGCGCGTCGGGGCGGACAGGTGTTCGTCTCGACTCACTCGCCGGACTTCCTCAACGGCGCCAGGCTGGAGGAGATCTACTGGCTCGTCAAGGAACGCGGTTTCGCGACCGTGCGGCGCGCGTCGGACAGTCCACTACTGCGTGACTTGAACGCGGCGGGTGATCTTCCGGGCGCGCTTTGGAAGCAAGGACTCTTCGAGGGAGCGGGACCCCGGTGAGCCGCCTCGTCCTGCTTCTCGAAGAGCCATCGATGAAGGCTCTGCTCGACGGGCTGTTGCCGAGGCTCTTTCCGAGCCTGCGCTTCCTGTGTGTGCCGCACGAGGGAAGAGACGATCTGGAGAAGAGCGTTCCACGGAAGCTCCGGGCCTGGCGGGAGTCCGGCGTTCGGTTCGCGGTCGTCCGAGACAACGATCGGGGCGACTGTCAAGCGCGCAAGCGCCACTTGCGCGAGCTGTGCGGAGCAGCCGGACGGGACGATACGCTCGTGCGCATCGTGTGTCAGGAGTTGGAGGCGTGGTATCTCGGCGAACCTGATGCCCTGGCGGACGCGTTTCGGCAGGAATCGCTGCGGGGCATCCAACGCAAGGCCCGATTTCGGGATTCGGACGCCGTGCCGCACCCGGCGCGCGCCGTGGCCCGTCTGGTGCCGGAGTTTCAGAAGGTATCGGGTGCCCGCCGTATGGCGCAGCATCTGAGCCTGGAACGAAACCGGTCGACCAGCTTCCACGCGTTCATGAAAGGTGTCGACGCGGTACTCGGCAAGATGACCGAGGGCGAAGCGCAGTAGCGGTTCGACCCGACGGAAGACACTTGCCCTCCGCGTTCCCGAGCCCGCGACGGCGTGCTCATGCGGTGTTCGAATCCGACGTGCATCTCGCCCAGACCCGACAATCGGGCGGTCAAGCTTGGAAAAGAGAGATACGAACGACACAAGGCCGCCCTACTTGAGCTTGGCGGGTGGTCGTGAGAGATGACGACGACAGCCGCGGCGCGCTGAGGGTGGTGATGACCAGCAAGGCGTCCGACCCGCCCGACTGGCAGCCGCACATCCGCAACAAGGCCCGGCGTGAGGCGCTGGCGAAGCGGTTCCGCGACCCTGCCGATCCGTTCCGCATCGTGCTCGTGCGCGACATGTGGTTGACCGGCTCCGACGCTCCGAGCCTGCACACGATGTACGTCGACAAGCCGATGCGCGGCCACGGGCTGATGCAGGCCATCGCGCGGGTCAACCGCGTGTTCCGGGACAAGCCCGGCGGCCTCGTCGTCGACTACCTCGGCCTTGCCCACGAGCTGAAACGCGCGCTGGCCACCTACACCGAGAGCGGCGGGACCGGAGAGACCGCTCTCGACCAGGAGCAGGCCGTCGCCGCGATGCTGGAGAAGTACGAGATCTGCTGCAGCCTCTTCCACGGGTTCGACCGGACCGCCTGGGTGGAGGGCACCCCCGCCGAGCGGCTCGGCCTGCTGCCGGCGGCGCAGGAGAACGGCAAGGAACGCTGCCTGACCGCGGTGCGCGCGCTCTCGCAGGCCTTCGCCCTCGCCGTGCCGCACGCCGAGGCCATCCGCATCCGCGACGAGGTCGCGTTCTTCCAGGCCGTGCGCACGGCCCTGTCCAAGCGCGCCGCTGCCGCGGCCAGAACCGGCGAGGAGCTCGACCACGCCGTGCGCCAGATCGTCTCGCGCGCGATGGCGCCGGAGGGCGTCCTGGACATCTTCGCCGCCGCCGGCCTCGACAAGCCCGACGTCTCCATCCTCTCCGAGTGTCCTGTCCCAGTGGTTCGTGACATATGTTGAGATGTCTGGCTCAGGTTGAGGGTGCGCTGGGCGAACCGAGCAATGTTGGCCAGGATCTCGTCGGCGGTCTTCGTCCAGACGAAGGCCTTGCCTTCGGCGTTGTGGACCTCGATGAATTCGTGAATCGCGGTTTCGAGCGCGCGAACGCTTCGATGGACGCCGCGTCGCAGTTGCTTCGTCGTGAGCTCGGCGAACCAGCGCTCGACGAGATTGAGCCACGAGGCGTAGGTAG
>MKWU01004167.1_pt1 | contig 17557 bp, 15 predicted proteins | sample 809101 | NCBI WGS metagenome assembly MKWU01 (sample SAMN05860141, study PRJNA318959) | sponge metagenome | host: Aplysina aerophoba | place: Slovenia: Piran, Adriatic Sea, Gulf of Piran | collected 2013-05-07 | reverse complement strand
GCCCAAATCGTTGCCAAGGAACTGCCTGCCCACGCCACCAATCTGCCGCTGGAGATCTGGTTCCAGGACGAGACGCGTCACGGACAGATTGGCACGCTTGAGCGCATCTGGGCGGTGAAGGGAAAGAGAACCCGCGTCGTGCGTGACTTTCGCTTCAAGTACAGGTGGCTGTTTGGCTCCGCCTGCGCCAGCAGGGGCAAGGCCGTCGGCCACGTGTCCAAGCGCTGCAACACGCAGGAGACGAACATTCATCTCGCCGACGTCTCGAAGGCCGTGGCCGCCGGCTGCCATGGCGTCCTGGTTCTTGACGGCGTCAGCTACCATCGGTCGAAGGGGCTTGTCGTGCCCGACAACCTGACGCTGATCCACTTGCCGCCCTACAGTCCCGAGCTCAATCCGATGGAGCGGGCGTGGGATTGGATCAAGTCCAACTTCCTGCGCAACCGTGTGCACAGGACGGAGGACGACGTGCAGACGGCGATGACGCAGGCGTGGCAGAGGTTTGCCAACGACCCGGACCGGACAGATTCGACCATGACGCGGACATGGGCCAATGCATGATCGCCCAAACCGCGCGATTTGCCGTTAATGAATAAAAAATCGCTTTGGTATTACCCACTTCACAGCATTCAACGACCGAAACGCCCTGTTGATACTGATTCGGACGGAGGCACCCTCCGTTGTCAGGCTGCATGTCCGCAGTTCAACTCGCCGTCCCGGCGCTCCGGCTCGCCACCGGATAGCTTGATCGACACGCTCGTCCTTCCCAAGTGCGAGGAAGCAAGGCGGCATGCTGAGAATTGCCAAGCGCCGATTGGATGCCGATGCAAGTCTTCCACCGACAGCTCTCAGACTTGCGTTTGCGAGGCTCGTTTGCCAATGCCGCTTCCCAGACGCGCCGGAAACGATCACAAACCGGAACAGCCAGATTCTGAAGGGCATTGAAAGACGTCCTGCCTGAACTAGGTTAGGCCTTTGTCCAAGCAGTGAGCCTGGGATCGACAGTTGCTTGCCAATGCGTGAATTGTGTGTGGACTGTCAAATTGATCGGCTTCGCAATTGACGATTTGGCTGATCAAGGATAGGTCTGCGGGCTGCGCCTAAATGCCAGGGAGCCGAAAATGAAGCGAACATTTCAGCCAAGCAATCGTGTGCGCAAGCGAAGGCACGGTTTTCGCGCCCGGATGGCTACGAAAGCAGGAAGACGCATACTCAACCGTCGCAGGGCGAGGAGGCGCAAGACACTTTGCGCCTAGGCAATGACCATTGTTCGAACAGCCAGGTCTTGCAGTCAGAGTTCATCGCCTTCTCCCGTAGCGGAGCGCAAGCGGTGCCTCTCCGGCGCAACGGTTGCGCCAATCAAGCCGCTTCCAAAGCGATCCGACTTCATTCGGGTGGCTCGCGGAAGGCGCAGCGTTGCAGCAGGGTGCATTTTGCAGGCAAGGAAACGCCGCGGCCCACACCTCACGGAAGCGATCAGGGTCGGTTTCACCTGCTCCCGCAAGATTGGTTCGGCTGTTGAAAGAAATCGATGTCGCCGCCGCTTGCGCAGCGCGGCTCGAACTGTGTTCGTGGAGCGGGCACGCCCGGGGTGGGACTATGTCTTGATCGGTCGCAGGCACTTGACCAATTCAAGAGGATTCCAGGATCTGGTGAATGACCTTGTCTTGGCGCTTGACAAAATACACGGGGATCATCGGCACCGTACATGACCGGAAGAACACAGCCCAAGGGGCAGACAACTGGGTCCGGACGGATGACTCTTCCGGCCCGCTTGGTTTCAATTCCAATTCACGTTTACCGCTTGATCGGAAGCCCGTTCTTCGGCATGCATTGCCGCTTCGATCCAACCTGTTCCGCGTACGCTCTGCAAGCTCTTGAAAAACATGGAGCCGTCAAGGGGCTGGGCCTAACCGTTCGCAGACTTGCCCGTTGCCATCCCTGGGGCGGTTCGGGAGTCGACCGTGTGCCCGACTAGAAATGCCGCCAGGGAACTCACCGGAAGATGGCTTGCACCTCGCCGCCGAAAGGCGACACCAAAGGGTCTCGCGGCAAGGCATTGCGCGCGAATCCGGCGGCCACCGTCCACTGTCCGCGTCAGGCCGGATTGACCGGCCACAGCCCAATTCAATGAACATAGTTCGACCAATCTAAGTCATCGGCGATCGCATTCCATGGACGAGCAAAACAGAAACCTGCTCATAGCAACCAGCTTGAGCCTAGTTGTGATAATCATTTGGTTTGTCGTTTTCTCGCCAGATCCGCCGACGGCGCCGACAGGCGCCGACGTCACGGAAACTGGCGAACAGGCAGACCCCAATGTGGCCTCAGCTCCAACCGTGGGTGGTTCTGGCGTTGCAGACTTTTCGCTTGGATCGCAGGACTTGCCGCTTGAGGAAGCCCTGGCCAAGACCAAGCGCATCAAGATCGAAACATCCAGCCTCATTGGTTCCATTTCGCTGCTGGGAGGCCGGATAGATGACCTTTCTCTCACTCGCTACAAGGAGACCATAAAGGAAGATTCCGAAATCGTGCGACTGCTGTCGCCCCCAGGCGCTTCGCACGCCTACTACGCAATGTTTGGATGGGCTCCGGCAGGGCAAATTGGCTACCAGGACGTTCCAAATCCCGGCACGGAGTGGCAGCTCGAAACCGGCACCACTCTCACTCCCGAAGCGCCGGTAACCTTGGTTTGGAAAAACGACTTCGGGCTGGAGTTCCGCCGCCACATCCAAGTCGACGAGAACTATTTGTTCACGATTACCCAGAGTGTGACGAACAACAGCTCCTCACCTGTTCGCATGGCGCCCTACGGACTGATCGCGCGGCATGGCGAACCCGCCAACCAGCAAAGCTTTTTCATCCTGCACGAAGGCGTTGTTCGCATGTCGGACGGACAATTGAACGAGATTGACTATGGGGATGTGCCGGATCTGACTTTCGATGCCGCCGAACGAGCCAACATAAGCAAGATAGACGTCCAGCAAAATGGATGGGTGGGATTCACGGACAAGTACTGGATGATGACACTGGTGCCCCAGCCAACGACGCCATTCACCTCGGTGGCCAAATACACGGCAAGCAACGACATTTTCCAGACCGAGGCCAGGCATCCGACATTGGAGGTCTATCCCAATTCGGCGATTGAACTGCAGACCATGCTGTTTGCCGGCGCAAAGGAATGGAGGACCATCAAGGATTACGAGGAGTTCTATGGGATAGAGCGATTCGTGGATTCAATCGACTGGGGATGGTTCTTTTTCCTGACAAAGCCGATTTTCGCGGTCCTCTACTGGATCAACGGAATCATCGGAAACATGGGCTGGTCAATCATCGCGCTTACCTTTGTCATCAAGGCCGCGCTGTTTCCACTTGCATACAAGTCCTACGTGTCGCTTGCGCGCATGAAGGATCTGCAGCCCGAAATGGAAAAGATCAAGGAACGGGTTGGCGACGATCGAAAGCAGCTTCAGTCCGAGATGATGGCCATGTACCGGGAGAAGAAGATCAATCCGGCTGCCGGTTGCCTGCCAATTCTTCCCCAGATTCCAATATTCTTTTCGCTTTACAAGGTGATCTTCGTAACGATTGAAATGCGGCACGCGCCCTTCATCCTGTGGATCCGGGATCTTTCGGCCCCTGACCCGACGTCAATCCTGAACCTTTTTGGGGCTCTGCCATGGGGCGCTCCCGACCCCGGAAGCCTTGTGTCGATCATCTCCCTGGGTGTCCTGCCGATCCTTCTCGGAATATCCATGTGGCTGCAACAGAAACTGAATCCCGCGCCCACCGATCCAACCCAGGCGATGGTGTTTGCATGGTTGCCATGGATCTTCATGTTCATGCTGGGCCAGTTCGCCAGCGGCCTGATCATCTACTGGATTGCCAACAACACAATCACGTTTGTTCAGCAATATCTGATCATGCGCAGCCAAGGCGTGCGGCCGGATGTCCTTGGCAACATAAGGGCAGGAATAGAGAAACGCCGAAAGGCCAGCGCATCTGCGTCGCAGCAGTCCGCTCCGAAAGAGGAACCGAAGGCTCAAATCCAACCCGATCGCAAGTCAGGAAAGAAACGTCCGCCAAAGCGCAATCCGCGCAATCGCCGCAAGTCCAAACGTGGCAAGCGATAGGGGTTGCCTGGCGCCTCGACCAGCGCCGGCTTCTGTGGAGGATGACGCTCGCAGGTGACTATGCACGCCATGGGGCCAAGCCGGAACATTGAGATAAAGGCGGTGGTTGCCGCGACGCCAGGGCCAGACGATGCCGCACGCGGCAGAAAGCTCTTCTCTCAGGCAGCACGCTTTTCAATGGGTGTCACCGACAGTCGGTCATTGCCGCGTCCCGGGCGCAAAGAGGTTTGCTTTTGCGGCCGATCCAACGTCGGAAAGTCTTCGCTGATCAATGCATTGACCCGCCAAGGGAAGTTGGCCAGGATTTCAAAGACGCCGGGGCGGACCCAGCAGCTGAACTATTTCACGCTGGGCACTTCTCACTACCTCGTCGATGTGCCGGGATATGGCTATGCGAAAATGCCCAAATCTGTGCGCGCAAAAGGGAAGCAGCTCCTTTTTGACTACTTGCGAGGCCGAGCTTCGTTGAGCCGCGTTTTCCTGCTCCTGGACTCCCGCCACCTTGTAACGCCGACAGATCGCACGTTTCTTGAAGCAACGGCTCCTTGGGGAGTGCCGCTTCAAATTGTGCTTACCAAGAGCGACTTGGCAAAGTCTCGCAGCGAACAGCGGACGGTCGACAGGCTTTCCCAGGCCATGATGGACTTTCCACACCTGATGCTGGAGGTGATTGTCACCAGCGCGAAGCGCGGAAAAGGACTCGATGCGCTCAAATCCACGATCGCAACATTGGCATGAAATGAGAGTTCGAATTGCCACATCCCGCCATTGCGGCGCCGAGTTCTTCGTCAAGCCGCCTGACGGAGCTTGCAGCATTCCGGGTTGCAAGCCAGGCTGGCCTGTGTACCGGATGAAACGAACATCCATGCTTGCCGCATCCAGGACATTGGCGCAGGATTCGGTCAGCCGACTTGCCGGCAACTGGGACGGCTGAAGGCGGAACGAGGCAAATGATCAACAGGGAACGATCCACAAACAGAATGCGACTGAAAATCGCCCAGACCCTGGTGGGTGCCCTGCCCTACCTGCAACGGTACGACAAAACGGTCATAGTCGTCAAAGTTGGCGGTCATGCATTGAATGACGCGGAGGCGCTTGCCAGCTTTGCAAAGGATGTTGTCCTGATAAGTCAGGTCGGCATATTTCTTGTTGTCGTGCACGGCGGAGGTCCCAACATCGACGGAATGCTCAAGCGGCTTGGCATCAAGTCGCGTTTCGTTCGGGGAAAGCGCGTGTCCGACGCTCAAACCGTTGACGTTGTCGAGATGGTGCTGGCTGGGCACGTGAACAAACGCATTGTACATGCGGTGAACCTTGAGGGTGGACGGGCAATCGGCTTTTCCGGAAAGGACGCAGGCCTGCTGCGTTGCAAGCTGGCGGCCCCCGAACTCGGCCAGGTCGGCATTCCTGTTCGGGTCGACGGAAGCGTCATTCAATCACTGTACAAGTCCGGGTTTGTTCCGGTGATTGCTCCGACCGGAATTGGGCCAGATGGTGAAACTCTGAACGTCAACGGCGACACGGCGGCGGGCGCAATTGCGTCGGCGCTGGGAGCGGAACGGCTGATGCTGCTGACCGATGTCGATGGCGTCAAGAACAGGGCGGACCAGCTTGTGCCTCGCCTGTCGTTCGAACAGATCGAAGACATGATCGAATCCGGCGAGATCAGCGGCGGAATGATTCCCAAGACGGAAACAGCCATCGATGCCGTGTCCAACGGTGTTGAAGCAGCGGTTGTTCTCAACTCCAGGACGCCTCACTCCCTTCTGCTCGAACTGTTCACCGAGCATGGGATAGGAACAATGATAAGCCGCGAGACTGCCGAGAATGACTAGCCGACATCATGCCAGCTGAAGATTACGGTGAATTCCTCGAGGCAAGCGGCAAGCGCCACCTTGAGGTGGTGGGTGGCTTTCACACGCGCATCGACGACAAGGTGCCGCCGGGAACACGCACGGTCTTGCTTCTGGGTCCATTGGAACCTGGGTTCTGGAAGTTCGTTTCGGCACAGATTGAGTTTCGTGACGGCGCTCCTGATCCATTGGATCGATGGTCAATGCGCACCATTGGCGAACTCGCCGAACGTACCGGATCGGTAGCGAAATTCCCGTTCGGTGGACCGCCCTACCATCCATTTGGAGAATGGGCCCTGCGCACCGGGCGCTGCTGGAACTCGCCAATACAGTTCCTCGTGCACGACACGTCAGGACTTATGATTTCGTTTCGTGGCGCCTTGTGTGTGCCGGCCCTGCTGGAATTGCCGGCAACTTCGGAGGACAGCCCATGCAAGCGGTGTACTGGCCAACCCTGCCTGGATGCCTGCCCGGTGGGTGCTCTTGCCTTCGATCTTTATGATGTAGACCGGTGCAGAAAGCACATTGAAGACATCAGGGGGCAAGAATGTCTCTTCCAGGGTTGCAAGGCCCGGAGAAGCTGTCCGTTAAGCAAGACGCACTTGCGGGACAGCAGACAGTCACGCCTCCACCAGGAAGCGTTCTTGAGAGGAGGCTATTGAAGTGCAACTAATTGTTGTGAGGCATGCCAAGTCGAGTTGGTCCGATCTGTCGATACGCGACCATGATCGTGCGCTTGCGAGGCGCGGCATCGAGGCATCGCCAAGGATTGGATCCTGGCTGAACGACAGGGGATTCTGCCCCGAAGTGGTAATGTGCTCGACTGCGCGGCGTGCCGTGGAGACCTGGGAACTCATAAGCCGGCAACTTCCTGAACCGAAGAGTGTCTACTTTGTTCGAGCGCTGTACGGCGCCGGTCATGACACGATTCTGGATCACGTGCGCTTGGGCGAGCATTCTCCGCTGCTGGTGGTGGGCCACAATCCCGGGATCATGATGTTTGCGGGCGTCATGTTGCAGAAGGTGCCGAATCACCCAAAGTTCTACAAGTTTCCGACAGGCGCGACGATGGTATGCGACCTTCCTGTGCCCAATTGGAGGTCCGCAAGAATGGGAATTGGCAAGTGCCGGGGATTTGTGGTGCCGAGGGAACTGAGTTGATCAGGCTGTTCAGTGACCGAGGATTTGGCTGAGGAACAGCTTGCTGCGACTGCTGCGAGGATTGTTGAAAAACTCTTCCGGCGAGTTTTCCTCGACGATCTGGCCTTCGTCCATGAATATCACCCGGTCGGCGACCTGCCGTGCAAATCCCATTTCGTGGGTAACACAAAGCATGGTCATGCCCTCCTCGGCAAGCTCGATCATTGTGTCGAGCACTTCCTTGATCATTTCGGGATCAAGCGCCGAGGTCGGTTCATCGAACAGCATGATGCGCGGGCGCATGCACAATGCGCGGGCGATCGCGACTCTTTGCTGCTGACCTCCTGACAGCTGTCCGGGAAACTTCTGGGCCTGATCGGGAATCTTCACCTTTTCCAGGAAATGCCGTGCTGTCTCCTCGGCTTCGTGTCGGGGAATCTTGCGCACCCAAATCGGCGCCAGCGTGCAATTTTCCATGACGGTTAAATGCGGAAACAGATTGAAATGCTGAAACACCATGCCGACTTCAGACCTGATCAGGTCGATGTTCTTCAGGTCGGACGATAGTTCGATGTCCTCGACCAGTATTGTTCCCTGCTGGTGTTCCTCAAGTCGGTTGATGCATCGTATCAGCGTGGACTTGCCAGATCCGGAGGGTCCGCAAATCACAATTCGTTCGCCCAGATGCACTGTCAGGTTGATGTCCCTCAGCACGTGAAAGGTGCCAAACCATTTGTTCATGTTGGCTATTCGAACCGCAAACTGCTTTTCGATTCCGGCACGGGAACCATTCCCGCCTTTGTTCTGCAATTCATTCATTTCACGGTCGTCCATTCTAGTGACCCGTTTCCAGTCGCCTCTCCAAGTGCATCGAGTAGCGCGACATGGCAAAGCAAAACGCAAAGAACATCACTGCGATGAAGACATAGAGTTCCCACACGATGCCGTTCCATGCGGAGTCGGCTCTGATGGCATTTGAAAGCCCCAACGGGTCGAGCAAGCCAATGATCGACACCAGCGTTGTATCCTTGAACAAGCCGATAAAGCTCGAAACGATGCCCGGAATTGAAATCTTCAGCGCCTGCGGCAGGACCACCAGGCGCATGGACTTCCAGTAATCCAGCCCCAAGGCGTCGCTGGCCTCGTACTGTCCTACCGGCAAGGCTGCGAGTCCTCCGCGTATGACTTCGGCCACATAGCCCGACGAAAACAGCGTTACGACAATCACAACGCGCAGAATGATGTCAAAGCTTGTTCCGGGCGGCAAGAATATGTTCAGCAGAGTCGAGGCCACGAAGAGCAGCGTTATCAGGGGCACGCCGCGGATCAATTCGATGAACCCCACGCTGATCGATCTCACTATGAGCATGTCCGACCTGCGACCCAATGCCCAGAGTATGCCAAGCGGCAAGGATGCCACAATCCCCGTGACGCCGATTATCGTCGACAGGGTGAACCCGCCAAACTGGTTGCTTGGCACGGCCCTCAGGCCCAGCGGGAGAATGCCGTGAAACAGGGACTGCAACGGTGCAACGGCAAACAGCCACCACAACACGGTTGCCAGGACAACGCCGACGATGGTTATCAACAGTCCAAAACGCGCTGTCAGCGGTGACAGCAGATAAAATGCAAGTGCCAGCTCCGCGACGACCAGTGCGACTCCCCATATGCTGCCGCCCCACAACAGCCAGTAGCCCAGAAACGGGTACATGCAACTGAACAGGAGCAGCTTTCTGGAAACTGTCGGGAACAACACAGGCGCCAGCGCAATCAACATCAAGACAAATGTGAGGTTGGGACGCCAATAAAGGTCGGCCGGGTAGAAACCGTATATCAACTGCAAGTACCGCTCGCGAATAACAGCCCAGCAAGCGCCGGAAACATCCTCGCCAAAACCAGCCTTTATCTGCTGTCGGCACTCTACCAGCGAGTTGGCGGTCCATGAAGACTTGAAGGCCCACGGAATGAACTGCCACAGCAAATAGGCGACGGCTGTCACAAACACGACCGAAAGCGCCGAGTTCAACCAGCTGTTGAACAGATTGGCTCGCAGCCAGCCGATAACCGTTCCCTCCAGCATCGGTGGCGCCGCTGCCGGCACCATTGTCTTTCTGACGAAACCGGACTGTCCCACTCTACTTTTCCTTGAGCTTGACTTTTGAATTGTACCAATTCATCACGGACGACACGCTCAACGAGATGCACAGATAGACAATCATAAGCAGCAGTATGCACTCCAGCTCCCGGCCGGTCTGGTTGAGAGTGATGCCGCCCAGTGTCCCTGTGATGTCCATGTATCCTATTGCTATTGCAAGCGACGAGTTTTTTGTCAGGTTGAGATACTGCGAAATCAAGGGCGGAATGATGACACGCAGGGCTTGGGGAAGTATTATCAGGTTCATTGTCAGGCGTGGGCGAAGACCCAGCGAGTAGGAGGCTTCGGTCTGTCCCTTCGACACGGCCTGAATTCCCGCCCGCACTATTTCCGCGATGAAAGCCGCCGTATAGCACGACAAGGCCAGCCACAGCGCGACCAGCGAATTGCGCATGTAGATGCCGTTGGTGAAGTTGAAGCCCTTCAGTTCAGGCAATCGCAGGTGGAATCCGAGAATGAACAGCAACGCAAGCGTTGGACCTGCGATAAGGAGAACTCTCCAGTACCATGTAACCGGTCGTACACCGGTCGTCTCCTGAATGCGCTGAGCGCGTCGAACCAGCCTTGCAGATGCCATCAGACCTGCAACGAAAACGGCCACAAGAGCGAACAGGTCCATGCTCAGGTAGAAAAGGCCCCCGACGTCAAGGTCGCCCAGCCCTCGGCTGAAGAGCGGTTCCGGCACGTACCAGCCGCGATTGGTTATGGCGACGGAATCCCACAGGAACAATGATGCTTCCGGGTTCTCGCCGCGAAATGCAGCCGGCTTGGGCAGCGTTTCGATGAGAACCGCCATAAAGAACACGATCCACAAAAGTATGGGGACATTGCGGAAGACCTCGACGTAGACTGCCATCAGGCGCGAAACCACCCAGTTTGTGGACAGTCGAAGGATGCCAATGATGACACCCATCACGGTGGCCAGAGCGCAGCCGAGAGCAGCCACCAGAAGCGTGTTGAGCAATCCAACGACGGACGCTCTCAGGTGCGTGGAGCGCGAAGTGTATTCTATGAGGCGCTGATTGATGTCGTAACTCGCTGGCGCATTGAGAAAGGAAAGGCTTACTCCCTTTCCCAGCGAGGCAAGATTGTTCAGCGTGTTGTTGATCAGCCATGCGAAGAACAGCATCAACCCAATCACCACGACAACCTGTATGGTGGTCGAACGATAACGGGAATCATTCAGCAACATGCCAAGTCTGAACGACCTTGAAGGTGGTGCTCCAGCAGTTGTTGAAATCGTTACTCTCCGAATTGCACTGCAGTCATGGATTCATCAGAAACAACGGAGCCGGACAGGCGGCAGAGTAGCAACCTGTCCGGCATTGATTCGAGAGCTGAGCAGACATCAGGATCGGTCTGCCCCTCGACAATCAATTAACGGAACGGCGGTGAATAGATCAGGCCACCATCGGTCCACAGTGCGTTGTGGCCTCTCTCGAGCCCAATCGCAGTGTTCACGCCAATGTGACGTTCAAATATCTCGCCATAGTTGCCCACAGCCGCAATGGCATTCGCGGCCCAAGAACTATCCAAGCCAATGAAGGAGGCAAGCTCTCCCTCGGTGCCCAGGAGGCGTCGCACTTCCGGATCGTTGGAATCGCCCATGGACATCACGTTGTCCATCGTCAGGCCTTTTTCTTCAGCCGTTATCAGAGCGTTGAGAACCCAGCGCGCAATGTCCGCCCATTGGTCGTCCCCGTGCCGAACAAGCGGCCCAAGCGGTTCCTTGGAGATTATTTCAGGAAGCACCATCAAGGAATCGGGATCCTCGTGCGATGCGCGTGTGGCTGCGAGGCCACTCCGGTCGGTGGTGTAGACGTCGCACGCCTCGGCAAAGAACTGCTGTTTTGCCTCGGCATTCGTTTCGATCGGTACAGGGTCGTAGGCCATGTTGTTTGCCCGAAAGAAATCAGCGAGATTGAGTTCGGTCGTGGTTCCCGTTTGGATGCACACTGCCGCGCTGTCCAGATCATAGGCGGACATGACGCCACTGGATGCATGAACCATGAACCCTTGGCCATCGTAGTAGTTGATTCCGGCAAATGTCTGTTTGAGGTCGGTGTCGCGGCTGAATGTCCAGGTCGTGTTGCGGGACAGCACATCAACCTGGCCAGCGGCCAGCGCCGTAAACCTCTGTTTTCCCGTGAGCGGCGTGTATTCCACAGCGTCAGGGTCACCGAGAACAGCTGCAGCAACCGCGCGGCAATAGTCTACGTCGAAACCCTTCCAGTTTCCGGCTTCGTCAGGATACGCAAATCCGACTAGTCCAGTATTGATGCCGCACTTGAGAACGCCGCTTGCGCGTGTATCGTCAAGTGTCTGCGCATTTAGGCTTAAACTCGCCCAGAACAACAAAAGCAAGGAAGCAACTAGTGCTCTGATCTTCATTTCAATCTCCTATTGCGATTGGATTTGCGCTCTTCGTAAATCCTAACGTTGGAATTCACAAGCACTTCAATGCTGTCCGCGCACACCCTCTGACCCTTCATGGCCCTCTTCCATTGCTCCCCCTACACCAACTTCAAGCGCTTCCGGAAACACGGCGTCAAAGGCGTCCATTGCGGCCATTTCCGCGACCTGCCCTCCTGCGGCCGCTTCGTCAGCCTCAAGCCTCGGCTGTTCATGCCCTGCTCCATGCTGCTGCACTGCCTGTTAGGCGAGCATGCCGGCGCCTACGTCATCGACAGCACAAAACTGTCGATTTGCCACAACCTTCGTGCACGAAGACCTCGCAGGTCCTTCGACGAGCGCATGGTCGGCTACGGACACAGCGCCACGGGCCGCTTCTTCGGCCTCAAGCTGCACATGGTGGTCAACGGCAAGGGACAGTTCATGGCCATGCGCACAACGCCTGGCAACACCGACGACCGCACACAGGTGGAAGCTCTGACGCAAGGCCTCAAGGGCAGGATCTTCGGCGACAAGGGATGCATTTCCAGGAAGCTGTTCCAGGAGCTCTGCAAGCGCGGGTTGAAGCTGGTCACCAGCATCCGACGCAACATGATCAACCGTCTCATGCCGGTTGAAGACAAGCTGCATCTGCGCCAGCGTCGTGTCATCGAGACGATGTTCGGCTGTCTCAAGGAGGGCATGCGACTGGAACACAGCAGGCGCCGCTCGGCAACCAACGCATTGCTGCACATCGTTTCATGCCTGGCCGCATGCATTCTGAACAGGAAACCCGTTGGCATGCGTGGACTTTCTCAAACAGTATTGGGGTTACACCTATGAATGATTGTGGATCAATCAGATTGTACAAGTCATATCAGGACTTCATTCAAAGTGCAGCAGGTATAAATGAAGCAAGCCCGATCAAGATAGGCATTGGCGAACGATTGCGGCTCACTCCATCACCTGAAAACGGGCCTCCAGTGATAGTAGGCGCAGAACAAGACATAAAACCACCATTTCCGAGATTGGAGGGACGTCTTCGGCAAACGCTTCCAAGGGTTCCAGGAGGCTGCCAAACTCGGCTAGACAAGAGTTTACTGCTCAATTCTGGGTTTCGAGATGCAGCAATTGCTGCCTGGCTGGTTCCATGGCGTGCCGGAGCAGCCAAGACTATGAAGATTACCTTGACCCGAGAGACCGTAGTTGAACTGGACGTCTCAAAGTGGCCATTTCCCGGCAAGCTGAATGGCGACAAAAGCAGTATATCGGCAAAGCTAGGGGTTTTGTGGCGGGCAGCAAAATTCCTTGAAGCGACTCCAGCAGCATTCGCCACGGCGCCCTCAATTTCGGACGCTTATGAACGGCTGGAAGCTTCATGGAAGGATAGAGAGTTGGAGCAGGCAGATCCAAGGGGCGAACTTCTAACTGCACACGCCCATCATTTGGCCAACATACTCAATAACCTTTCTGAGCATCCTCGAGCAGTTCTGCGGTCCGAACACCGAATGCTGAAACTGCAAAATGTTCGACGCACCGATTCAAAAACGCTGCGATGGCTATCGGCACAGCCTGGCAGAAATACCGCCGAACGAGCGGGAGCACGACAACGCATCAAGGCCCCGAAACGCTACGAAACCATTTCAACACTGGAAAACCGCGTTTTGAGAGCATTCGCAGCGTTGACGGTTCGGGAAACAAGGGCTTGGCTCGGCGCACACGACCGCATGGCAGCCAGCAGACTTGTCATTGAAGCTCACCAGAACCGCGCCCGGAGAGTTGAAGCGCTTTTGCGAATTCACGGGGTTCAGGAGGCGCAGCCTCCGGTCAAGCCGAATTTTCCGCTCCGCTTCGATGTCCGCTACCGCGAAATCTTCCGCGCCTGGAATGAACTGCTCAGACTGCGCGAAAGAACTGAACTTGAGTGGATGTGGCAACATCGGACCTTCATGGAATTGCTGTCAGTTCGCGCTGCGATGAAGTTGCGGGAAGCTGCACACAGGATCAAGGGCTGTGGCATGCTGGCGCATGCTCCTGTGCTGGGTGCGAAGGAAATCCCCAACCAAGGAAAGTACCTGGCGCACAGTGGAGTTGAGGGCATCTTGTTGGTCTCGAGACGCACCGAAGGGCAAGTTGTTGCCTTCTGCTGTGGTGATGGCGTCAAGATGATTGGCGCAGTCGCCGACACCGAGCATGCAAGCTCGCTCTGGTGGAATGTTTCAGGAACTCCAACTGAGGGAGAGGCTTTAGTGGGAGAGCTTCCCTGGACCGAGTGCGACTCATGGGATTGCAGGTTGGAGAAGTGGGCCAAGGGAGCGATATCCTGACATGGGAAAGTTTCTGACCGTAGACCTGAATGGCTGGCTGGACCACGTTGTCGATGGCGGCAAAGCGAGAGCAATCGGCTTTAGGACCTGCATGCTAAAGCATGAGGACGTGTGGCTAGTTGGAGATCGAGCGCTTTCCGCAGCGCGATTTGAGCTTTCGAGTCAGCATTCATGTTCAGGAGATGCCGAACCTCAGCTCATGAACATGGGAGACGCGCTCAAGGCGGCAGCCGGTGAAGGCAACTGCGCGGAAGAGGACAGGGCAGCATTGCCCAACGCATTGTGGCAACTGGTCGAGGAAACCACCAAGTCAGGACAACAGCCTTTGCACCTTGCCATTGTCATCCCTGACAACCCGCTTTTTGGAACTCCGACCGTTCGTCCCGGCACTGGGAAAACGTCGCTTGAAACACTGCACGAGACATTTGTCAGGGCACGCCCAATCAAGCTCAGAGGATGTCGATTCGAGCTTGTCTGGCGTTCGGTTGCGACTCTGAAGGCTGCAATGGGCAAGGACGGACTCGGAGAGGCGGCAGGAGCGGTACTCGTCATAAATGTCGACCAAAGCGTATGCTGGAACGTGCTGGAGCTTCGCCCCTGGCCACCCAATGGTCACGCAGGCAACCCACTTTGCATTGTTAGGAGGCCCGAGATGCAGGAATGCGAAGAAGGCGAATCCTGGGCCGCACGCAGGATTGATGGGGTGAGGAAGGAACTGGAAAAGCAGCGTGTGCTCGACATCACGCATGGGGAACGCATTAGAGATTTGAGCGACCTTTGTCGACTACGGGCTGTCGACCAGGGAGACATCGAGGCAATTTGCCGCTGGACCCGGCTGGCGGAACTTCTGGCCACCGACATGCCTGCAAATTCGCTGGAGAGACTCGGAATCCACCCAAAGGGACCTGAGAACCAGTGTTGGCCAACAAGACCTGCAAATTCTACAACTAGTGGCAACTGGCAGAAGATATGGGGTTGCCCGTCAGCGCCGAAGGTTGAAGGATTCCTTCCTCATGCGCTCGAGAATTCCATACGCATGTTTCGGGATGGCAACGATGTCAAGCCACTGGGAATTGTCATTGAGAACCCTGTTGGAGAGAAGATGACAGCTGGTTTTGCGGAGTTGGTGCGCCAGACTGCCGGACCTCTGCATGTCTGGTCCGTTACCTGTGCCGCCACGGCACTCGCGGCTGATACATTGGCTGGTCAGCTTGGGCGGAAACGAAATCCACCGGCCTGGCTCGACCATGTGCCCTGCATTGAAATGAGAGTACGTGATCCGGAATGTGACACTGAAGCAATTTGGAATCAAGTGATCAAGGCAGACGAGGCTATTCCAGCTGGAAAGATCTACATCAGCGAGCTGAACATGGAACGACGTGTAAGTCTAGCGCCAGGCATCGAGCACATTCACCTTCATCTGCGCCGAGGGCGGGACGGGAATTGGGACGAACGCTACAGCGGCAGGAACACCGGACACACGATTCAACCGAGTGACCATGAAATGGTGATTGAGCCGCGCGCGAAAGTGCGACCGCTTTCAGGGGAGGCACAAATCGAGTTTGCGGAACATCTTCCGAACGGTGCGACTCGGACACTTGAAGCCTCGAGGACCGCCATCAAATGGAGCGAGATGGCCGGGACTAAACCGAAGGAACTTAGCAGCATTCCCGAGCTCTACATTTTCAAGGCGAGCACAGTGGGATGGAACGAGCTTAAGCCTTTGCTCAAGCGCGTGGTTGATGCTGGCGAAGGAAAAACAGGTCACACGCTCAGAGACGAACTATACATGTGTACGAAACAGCAGTGGCAGGGTAACCTATTCCCGTTGGGCTCGGATGGACGCCCGCCTCGTGCAGATGATCGGCGGCAGCACGAATTCGACAGGAAGCTGTTGGCTGAGGCTACGGCGCGATTGTCTGACGATCTCAAGCGGTTTGTCAATTGTGACTCACCACATCAGTGGACGGATATGGAAGTAAACCGACTCCACTTGCCTCTTACATGGCTCTTCACTGGCTGTCCTGAGGATGTCGTGGGGGTACTGTTGAAAGCGATGGTGAATCCGGAAGGAAGGATAGGTCAAAGACTGCGAATTAATCTGTGGCCATCCAAGTGGTCAATTTACCAAGGGGTTGGAAGAGCGGTTCAGGACGAAGCCGCACTGCGAACACTATTCGATTTGCTCATTTGTAGGTGGGAGCAATCGCAGGGACAACAGCTGGACAAATGCCTTCTCGCCGCTGTTTCTCACCCAATGGCTCGAAGGGTTGTTGTTCGCAACTTGCTGAAGGAGGACAGAGAGAGATTTGAGCGGGTGAGGCGGTTTTTCGACAGTCATCTCGAAGTCCTTTTCGAGAATGCGCAAGGTAACCAGACCATTTCTCGATTGGATTTGCGATACATTGCCATGGGTTATCGAGGTCTCTGCCAAATCCGGTACAGCAATCCCGACTGGTTCCCGGTTGACAATTGCCATGCCGAAATGACTCATGACAGGCTTTGCCGTGTCTCAGAAAAGGTGACCGGAGCCTTTGTGCGTGATCTTGTTGCAAAGACCGCACCCTATATCATCGGGAAGGGCAAGAATCCTGCCGTGCCCGGCGGATTCTGAATTGAACGCAGCTTCGGTTTGAATCGGACCTTCTGGTTCGAAAACCTCGGAAGCTTTCTGCCCATCTGACCCCGACAGCTTCCGAGCTCTGCGCTTGGTCGGCAAAGCAGAATCCCCGTGAGGGATTCAATTGGGCAATCGATCAGCACATTGGTCCGTTCAACCCTTTTATGCAATGCCGTTCCGAGAAATAACGCCGCACAATGTTCAGGCATGAAACGCGAAGGCACAGCCTGTACAGGTTTGGCCATGTATCACAGCATGCAAGCATCGGATTGCTCCATGTCGGCATGCGAACAGCAAGCCTTCTATGGACCGCAGTCGAAGCCTTTCGAATGGTTGGCATCAACACCAACTGCTGCCCAAGCATTTGGCGGCAGGGCGATTTGCTTGTTCCTCCTCTGGCACGAACATGTCATGCGAGCGCGACATTTGCGCTGTCCTTGAAACGCGACTGTGCTTGACTCTGGAGCATTCAGACCATCAAGCCAACCTTTCACGGGAGCGGACCCAAACTGTATGTCGGCGCCAGAATTGTGCATCGACCACAAATGCCGGTTGCAGGACGGCGACCTGCACGGGATCTTCGCCAATCATCGTTGTGGAGCGCTGCCGGCAATTCCTGACATCACAGGTCCCTTGAAGTGCACGACATTCAACAAAGCGGCCCGATCCCAGGCTACCGCCGCTTGGCAAGCACAACGGCGGTTCCGGATGCCGTGATCATCAGGATCTTGTTGCTCTCGCCCTCGACGTTGCTGTCGTATTCCACCGCAATGACTGCATTCCCTCCCAATCGACTGCCCTCTTCACGCAGCTCATTGTCGCACTGTTCGAAACCCATGGTCAATTCCTCCTCAATCGCTCCCATGCGTCCTCCCACGAAACCGCGCACGCCACTGAAAAAGTCCTTGATCACATTGACGCCAAGCGCCACCTGCGCA
>MKWU01004166.1_pt1 | contig 17563 bp, 16 predicted proteins | sample 809101 | NCBI WGS metagenome assembly MKWU01 (sample SAMN05860141, study PRJNA318959) | sponge metagenome | host: Aplysina aerophoba | place: Slovenia: Piran, Adriatic Sea, Gulf of Piran | collected 2013-05-07 | reverse complement strand
TCGGTTTCGTCGTCAACTTCGATGCGGCAACGCATGACGTCGATGCCGCCGCGCATGATCTCGATACGACGGCGTATGCCGTGCGGGCGAGCTTGAAGACCACCGGCGCGTTGAAGGCGCTCACGCGCTTCAAGACCACGGCGTATTCCCACGGCACGCTTCTTTCGGGTGACGTGATGCCGGTGCGGGCAGGTTACCGAAGCAAGCGCTGGAGAAAGAAGCGTCTGGTGGAGCTTGGCTTCGACGACGGAACGCCGACGCTCGTGCGCATGAAGCCCCCCAGGAAGTCCAAGGTGTCCCTCTCCCTGCTGAAGGGAGCGCTCGACCCCGCCGGCGCCTTGCTCGCGCTGCTTTCTCGTTTCGACGCCGGCGAAGGATGCAGGCTGCGCATTCCCGTCTATGACGGACGCCGTCTCTACGATCTCGTGGGCGAGAAGGACGGAGACGGACGGGTCAAGGCCGGCCGGTACTCGCCCTTCGCCGGGCCCACGGTCAACTGCCGCATGTGGATCGAAAAGAAGGCCGGATTCAAGCGGGAACCCCGGGGCGGGCCAAACCGCGGCGACCGCGAGGTGCTCCTCCGGATGGCGCGCGTGTTCGATGAGATGCCCCGGGTTCCGGTCCGTCTTGCCAGCGACACCCGGTACGGCTCCGTGAAGGCCTACCTGTTCCGGGCCAAGCTCGACGCGGCCGGCCTCAAGCGGGAGTTGAGTCCGCGCCCCGGGAAGAAACGCCGCCGCTAGGTAGCGTCCTTCGACTTCGCTTCGCTACGCTCAGGACGAACGGTCTTGAGGAAATCGATCCGTTCGTCCTGAGCGTAGCGAAGCGAAGTCGAAGGACGCAAAATCCGACCGGATCCTAATCCGGCCCTGTCTCGTCCTGCTCCGAAACCGCGCCGTGGTCCCGGCTGCGTCGCGCGCCGCCCTCGGCCCATCTCATCGCAGCGAAGGCACCGGCTCCGAAGACCCCGTAAGCGGCGATCTGGCCGTACATGGTTCCATCGAAATTTTGGCCCACCAGCGCTCCGAGCGGCAACGCGATGAAGGTGGGGAGGGAGGCGACCACGGACGCTCCCACTCCGGCGATGTGGCCCAGGGGCTCCATGGCGAGGGCATTGAGATTTCCGAAGAGGAAGCCGACGCTCGAAAAGACCACCAGCAGGTAGGCCATGAACAGCCACAACGGAGGAAGGCCGTCGAAGGCCAGGGCCAGCGGCCACGCGACGACCGAGGCGAGTGTGATGGACACCGTCGCGGTCATCGCGACCCGGCGCATCCCATGCTTCAACACGACGCGGCCGTTCATAAGCGAGGCGCAACCGATGCTAAGGGCCAGCACTCCGAAATAGAGCGGAAAGAGCGCGCCGGTCCCGTAGGCGTCCTGGAAGATTTGTTGGGCGGAGCTCAGGTAGGCGACGAACGACGCCAGCACGCAGCCCGTGGCGATGGTATATCCCAGCGCGGTCCGAATCCTCACGATTTCCAGGACGGCTGCGCCGATGGCCCGCGGCGCGAACGGTCGCCGGCGGGCGGCGGGCAGAGTCTCCGGCTGCCTCAGCGCGAACCATGCGAAGGCAACGGCGGCGACGGCGAAGAACGTGGCGAATATCGCGCGCCAGCCTCCCAGCCACATGAGCCCCTGTCCGAGGGCCGGAGCGACAGCCGGAACGAGGATGAACACGGTTATGGCGAAGGACATGAGACGGGCCATTTGCCGTCCTTCATACTGATCGCGCACCAGGGCGATGATCACGATGCGCGGTCCGGCGACCCCGATGCCCTGCAGGACGCGGCTCGCGATCATCACCTCGAAGGTGGGTGCGAAGACGGTCATGAGGCATCCCGTCATGAACAGGACGAGGCCGGCATGGATAGCGGTCCGGCGGCCGAAGCGATCGGACAGCGGGCCGAACACCATCTGACCAAGGCCCAGGCCGAGGAAAAGAGCCGTGACGACGAACTGGACGTCGTTTTGGCGTGGCACGCCGAGGTCGTCGCCGATGGCGGGCAGCGCCGGCAGCATCGCGTCGGTCGCGAGCGCCGGGAGCGACATCAACAGGGCGACGAGGGGAACGAACTCGCCAAGCCGAAGGGCGGGTGTTCGGTTATGAACTGGATTCTACTCCTTCCCCAGAAACCACGTCACCAGGTCGTTGAAGTCCTCGGGCTGGTCCAGCCAAATGAAATGGCTGGCCTTGTCGAAGATGTGCATCTGGGCGTTGGGGATGCTCTTGTAGAGATCGTAGCCGGGGTCGATGCCCTTGTTGGAGTTGCGGCCCCACATGACCAGGGTCGGGACGCTGATCCTGTGGACGTGGTCGCGGATGTGGGCGCCGTCGAAGTAGTACATCTCGCTGGCGCCCTGCATGCCGTTCTTCTCCCAGTACTCCTTCCCCTTGTGCGCCATGTAGAGGTCGTTCCAGCGGGCGGACAGCTCCATCAGGTGGTCCAGGTACTCTTCGGTGACCATGTCCTTGTTGTAGACGAAGGCCCCGACGTACTTGCGGAGACCGTCCCGCGTGGTCGTGAGCCCCTCCTTGGGCATCATGGTGCCGGGCTCGAACACGTCCTTGAAGTAGGGCAGGTCGCCGCTGCCGTCCACCTCCACCTGCTGGCCGTCCACCTCGATGACTTGCCGCCCCTCGCCCGCCTTGCGGATGCCTGATCCCGCGGTGCTGCCGCTGTCGACCAGGATCAGCTTCTTGACCAGGTCAGGCCGTTTGATGGTGATGTAGGTGACGATCCAGCCGCCCTGGGACTGGCCGACGAGATTTACCGGCGCCAGCCCCAGGGCCTCGATGAAGCTGATGACGTGCTCCGCGCGCACGCGCACGTGGCCCAGGTCGTCCAGGTTGCGCGGCGGGTCGGTCTGGCCGTGCCCCAACTCGTCGACGGCATAGACGTGAAGGTGCTCGCCCAGCGGAACGATGTTCGGATACCAGCGGTAGTTGCCCATGCCGATCTCGTTGGCGCCGCCGTGGCACATGACCACCCGTTCCGCGTTGGATTCGCCGGCCTCGATGTAGTGGGTCCTGTAGCCGTCCGCGGTGACGAAGCGGCTGTTCCACTTGTCCGGGCTGTTGAAGATGGTTGCTCTTTCCATTGACTAGTCCTCCCCTTTTGTAACGAACCACTGCACCAGGTCGTTGAAATCCCGCACCTGGTCCCACCAGCAGAAGTGGCTGGCCTTGTCCAGGATGTGCATCTGCGCGTTGGGCATGCGTTTGTACAGCTCGTACTGCGGATCGATGCCCTTGACCGAGTTCTTGCCGGCGATGAAAAGCGTCGGGTTCTTGATCCGGTGGACGTGGTCGCGGATGTGTTTGCCTTCGAAGAAGTACATGTCGTGATGGCCCTTGACGTCCTTCTTGTCCCAGAACTTCTTGCCCCGGTGCTCCAGGTAGTAGGCCGTCCAGCGCTTGGAGGTTTCCTCGAGGTAGTCCACGTACTCGTCGGTGACCATGGCGTGGTCGTATGCGAAGGTCTCCGTGTACATGCGGATGCCTTCGCGGGTGTCCAGCAGCCCCTCCTTGGGCAGCATGGTGCCGGGCTCGAAGATCTTCTTGAAGTACGGCAGTTCGCCGCCCCCGGTCCGGATCTTCTCTCCGTCGATCTCCTGAACGTCTGCCGCGTCGTTCTTGGCGCCGGTCTTGAAGCCGGACCCCGCGGTGCTGCCGCTGTCCACCAATACGAGCTTCTTCACCAGCTCCGGGCGGGTGATAGTGATGTAGGTGACGATCCAGCCGCCCTGGGATTGTCCGCACAGGTTGATGGGCCCCAGCCCCCGTTCCTCGATGAAACGGATGACGTGCTCGGCGCGCACGCGTACGTGGCCCAGGTCGGCGATGTCTCGCGGCGGGTCGGTGAAGCCGTGGCCCAGCTCGTCGACGGCGAACACGTGGAGCTTCTCGCCCAGCGGCAGCACCGTGGGCCACCACCGGTAGAGGCCCGCGCCCAGGGCGGCGCTGCCGCCGTGGACCAGCAGAAGCCGGTCGTTGGCCGGGTCGCCGGCCTCGATGAAATGGGTCCGGTATCCGTCGATGGTCTCGTCGTGCTTCCGGTACTTCTCGGGGCTGTTGAACAGCGTGTCCACTGGGGTACCTCCTCGGGGAACGGTCGTACGGTGGTTCCACCAGGGGGCGACCGCGGGTCGCCCCTACGAATCCTTCTCGATGAACCACTCCACCAGCGCGTTGAAATCCTCCCACTGGTCCAGCCACAGGAAGTGGTTGGCCTTGTCGAGGATGTGCATCTGGGCATTGGGGAACATCTTGTAGAGCAGGTACCCCATGTCGAGCCCCTTGTTGGAGTTCTTGCCCCACACCACCAGCGTGGACGTGTCGATCTTGTGCACGTGTTCCCGGATGTGCTTGCCGTCGATCTCCAGTTGCCGGCGCTGGCCGGCCAGGGTGGTCTTGGCCCAGTATTTCTCGCCCCGGTGGTCGTCGTAGAGCTGGCTCCACCTGCCGGACAGCTCCATCAGGTGGTCGAGGAACTCCTCGGTCACCATGGACTTGTCGTAGAAGAACGCGCTGGCATAGGTGCGCACGCCTTCCCGGGTGTCGGTCAGCCCCTTCTTCGGGCGCATGGTGCCGGGCTCGAACAACACCTTTTGGTAGGGCAGCTCGTTGGTGTCCCCGGACACCGCTACGCCGTCCACCTCGGTGGCCTGAAGGGAAGCTACCTCCGCGGGCCGTCCGGCGGTGCTGCCGCTGTCGATGAGGATCAGCTTTCGCACGAGATCCGGCCGCAGGAGGGTGATGTAGGTGACGATCCAGCCGCCCTGGGACTGGCCGGCGATGTTGACGGGGCCAAGACCGAGGGTCTCGATGAAGTTCAACACGTGGTCCGCCCGCACCCGGATGTGGCTCAGGTCGTCGAGATCACGCGGCGGGTCGGTGTAGCCGTGACCCAACTCGTCGATGGCGAAGACGTGGAATTTTTTTGCCAGCGGGATGATGTTGGCGTACCAGCGGTAGCAGCCCATGCCCACCTCGATGGCGCCGCCGTGCACCAGCAGCAGCTTCTGGGGGTTTCCTTCCCCGGCCTCGATGTAGTGGGTCTTGTAGCCGTCGACGGTGGCGAAGCGGCTCTTGAACTTGTCCGGGCTGTTGAACAGGGTTTCCATGGGCGATGCCTCCTCGTGCGGGTTGCACCCCCATGCATATTACCATCGGGCAGGTCGAGGCAACCGGTCCGCGTTTCGGCGCAGGCGTTGAAGCCGCCGAGGAGACGGTTCTAGCCCTTCCCCAGAAACCACGTCACCAGGCTGTTGAAGTCCTCCGGCTGGTCCACCCACAGGAAATGGTCGGCCTTGTCGAGGATGTGCATCTGGGCGTTGGGAATGCTCTTGTAGAGATCGAAGCCGGGGTCGAGGCCCTTGTTGGAGTTGCGGCCCCAGATGACCAGGGTGGGAACGCTGATCTTGTGGACGTGGTCCCGCATGTGCGCGCCGTCGAAGTAGTACATCTCGCTGGCGCCGGCCATGCCGTTCTTCTCCCAGTACTCCTTTCCCATGTGCTTCGTGTAGAGACCGTTCCAGTGGGCGGACAGTTCCGCCAGGTGGTCCAGGTACTCTTCGGAGACCCTGTCCTTGTGGTAGAGCGTGGTCTGGGCCAACTTGTGGAGGCCCTCCCGGGTGGTGGCGATCCCCTCCTTGAAGATCATGGTGCCGGGCTCGAACACGTCCTTGAAGTAGGGCAGCTCGCCACTGCCGTCCACCGCTACCTCCTTTCCGTCCACCTCGATGACCTGCCGCTCCCCGCCGGTCTTCGGGATGGCCGATCCGGCGGCGCTGCCGCTGTCGATGAGCACGAGCTTCCTGACCAGGTCCGGCCGCTTGATGGTGATGTAGGCGACGATCCAGCCACCCTGTGACTGGCCGACGAGATGCACCGGCGCAAGATCCAGCGCTTCGATGAAACCGATGACGTGCTCCGCCCGCACCCGCACGTGCCCCAGATCGTCCCGGTCGCGCGGCGGGTCGGTCTGTCCGTGCCCCAGCTCGTCGATGGCGTACACGTGGAACCGCTTGCCCAACGGAACGATGGTCGGATACCAGCGGTAGCTGTCCATGCCGACGTCGTTGGCCCCGCCGTGCACCAGCAGCAACCGCTCGGAGTTTCCCTCCCCGGCCTCGAGGTAGTGGGTCTTGTAACCGTCAACGGTGGCGAAGCCGCTTGCGAACTTGTCGGGGCTGTTGAACAGGGTTTCCATGGGCGGTGCCTCCTCGTGTGGGTTGCACACCCGTGCATATTACCATTCGGTGGTTTGAGGCAACCGCTTCGGGTTTTCGGCGGAGGCGCCGAAGCCGGTCAGGAGGAAGGGGTCATGGGAAGAAGACCAGCTTCACAAGCAAGGCAAGAACGGCAGGGGCGAATGCCAGCTTCAGGACCGCCATATCGCGCTTCAGCACATGGACGTCTTCCCGCCCGATGCCAATGCGTGATCCATAGCACCAGGAAACCGCGGGGATGTCAAAGTATTGTGTCGAATGATCCATATCGCTCGACTTCGGTCACACAAGATCCATCGGCGCCTGGCTCCGAGACTATAGTGGCAGCCAGCAACGGCGTAGCCTCCGGACGCGTCTTGACACCCCAGCCGCTTTTTGTTGGTAAGACTACGGCGGAGTCCTTAGAAGGGAGTCTCGACGGATCATGGCCAACGACATCTTGCGAGTCGGGGTAGCCGACGCGGCTTTCGGGACCGGATGAACTGGACGGGTGGGGCATCGACGGCCGGCTTTCTGGCCGGGTTGTTGCTGGTCTGCGCATGGAACGGGGTAGCCGTGGCCGACCGGAACTTCACGCAGTATCCGGGTTTTGCCGAGTACTTCGCGGCCAATCCGCCGGCCGAGGCCGCCGGCCCGGCCGATCGGGCATTGGCCCGCCGCCACGCGCCGCGCTTCCTCCTGCCCGCCGGTCACGAGGGGCCCATCGATTTCTACCGGGACTACATCGCCCACGGTTATCTGGTGACCGGGGACGGCGTCCGCATCGACGGCCCGACCCCGGCGGAGTTGAACCGATACCGCGATGACGTCCGGGCCGAGTTCACGCACGTACCGGGGGAGACCAGGCCGCACCCGGTCGTCTACGCCGCAGTCGAGCGCACCGGCCTGTGGGCGCCGCGCGAAGACGGCCGGGCGGTCGAGGAATTCACCGTGCTCGCCTACCACCTGGTGTTTCGGGTGAGCGGCCTGCCCGCGGCCACGCCCTTGGCGGTGGCAATGCCCCTCCGGCTGGTGGCGGACCTGGACGACTGGCACCAACTCGACCACTACACCGCGGCGTTCGTGGTGCTGGACGCGGCCGAGCGTCCCGTCGCCCTCAACCTGCAACAGCACAACTACCTGCGCACCTACCTCGTCGGAGAGTCGGTGGAGCCCGGCCCGGACGGACGGTTCGACATCGACGTCGCCATCCGTTCGAACGAACTCTATCCGCACGTCCCCGGGCGGACGGTGCGGCGCGCGGTGCGATTCCTCGACTCGGACGCCAGGGCCTTCATGATGGGATTCGGCAAGCGGCCGATGATGTCCGCGGACGACGTCACCGATCCAGACCGGAGCGTCGACTACGAGTTGGCGTTCCTCCCCGGCTCCGATGCCTTCTATTCCTTCCACGGCTTCCTCGGCGAACGCCGGCGGCTGCCCGGTCGCGACGGCCCGCCGGGGGCGCGTTACAACACCATGCCCGCGCTCAAACCGCTGCCCGCGCAGATCCTCGACGGCTACTGGCGGGAGGGGAACGAAGGCGATTGGGCGCGGTACCAGCGGAGGCGGAAGAAAGGCGCGGACCGAGCGGGTTTCGCCCGTGCCCAGGCCGCGGTCTTCCACCACAACCTGGCCTGCCTGCGCCGGGAGAAGAACGGCTGCACGCTGCGGTAGCCGGCCTGGTGTCTCCCGGCTTCTTCCCTTCCGCACGCGCTCTTACGAATGAAGTGAATAATTGATCATCAGCCGCTCGGCGCCGTAGTATTCGCGAAGGAACTCGGCCTGACTCGCATAGCACCGCTTCGGAATCAGACGACCCTGGAACGAAATGGGCAGAGGGTCGATATCGAAGGGGTAGGGAGAGACGGTTGCCCGGCTTTCATCCTCGATGTCGAAAGTGAGGGTCGTATCCTCCCGGCCCGTCTTCACGGGCACCGGCACGCCGCTCATGGTGCGGCTCGGGCCGTTCTTCCGGTGGGTCGCGTTGAATGGATACCGATTGCAAACGAACTGGCCCATCTGATCATAGACTTCCATGAGCTTGAAGTTCGTCCAGAGCTGTTCGTCCGACACGTAATCCCGATACTCGGGTGAGGCCTTCAAGCGGTCCATCAGCCCCGCTCGGTACGACTCCTGCTGGCGCAGAAATTCCTGGACCGCCGGGTGGACCGAATAATCCGGCATGTACGAAAGCAGCCCTTTCCCCTGGGTCAACAAGGCTTCGGCATGCAGGGAGACGACATAACCCGCGTACGCGTCCTGCTCGGCCAATCGTGTAATGCCGTGACGATAGAAGTCGAGCCAAACGGTCTGGCCCAGATGTTTGATACTGCCGATGTAGTCGGGCGGCATGCCTTCGTCGTTGAGCCGCGGCTTGATCTCCCAATCCCACCAGCCGGTATCATGCTCCTGGGCCGCCAGGACCATGGCGTCGTACGGGACGGGAGAGGCGAAATCGTCATTTCCCCAATGGGCGGCAAACCAACCGGTTACTCTCGAGTGGTCGACCTGAAGAATGAGCAGAAGTTGCTCCTCATCGTAGGGGCATACCATCATGGCATGAGTCTCCTTTCCGGGCCGAGGGTTGCGGAAGAAACAGGGCGTGTCATGGTGGGCATGGCGGAGAGTCGCGTGTCTTCCCGTGTTGCATCCTGTCGCATTTCCAGTCGGACGGCGCAAGTTATTCGGTGGCGTCACTTGGCGGAGCCCTTTTCGCGTAGACTTGTATTGACCGGTCTGACCGGTTATTTTAATTGTCTCCATGAGCATCAATTATTCGGCATACGATGCCAAGGCGCGGTTCTCCGAGGTCCTTCGGCAGGTCCGCGATGGGAAGACAGTCACGGTTTCCTACCGGGGGAAGCCCGTGGCCGAAATTCGCGCTATCCCGGACTCGCCCCCGTCCATCGAAGCGCGACTCGATGACCTCGAGCGGCAGGGGGTCCTGGTCCGCACGGGCGAACCCAGGACGCCCGTGAAATCAGTGGAACGGCGGCCAGGAGCGCTCAAGCGGTTTCTCGCCGAGCGAGGCGAATGAGCGTCGCGTACGTCGACACCTCCGCGCTTGTCGCTATCGCCTTCGATGAGCGAGGTGCCGCAGGCTGCGCCCGGAAGCTGAACTCGTTCTCGCGGCTGCTGTCCTCGAACCTGCTTGAAGCGGAACTGCGTGCGGTATTCGCCCGTGAGGGACAGGGGTTCATGCCCGGTCTTGTCTCCGGCATCGAGTGGGTGCTCCCGGACCGGCCGCTGAGTCACGAGTTCGAAACGGCCCTCCAGGTGGGCTATCTGCGCGGAGCCGACCTCTGGCATGTCGCGACTGCCCTCTACATCGCTCCCGAGCCAGACGACATCTCGTTCGTTACCCTTGACCACCGGCAGCGGAACATCGCCAAGGCACTCGGATTCCGGGTCTGAGGCACCTCCTCCGCGGAGAGGCGACGGGCGCCGGGATGCGGCTATGCTGCCTGCATCGCCGTCGCCACCACCAGATACAACGTCGTGCCCAGCAGATCGTTGAACGCCGTCACCAGGGGGCCGGCGGCGACGGCGGGGTCGCGCTTGAGCTTGTAGAAGATGATGGGTTGCACGGTTCCCACGCAGGCGGCGGTGGTGACGGAGATGACCATGCCGATGAGCACGGCGAGGGACAGCTTGAGAATGTCCGGAGTGCCGATGTTGATGAGGTAGCTGGCGGCGGCGGTAATCAGGCCGCAGCTTGCGCCCAGGGCCAGGCCGGTGGCGGCCTCGTAGGCGATGACCGAGAGGACGCGCTGGAAGGAGAGGGTGCCCAGGGCGATGGCCCGCACCACCAGGGTGGAGGACTGCAGGCCCACGGCGCCGGCGGTGGCGATGATGACCGGCAGGAACGCGGCCAGCAGCGCCATCTTCTCGAAGGTGGTCACGAAGACCTTGGAGATCACCAGGGCCACCACGAGCCCCAGCACCACCGTGGTCAGCACCCACGAGAAGCGTTCGCCCACGCGCTTGAGCACGGAGTCGTGTGCCAGGTTGATGGACTCGCCCTCCACGCCCGCGATGGCGTAGATGTCCTTGCTGGCCTCCTCCTCGATGACGTCCACCACGTCGTCGATGGTGACGCGGCCCACGAGCCGGTCCTGCCCGTCCACCACGGGAACGGAGACGAAGTCGTATTTCTGCAGCACCCGGGCGACCTCGTCCTGCGGCATCTCCACCGGCACCGAGATCACCGGCCGCACCATGATGTCGGCCACGGCTTCGTCCGGGCGCGCCAGCACCAGGTTGCTGAGGGGCAGGATGCCGGTGACGCGCCGCTCCACGTTCATCACGAAGACGTCGTGGACCTCGGGCACGTCGTCCTGGGCGCGCCGGATGAGCCCGATGGCCTGCTCCACGGTGGCGTACTGCGGCACCGACACGTACTCCGTCTGCATGATGCCGCCGGCCGTGTCCGGCGGATGATCCAGCAGGTCGCCGATCTCCTCCGCCAGCTCCGGCGAGATCTCCGCCAAAACCGTGGGCGCGCGTTCCTTCGGCAGGGTCTCGAGCAGGTCGGCGGCATCGTCGGTGTCGAGTTGTTCCACCAGACCGGCCAGCTCCCGGTCCGAGAGGTTCGTCACCAAATCGTCGCGCACCGCCGGTGGGATGAGGCTCAATACCGCGGAGGCCGTTTCCAGGGGCAGGAGGCCGAACACCCGTTGCCGCGCCCGCGGCTCGTCGAACTGGTCCAGCAATTCAGCAATGTCGGCGGGGTGAACGTCGGCCAGCAGTTGCCGCACATCGTCGTAACGGCCCAGGCCCGTCATCATGACGATGTTCTCCAGCGCCACGTCGCGCGGCGGCAGGCCCGGAGATCCGTTCCCGGCCGGTTCGCTCGACGGTGTTTCCGAAGTCGGATGCTTCATCTCGGTTCCAGCAACCGGACGGACCGCCCGGCCCGATCCGGTTCAAACATCCACGGCCCCGGAGGTTGTCTTGTCCGTGGCGGTTGGTTTGGTATAGCCGCAACAGGTTAAGGTCGTATTAAATTCCTTGCTATTGCCGCGGTGAAAACGCAAGGGATGGAAATTCACTTGAAGCCCCGTTTAGTATAGGCGCCGGCGTTTCCGCAGTCCGGGAAAACGAACTATACAGGACACGAGCGGAGGGAGAAGGGGCCGGAGAACGTCGATGGCCGAGCATCATCGCCATGTGGGGAAGTCCGTGCCGAGGGCCGAAGGACGGGACAAGGTCTCCGGCGGGGCGACTTACGCGGGTGACGTAACCTTGCCGGGCATACTGTGGGGCAAGGCGCTGAGAAGCCCGTTGCCCCACGGACGAATCAAGCGAATCGACACGAGCCGGGCGGAGCGTCTGGATGGTGTCAAGGCCGTCGTCACCGGGAGGGAGTTGCGGGGCCGGCGCATCGGACGCCGTATCCGGGACATGCCGCTCCTGGCGGATGACGTCGTCCGTTTTGTGGGCGAGAAGGTCGCGGCGGTGGCGGCGGTCACGCCCGAGGCTGCCGCCGAGGCTGTCGCATTCATCGACGTCGAGTACGAGGAGATGGAGCCCGTGCTCGATCCCCTGGAGGCCATGGAGCCCTCGGCGGCCCTCATCCACCCGGAGGTGGCGAGTTACCAGGGGCTCCCCGACCCGCTGACCGCCGCCGCCAACACGTTCGTTCACGTCCATTGGGCGAAGGGAGACGTCGCGCAAGGATTCCGGCAATCCGAGTTGATCGTCGAACGGACCTATCGCACGCAGCGGGTTCACCAGGGTTACATCGAGCCCCACGCTTGCGTCGCCAAGGCGTTGCCGGACGGGGGCGCGGAGATCTGGGCGTGCAACAAGACGCCGCTGGCGCTGCGGCGCTAGGTGAGCGCCGCGCTGGACGAGCCCTTCGACAGGCTCCTGGTCCATCCCTGCACCATCGGCGGGGACTTCGGTGGCAAGGGCGACTTCATGGATGTCGCCCTGTGCTGCGTGCTCTCGCGTCGAAGCGGCGGCCGGCCGGTGAAGATGGTCATGGACTACGGCGAAGAGCTCATGGCCGGCAACCCGCGCCATGCCGGCGTCATCCGGGTGAAAACGGGAGTGACACGGGACGGGCTTCTCGTGAGCCAGCACATGGACTTCGTGTTCGACAGCGGAGCCTACGGCGCCTTCAAGCCCATGGGGTTGCTGCTTGGAGCGCAGAAGGCGGTGGGGCCCTACCGCATCCCCCACACCCTGCAGGAAGAGCGGATGGTCTATACCAACAAGGTCCCCTGCGGCCATATGCGCGCACCGGGCTATCCTCAGGGCGTGTTCGCCAGCGAGAGCCAGATGGACGTGGTGGCGGAGGAGTTGGGCATGGACCCGGCGGAGTTCAGGCGAATCAACCTGATGCGCGCGGGCGAGGAGTCCCCCGCCGGCAAGCGCTTGCCTCACGTCGAGCCCGAACGAGTCCTCGACCGGGCGCTGCGGGATTCGCGGTACCACGGCCCCAAGGCGCCCCGCACCGGCCGGGGCGTGGCCATGTCGCAATGGATGCCGCTGGGCGGCGAGTGCCACGTCTTCGTCACGGTTGACGGCGACGGTGGCGTGACGGTGGCGGCGGCTGTGATGGATCAGGGGTCGGGAGTCCATACGGTCATGCGCCAGGTCGCGGCCGAGGTGCTCGACGTCGAACCGGAGTCCGTGCGGATCGAAACCTTCGATACCCGCCGCGTGGCCGCCGACCAGGGGCTGGGCGGAAGCCGCGGCACCCGCGTCTACGGCTGCGCCGCCTACGAGGCGGCGGTGGATGTCAGGCGGGTCCTTCTCGAACGCGCCGGCGAGATGATGGAGGCACCCGTGGAACGGCTCTCCGTGTCGCGGGGCTCGGTGGTCCGCACCGGCAGCGCCGGGCGCCTCGGCTACGGAGAGATCGTGCGCGCCCTGGGCTCCCCGGTGTCCGCCGAGGGACACTATGCCGACACCACCACCGGTCCGGAGGCTTCCGTGTGCGTGCAGGTCGTGGAGGTGGCCGTGGACCCGGAGACAGGCCAGGTGTCGCTGCGCCGGGTCACCACCGCCCACGACGCCGGCACCATTATCAACCCGCTGCTGCATCAGGGTCAGATCGAGGGCGGCATCGTGATGGCCCTGGGCTACGGAACCATGGAAGAGATGGCGGTGGAGGACGGCAGGATCACCACCGCCCACCTGGGCGACTACAAGATTCCGTCGGCCCGGGACATCCCGGTCTTGCGGACGGCGATCCTTCGATCGCCCCACGGAAGCGGCCCGTACCACAGCAGGAGCATCGGCGAAACGCCGGTGATCCCCTTCGCCGCGGCGCTGGCCAACGCGGTAGCGGACGCGGCGGGAGTACGAGTGACAAGGCTTCCGGTGACCGCCGAAAAGGTGTTCGCCGGGATCCACGGCGTGCGGAAGGACGGGGCGCCGGAATCGTGATCTGTCCGGCAGCAGCGCATCCGGCGGATTCGAAGGTTCGTTGATGTTCCCCGCGCTCTCGTTGCCGCCGGCCGTGGGACTGTAGTAGGTTTGGCTGTTGCAAGAGCATCCGGTAAGTGCGGCGAAAGGGTCCGATGCAAAACGGTGGAGAGCCGTCCTGGCGCAGGGACGTGCCACATGGCCTTGAATTCGGGCTGAGAAACTACTGGTATCCGCTCGCGCTTTCGAGCGAGGTGCCGGCCGACCGGCCGCTTCCCGTGACCGCCCTTTGCGAAGATCTCGTCATATGGCGAGACAGCTCGGGAAACCCGCATACCTTCCTTGACTCCTGCCCGCATCGCGCCGTCAGGCTCTCGGCCGGCCACGTCCTCGGAGACCGCATTCAATGCGCGTATCATGGCCTCGAATTCGACGTCGAGGGCCGGTGCGTGTGGATTCCCTGGGAAGGCGATGCGCCGGAGAAGTGCGGCGTCGTCCGCGCTCGCACCTACCCGAGCGCGGAGCTGGGCGGGTTCGTGTGGGTGTACGTCGGCGACGCGGAGCAATTCCCACCGCCGCCGGTGGAACGCATCGCGCCGCCGGAAATGCTTGACGAGCACTTCGTCTGTTACGGCCGCAGGGGCACTTGGGAAACGAACTGGCTGCTGGCCTGGGACGGCACGTTCGACCCGCAGCACAACGCCTTCCTGCACGCCGGGGGCGTGACGGTGCGGAAGCTCGGCGGCCGGGCCGGGGGAATATACCGCATGGCGGTGCGTCCGTTGAAGAACGGATTGAAGCTGCAGCGGCTGAACCCGGAGGCCGGAGTGGAGCGGGAGCTGGACGGCGGTTGGATGCTACCCGGCATGGCGACCCTGGTGGCGATCTATCCCGACGGGCCGGTGGTGACGCGTTCGTGGCGGTTCCCGCTGGACGAGCATCGGACCCACGCGGTCAGGTGCTCATCCCGCAGGGTGGACACGCGCGAACAGCGCCGGGCGTGGGAGCACCTGTATCACACGCGGATCCTGCCGGACTCCGAGAAGGTCAATGAACAGGACAAGGCCATCCTGGTGACACAGAGAGGGCTTGACTGGGCCCGATCCAACGAGCAGTTGCTGAACAGTGACGTCGGCGTCGTTCGCCTGCGCGCCATGCTGCGCGACACGTTTGTGGCCCAGCAGGAGGGGCGCAGGGTGGACCCGGACCCATGGTGCCCGCTGCTCACCGAACCCTGGGAAGAAGGCGCCTCTGGGCGCAGTCGAAACAGGCATCCCGAAACGGAGGAACCAGCATGAGATTACGTTGCGCTATCGTTTCAGCCGTCATCCTGATTCTAGCCATGGGCATCGGCGCCGGCGCCGAGGAATTCTACAAGGGCAAGTTCGTGACGTTCACCGTGGGATATTCACCGGGGGGGTCGTTCGATTCCTACACGCGGCTGCTGGCGCGGCACATGCCGGCTCATATCCCGGGCGGCCCCAAGGCCGTGGTGAAGAACATGACCGGAGCCGGAGGGCTCATATCGGCCAACTACATGTACAACCGCGCGCCGCGGGACGGAACCGCGGTCGGAGGCTGGGGCGGTGCACTGGTGCTGCAGGACGTGTTGGGGAGGAAGGCGATCCAGTTCGACGGCCGCAAGTTCGGCTGGCTGGGGACGCCGGCCCCCTACAACACGGTGTGTTCGTTCAACAGCCAGAGCGGCATCAAGAACGTGGAGGACTGGTTCGCGGCCAAGAAGCCGGTTACCATCGCCGGCTTCGCTCCGGGGTCCACTCCGTCCGATGTACCGAAGCTGCTCAACGCGGCTCTTGGATTGCCGCTGCGCGTCATCGAAGGATATCGGGGCGGCGCGAAGGCCCGGCTGGCGGTGGAGATGGGGGAGGTCGACGGGTACTGCGGATCATGGCAGACCGTCAAGTCCATATGGCGCGAACCGTTCGAGACCGGAAAGGTCCGGGTCGTGATACAGACCAACCTTCAGTCCCATCCCGAGCTCCAGAAGGTGCCTCTCGCCATGGACTATGCCAAGACCGACGAAGCCCGCCAGTTGGTAACGGTGATGGACTACGCGTACAGCGCGCCCTTCAAGTATTCGGTTCCGCCGGACGTACCACGGGATCGGCTGAAGATCCTGCAGCGGGCGTTCGTGAAAGCCCTGGAAGACCCGAAGCTTCTTGCGACCGCCAAGAAAGCCAAGATGGAGATCGTGGGGGTGGACGGTCCCGCCACCGCCAAGATCGTCGCGGAGCTCTACGAGATGAACGCTGCCACCAAGTCCAAGCTCCGGAGCATCCTCCTGCCGAAGACCGGACAATAGCGGCCGGGGGGCGGGGCGCGTGGAAGAGAAGCTCGCCAAGGACCTGGTCGCCGCGTTGCGCGGCGCGGGCGTCGACTTTGTCGCGTACCTCCCGGAGACGCGTCTGAGTCAGATACTGCCCTTGATGCGTGGAGAGCAAGCCGTGGACCTGGTGCCGGTGGCGAGCGAAGCGGAGGCGGTTTCCATCGGGTCCGGGGCCGCCCTGGGCGGCCGACAGGTGATGGTCTACATGGAGGGCACCGGCCTGTTTGTCTCCACGTACAATCTGATCGTGGTAGCCAAGCGGTTCGGCATACCCCTGCTGCTGGGTTTGGCCTACCTCGGGGGCTTTTCGGATCAGCGCAACAATACCGTGTACTCGCAGTCGGGGAGCTACCTCGTGCCGTTGCTGGAAACGTTGCAGATCCGTTATCGCGTCCTGGAAGACGGCGGGAACCTCGACGGGCACGTCCGGGATGCGGTGCGGCTGATGAACAGCCTGCAGCTACCAGTGGCCCTGGTCTTCGCGGGAGAGTTCTCCGGATGATCCGCTACGAATGCCTCCAGCGGCTGGCGGCCTTCATCACGGACCAGTTGGTGGTCACGTCGCTGAGCGGTCAGAAGATCGAGTGGGCTCACCTCTCCGATCACGACGGCAACCTCCTGATCGGCAACATGGGTAACGCGCTCGGTGTGGGACTGGGCCTGGCGCTTGCCCTCCCTCACCGGAAAGTGATCGTCCTCGAATCGGACGGCAGCGTTCTGCTTTCGCTGTTCAACTTGCCGACCCTGGCCAATCTGCGGCCCGCCAACCTGCTCGTGTTCGTGTTCGACAACGAAGTCTACAGCGGCAGCCGGATCAGCGAGCCCACGGCCACCGCCGGGAAAACCGACCTCCGGAAAATGGCCGAAGGAGCCGGAATCGAAAACGCGGTGACGGTGACGGATGTCGAGTCCTTCGAGCGGGCCGCGTCCGAGGGACTCACGAAGGACGAGCTGTCCTTCGTGGTGTGCAAGGTCGAGGAGACGCTGCAACACCGGGACATCCCCAGGACCCATATGCCCCCCCTGGAGAACAAGTTCCGCTTCGTCCGCTACCTCGAAAGAACGGAGGGACGGCCCATCCTGTTGGGTCGAGGTTAGCGGCCGTACCCTGCCGGTGCATCGTGACCCGCGGCTAACCGGCTGCCGCCAAGCTGGCGTTGAGGATGTCCCCGTGGAGATCCACCGCGGTGAGGCCGCAATACTCGAGGTCGTAGCCGGCGCGCACCTCGATGCCGTCCTGCAGCAGCCGTTGCAGCACCAGGCGCCGGAAGCTGCCGTGCCCCATGACGCCGTCGTCGTGCTCTTTCAGGTCCGCCTCCTCGTGGGTGGAAAAGTACACCGCCTGCTCGGGCGTGAGGCCGTAGTGGGTGGTGAGGGCCTTGAAGAAGTCGGCCGACCAGTATCCGGTCTGCTCCTCGGTGGCGCCGCCGGCATAGAACTCCGCGACGGTTCCTTCCCAGAGGATCGTTCGCTTGAAGTCGATCTTGGCCCGGAATTCGGCCAGCATGGGCTCCAGGTAGACCTCGTCTTCCTCGATCCCCAGGGCCTTGGCGGTTTCCAGAACCACATGGATGTGTCCCGGCGGCTCGGGATGCAGCAGTTCATCGGCCAGCTTCCGGGCCA
>MKWU01004165.1_pt1 | contig 17572 bp, 25 predicted proteins | sample 809101 | NCBI WGS metagenome assembly MKWU01 (sample SAMN05860141, study PRJNA318959) | sponge metagenome | host: Aplysina aerophoba | place: Slovenia: Piran, Adriatic Sea, Gulf of Piran | collected 2013-05-07 | reverse complement strand
GGCAACCTGCGGACGCTGCGCACCCACCTGATGCACCTGCGACGCAAGCTGGGAGAGGACGGCGAGAACCCCACCTACATCTTCGCGGAGCCGCGCGTGGGATACAGCATGCCGGCAGGGGAGACGCCGGAGCCGGAGTAGAAGCGGGACAGGACGCTCATCGAGACTCTTCGCCGTCCTGACTGTGGGGGCCGCTCCAAATCACGCGACTGTGAAATGAAAATGAAGTGGTTCGAGGAGAGGATATTACTCACTCAGTTGGGCTGAAACCCCACCATCTGATCTCTCTGCGAGAGGAGGTCGTGATGCGACCGGCTCGGATGTCTCGTCCGTATCAGGTGATATAATGGCGACAGTCGGCAATCGCTCAACTCACTCAGGCTCGGAGAGGTCCGCGATGACCAGCAGGACGACTACACTCACACAGGTCAGGGGAGATCTGGAACGCTTCCCTGACTTTCCACCGCGGGAAGACATGCAGAACACGTCCCATCTTCACCGTCGCTCGATTCTGACCGCCCTTGCCATACACATCGGCAATCCGGAGACGACCCTGGTGCATGGAGAGGTTCCCGTCGCTCCGACGCTTGACCCCTGGGGTGCCTATCGCATACCGGACCTCATCGTGGTGTACGACTGCGACATTGCGCTTGTGGACGAGCAGGGTGGATATGCGATAGACCGTCAGGGCAAGGCTCCGGACTTCGTGCTTGAGGTAGCGTCACGAAGTACGGGCGACGTTGACTACACGGACAAGCGTCGGGACTACGAGCGGTTCGGCATTGGCGAATACTGGCGCTTCGACCCGATAGGATGTCTACACCCTTGGCTGCTTCGTCGATACGAGCATATGCGTCAGCCAAAGCACGAGTGTCCTCTATCTCCCCAGGCCATTTGTCGCTACCGGACATAGTTGACGGGACCTCCTTGAATACCATATCGACCTCTTGGTCGGAACGCTGCCTCCGCCACAGTTGACCAGCCTGTCTGGCCTAGTCTTCTCACCCGTCGTGCGGACGCTCCTCGTCTTTTCTATCCCCCGATGGGAATCGTATTCCGTACAGACTTCTCAGGCTGGGTCCGTCCCACCCCATGCCCCAGAGGTCGCTGACGTACACGACGTGCTCCTCTGTATCGACCACGCGCCCCCCGATTCCTTCAGGTTCGCCTTCGTCATTGCCTTTGTCCGCGAATCCGAACCCAATATCGTCTCCAATGGCGAATTGATGGGACCTCAAGAACTCGAAGCGGTACCTGCTTCCGTCCCACCCGCAAGGGTACCCTTCTACATACTTCAGATCGTAGCCCATGTAACGGACCAAATACATTTCCCCAAGGTGTTGACCGTTAACGAAGATGTGGGCCAATTGTGTCGACCTCTCTACCACGAATCGAATAGCGTGCTCCCTTGACGACAGGACGACTCTTTGCCCTGTGTACAGGGGCTTCGCGTCCCATAGGCCGTCCCTCCGCTGACCTACGCTTCCCAACGCCGTTCCATTTCTACTCTGGACGTACGCATGGATATCGAATTCGTCCGAAAGTGTGTATCCGTCAGAAAGGCTCGGGACCAGTTCTTCTTGGTCCGGCTCCATCCTCCTCCATAGGTCCAACTTGTACCGGAGGGCGATGTTGGTCTTGGACTCTTCGTCCAACGCCCGGGCTGCCCTCTCCTTTGGGGAGTCCTCGCTGGCCTCACCACGGTAATTCGTACGAACAGCATCCTGAAGCCAGTCCTGGTGTTCGTGACTAAATGTCGGCCCGGGTGGGCTTACATCACCATGCTTGGGTAACTCAGCCGCCCGGAAAGCCCTGCTATATGAGCCTCCGATTCGGCTCTCAAGCATTTGTGGGGGAGGATTGTACGTGACGTCGGGGTCAAGCAAGCATTCAAAGTATCGGGCAGAGTAGATCAATGTCCTGACGATCTCCAGATGCAACCTGAGGTCTATCCGTTGCCAGACGCTGTTGATCAACTCTTCGAGGTCAGAATCCATCGAGGGTTGGTTGTATCTGTACGCCTCGTAGTGTTCCTTCCGCCCCGTGCTTCGGAAATATTTCTGTATGCTTTCGAACCGACTACAGTCCCCCCACCCACGCAGGAGGCCGTAGACATGGACCGCAGAATCGAAGGACCTACCTAGATAGAATACCGCCTCACGCCCCTCGTCTGAGCCGTGTGCAAGGAGGGCAAGCAACTTGCAGAGGTCGTGCTCTCTGATAGTTCCGGGTCTGCCGAAGGCTTCGATTAGGGCCTTAATGCCAAGTTCTATACTGAGGTGCAATGTCTCTGGGAGGGTTGCTCCGGTGCCAAAACGCAGCTGCCCAGGGTCCCCAGGATCCCGGCTCTCGGCAAATGACGGGCCCAAGGGCTCCGCCAAGACCGACTCTGTAAGGCGGACCCTGTCGTAGAGCTTCATCCGTATCGCCCGGAGGTTCTTTTTTGTCTTACTTGAAATCGCACTCATTGCACTGTGGCTCGGTCGGAGACATTCGTGACCATCGAAAGGCATTGACTTTGAACTGCACTCCCTCGTGCCGGTGGATACGGCTGATGACCCCTAACAGGTTGGGGGCATGGAGATTGCATAGGGCACCCCTAGAATATACCACGGAGGACTTGCTCCCATTTCCAGAGCCACTTGAGAGGACCGACATGTGAACCGCCTCTGCGCCGTGGTGTTATAATGTCGCAGTACAACAATTATACAAGGCTTGACCCATGCCAGAGAACTACGTTGACGTTATCCAGGCGTCCAAGATGCTGGATGTTCATCCAGAGACGGTGAAGCGGCTTATACGGGAAGGCAAGCTCACTGCTACCAAATTCGGCAACAAGTGGATCATGGAGGTCGACCGGCTCCGGATGTTCGCCAACACCTATGATAGAAGGCGTGGGAGGTCGAGAAAACTCTTGTGAGCGTCCTCACCCCGAGAAGCATCGAGAGGAACGAGTGTGACGCATGCCAGCGGGAGGAATCGCTATGATCGCTGACGGACGATGTCCGTGCGGGACGACTGCTGGTGCCCTATGGGGCCGCAAAGATGCCTCAGGGTGCCAGCCCGCCGTTCCCGCCTTCATCCTGCGAAGGCTTACGTCCGACGCCTCCTGTGAGTCCTACATTCCATTGGGGATTGAATGTGTCTATGCTGCGTAACCATTCAGGCCGACAGATCTCCTTCCCCGGAATCGATGCTGTGCAGGAGGCTGTCGAGCGCCTCAGCGTTTCCGGTATTGAGAAGAGGGGAGCGATCTTCACCCGGCGGGAGGTAGTAGACTTCATTCTGGATCTTGTTGGCTATTCTCCGGATATGCCGCTCTACGAGCGGAAGATTCTCGAACCCTCATTTGGCGAAGGCGATTTTCTCGTCCCCATAGTCGAGAGACTGCTTGACGCTTATGGGCGACGGCCCGCCCCACAGCGAGGGGTCGTTGAGATTCTCGGGGACTGCATACGGGCAGTGGAACTAAATGATGAGGCACTTCGGGCAACGCGAGAACGGCTAGAAGGGATTATGTCCGACGCTGGCCTGGCGATGCTGGAGGTTGACACACTCTTGAACCAGTGGCTCGTGCAGGGAGACTTCCTCCTGGAGGATCTGCCGTTCTCATTCGAATATGTGGTGGGCAACCCTCCGTACGTTCGCCAGGAACTCATCCCTGACATCCTGATTCAGGAATACCGTAGGCGGTTCACTACCATCTACGACCGCGCCGACCTCTACATTCCATTCATAGAAAAGTCCCTGCTCCTGCTTGCCCCCGCTGGAGTGTTGGGCTTCATATGCGCCGACCGCTGGACGAAGAACCGGTATGGTGCTCGCCTGAGGAATCTGGTTGCCAAACGGTTCCATCTGAAATACTACGTGGACATGACCGATACTCCGGCATTCCTCTCCGAGGTCAGTGCATATCCGGCCGTGATCGTCATCTCCAGTGAAGCCCCAGGCCCCACTAGGCTGGCTCATCGGCCTGCCATTGAGGCGTCTGTCTTGACGGGATTAGTGAAGGCGCTGCAAGGGTCTCACCAGGATGCCTCGGTGATGGAGGTCAGAGGCGTCGCAGCAGATTCCAACCCGTGGGTTCTGGAGTCCTTCGAGTGCCTCAAGCTCGTGCAACGCCTTGAGGCGGAGTTTCCCCTCATCGAACAGACCGGCTGCAAGGTCGGCATCGGCGTGGCCACTGGTGCGGATGCCGTCTTCATCTCCAGCTTTGACGACATGGACGTGGAAGACGACCGGAAGCTTCTCCTAGCGAGAACCAAGGATATTGCGGATGGCACAGTCCAGTGGCAGGGCTACGGGGTGATCAATCCTTTTGACGAAGAGGGTTCACCAGTTGACCTGGGCAGGTATCCAAGGCTCGCTCGCTATTTCAAGAAGCACGAACAGGCGCTTCGAGCTCGACACGTGGCCAAACACAACCCGTTGGCTTGGTACCGGACCATCGACCGCATCTACCCGGAGCTCGCAACCAAGCCTAAGTTGCTCATTCCAGATATCAAGGGTGCCGCCCAAGTAGTGTATGAGGAAGGTCGGCTCTACCCTCATCACAATCTCTACTACATCACGTCAGAGGTATGGGATCTGCGTACGCTTCAAGCAGTCCTCATGTCCGGTATTGCTCAACTGTTTGTCTCCATGTATTCGACCAAGATGCGGGGCGGGTATCTACGCTACCAAGCACAGTACCTCCGCCGGATTCGACTACCGCGTTGGCAAGACATTCCGGATTCTCTACGGACGGAACTCACATCCGCGGCTCAGAGGCAGGATGTCGCAGCCTGTAATAGTGCAACCTTCGAGTTGTACAATCTATCCAGCGAAGAGCGAACGGTCGTCGAGGAAAATGGAGGGTATTCCATATGAGCCTCGATCTTTCAAACTACCAACAGAAAGTGATAGAGGCCGTCCAGGCATTCTGGGGTAATAGGGAAATGGCCAGACTGAAGCAAATTCAGGCTGGCAGAAGCGACCAGGGAGAGCGCGCGGGCGTGACCGCGGGCAAGAACATGGATGGGTTTCTCGCCCTGGCCGTTGATATCGTCCGCGATAATGGCCTGCACAATGCAGACATCTTATTCAAGAAGAGGCTCCTTACCCTTCCCGGCTTCTTCCGCCCCACCAAGCAGTGGGACATGCTGGTGTTGAATGAGGGCAAGTTGGTTGCTGCGTTGGAGTTTAAGTCGCAAGTCGGACCCTCTTTTGGGAACAACTTCAACAACCGGGCGGAGGAGGCCATTGGCACAGCTCACGACCTCTGGACGGCTTACCGTGAGGGTGCGTTTGGGCAGGATGCGCCCAGGCCGTTTGTGGGATGGATCATGTTATTGGAAGATGCCCCGGGTTCAAGGTCGCCTGTCGAGAATCAGTCGCCCAACTTTCCGGTCTTCCCTGAGTTCATAGGTGCTTCTTATGCTGATCGGTACAGCATTCTCTGCCGGAAGCTCGTTCAAGAGCAACTCTACACGGCTGCTTCGGTCATCCTATCGCCTCGTTCGGCACGCGAGAGTGGGGATTACACTGAACCCACTGACCTTGTGGGGGTCAGGACATTCGTCGCAAGCTTGGCGGGACATTCCGCAACTGAAGCTGCGAGAACCACCTGAGTCGACACAGCGGCGAACCAATGGGGGCTTGGGATGATAGATCAAACTTCTTCCGGATGAGGACGCGAGCCGTCCCGACGTACATATGCGGCAAGTCTCGCGTTGGCGACGGATGGTGGTGGAGGCGAGAGTCCTTGGTGAGTCAACAGACCGCCGAGCCACATCCAAATACCCTGGTATGTATCCTAAGCGGTTTTTGAGGCTAACGGAGTAAGCGGATGGACATCAACCTAACAATTCCCGCCATTGAGAAGCTGCTTGACTATGCTGCCAGCGGGATAGGTAGCATAGCAGGCCCCATGTTAGCCCCCTGGAAAGCAAGGCAGGAAGCCAAAGCTAGGTCCATAGCTACCCAAGAAGAGTCTGAATCACAGAGGATCCTCGCAGAAGGCCAAGCAACCACCATGGGCATCATTGCCAGTGCTCAGGCAGATGCCCGCGCCAAGCTGGTATCATCAGACGCTGTCGTGCAGGGCCAGTTGGACCTCGGAACCTTGGTTACGCAGAGAATTCAGTTTCAGGAGGAAAAACGGCAAGCCAATATTGGCAGTATTGTAAGACAGGCAGCACTTGAGCTTGGAGATAAGGAAGTCCAAGACTATGAAGTTGACCACGACTGGACTGCTCGTTTCTTCGACGACGTCCAAGACGTATCCTCCGAAGATTTGCAGCAGCTATGGGCGAAAATACTTGCAGGTGAAGTAGAACGACCTGGAAGCACATCTTATAGGACCCTGCGTGTTCTGAAGGATATGAATCAAGACGTGGCTCGCATCTTTAGTTGGTTTTGCTCTCTTTGTATCTACTCGGAGGAATCCGTGGTGAATGTCGATGCTCGAATTTGCAGTGCGTGTTTCCACATCTTTTCGACTAAGGGCTTTCTCCACAGTCACCTAAACTTGCTCAACACTCATGGTCTCGTTAACCCGGACTATGATTCCTGGTATGACATGCAACACGCCATTGGATTTGGGAGAATCCAACCCGATCAAACCAATCGATATCCCTTTCGCTTTCAAGCTCAATATTGGGTGCTCTATCCCGTCGGAGGGCCCCGGTCCGTAAAGCCGCGTTCTCCAGGCTTCCCGCTTCAAGGGGCCTCGCTTAGCCAATCGGGACTAGAGTTGTCCAAAGTGGTGCAGATGGAACCCATGGACGAATACAAGGCGGCCCTAATCGACCACTTTGCACGGGAGGGACTGCGAATGACTCCCGTTGATAGCGGCGATTCACATGTGGGGCCACTGTACATAGAAGGACCGGGGCAGTAAGGTACGTCAGAGGGCATTAGACGGTTGGACGGGCACCAGCATCTGCTTGAATGAGATTCCACGGCTGGCTACCGTCCTTCATAGCCGGCTTTCGGCCGGCGAGCAGCAACAACGGGCCGGGACCGCCGAATCACGGGCAACCGAGCCACATCTCAAAGATGCTGCCATCTACCGTCCCCTTCGACCCACCTAAGTGGACTCGAACCACTTCTCGCTGACTACGAACCAAACAACTGCAAGTGGCCGGTTCCTTACTGCAAGGAAATACTGCAAAAGCTTGCATCCACGCCCTCGCTCCGTAGCTAAGCCACCTCCTTAAGTTGGACAACCTACCGCCAATATGCAAGGATGTATCGGATATACTCTTGCACGCAGAATCCACAGTCGAAGATCGCATACATACCAGCGCAAGAAGGGCCGGTTCAGGTGTAGTGAAATGACCAGTCGGCAGGTTAGCCAACCGAAATACTTCGGAACGTGTCTGCATTGTCGCAGTCGGATTGAGGCTCGCACAACAACCGAATGGCGCAAGTTAGTTCGTGGTCCATGTCCGCATTGTGGTCGATCGGGTTGGTGAAATGACCACAGGACTTATGGAGTGAAGATATGCCACTGATGAACTACTCCACCAGGGTCGATACCCACAGAACCGTATCCCAAATCACGGAGATACTGGTGCGGCACGGCGCAAGTCGGATTGTGCAGGATTTTGACGGGAGCGGGAATGTCGTCGCTCTGAAGTGGAGCCTTGACGGACGGTATGGGACGCTCGGCTACGCAATGCCGGTGAATTATGAGGCGGTCTATGACGTGCTCACCGACGAGGGACTGATTTTCAAGAGGGACGCCGACCGGCGGAAGGAGCAGGCCCGCCGCGTGGCCTGGCGAATACTGAAAGACTGGATTGAGGCGCAGATCGCGTTGCTCGAATCCGGAATGGTCGAAATGGAAGAGATATTCCTGCCGTACATGATTGCCGGAGCAGGAGACAGGACTCTCTACAAAGCGCTGGTGGATGGGCAGTTCCGGGACCTGCACCTGATCACGAACGACGCCATAGCGCTACCGGAAGCCAGAAGCCAAGGGCCGTCGTAGCTGCATGGGACCCTTTGGAGAGTAAGCAGAGTGACTGAGGTAGTCAGAATCACGTACAAGCGAAAGCCAGGCGCTGAGCCGAATCATCCTCCGGAGGACTCGGACCTGCCTGCCGATGCTAACATCGCGCCCTGCAACAATTGCGGAGAGTGGTTCCTGGAGAGCACCTATCAAAGACAGCCGAAGTGATCTGCCCGCACGGAGGTTCCAAGATATCTAAGTCGATTCCGAAAGATGAGCACGAGTTCAGTGAGAGCTTTATTCGACAACTTCACAGAGGCGACGAAATAGCACTGATCTTTCTCTGCGATGACTGCAGAGTTCGTGGGTGAGAAGGACCGATTATCACGACCCGTGACGGAAACGTCTCTAAATGCCTTTTGGACGTGGGCAGTCGGCGGATCGATCTGTGGCCACACATAACAGGCCCTGCTTACTCCAGGAGCAACTGACATCTCGAACGACGATAATCATGAATTGCAGGCAATGCTCTTAGCGTGACTACGACGCAGCCGAAAAGGGACATGTATGGCTACTGATTCCACAACCGCAATGTCCCGCCGGCGCAGGCCGCGCGGGCGTTACCCAAAAACACAGGACGGCGCAACCCCCAAGCGCCAAAAGCGCATACCAGAGTACCTCGAACCCGACGAGGTGAACGCCATCATCAGAGCAGCGCCCAACCCAAAGGCGAAGCTGCTTATGCTGGAGCAGTGGCGTGCCGGTCTTCGTGTATCCGAGGCCCTTGACCTAGAAGTGCGGGACCTGTCGCTCGATACGGCCACTCCCACGCTGAGAGTACGTTCAGGCAAGGGTGGCAAGACCAGGCTTGTTCCGGTGCATCCTGAGTTGCATGGTGCGCTGGGCAGTGCGTTGGCTTACGGGGACATCAACCAGGGCCGAATCGTAGAGGCGCATCCGGCGACTGCCTGGCGCTGGGTGCAGGCGGCGGTGAAACGAGCTGAGGAGTTGGGAGCGATTGCGCCGGCGAAGCGGATCGGGACCCACACGCTGCGCCATAGCTACGCTCGACATCTCTTGATGAACGGCATCCCGATCAACTATCTTTCGCGCTGGTTGGGGCACTCGTCGATCCAGACGACGCTCATCTACCTGGAGCTTGTGCCGGACCCGACGGGTAGTCTTGCCGCAGTGCCATGACTTGAAGACGCACCCTTCAAGCTGCCTTTGTTTCCGCCAACGACGCACCAATCCCGTCTATGACTTTCTTGTTCCTGAAGTAGAACATGTCGTCCTCGTCCACCCCAGCGATTGCCATGCCAACCTCCATCATTTGAGGCTGTAAGCGCCGGTTCAGAATAAAGGCAGTACCTGCACCGCCTAAACTGCCTGCAACCCCACCAATAGTTGTGCCGATCCCCGGGAATAACGCCGTGCCAGCTGCCGACCCTGCTGCACCCCCGGCAGTAGTGAACACCGTGGTTACGCCAAACCTGGACATCAGCACAAGAGCTTTGAGCGCATGCACTCTGGCTCGGTCATCGAGTTCAACATCCTTAAAGTCACGCTCGGTCGATACGACATCCATAACGAGCCTAATTCCGAGTATTATTTCACCTGCATAGGGCAGCATCCCGCCGATACTGTCGGGCATGTCGAACCCTGCATTTGACGCCAACAGTTCCAGTCCGCCTTCGGTCCCCTCTGTGTATTCGAGGTTGGACCTGCGGGTTTCGATCATTCGGTCAGCGAAGTCAGGACCAGATTCCAGAATCTTGTCGTAGAGTTCTTGATTCAGAGCGAATTGAACATTGGTAGACTGCTCCATTCCCTCTATCACTTCCGGTGCGGAAGCAGTTCCGCGTGTCTTGACTTGAATATAGATGTCAGGACTACCTTCTGGACCCACTCCATGTAGGTCCCATCCTTCCTGATTGGGGTCTTCGGCAAGACTGAATTTATACCCGGGACGTTGTTCTTCCGCCAGAGGCACCATCTCCAACTCAGCAACCTTTCCTTTAAGATTGTTGATCAGACCGACGACTGCTTCAGGACTTCTCTCTTGCAGCTCTCGATAGTGGTCGTTCAAAGACCCGTCATAATTGGGGAAAGACCGATTGTGAGCCTCCGTCAGCACATCGGAGACGTTGCGAGATTCAAACACTGCCTCCAACGTCGTCTCTACAATTTCAGACACTTCTATGGCGAAATGGTCTTTATCCATTGCGCGCAGACGCGTAACAGTATCTGAGAAGCCCAGTCCTTGAGCATCCTCGGATGAAGGTAGGCTCTGAAGTTCCGGCAGAAGCGCCGGCGACTGCATACTCATTAAGACACCAAGGCGAATATGATCGAGCAAAGAGCAATCGCAAGGCTGGCGCCTGAAACCAGCAACGATTGTCGCTTGGCTGACCTGATTGATTCATTCATATGAGCTTCCGAGGCAGCTATAAGAACGCTCGCCGTCTCGTGACCCTCAATGTGGGCCGCGAACAGCTTGTGCTGCTTTATGACGCGAGGGATGAGTTCCTGATTGATACGATCCTGTTCCTCCCAGAACCGCACTTTCTCAGCGATTTTCGGCGTTTCTTTATCCGATGTCGTCACCATCGCTGACTCCTTGGTTAAAGCTCTATTCGTTCCGAAGATGGCACCGGTCAATTAATATACGTCAATCCACCCGTTCTTACACCACGCTTCGTGTGCCCAGACACGGTCGTCAGTGGATGTCTGTAAGGAACAGCGGTACAGACAGATTGTGTCGAGGAGCAGGCCCCTTCTATATGGCCGCCAACTTACACAATCCCCAAATCGGCGAAGCCTCCACATTGACGTATTTGATAGAATGTTCGCATGTGGGTAGAAGTCATTCTTGAAAACTTGATGAGCGATGAGGTCATATGATTCCTTTTCACGGCGAATTCAGCGAACTCCAAGTAATTGTGTCTGAGTTAGGCTACAAGGGTCAGTGGAGCGAAAGCAATGGCAAGAAGGCCTTTCGTAGTGAGGACAAGGCAATTCTCAACTGGTGGCCGTCAAATGGCACATTGCAGGCCCAAGGACCGGAGACACCCAGGAAAAAGCTTGAAGAAACACTGGCGGCGGCGTTGCCTGGGACCGATTCGACATCAACTTCATCAACGACGGTCGCCGACACGTCATCGCCATCTATCACCCCGAAGAACGACTCAGTCGAACAGTCTGAAAGGGTTTTTGTCGTTTACGGGCACGATGATGCGGCCCGCGAGCAACTTGAACTTGTTCTACACCGTCTGCGTCTGGATCCATTCGTGCTTGGGAATACCGCGGGCGGTGGCCTGACGATCATTGAGGCCCTGGAGAAAGAAATCCTGTCTCCCGATGGCGGCAAACGCTTCGGAATCGTGCTGTTGACGCCCGACGACATGGGATATAAGCAAGATAATAGTCCCAGTAGTGCCGAACCCCGGGCAAGACAAAACGTAGTCATGGAGATGGGGATGTTGATCGCCGCCTTCGGAAGAAACCGCGTTGCTATTCTCAAGAAAGGACACCTAGAGGTTCCCTCAGATGCTAGTGGAATCATCTATTTGCCGTTCAATGTCCACGTTAGGGAGACCGCGGCGAAACTCTGCCAACGACTATCGGAAGCCGGCTTCGAACTCAGTCCAGATTCTATCGCTAGAGCGTCTGCCTGATGGAGTCGAAGAAACACGTCGTCGTTTACACCGACGGAGCATGCACTGGCAACCCCGGTCCAGGTGGGTACGGAGTTGTGCTGATCTATGGTAAGCATCGCAGGGAACTGAACGTAGGATACCGCCTGACCACCAACAACCGCATGGAACTGCTGGCAGCGATCAAGGGCCTCGAAGCGCTGAAACAGAGTTGTAAAGTGACCCTGTACAGCGATTCACAATATGTGGTGGAGGGCATCGAAAAGGGGTGGGCGAAGCGTTGGCGGAAAAACGGCTGGATGCGTAACAAGCGGGAGCGGGCCATCAATCCCGACCTGTGGGATCGGCTTCTCGACCTATGTGACACTCACGAGATCGAGTTTCGATGGGTACGCGGACATTCCGGCGATCCGGAAAATGAACGGTGCGACCAACTGGCTGTGCAAGCCTCCCATGAGACTGAACTTCTCACGGATGATGAGTATGAATCACCCTCTGTCCAGAGTTGATAGCATTGGCGTCTATACAGAATACGGATGGTTCACTAAGCCTCATGGCAGACAGGGAGTAACGTCAATGACTTCGACAAGACAGACACAAACCCCAGCGGAAGAGCGACCATTCGCCAACACTGCTGAGAAATACAATTCGGAACATGCCAGTGGCAAGGTGACGGTTTCCAATTTCCCTTACGATGAACTTCAAAGCTTGCCCGGATATTCGAAGCGGGGCACACCGGGACTTACTGGGAGCGATGTAGTCAAAGAACTTGCCAAACAACTCACGGACTATGCGGCGGTAAAGGGCTGCCCATTGCGATACCAGCAACGCGACATCGCACACTATTTCTGGATGCAAGCCAGTCGAGGTATGCTGGAATGGGAAGAAGTCCTCAGTGTAGTACGCGCGAATAGGAAAAGGGACCATCACCAGCGAATCGCCCACTACTTTGGCTACCGCGAGATGGTGTGGCCAAAGGGCAAATCTGGAAAAATGAGGCTCATCAAGTTGGTTCGGTACATCACGCAGGAAGGCATCTGCGCCGGGTGCCAGACAGAATTCTCATATGGCGATCTGAAACGTGACCGAATCAAACCAGGCAAATTGGGTGGAAAGTACGAGTTACCCAACGTGCAATTGATGTGCGAACCTTGCAACGACGCCAAGGGGGCTCGCTACGATGGACAGGCAGCGTACCATCCGTCGTCTGCACCGATCCCTTCGAGATCCTGTTAACTCAGGTTCGTTCTGGCAAGGGCGGCAAATCACGGTTTGTGCCGGTACATCCGGAGCTGCACAGGGCAGTGCGCTGGCCTAAGGGGACATCATCGATGGCAGAATCGAAGAGGCGCACCCCGCGACAGCCTGGTGCTGGATGCAGACGGCGGTAAAACGTGCTGAGGAGCTGGGTGCAGTTGCGCCGAGGAAGCGGGTTGGGACGCATACGCTACGGCACAGCTACGCCCGACACCTGCTGATGAACGGCATCCCGATCAATCACATCTTGCGCTGGCTGGGACATTCGTCGATCCAGACGACGCTCATCTACCTGGAGCTAGTGCCGGACCCGTCCGGGAGGCTGGCTTGGTGCCGTGAGGTAAGATCAAAGAACACGCCTTGACCACCCCTTGTAAGAACAGCAACAGCCGTTGACACAATCGGAAAAAGGTTGACGCGGTACAGGACACCCCCAATACTAATCTATCTGATGATCAGGTAGCTGCCATAACGGAGGGGCCGTATGAAGGCACGGTCTATAAGCCATCACGAAAATCCAATATGGCTCTTGAAACACTTCTCTTCGGACTGCGATGGGATGCTTTGGATGGGCTTCAAGAACACCCGCGACGTCAAATTACTCAACGTTAAAGCAGCGTTCAAAAGAAATGATGCGAACACGAGAATAGATTACCAGAGGCGGGAGGATGGCACGTTTCAGCAGGTGAAATCCGACCCAGACGAGAAAAGTCTCGTAAACTTCGATGGGCAGACAGCTACCGCTGTCAGTGATTTGCTTGCGTCTGCAAGGCAATGGAGGGATACGAGCATGGTCCCTCGGGTGCCAGCACCAGAAACGGTGGAGATGTGCAAGCGGCTCATTGTTGCACAAGCTCGCAGACCGCGAGAGTCACAGGACAGAAGTGGTCTATTTGGAGACAAGCACGACCTCTACCTAGACGTGCTCTTCAAAATAGCTGAAGAAGACGGCCAACAACTACCCTCCAGAGATGTCCTGCTTGAGGATCCTCGCGTGATTGCGAAGCTAGATGACATCACTCAAAATAGACGAGCGACTTTTGCGTCCGGAGATCATCCTATACTTGCTAGTAAGGAACAAGAATTCTTGGCTCCTTTGGGGTTGAATATAGCTGTACTCGATTCTACGACTGCCGAGTTCGTTATCGGCAGTCATGGCATCACTATCACACAAGGACAAAACTCGTGGTTGCCGCTAGCCCCCGATGTCGCTATTTCATTCTCAAACAAACCTGGAGGCATAGGCATCGGTATGTGCGTAAACGAATTCGTTGAGGAGCACAATCGCGCGGCGCTCTCGGCCAGCGAGCGAATCGCAGGCCGTTCTAAAGAGGCGATTGAAAAGTTACTGGCTACGCTGGACTGACAATTAAACTGAATGGATGGGACCTAGGCCGTTCGACCTTGCTCTACGGCGATTTAATCAGGAAGGCTTTCGTGGATTCGAGCTGATATCGTCGATTTTCGCGCGGACCAGCACGAAGTCGGCACTAATCAGTGAGTATGGAATCCCAGTCGGAACGCCGCGGTTGCACTCCCATTTCCTCTATAAGCACACAGAGAACCGCATTGAGTGATACGGTCCCGGTCGGCAGATGGGCGTTTCGGACTTCGATGCGTTCGACCTGTGCTCCAGGTCCTAAGTGCAGATGAGGAGTTTCGACGGGGCTATTGCCCCGGGGATGGTAGTGATAAAGCAGGACTTCTTTTTCCTCGGCGTCGTGAATCGAGTAGTAGTATTCAAGGACAGCCACTCTCCAGTGACCGCCCGCGCCTCCAGTTTCATCAACACGGTAATGCTGTTGCAGTCTCAGCATGAGTTGAGGCTGCCCGCCGAGAGCAACGGGATGGCCGCCGTTCATTGTCAGGCGGTGAGGGATCGGAGATGCATGGTAGCCACCTGCAACATCGACCACAGTAGGCGTCACACACGAGACCGCTCTCTGGATACCACGCTTGTAGTTGACGACAGCTTCAGCCGCGCTACTGCCTGTAGTCACTCGACCCAATACTCAGGCAGCATCGACGCCAGGAATACGACATCTCCGTGCTTTTCCTTGTCGCCGTCGAACTTACCGGCTTTCCAAGCCTCCCTGAATTCATCAAGGCTCATACCGAAGTCTCGTCGAGCCAAGTTTTCCTTCATCTCCCGGTCCTCTTCCTCGGTAAGCATGCGACCTTGAGGGAGGTCTTCATCGGATGTCTCTATAGGCTTGGTGAGCATAATGTCTCCTCTCGCTGGTGGAGCTGATGCTACAAGGATAGCACGTCGTGTGTCACTACGAGTGCGGATCGTGGCAGATAATTGCGAAAGTCTCCCCCATTTTCCGCTGAGGCAGCAAACAGGTTGGCGTCCGTGGCGAGATTATCACTCATTTGGAGTCCTATAGGGAATAGATGTTATACTTACCGAACAGGTGAATAGGCGCGGTCGCACGCTTGACACTGCGGGCGAGTATCTTATACCGTCTTCACCATCAATTTGTGAGTCAATCCCAAGCGAGAGAAAGGAGACCACCGATGGCAGGAGCCAAACAGCAAGAAGGTAAAGTGGTCGTGTATGTAGCGTTATCTAGTGAATATGTGGATGATGCTGGTAAGTGGATTGCCCGAATGAATGATATGGGCATTATCGCAAGTAGGGGAGAAGCAGATGCCGCTGTCCAAGCGGCTACCGCTTTGTTTGCCGAAGAGGTTCAGGTTCACCGAGAGTTGGGCAATCTCGAACTATGGCTGAATAGGTTTGATGTGGATTGGGACTGGTACGATAGATACGAGGAACGGGGCGACAGAGAGTACAGGGATGTATCCATCCCAGAGGGCAGGCTCCCCTTACTATCGCAGCCAGAAACGAGTAGAACCGACCACAACACTCAAGAGTACGCACTAGCAGCCTAGGAGTAAGCATGGCACCGATGAGGTCTGACCACATCTCGAAAATAGAATCTCTGTTTTCAGTTGAGGGGTGGACACATGAATCCCCCAACGTTTTTCTAGCCCCGGATGGTATTACTTCAGTGGCAGTTGATATAGAACCCGACTATGATACTGTCACCTTTGAGTTCCTTTTAGAGACTTTACGAAGCAGAGGGCTAGGGGACTTGGCAGACCGATTCCACCTCCGAATAGACAAAATCTAAAAGCCTTATCTCTTCTACAAAGCCCAACCCCGTTCAATCGAGCGGGGTTTTTTTCGCCTAGCCTACATCGGTTCTGACCTCATTTACACTTTGATTCTCATGTGTCTTATTTTGCCAGAATCACGTGCCGACGCTCTGCCGTACATGGTTGCGGCGTAAGTAAGCATCGACATCCCCACATGCGCCCGAACCTTTAGCATCGTGACGTACTGGTGCTTGTCGAGCAGACGCGAACGCTTCATACTGCCGAACGCCCGCTCCAAACCAGTCCTCATTGCATACAGCCAGTCCCACTCGTCGGAGACGCGGGGGATAATGCCTATTACACGCGGGTTGTCCGCAGGGTCTTCCCAATGGCTGTCCTGGCACCTGACGATGATGTTGCGCTTGCCCGACCTAAACTTTTCGCATCCGCCGACCGGACAGGCATAGCGGTGCTTTCCTGTGTCGGCATCGGTCTCGATGTAGGTCATCACCTTGCCACCCAAGCAAGTTGGTGCGCCTTTAGTAGAGTAGATGCCGTCGTGCAGACTAGCACCGCCAGTAGGCTTGCGGATGTGAATTATGGGGACGATGTCGCGCCCAATCAAGAACCTGTGATTTTGCTGGGAGTCGAACCCTCTGTCGGCCACAAGGAACTTTGGCCTGAGCCAGCCGTAGGTTTCGGTCATCTTACCCACAGCGTCCCTGTCAAGGGCGGGGCGAAAACATGCCACTGGGGCGGAGCAAAAGTGTGTCTGTCTCATAAGTCGGCCCGCTTGCCAGTGTAGAATGTCGGCAAGACTTGGGACTGGGAGGATAGCTGATGCCGCTTCGAGAGATGAGCCGAGAGCAGGCTTGGCTGTTACCGCCGACACTCGATGAGCTGGTTCCTCCGGATCACCCCGCCCGGTTCGTGGCCGAGTTCGTGGATGCACTGAATCGGGAGGACTGGACAGAACTGGGCGTGCAGCCGGATGGAGAACCACTGGGAGCGCCGGCCTACCATCCCCGCGCGTTGCTGAGCGTGTGGCTGTACGGCTTCATGACCAACGTGCGCTCCTGCCGCAAGCTGGAGGCAGCCTGCCGGGATCAGGTTCCCTACCTGTGGTTGACCGGGTGGCAGCATCCTGACCATAACACCCTGTGGCGGTTCTACCGGAGACACCGCCAGAGTATGAGGGAACTGTTCAAGCGCACGGTACGTACAGCGGTGGCGATGGAGTTAGTGGATCTGGCGGTGCAGGCGGTGGACGGAACGAAGGTGTACGCGAATGCAGCGGTGATCAAGACTTACGACGCCAGGAGACTGCAGGAGTTGCTCGATCGGGTGGATAGTGTAATAGAGTCTTTGGAGGCTCAGAACGAAGGTGGGGAGGAGGGGGTTGTGGCGAGTCTTCCGGAGAAGTTGGCAGATCAGAAAGCGCTGCGGCAGCGCGTCAGACAGGCAATGAACGACCTGCCGAGTATGGAGCGTCCGAACCGTTACAAGCGCCCGGCGCGTATCAACCTGACCGACAAGGACGCCAGGTTGATGCGAACTCGTAAGGGGATTGTGCCGAGCTACAATGCACAAGCGATGGTATCGCCAGTTGCTGCTGAAG
>MKWU01004164.1_pt1 | contig 17573 bp, 14 predicted proteins | sample 809101 | NCBI WGS metagenome assembly MKWU01 (sample SAMN05860141, study PRJNA318959) | sponge metagenome | host: Aplysina aerophoba | place: Slovenia: Piran, Adriatic Sea, Gulf of Piran | collected 2013-05-07 | reverse complement strand
CTTTCGACGAGGATTAGACCAACTCACACAGATCATACACCAAGCAAGAGACCAACCCGAAATCGCCCGACAATATCAATCCATTCTACTGTCGTGTACTTAGGAGAAAAACTCAAAAAATATCGGGTCTGCAAAATAGACCTGATCCTCCAAGAAGTGTTTGTCCTGATAGTGAACGGACATGACAGGCCCGCCGTAGTAGCCGCGACAGACGCGCACAATATCTTTGATTTCTGGAAAATCACTTTTCAATAAAGGGGATATGGAGTGCCCAATCGCAGCATAACTATATCGGGTGCCCGTCCGTTTTTCGATTGTATCTTTTCTAACTCGATACAGCCGCTCCGCGTTTTTGTGGAAGGCATCGTAGTTCATCTCATGTGCAATAAAGACAAACACGATAATGAAGCAGGCAAAACCGATTGCGAGTCCCAACACGCTGATAGACGAGTGTATTTTGTATCTAAATAGGCTTCGCAACGCCAACTTCAAGTGACTTCGCAGCATACCAATTCCCCTAGTACACGATATTGATCTAAGTTGTAGATTGGTTATCTAACCAATATCTTACTGCGAAGCGTCGTCTCTGCGTCGGTTTGCAACCTATAGAAGTACACACCGCTGCTGAGCTTGCGGCCGGCATCGTCCCGCTCGTCCCAGACCATGCGGTATTTGCCGGGACTCTGATGGCCTAAAGCAAAGGTTCGAACGCGCTGTCCGAATACATCAAAAATAGATAGTTTAGCCGATGCGGCAGTGGCTATTTCATACGGGAGGATGGTCGTGCTGCTATTGAAGGTGGTGCTGTCGGATTTGAGCGCAAAAAGCTGGGTTTTTAACTCGTCGGACCACTCGTCTGGATCAGTCTCCACCGCCTTTCGCCAAAGCTTGTGCTTGCGGATTTCCTCGGCAATTTCTTCGATGGTTCTGCCGGGTTTGAGCGCGAGAAGTTTGGCTTTCAACTTGTCGGACCATTCGTCTGGATCGGTCTCCATCGCCTGCCGCAAGATTCCGTTTGGTTCCACGACGCTAGCGCGATGTTTATCTCGACTCTGCTCAGCCGCGACTTTGACCTTGTTGTCCCGCTTCGATTCATCACGACTTTGGCCTCCGCTGGTTTGCGGTTCCGTGGCGATGACCTGATCGACAAGCCCTACTTGGCGGGCGATATCCATGATCTGGACGATCTGACTGTGCGTGGCGCGTTCGTCTCCTTGGATGATGATCAACGTGGTGTTGTCTAGCAGTTGTCTCTTCTCCTGCAATTCCTCTTTGAGGGTCGCAAACGTCACCGATTTGTCGTTCAGCTTCATGTTGCCGTCTTGATCCACGATGATAAAGATATTCTTCTTACTCGACTCAGCCGCGACTTTGGACATTTTCGAGGTAATGCCGCAAGAGGGCAGCGTTACAGCGGCTAGGGGACATAACAGTACTGCCGCTAACACGCGCGCGCGCATGCCCATCCGGCGCGCACTGCCGCCAAGCGTCCTGCGGATTCTCAGCGCCAAATCTGATTCGGTTGCTGCAAAAGCGTTCATCGTGGGAGTTCTCCGTATCAAAGGGTTTAAATGAGCCGCCCGTTCGGCGACGTGGGCTAGGCCGCGCGCATAGGCTTCTGAGCGGCCGGTGGCGCATACGACGAGATCGTCGCAGGCTTGTTCGGCTTCCCGCCGCAACATGCGACCGCACAGCCACACGGCGGGATGGAAGAACAATACGGCAGAGACTAGTCGATGCAGCAGCATTGTGAAGTTGTCCCAACGGCGCACGTGTGCCAACTCGTGCATGAGGATCAAGGCGAGTTTATCGGTGCTGAGTTTTTCCGCGAGATCGGCGGGGAACACAATGATCGGTCTCAGGATGCCCAGCGCCATCGGCGAACTGATAGAAGGGGAGGTCGCCACCTCGACCTTGGTATAGCTGTCGAGGGTCCGACGCGCTTGCCGTAGGGCGTCGCAAAGCGGACCGTCACACTGCACTTGCGCCTGCTGCCGCAAGCACCAGACGATGCCGTAGCCGATCAGAAGCCGCCCGATGAGCAGCGCCGTTCCTACCAGCCACAGTATCGCACCCCAGCCGGCCGTAGTAAGCGGCACACTACTTGTGGCACTTGTCGGAGAAGCCGCTATTTGCATCGTTGGGTGCTCGACAGGCGAGAATGCGAGGGCATTCCAATTGGGATCCACGGACGGTACCAACGGCGTAAATAGCGAATAGGGCGAGCTGACCGCGATGGCGACGAGCGGCTTGAGCAACACGATCGCCCACAACAGGTGGCGCAAAGCTGGCGATTTGATCGGCAACAGGTGGCAGGCGACTAAGACTAAGACCGCCAGCGCCGCGAACTCGATACTTAACTGACCAAACCAACCGAGTAATTGGCTACCTAACTCGTTCAAAGCCGCGTTCATTGCTGGTCTCCTTTTCTACTGAGCGTTTCGAGCGGGGTCAGTCTTTTGTCGGGTTTGTCTCTGGTCGCCATGGCAAATCCTTTCAATTTTCTGCCAATATCCACTGCAACTGATGCGCCATTGCCGTGCTAAAATCAGTGCCCAATCCCTTGCGTTCATAGCGAATCTGTCCGTCCGGATCAATAATACACGTATCACGTATAGGGAATCTCGTTAGAACCAAACGCTTCTCGCATTTCCAAATCGCCCAATACAAATGTTAAACTTGGTGCGCTCTGGTAGCGAAAGCCCGCCACCATATCTCTGCGTATTGAACTATCTTGGTCAATATTCACCGCTAAAAATTCAACATTTTGCTTGTGAAACTGCTTCTTGAGTTTTTGCAGATAGGGCAACTCTTCAATGCACGGGCTACACCACCCCGCCCAAAATGTCACCACCACAGCCTTGCCCTGCAAATCTGCTGAAGTGATATTCTCACCGTCTAGTTTCTGCATCGCAAGGGTTGGTGCCGGTCGTGAGATCCGCTCATTTTCAACGCGTTGGATAATTTTCTCATCCCACTCGGCCTTTGAGGAAGCATAGGCTTTGCTCATCCCTACGCCTGAGCCAAATTTTCCCACATAAGCTTGGCTCCACAATTCCGCCACATCCCGACGCACAACTGAAGTTAGCAATAATTCTGAGGCGAGTTCATAAGCCTGACTCCAGGCTTTCTGATCAATGTAAATCCGCAGCAAATCGGCCTTTGCTCGATCTATGGCTGCCTGCCGATATTCCAGTTCCAGGTCGCCTAAATCCTTCCGAGTTTGCCATCCGCGGATCACGGTCTTCATTTCCGCGACAGCTTGATCGTGTTGCCCAACGAGTTGGTAAGCACGTGCCAATAGAGCTCGATAGTGTAGTTCTCCTTTGCCGTTGAGTCTCCATTTTTCTTGGTTCTGCAATGCTCCTTTTAATGCGTTCTGTGCATATAGAAGTGTTTTATCAGACCGAACCTGCTTATCCACAAGTACCCGAGCAGCAGTTTTATAAGCGGCGTTGGAGTACATCCGCAATGCGAGCATTCTTTCAGCCAGCTCAATCAACAGGTGTGGATCATCAGTGATCTGTTGATAATAATCCAACAGTGTAATGGAGATGTCGCCTTTCAGAAAAGTATTGGGATAATCGGCAAGCAATTGCTCAAGTCCCAAAATGCCTTCCCAATACTGCTCTGTAGTCTCGGGCGAGTAGTACCCAGTCCTAAATTGGTCAAACCGCTTCATCTCTTCTTCTGAATGGGTTGGCTGTTGTGCAGAACACAGAGAACATACAACCAGACACATCACCAGACTCTCTATCAGTCTGCACTTGTCGAAATACATCTCAGACCTCACTTTCTATTGGCCCAAATCAGATTCAACATGCGCATCACATCTTGCTCTGATTGATTTGTTCTTAATCTCGCAAAGTATCTTCCGTCGGGAAGTCCTCGTTTAGACAAAGACACAGTATATGAGCCGGGATTGTGTATTTTATTGACAGGCTTCGCCACTATCCGGCCCTCATTATTTAAAAATTCGAGTTCTACAAAGCTAGAGTCTGAATAAACCGTTTCTGGAATCCTGTACACAATTTTCACCAGTGAATCTTGGGGCGCACTTTCTATTCTAAAATCCAGTTCTTCTGTTTGTGGGGCTGTATCGCCACTTGTATTGGAATCTTGATCCAGCTCATCCCGACTCGGCTCAGCCGCTACTTTGTCCACTTCCGAGGTAGTGCCACAAGAGGGCAGCGTCACGGCGGCCAAGGAGCATAACAATACCACCGCCAACACGTGCGCCCGCGTGCCCATTCGGCGCGCACTGCCGCCAAGCGTCCTGCGGATTCGCTGCGCCAAATTCGATTCTGCTGCTGCAAAGGCGTTCATCGTGGGGATTCTCCTAAAGGGTTTAAGTGAGCCGCCCGTTTGGTGCCGTGAGCTAGGTCGCGCGCATAAGCTTCTGAGCGGCCGGTGGCGAATTGGCCAAGCGAATCGGTACCAAGCAGGTGTGAAACAGAGACGGACACTCCTATTGGGGGTTGACCATCTTGCGGGTGCGCGTCTGATGGTTATCTCACCAACATCGTCTTGCCCACTACCTCTACCTCTGCGTCTTCGGTTTTCAACCTATAGAAGTACAAACCGTCGCTGAGTTCGCGGCCCGCATCGTCCCGCCCGTCCCAGACGATGCTATGTTTGCCGGGACTCTGATGACCCAAAACAACGGTTCGAACGTGCTGTCCGGCTATATCATAGATAGCTAATTCAGCCGATGTGGCGGTGGCTATTTCATACGAGATGGTCGGGGTAACGGGTTTGAGCGCGCGAAGCTGGGCCTTCAGTTCGGCGGGCCATTCGTCTGGATCGGTCGCCTCTCGCCAAGGCATGTGCTGACGAACCGCCTCGACGAATACCATTCGCCGGACCTCCTCGACGATTTCTTCGGTGGTGCTACCTTCTTCGATGTGGCTATCGGGGTAGTGGAGTGCGAGTAGCTGGGCTTTCAGTTCGTCTGACCATTCATCTGGATCGGTGCTTATCGCCTCCCGCCAGATTCCTTCATACCGACTTGGCTTAGCCGCGCCTTTGTACTTCGCCGGTTGCGGTTCCGTGGCGATGATCTGATTGACGAGCCCTACTTGACGGGCGATATCCATGATCTGGACGGTCTGACTATGCGTGGTGTGCTCGTCTCCTTGGATAAAAATCATCGTGGTGTTGTCCAACTGTTGTCTCTTCGCTTGCAACTCCTCTTTGAGGGTTGCAAACGTTACTGGTTTGTCGTTTAGCTTCATGTTGCCGTCTTGATCCACGACGATAAAGATATTCTTCTTACTCGACTCAGTTTCGACTTTGGACACTTTCGAAGTGATGCCACAAGAGGGCAGCGTCACGGCGGCCAGAGGGCATAGCAGTACGACTGCTAACAAGCGCGCCCGCGTGCCCATCCGGCGCGCACTGCCGCCAAGCGCCCTGCGGATTCTCAGCGCCAAATCCGATTCGGTTGCTGCAAAGGCATTCATCGTGGGGATTCTCCTTATTAAAGGGTTTAAGTGAGCTGCTCGTTCGGCGACGTGGGCAAGGCCGCGCGCATAGGCTTCTGAGCGGCCGGTGACGCATACGACGAGGTCGTCGCAGGCCTGTTCGGCTTCCCGTCGCAACATGCGGCCGCATAGCCACACGGCGGGATGGAAGAACAATACGGCGGAGACTAGTCGGTGCAGCAGCCTTGTGAGGTTGTCCCAGCGGCGCACGTGTGCTAGCTCGTGCATGAGGATCAGGGTGAGTTCGTCGGTGCGCAGTTTTTCTACGAGATCGGCGGGGAAAACAATGATCGGTCTCAGGATGCCCAGCGCCATCGGTGAACTGATAGAAGGGGAGGTCGCCACCTCGACCTTGGGATAGTAGTCGAGCGTCCGACGCGCTTGCCGCAGAGCGTCGGAAAGTGGCCCTTCGTGCTGCACTTGCGCCTGCTGCCGCAAGCACCAGACGATGCCGTAGCCGACCAGAATCCGTCCGATGAGCAGCGCCGTGCCTACTATCCACAGTATCGCGCCCCAGCCGGCTGTAGTAAGCGGCACACTACTTGTGGCAATTGCCGGAGAAGCCGCTACTTGCATCGTTGGGTACTCGACAGGCGAGAATGCGAGGGTGTCCTGGCTGGGTTCCACGAGTGGCACGAACGGTGTGAATAGCGTATAGGGCGAGCTGATTGCGACGGCGACGAGCGGCTTGAGGAGCACGATCGCCCACAACAGGTGGCGCAAGGCCGGCGACTTGATCGGCAACAGTCGGCTGGCGACTAGGACTAAGACCGCTAGCGCCGCTAGTTCGATACTTAACTGACCAAACCAACCGAGTAGTTGGCTACCTAACTCGTTCAAAGCCGTATTCATCGCTGGTCTCCCTTTCTGCGCTCGAGGGCTCGATCCAACTCTGCCCGGATCGCCGTCAATTCCTCGTCCGTAAGCGCTTGGCCGTTCAGCAGTTGGCTGACGAGTACTTCGGCCGAGCCGGCAAAGAACGAGTCGATGACTTCGCCCAGCGAGCGCCGCCCCATATCCTCGCGCGTGACTACCGGGCGATAGAGATCGGAACGGCCTTCTCGCTCTGAGACCACAAAGCCCTTATCGCGCAGGATGCGCATTATAGTCAGTACAGTATTGTAGGCCATCGGCTTGACGGACGTTAGCCGCTCTTGCACTTGTTTGACGGCTGCGGGCGACTCGTCCCACAGGACGTTCATAATGAGCGTTTCGAGCGGGGTCAGCTTTTTGTCGGGTTTGTCTCTGGTCGCCATGGCAAATCCTTTCAACTAAGAATTTAGTTGATTATACTCGACGGCATTTAGTTTGTCAACTAAAATTTTAGTTGATATAAAAAAATCGGGGATGGATCGCCTTGACTGTCATTCTGTGACGAAGTTAGTTAAAATGATACGGTTGAATACGAGTTCATTTTCATTCCGCAGAGCGACCAAAAACCGAGAGCTTGCCCTGAGCAGAGCCGAAGGGAGCGCCACCATGTCTGACTACACTTCCTATAAAGCTGATTATGACCGCGACGGCTTCGTCCTCGTGCGCAACTTCCTGCCCGCCGACGAACTCAAAGACCTAACGGCCCAAGTCAACCGCTACGTCCGCGAAGTGGTGCCGACCCTGCCCGATCAGGCCGCCTTCTACCAAGACAAGGACCGGCCCGAAACCCTGAAACAACTACAGCACATGGGCGACTACGACGCCTTCTTCTCCGAGTACCGTGACCAACCGCGCTGGAGGTCCTTGGCCCAGACCCTCATCGGCGAAACCGCGCAAGTGAGCCAGCCCGAGTGGTTCAACAAGCCGCCGCAGACCGAACACCCCACGCCGCCGCATCAGGACAATTTCTACTTCAACCTCACGCCGCCCAACGTCGCCTCTATTTGGCTGGCCCTCGACCCGGTTGACGAGGAAAACGGCTGCCTGCGCTACAGCCCCGGCTCACACCACAAGGGCATCCGGCCGCACAATCGCACCTCGGTGCTGGGTTTTTCGCAGGGCATTGCCGATTACGGCCCCCAAGACCAAGCCAATGAAGTCGCAGTGCATTTGCAGCCCGGCGACGCGGTCGTCCATCACGGCGAAGTTATCCACCGAGCAGATCCCAATCGCTCGTCGCAGCGCCATCGCCGTGCTTTTGCCATGGTCTTCGAAGGCGTCAGTTGCAGGGTGGATGAGGAAGGTCGGCAGAGATATCAAGAGTCCCTGCAAAGCCAGCACCAAGGCATGGGACTGGAGACTTCTTAGACGAAGCTCAACTCGGAAGAACGCTGAGAGATCAGGAGTCCCACAGGCGGATTCCGGCCACGTTGCCAAAGTGGTTGTCAAAAGTGATCAGGACCGAGCCGGTTTCAATAGCCTGAGCGGATAACCAGACATCATTAATAGGTATAGGCGTACCGGCCTTCTTCAGTGCATCCTTGAGCTGACCGTATATCTCGGCCGTCTCGGTAGATAATTCGAGTGTGCGCACGGTGGGTTTGGCTAAAAATCCAGCCAAACGGGCGCGATTCTCTTTCGTCCGCGTCCCCCCGCGAAAACCGGCGAATAATTCGCCGAGCACGATGATGGACATAAACACGCACTCGGCCTGACCCAAGGCGTCGAGTATGCGCTCGTCGCCGCTCCACAGGGCGCTTAACGCATTGGTGTCCAGCAGGGCCTTCACTGCCAGTCCTCGGGATCTACTTGGCGGCGAGTCAAGGCGTCGAATGCAGTCCGTTCCTCGGCGCTCCACACGCCGCACTGATCCACAAAATCAGCTCGGTGATTCGGCGGTTGCAGGCCCAAGGCATCTTTCAGCACACCGTTTATAGTCTTGTTTAGACTTTTTCCCTCGGCGGCGGCTTTCTTGCGTATGAGTTGGGCCAAGGCATCGTCCATGTGGATAGTCAGAGATTCCATATTTTTACCTCATATTTATGGTTCATAATAAATCATAAATATAGTTCAAAATGCACTAGTATTCCAACATTCTAAGGTCGGCGTTCCCGAGTCGAGGTTGAAAGTTCCTTAGGACGGCAATACATTTTTAGGTTGCTAAAGCGAGCGGCGGATTGCCGGACCACCAGCAGAGAAAGGTATCTGAGCTTGTCGAAGAAGGAGCCTACCTAATGCGCGTGCTGATCACCGGCGGCGCGGGTTTCTTGGGGTCGCACCTGAGCGACCTGCTGCTGGAAAAAGGCTGCGAAGTCATCTGCATGGACAACTTCCTCACGGGCCGGCCCGAGAACATTGCCCATCTGCTCGGCCACTCGCGATTCCAGTTTGTTCAATACGATGTGACCAACTATATCCACGTAGATGGTCCGCTCGACTTCATCCTGCACCTCGCCAGCCCAGCTAGCCCGGCCGACTTCGAGCGGTTGGGCATCAACATCCTCAAGGTCGGCGCGTTGGGCACGCACAAGACCTTGGGGTTGGCCGTGGCCAAGCAGGCCAAGTTCCTGCTGGCCTCCACGTCGGAAGTCTATGGCGATCCCTTAGTGCATCCCCAGTCCGAGGAGTACCTCGGCAACGTCAACCCCATTGGCATCCGCGGCGTGTACGACGAGGCCAAGCGCTTTGCCGAGGCCATGACTATGGCGTACCACCGCATGCACGGCACGGATGTGCGCATTGCGCGTATCTTCAATACGTATGGCGAGCGCATGCGCCAAGACGATGGCCGTGCCGTGCCCAACTTCATCATCCAGGCCCTCAAGGGCCGCGAGCTGACGGTCTATGGCGACGGCCAGCAAACGCGCAGCATCTGCCATTACAGCGACCTGATCGCCGGCCTCTATAAGCTCATGCTGTCGGACGTTACCACCCCGGTCAACCTCGGCAACCCCAGTGAAATCACCATGCTAGACTTGGCCCACAAGATCATTGCCATGACAGGGTCTAAAAGCTGCATCGCCTTCGGCGAGCTACCGCAAGACGACCCTCGGGTGCGCCTGCCCGACATTGCCAAGGCCCGCTCTCTACTCGGCTGGACGCCCTGCGTGGGGCCGGATGAAGGGTTGAGCCGGACGATTGCATGGTTTAAGCGAGAATTGGAGAAATAGCTATGTGTGCTTTTGAACCCGGAAGGGAATTAATCGCCGCTCGGGGTTGTCTAATGCGAGAATTGGAGAAATAACTATGTGTGCTTTTGAATTGCGAGAAAACGCTCTCGGCGTTGAAATCCACGCGGGCGATCAACTGCTTGCCCTGTACCGCGCCAGCGAGGAACTGCCCCGCAGCGAATCCCCTAAGCCCTGCTTCGCGCCCCTGTACACGCTTTCCGGCCAGCTCGTGACGGAGTACCGTCCGCCCGACCACGCTTGGCATACGGGGCTGTTCTTCGGCTGGGTCCACGTCAACGATGCGAACTTGTGGGGTGGGCGTTGGTATTTGCCGGAAACAAAGAAGTACGAACACGTCGCCGACAGCCACGGCGTGCAGCGGCACGATGGTTTCACGGCTTTGAGCGTGGACCATGTGACCGAGTCGCTTTCTTGGCTCGATGGTCGCGATCAACTCATGGCGCGGGAGTCGCGTTCTTTTGGCTTTTACAGCACTGAAGGCGGCTACTGCTTGCGGATATCCACGCGCATTGAGCCAGCCGGTCACCGGCTGGTGATGGGGGCCTCGCGGGCGGCGCGCTACTCGGGGCTGGTGTTGCGCATGGGGCCTTCCTTTGCCGAAGCCGACCACTATTGCAGCGAGGGACGCCAGGGCCACGCGGACATCATGCACCAGCGCGCCCGTTGGGTGGGGGCGCGCGGGAAAAACGGAGGCTTTGTCGCGCTCATGGATCACCCGAGCAACCCGCGCCATCCGGTTACTTGGTTTACCCGTGCCAACTTGCTGGGTACGGGCCTGCTGATAGAAGGCGACTTAGAGCTAGCCGCTGGCGAGTGCTTGGAACTGCACCACGTGTTCTTCGTCTTAGATCAGGACCCCGGTTCCACACAAATAGAATCCCTGTACGCGGACTTTGCTGCTTCCCCTGGAGAATTGCCATGAGGCCGCTGTGCCTCCCGGTGCTGTTTTTGCTCGCTTGTGCTTCAACTCCCCAAGTCGAATACCCAGCCCTCGATTTGGCCCAGCCGGACCAATGGATGGCTGGAGCTTCAGAGGATGCCGTCGCCGACCACTGGTGGCGCGATATGGGGGCCGCGCGTCTCGACAGTCTGGTGGCGTTGGCCTTGGAGCACAACTACGATCTCAAGGTCGCCGGTGCGCGTCTAGCCCAAGCTCAAGCCCAGGCTCGGGTGGCTGGCGCGCCGCTCTGGCCCCAACTCGGCGTCAATGCCAATGGCTCGAAGCGCAAACAGAATTTCGTCGGCCTGCCCATTCCCGGGAGAGACCCGGATCAGGTCTTGACCTCGGAGAGCACGTCCTTTGGCGTTGATCTGACTGCGAGTTGGGAAGCAGACCTGTGGGGTCGCCTGCGCGCGGGTGCCCAAGCCGCGCTCGCCGATGCCGGGGCCGCAGCCGCTGATTTTCGCGCGGCGCGCCTGTCGCTGGCAGCGCAGACAGCGCGGGCCTATTTCGCCGCAGTCGAAGCGGGCCACCAAGTCGAGCTAGCGCGGGCGACGGTTGCAAACTACCAACTCTCTACCGAACAGATAGAGGATCGCTATCGCCGCGGCTTGCGCTCGTCGCTTGACGTGCGCTTGGGCCGGTCGAGCTTGGCCGCAGCCGAAGCGACTCTCGCCCAACGCCGCCAGCAACGGGATGCTGCGCTGCGTCAACTCGAATTGATCTTGGGCCGCTACCCCAGCGCCCGGATTGAGGTCGGAGGCGAGCTGCCAGCCGTCGGCGGTCCGGTTCCAGCCGGCCTGCCCGCCCAACTCGTGAGCCGACGGCCCGATCTCGTAGCCGCTGAGCGCCGTCTCGCCGCAGCCGACCGCCGGCTAGCCCAAGCCCGGCGCGCCTTATTGCCCCGCATCAGCCTTACGGCCTCTACGGGTCGCTCGTCGAGCGCGTTGAGCGACTTGCTCGACGGCGATTTTTCAGTGTGGAACCTCGTGGGCAATATTGCGCAGCCCCTGCTGCAAGGTGGGCGTCTGCGCGCTGGCGTTGATCAGGCCGCTTCGGCTGCCGAGCAAGCGCTCTTTGCCTACGCCCAGAGCGCACTTAGAGCATACGGTGAGGTGGAGGGGGCGTTGAACGCCGAAGGCTTCCTCGCCGACCAAGAACGAGCACTAGCCACGGCCGCGGAAGAAGCCGTAGCAGCGCGCGCCTTAGCCGAAGATCGCTACGCCAGAGGGCTTGCCGATCTCATCGCCCTGCTAGAGTCTCAACGCCGGGCCTTTGACGCCGAGAGCCGCCTGCTCGCCGTTCGTCGTCAGCGCCTCGATACGCGCATTGACTTGCACCTAGCTCTTGGCGGCGGCTTTACCCTTGCCTCTCAGCACGCGGAGATTCAGCAATGATGCGCGTCTTCAAAATAATCTTGCCCATCCTCATCCTCGCCCTCGGTTTTGGGGCTTTTCAACTGCTGGCCTCGATGCGCGAGCCGCCCCAGCGCGTTTCTCGCTCCTATGCTGGTCCGCTCGTCGAAGCCGTCGCTGCCCCGCTGCAACAGGTCCAGGTCGTAGTTGAGGGGCAGGGCACGGTGCGTCCCGATGCTCAGATTGACCTCGTGCCGCAGGTGTCGGGTATTGTGGTGTGGAAGGACTCAGACTTCAAACCTGGCGGGACCTTTGCCAAAGGTGCGTTGCTCTTTCGGATTGATCCACGCGACTACGAACTCGCCGTCCAACAGGCCGAGGTCCAAGTGGCACAGGCGCGCTACCAACTCGACTTGGCCCGGGAGGAAGCCGCCATCGCCGAAGAGGAGTGGGAAAGGCTCCACTCCGATGACCAAGCTCCCACCGACTTGGTGCTGCGCAAACCCCAGCTCCGCGCTGCCGAGGCCAGCCTCCAAGGAGCCGAAGCGCGCCTCGCCGAAGCGCGACTGCGCCTCGACCGCACCAAAGTGTACGCTCCCTTTGCCGGCCGGGTGCGCACCGCGCGCGTTGATGTCGGCCAGCACCTCAACGTCGGTCAGGCCATTGCCCAGCTATACAGTATCGAAAAGGCCGAGATCGTCGTCCCCGTTCCCGACGAAGACCTCGGGTGGTTCACCCTGCCGCTGCCCATCGACATTGCGGCGGCTAGCGCACCTAACACTGAGTCCGTTTCCGATCGCAACGTCGAGGGCGGCCCCCGCGCCTTTGCCTTTAGCCGCGAGGGAGCCAGCGCCGAGGTCAGCGGGACCTTTGCTGGCCGCCAGCACCAGTGGAGCGGACGCTTGGTCCGCACCGAGGGCGAACTCGACCCGCAAAGCCGCATGGTCCGCTTAGTAGTAGAGGTCGAAGCGCCTTACGGCGGCATTGCCGATGGGATCCCACCGCTGACGGTGGGGATGTTCGTCGAGGTAGCCATTGCCGGTCGCACGGTCGATGGCGTCCGCGTTCTGCCCCGCGCCGCACTGCGCCAGGGCGATCGCGTGTGGACGGTGAGCCACGACGGCATCCTCAGCATCCGCCCAGTGCAAGTGGTGCGCGCACTCGAGGATGAAGTACTCGCCTATATCGACATGGCCCCCGAAGAGCGGATCATCGTCTCTCAACTCAGCGGCGTCACCGACGGTATGCAGGTGCGTCTCGCGGACGGGAACCTAGGAGGTCAACCGTGAAAGCACCCGTATCTTGGATGGCGAAGAATCACGTCGCCGCCAATCTGCTGATGGGTTTCATTCTGTTGAGCGGTCTGTTTGCCATGATGCAGACCAAAAAAGAAACCTTCCCCGAGATGTCGCTCGACCAGGTGCAAATCCAAGTGCCCTATCTGGGTGCGACACCAGCCGAGGTTGAAGACGCCGTCTGCAAGCGCATCGAGGAGCGAGTGCGCGGCCTAGAGGGGGTGCGCCGCGTGCGCTCCACGGCCTCCGAGGGCATAGGCTCAGTCAGCATCGAGCTAGAGCGCGGTGCCGATATGGACAAGCTCCTCGACGACATCAAAAACGAGATCGACCGCATCGACACCTTCCCGGCTGAGGTCGAAGAGCCGGTCATCAAGGAGTTGACTCGCCGCAATCAAGCTATCGACGTGGTTCTCTACGGCGATGTCGAAGAAAAGGCTCTCAAAGTCGCTGCCGAACGAGTGCGCGACGATCTGCGCGGCAGTGGCGTCATTTCGCAGGTCGAGCTCAAGGGCGTGCGCGTCGATGAGATTGCCATCGAAGTCTCCGAAGAGGCCCTGCGGCGCTACGGCCTGACCTTCGCACAGGTCGCCGACGCGGTTCGCCGCACCAGCATTGACCTGCCCGCTGGCAGCGTCGAGAGCGAGGACGGCGCGATCTTGCTCCGCACGCAGGGGCTGATGCGCGCCGGGCGCGAATACGAAGAGGTGGTTGTGCTCACCCGCCCCGACGGCACGGCCCTCAAGCTCAAAGACGTGGCCACAGTCGTCGATGGCTTTGAGGATACCGATCTCATTTCGCGCTTCAACGGCCAGCCGTCGGCCGTGGTTCAGGTCTATCGCATTGGCGACCAGAACGCCCTCGACATCTCCACCTATGTCCACCAGTACATTGAGGACAAACGCTCAACTCTGCCGGAGGGGATCCACATTGGCTACGCCCGCGATGACGCGCGCATCCTGCGCGGCCGCATCGATTTGCTGATCCGCAACGCCCGCCTCGGTCTGGTGCTGGTCTTTATCTGTCTGAGCTTCTTCCTCGACTTGCGCTTGGCTTTCTGGGTGATGATGGGCATTCCCATCAGCTTTTTGGGGGCCTTTGTGTTGATGGAGCCTTTTGACGCCTCGATCAACATGCTGTCGCTATTTGCCTTTATCGTGGCCTTGGGTATAGTCGTGGATGACGCGATCATTGTCGGCGAAAACATTTTTTCCCACCGCGTGCAAGGCAAACCCTTTGGCCGCGCCGCCATTGACGGGGCGCTCGAAGTGGGCACGCCGGTCGTGTTCTCGATTATGACCTCGATTGCGGCCTTTATGCCGCTGTTTTTCGTCGAGGGCATGATGGGTAAGTTCATGTCGGTCATCCCCGTGATCGTCATTTCAGTGCTCCTACTGTCGCTGATCGAGAGCCTGTTCATTCTGCCGGCGCACTTATCTTCTAAGGGGGACGGGCCACTCAGCCGCCTCTTCCGTCGGGTTTTCATCCGTCCACTCGATTGGCACGCTCGGGTCGTCGTCGTCTTTGACCGCGGCCTCAAGTACGTCATCCGCAATGCCTATCAGCCCACGCTGCGCTTGGCGTTGGCCCATCCGATTTCCAGTACCGCCTTGGCCTTATCGCTGATGCTGTGTACCGCCGGGCTGGTCGTCGGCGGCCATATCAAGTTCGTGTTTATGCCCGAGATCGGGGCCGATTGGGTGACGATCTCGGTCAACATGCCGCAGGGCACCACGGCGACCCAGACTGCCAAGGTCGTGCGACACATCGAAGAAAAGGCCCTCGTCCTGCGCGATCAGATCGATGCCGAGAGCGAGGGCGAGGATTCGATCTACCGCAATATCTTTACCTACATCGGCGACCAACCCACGGCCCGGCGTTCCTCCTTTTCAAGTGTCCCAGGGGCTGGTGGTCGAGGACATCTGGCCGAAGTTACCATCGAACTGTTACCTTCCGAGGAGCGCAATCTCGACAGCACTGAGATCGAGTCGCGGATGCGCCAACTGGTCGGCGAGGTACCCGGCCCCGAATCCATCATTTATTCTTCCTCGCTGTTTTCCGCCGGCAATCCCATCGAGGTCGAGCTGGCCTCGGATAACTTCGACCAGCTCTTGCTGGCCGTCGATCGGCTAAAGGGCAAAATCGCCGAGTACTCAGGCACTGGCGATATCCAAGACAGCTTTCAGGAAGGCAAGCTGGAGATGAAACTCCAGCTCAAGCCCCAAGCCCGCACCCTCGGCCTCACGCTTGCCGATCTAGCCCGCCAAGTGCGCCAAGGCTTTTACGGCGACCAAGCGCTGAGATTCCCGCGCGGCTCAGACGACGTGCGGGTGATGGTGCGCTACCCCAAAGACGAGCGCCGGAACTTAGGCGACGTGCGCTCGATGCGCATCCGCACGCCATCGGGTGCCGAGGTGCCCTTTGCCGAGGTGGCCACCGCCACCATCGGCCACGCCTATGCTTCCATCCAGCGCACCGATGGTCAGCGCGTCGTGCGGGTGAGTGCCTCCGTAGATGACCAAGTCGCCAACGCCGACGAGATCAACCGCGATCTCGAAGCGTTTTTCTTGCCCGCCTTGGTCCAGGACTATCCCGGTCTGCGTTACAGCTTCGGCGGCGAGCAGCAGGAGCGGGACGATTCGCTACAGAGCCTGTTGTTCAACTTCGGCATCGCTCTTGCCGCCATCTACGTGCTGTTGGCCGTGCCATTCAAATCGTACACCCAGCCCCTCGTCGTCATGAGCGCGATTCCATTTGGCATCATTGGCGCGGTTTGGGGGCATCTGATCATGGGCTTGGACTTGGCGCTGTTGAGCCTGTTTGGGATTGTCGCGCTCTCAGGTGTGGTGGTCAACGATTCGCTGGTGCTGCTGACCTTCTACAACCAGATGCGGCGCGAGGGTTCGTCGCACGAGGAAGCCCTAGTCTCAGCCGGGGCCGCGCGCTTCCGCCCGATCCTACTCACCTCTCTGACGACCTTTTTTGGCCTACTGCCGATGATCCTCGAAAAAAGCCTTCAGGCGCAGTTTTTGATCCCAATGGCCGTCAGCTTGGGCTTTGGCATCCTCTTTGCCACCTTCATCATTTTGCTCGGCGTCCCGATAGGGATGCGCCTGCTGGTGGGCGTTCAAGAGTTTTGGGGGCGGTTGAGCGAGAGTAAGACCGCCGAGGTCGCGCCGGTTACCGGGTCTTGAAGGGTTGTGGCGCGAGTGAAGTGGGGTGGGCTGCTGCTGTGTATGGTGGCCTGTGCGCCTGTTGACGAGTTTCCCTTCATCGACAAAGCTAGTGATTGGGGTATAGAGCAGTCCCATGTCGGCGGTGGCGCGGAAAAGCGCTATATCGTCGAAGCCAAAGGCGGTGGGGCTGCGCTCCTCGACGCAGATGGCGACGGCGATTTGGACATTTACTGGGTCAATGGCGAGGGCGGCGACAATGCCCTCTACCGCAACGACCGCGGCCGGGGCTTTGTCGATCGAGCGGCCGCGGCCGGTGCCACGGGGCGCGGCTGGGGCATGGGTGCGCTGAGCGCGGATTACGATGCCGACGGCGATGCCGACCTGTACATCACCTGCCTGCAAGAAAACATCCTCTATCGCAACGACGGATTGGAGCAATTCGCCGATGCCACGACCCGCGCCGGGCTGGCGCTGCCGGTGTGGAGTACGGGCGCGGCCATGGGCGACGCGGACTTGGACGGCGACTTGGATTTATACGTGGCCAATTACGCGGATTTTGATTCGACCGCGGTGCGGCCCTTGGGGACGCAGTGGAAGGGCCGGGACGTATTCATCGGCCCGCTGGGCTTGCCCGCGTTGCCAGACGCGCTCTATCGCAACGATGGGGCTGGTACTTTTGCCGATGTGACGGCGGCCAGCGGCCTCGGGCTGCACGATCCGGGCTATGGGTTTGCCGTGCTGTTCATCGACAGCGACGACGACGGGGATTTGGATCTGTATGTCGCCAACGACTCGACGCCCAATTTCCTCTACCGCAACGATGGCGCTGGAACCTTTGCCGAAGTGGGACTACAGGCCAATGCCGCGCTGGGGGAAACGGGTTTGGCGCAGGCCGGCATGGGCGCGGCTTGGGGCGATTACGACAACGACGGCGACGGCGATTTGCTGGTCACCAATTTTGAGGACGACTACAACACGCTCTATCGCAACTCAGGCGGCGGTACGTTTGCGGACGTGAGCTTTGCTGCGGGCTTGGGCCGCATCAGCCTTCCCTATGTGGGGTTTGGCGCGGTCTTTATCGATTTTGACAACGACGCCGATCAAGACTTGTTCGTGGCCAACGGGCACGTGTATCCGCAGATCGAACGCCCGGGCAGCGGCGCTACCTACGCGCAGGCTAATCACTTGTTTGCCAATGACGCGGGTCATTTTAGCCTCGTCGAACTAGGCGAGGATCGGGCGGTCAGTCGCGGCGCGGTA
>MKWU01004158.1_pt1 | contig 17597 bp, 12 predicted proteins | sample 809101 | NCBI WGS metagenome assembly MKWU01 (sample SAMN05860141, study PRJNA318959) | sponge metagenome | host: Aplysina aerophoba | place: Slovenia: Piran, Adriatic Sea, Gulf of Piran | collected 2013-05-07 | reverse complement strand
CGAGCCTCACGGCGGTGACATCGAGCACGAGGCGGAGCTGGAAGATCTCCTGAATGTCGCGCAGCGTGACCGGGGAGACCGCGTTGCCCTGCCGCCCGCGCGAGACGATCAGCCCTTCCTGACGCAGGCGCATCATGGCGCTGCGGATGGGCGCCTTGCTCATGCCGTAGCGTGCGACGAGCAAGCCCTCGGAGATCTCCTCGCCCGGCTGCAGGGCGCAGGAGATGATCTCGTCCTTGATCGTCGCGTAGGCGATATCGTTCAGGTTCGGCTCGGCCGTTCGCGTGCTTTCGGTCAGCGAATCAGAGGGTTGCGGGGCGGCTCGATGTTTCGTGGATGGCATGGATCGTCGGGTCCTTGCCGGCTCCTGCCGGCGGAGGCGGCCGCGCGGCGCGCCGGTGCTGCCCGAACGTAGCTCAAGTGTCTGCCGCTCGCGAGGGCCGGCACAATCGGGCGCGTGCGCCGCGGCGAATCGGCGAGAGACCCGCGCGTCGCGGCTGGTTATCGCACACAAATGCAGCTATGATACTTATCAAGATATATCTTAAACGATATAGAATAAACTGAGAACTGTATACCATATCTAGGGTAAGAATCTATATATGGTGGGATATGATACACTTACCAGCGACTCGAGATAGCTCGGATGCATTCGTGAACGCTAACGCCCACGAACGCTGGCCTTCCTTTAGTGCCCCGAACCTCTAATTCCGCTCATCGAAGCATGCTGTCGTCGGCCCGCGGGATGGGGCGCTTCTGCCTCCGCTGGCCAGGCCTCGTCGTCTTCGCCGTCGTCATCGCGTTCTCGGCGCTTCTTTCTACCCTCGTCGGGCCTCAGTCCCTTGCCCAGAGCCAAGGCACGAATCTTACCGATGATTGGGTCGACGGCGGTGGGAACGTAGAGGCAAGCACTGCCATGTTGATGATCAACGAAGGAGAGACCAAGAGCTACAGCGTGCGGCTTACGAAGCAACCACACGAGGGAGCCGATCAAGACTGGTGGGTCATGATCGTGGTCGACGGCCATCGGCGCCCCGCCAGCTACTATCCTGATGAGAAGAATCCGATCGTCAGCTGGTCACCGTCGATCGGGAGAACATTCGACAGGGGCAACTGGTACATAGAGAAAGACATCACAATTACGGCGCACCAGGATGACGACGAGGATGATCACACAATAATCTTTTCCTCCGAATTGTGGGATCACGACGCCTATTGTCCACCCGGGCTGCACGTCGACGAGGATGGTAACTCTATAATCCTAGCTCCGGTGACCGTCCGCATCATCGACGACGATAAGGACAAGCCCGAGCTCACCATCAGTGACACGACGGTGGTCGAGGGAGGCAAGGCGCAATTCGACGTGACGCTGAGCCAGATGAGCAATGGGCCTGTGACAGTGCGTTACGCGACGTCGGATGGAACGGCCCACGCGGGCGACGATTACACCACGATGTCTGACACTCTTGAATTTGAGGCCGGCGAAAGAACGAAGACTATCTCGGTGCCCATCATCGATGACAACCTCGACGAAGCGGACGAGGAGTTCTCCGTAACCCTGAGCAGCCCAAACGGCGCCACTCTCTCCAACAACACCGCGACAGGGACCATCAACGACAACGACGATCCGACTCTCTCCATCGCGGATGCGACGCCGGTGGACGAGGGCGGGACGGCAGAGTTCGTCGTGACAATGAGCATAGAGAGCACGCAAAGCGTGACGGTTACCTACGGGACGAGGAGCGGAACGGCAGTCGCAGGGCAGGATTTCCAGACGACGTCGGGCATTCTGACTTTCAACCCGAACACCACGCAGCAGACCATCTCGGTGACCACAACCGACGATGCGACCGACGAGGAGGACGGGGAGACCTTCACGGTGACGCTGAGCGCTCCCATCGGCGCGACGCTCGAAGACAGCTCCGCAACAGGAACCATCAGCGACAACGACGAGGCGAAGCTCTCCATCTCGGATGCCACGGCGGTTGAGGGAAACCCGGCGCGATTCGACGTGACGCTGAGCCCGGCGAGCGACCGGACCGTGACGGTGAGTTACGCGACGTCGGGGGTGACGGCGACCGAGGGCACGGACTACACCGGGACGTCCGGCACAACACTCAGGTTCTCGGCCGGTGAACTGCAGAAAACGATCGCGATAGCGACCCACACGGACTCAACCGTCGAGCCCGATGAAACCTTTACGGTCACGCTGAGCAGCCCGAGCGAAGCGGGCATAGAGGACGGCACCGCGACGGGGACGATCACCGACGATGACCTGCCGGCGCTCTCCATCGCGGACGCGCCGGCGGTGACCGAGGGTGAGACGGCACAGTTCGTCGTGACTCTGAGCGCGCCCAACATGGTTCCCGTGACGGTCAGCTACGAAACGGCAAGCGGGACCGCGACCGAGGGCACGGACTTCACCCGGACGACCACCCCCCCGCTGAGCTTCAGCGCAAACAACTCGAACATGCCGCAGACCGAGACCATCTCGGTGCCGACGGAAGACGACAGTGACGAGGAGACGAGCGAGACCTTCACAGTCCGACTGACCAACGTCAACGGCGCAACAGTAGAGGATGGCACTGCAACGGGGACCATCAACGATAACGACGACCCGGACCCCAACCCGAACCCGAATCCCAACCCCAATCCCAACCCGAACCCGAACCCCAACCCCAACCCCGACCCCGACCCGGGCGATGACAACGAGAACAACGGCAGCAACGAGAACGGCAACAACGAGGGTGACGGAAATGGCGGCAACGGCGGCAACGGTAACGGTGACGGCAACGGCGGAAATGGAGGGAACGGCGACAACGGCGGAAACGGCGACAATGGAGGCAACGGAAACGGCGACGGAAACGGCGGAGGCAGTCTCCCAACCCTCTCCATCGCTGACGCGACTGCCATTGAGGGAGGCGGTGCGGGATTCCTCGTAACGCTCAGCCCGGCGAGCGCAGAAACCGTGACGGTCGATTACCGGACGGTCAGCGGAACAGCCATCGCGGGAGAGGATTTCGACACCACGTCGGGCACTCTGACCTTCGCCCCCAACGCCACAGAGCAGACCATCACGGTTCAGACCCGCGAGGACGGTCTGGACGAGCCGGAAGAGATCTTTGCCTTGACGCTGAGCAACCCCAGCGGGGCGACGCTGGCGGACACCAGCGCGACGGGGACGATCATCGATGTCGACTTCGCGACCGTCTCCATCGCGGACGCGACGGTGGAGGAGGGAAGCACGGCGGAGTTCGTCGTGACGCTCAGCGTGCCAAGTTGGCAGAGAGTGATGGTCAATTTCCAGACATCGGACAGAACGGCGGTTGCGGGCCAGGACTACGAGGCGACGTCCGGTACGCTCACCTTCTACCCCGGCGACACGCGGAAGCCTGTCCGGGTGCAAACGCGCGAGGACGATCTGGACGAGTCGGACGAAACATTCGGGGTGACGCTGATCGGACCGAGCGGCGCTACGCTGGCGGACGCCACCGCGACGGGCACGATCACCGACGACGACCAGGCGAGCCTCTCCATCGCGGATGCGACGGTGCAAGAGGGGAGCACGGCGGCATTCGTCGTGACGATGAGCGTACCGAGCACGCAGAACGTGACGGTGAGCTACCGGACAGCGAGCGGCACAGCGGCCGAGGGCACGGACTACGACGCGGCGTCGGGCACTCTCACCTTCTCGACCAGAGAGGTCGAGAAGAGAATCCTGGTGCGGACTCTCGCGGACGACCTCGACGAGCCGGACGAGACCTTCACGGTGACGCTGATCGGACCGAGCGGCGCGACGCTGGCGGACGCCACCGCCACGGGCACGATCACCGACGACGATCAGGCGCGCCTCTCCATCGCGGATGCGACTGTGGAGGAGGGGAGCACGGCAGAGTTCGTCGTGACGATGAGCGTACCGAGCACGCAAAGCGTGACGGTGAGCTACCGGACGGCGAGCGGCACGGCGGCCGAGGGCAGGGACTACGACGCGGCCTCGGGCACTCTCACCTTCTCGACCGGAGAGGTAGAGAAGACCATCCGGGTGCAGACCCGCGAGGACGACGTCGACGAGCCGGACGAGACGTTCGGGGTGACGCTGAGCAACCCCGGCGGGGCGACGCTGGCGGACGCCAGCGCGACGGGGACGATCATCGACGATGACGTGTCGGGCTTCTCCATCGCGGATGCGCGGGTGGTCGAGGGCGGAACGGCGCGCTTCACGGTGACGCTCAGCCCGCCAAGCGAGCAGACCGTGACGGTCGACTACCGTACGGCCAGCGGAACCGCGGCGGCGGGCCTCGACTTCGACGCGGCATCCGGCAGGTTAACCTTCGGCCCGCGCATCACACGGCAGATCATCGCGGTGCAAACCCGCGCGGACGACGTCGACGAGCCGGACGAGACCTTCACGGTGACGTTGAGCAGCCCGGGCGGCGCGACGTTGGCGGACGCCACCGCGACGGGGACGATCACCGACGACGACGTGAGACCGCTGGCGCCGATCAATGAGGAACTCATTCCCGAGCTGGGCCGCGCACTGGCGTTCACTGCCGTCCGCTGCCGGATCGAGCAGGTGTTCTCCGACATGGCGCGCGGCTGGGCGAAGCCTTACGTCAATACGTCGTTGTCCGCCGCCCCGACATCCGTTGCGCCCGGCTCTCTCGATTGGGCCGAGGACGACGGCGACGATCGCTCGCCGGCACTCGAGCAGGTGCTCGACAACACGGCGTTCCTGCTGCCGGTGCTGGACGGGAATGGCGAAAGGACGCGCTTCGCGGCTTGGGGCTGCGGCGACTACCGTGCCCTCTCTGGCGACGGAGGAGGCTCCGCCGGAGCCTGGGACGGCCAGGCGTTCAGCATGCAGGTGGGGGCCGACGCGATCGTCGGACGCAATCTGATTGCGGGCGTGTCTCTCTCCCAGTCGCAGGGCTCGCTCGAATTCGATGGCGTGGGGATCGGTAACGACCGCTCCGATGGGGGCTACGATCTGCAGCTCACCGGGGTGCACCCCTATCTCGCCTGGTGGATGTCGCGCGATCTGGAAATCTGGGGAACTATCGGCCTGGCCCGGGGCGAGCTGCAGGTTGCGGACGACGCCTCCGGATCATCCCACGCCAGCGAGGCAACGCTGACTTCGGGCACGATCGGCCTCAACGGCCGGCTGCTGGAGCTCGGCGGGACGACGCTCCGGCTGAAGGGCGAGTGGGCCCTCGCGCAGCTCGATGTCGCCCGCAGGACCGCTGCGTTCCGCAACGCGGCGGTGGACCTGCAACGGCTGCGGCTTGCGGCCGAAGTCGAGCATGAGGAAGTCGTCCCCTACGTCGGCGTGCTCGCGCCATGGGCGGAACTCGGCCTGCGCCACGAGGGCGGTGATGGGGCGACCGGCTCCGGCCTGGAACTCGGCGGCGGGCTGTACTACCGGCAAATCGAGCAGGGCTGGAACGCGGAGCTCTATGGCCGCTGGGTCCTGGTGCAGGACGACGCGCTGCCGGAAGAGCAGGGGTTCGGCCTGCGCTTCCGCTACGATCCAGAGGCGCCCAACTTCGGCCCGTGGGTGAGCCTGTCGCAGACCTGGGGCGAGCCGGCGAGCGGCTTGCAGCAGCTGTGGGAAGAGGGGCTGCGCGCCTCGGCCACGGACGACCCGCTGGCAGGGCGCCTGGAATTGGAGATTGCTTACGGCCTCCCGGCGTTCAGGGAGCAGGGCGCGCTGGTACCCTTTGGCGCATTGAGCCTGGGGAAGGACGGTGAGCGGACCTTGAGGGTGGGCAGCCGCCTGGTGCTGGGATCGATAGGCGTCCTGAGCCTCGAGGCGGTGCGCCGCGAATACGCCTCCACGCCGACGCACCACGCGGTCATGCTGCGGGGCATCCTCCGCTACTAGCCGGGAATTCCCACCAGAGGTCACGTTCTGCGCGCTGCGCGACACTCGGCGCTGCTTGCGCGGGCGCGCCGATCGGCTAGGCTCGGCCCGCCACGCCAAGGGAGAGCCCGATGAGCCAAGCCACCGCCTCCGTCACCCGCATCTCTGCGCCGAGCGCCCATCCCTTCTCGCCCCCCGATATCGCGCTTCAGACCGATCCCGAGGACGAGCGGATCTGGGTGCCGCTGAAGGAAGGCGTCTGGCTGCGCCCGCTGATGTACAACACCGTGCAGGGCGGCTGGTGTGAGGTGGTGAAGGTCAGGGGCGGCGGCTTCGTCTCGCGCCACCGGCACCCGGCGCCGGTCCACGGCCTCGTGCTCAAGGGCGCCTTCCGCTATCTGGAGCACGACTGGATCGCCGATCGGGGCACCTACATCTACGAGCCGCCGGGCGAGGTCCACACTCTCGTGGTGGATGACGACTGCCCCGAGATGCACTGCTTCTTCGCGATCTCCGGCTCGGTCAACTACGTGGACGAGGAAGGCCGGGACGTCCGCGCCGAGGATGTCTTCCACCGCCTCGACCGCGCCCGGGATCACTACGAGGAAGTCGGCCTCGGCGCCGACTACGTCAAGAACTTCGTCCGCTAGAACGCGCCTCGCCGCCCAGACCCAGGGTGTATCGGCGCCAATCGGCGGCTCATCTTCCCGCGGCTCCACATGTGGCGCAGCAGGATTGACGACTCAAACTACCGTGCAAGGCAGCGCATGCCGCTCCTATAATGGCGCGCCGGTGAGCGAGGGGGAGCAGTCACCATGTATCCAGCACCACTTGACGAGTACGTGCGGCCGGCGACGGTCTCGGACGCGCTCGCCGCACTCGGCCGCTACGACGAAGGCGACGCGGTCTTCGTGGCCGGCGGCCAGAGCCTCATGCAGGCCGTCAAGGCGCGCCTCGTGCGCCCGCGCTGCCTGATCGACCTTCAGGCGGTGGACGGGCTTTCCGGCATCGATGTCGGTGCGGACGGGGTCCGCATCGGGCCCATGACGCGTTATGTGGAGATCGCCCGCGACGAGCGGCTCGGCGGCGCCTACGGCGCGCTCCGCGATGCGGCAGAGCGTGTCGGCGACCGCCAGGTCCGCAACCGGGGCACCATCGGCGGAAGCCTTTGCTGGAACTATGTCGCCGCCTGCACGCCGCCCACGGCGATCGGGCTGGGCGCCGAGCTCGAGCTGACGGCGGCCGACGGCACCACGCGCACCCTGGCTGCGGAAGACTTCATCGGCGGCCCCCTGGAGACGGCGCGGGAGGACAACGAGATCCTCACCGCGATCACCATCCCAGCCGCCAGGGGGAGCGCCGGCAGCGCCTACAAGAAGTGGGGCCTGGTGACCGACGCGCTGCCGGTGATCGGGGTCTGCGTCGCGCTGGAAGTGGCGGACGGGCGCTGCGCCAGCGCACGCGTCGCGGTCGGCGGGCTCGCGAACGGGCCCACGCGCTCCGGCGCCGCCGAGGAGGCGCTGGCCGGCGTGGCCGCCGGCGATGGGGACGGCATCGCGGCCGCGCTCGCCAAGGCCGCAGAAGAGATCGAGACCCAGGAGGACCTCTGGGCCGACAGCGACTATCGCAAGCAGCTCATCCGCTCGCTCGGCGCCGAGGTCACGGCCACGGCGTTTGCGCGAGCGGCCGGCTAAGGGCGGAAAGGGAGGCCCGGCAATGAGCACGACCACGATCACGGTGACGATCAACGGCGAGGTCTTCGAGGAGACCGTGCCGGTCCGCATGCTGCTGGTCGACTTCATCCGCGAGCGCGCGGCGCTCACCGGCACCCACATCGGCTGCACCTACGAGGGCGTCTGCGGCGCCTGTACGGTCCAGCTCGACGGCGAGGCGGTGAAATCCTGCCTGATGGTGGCCGCCCAGGCCGACGGGCACGAGATCACCACCGTCGAGGGCCTGGCCCAGGGCGGCGAGCTTTCGCCCCTGCAGCGGGCCTTCAACGAGCAGCACGCCCTGCAGTGCGGCTTCTGCACGCCGGGCATCCTGATGAACATGGAAGAATTCCTGCGCGAGAACCCGGACCCGACGGATGACGAGATCCGCCGCGGGCTGGTGGGCAATCTCTGCCGCTGCACCGGGTATGCGCACATCGTCGATGCGGTCCGCCAGGCCGCGAAAGAGACCAGGTGACGGAGGCGACGCGGATGACCGGGACAAGCCAAGGCTGGGTCGGCAGCCACTTCCACCGCAAGGAAGACCATCGCCTCATCACGGGGAGAGGCCGGTTCCTGGCCGATCTCGCGAAGCCGGGCGCACTCCACATCGTGTTCAGGCGGAGCGACCACGCGCACGCCATGATCGAGAGCATCGACGTGAGCGCGGCCAAGACGATGCCGGGCGTCGTCGCGGTGGTCACCGGCGACGACATCAAGGACGAGATCCTGCCGATGCCGCAGCCGGTGGTGCAGCCGGCGCTGCCCGCCACCTATCCCAAGCACTGGCCGCTCGCCGTCGGCAGGGGGGAGTGGGACGGCGAGCCGGGGGGGGGGGGGGGCCGGGGGAGCCGGTGGCGGCGGTGATCGCCCGCGACCCCTACATTGCCGCGGACGCGGCCGAGGCCATCGAGGTCGAGTACGACCCGCTCCCCTATGTCGGCGATCCGGAGAGTGCACTCGCCGAGGGCGCGACCATCGTCCACGAGGGCTGGACCGACAACATCATCTTCCAGATGGACTTCACCGGCGGCGCCGACGAGGAAAGCCAGAGGGCGCACGAGGCCAAGGTTCAGGAGGTCTTCGACGGCGCCGATATCGTGATCAAGCAGCGCTTCACCTGCCACCGCTGCGGCGTCGCGCCGATGGAGACCAGAGGCGCGCTCTTCGAGTGGGACGAGTCCGACGGTTTGACCGGCTGGCTCACCACCCAGCGCCCGCACATCGATCGGCTTGCGCTCTCGGACATTCTCGATATCCCGGCGGAGAAGGTCCGCATCATCGCCCCGCGCGACCAGGGCGGCGGCTTCGGCGTCAAGGCGCCCTTCTACCGCGAGCCCATGCTGGTCGCCTACATGGCGAAGAAGCTGGGCCGCCCGGTCCGCTGGATCGAGACCCGCCAGGAACACCTGATGGCGGTGAGCCAGGAGCGCGACCAGATTCACGATCTCGAGGTCGCGGCGGCGAGCGACGGCAAGCTGCTGGCGATCCGCGATCGCGGCCTCGCCGACTGCGGCGATGGCTGCGAAGGGGTCTACTGGGGCTTCCTGATGCCCTTCCTCGGCGCGGTCGAGCTGCCCAACGCCTACGACTGGCCGATCGGCGACATCAAGGTGAAGGTCGCCATCACCAACAAGTCCGCGCTCTCGCCGGCGCGCGCCTTCGGCGAGCTGCCCACCCGCTTCGCCATGGAGCGCGCCATCGACATGGTGGCCAAGCGCTGCGGCATGGAGCCGGCGGACGTGCGCCGCAAGAACCTGGTCGCCTCGCTCCCCTACACCTCGATCACCAACGAGTATTTCGACAGCGGCGACTTCATCAAGGTGTGGGACAACCTGATGACGGAGGCCGATCTTCCCGCCTTCCGCGCGCGTCAGGCTGAGGCGCGGGCCGAGGGCCGCTATCTCGGTATCGGCTTCGGCCTCGGCGTGGAGCTTTCGGGCGTCGCCTCCGAGCTCTTCGTGCCGATGGAGAACCAGCCGGGCTATGGTGCTGCGACCGTGCGGCTCGACCCGCGCGGCAAGGTGCTGGTTTTCGAGGGCGACGCGCCCGGCGGGCAGGGGCATGAGACCACGGTGGCCCAGGCCGTCGCCCAGAGCTTCGGCATCCATCCCAACGACGTGGTTGTGACCACCGGGGACACGGGCACGACGCCCTTCGGCTCCGGCACCGTCGGCGCCCGCGCGGGCTCCTACTTCGTCAGCGCTGCGGTCCAGGCCTGCGATTTCCTGAAGGACAAGATCGGGCGCATCATGGCCCACGACCTGGCCCTTGGAGATACGACGCCGGCCGACTTCTCCTTCCAGGACGGCTACGTGACTTACCAGAAGGACACGAATATCAAGAAGACCTTCCGCGAGGCGGTGGAGCGCATCATCATGGCGCCGATCAACATGCCGGAGGGCGAATCCGGCGGCCTCGAGCACACCGCCTTCTTCGAGGCCGAGAAGCCGATGATCGCCTTCAACGCCGATGTCTGCACGGTCGAGGTCGATATCGAGACCGGCCAGTTCAAGATTCTGAGCTGGACCACCTCGGAGGACGTGGGGCAGATCATCAATCCCCAGATCGTCGAGGGGCAGATGCAGGGCGCCATCGTCCAGGGGCTGTCGAACACCATGTTCGAGGAGTTCGTCTACGACGAGAACGGCCAGCAGCTCACCGCCGACTTCGAGAACTACAAGCTTGCGACCGCGGCGGACGTGCCCGACATCAAGGTGACCCATGCGCCGACGCCCTGCCCCTACACGCCACTCGGCAGCCGGGGTATCGGCGAGGGGCGGCCGTCCGACGTGCCGGGCACGCTCTGCAACGCGATCTGCGACGCGCTCAGTCCCTTCGACATCGAGATCACGGACCTTCCGCTGAGGCCGGATTCGCTCTGGCGCAAGATCCAGGCGGCGCGCGGCGACGGAGCCTCCTGAGCCGAGCTCCCGCCATGCCGCGCCGGTAGGGGGCGATGGCGGCAAAGAGCGTGCGCATCGGCTCCGGCGCGGGCTTCGCCGGCGATCGCTGGGAGCCGGCGGTCGAGCTGGTCGAACGCGGCGGCCTCGACTACATCGCCTTCGAGTGCCTGGCCGAGCGCACCATTGCGCGCGAGACCCTTGCGCTGCGGCGGGGGCAGGGGAGCGGCTACAACCCCCAGCTCGAGGAGCGCATGCGCGCCGTGCTGCCGGCGGCGGAGGCGCAGGGCGTGCGCGTGCTCAGCAACATGGGCGCAGCGGATCCGCCGGCGGCGGGCCGCAGGACTTCGGAAATCGCGGTCGATCTCGGGCTCGCCGACCGGCGCTGCGCCGTGCTGCTGGGCGACGACGTGCGCGACGCCGTCGCCGCCCGCCCGGACCTCCCCCTGATGGAGACCGGCGCGCCGCTGGAGAGCATCCTGCCGCGCATGGCGTCCGCCAACGCCTATCTCGGCGCGGATGCGGTGGCGGCTGCGCTCTCGACCGGGGCGCCGGTGGTGGTGACCGGCCGGGTCGCCGACCCCTCGCTCTTCGTCGGCCCCATCGTCCACGCACTTGGCTGGGGCTACGACGATTACGTTCGTCTCGCCCAGGCCACGGCGGCGGGCCACCTGCTGGAGTGCGCGGGCCAGGTGACCGGCGGCTATTTCGCCGATCCCGGCGTCAAGGACGTGGCCGATCTGGCCCGTCTCGGCTTCCCCTTCGCCGACGTGACCGACGAGGGCGCCGTGACCATCGGCAAGTGCGCCGGCTCGGGCGGGCGAATCGACGCCGCCACCTGCACCGAGCAGCTTCTCTACGAGGTCGACGATCCTGCGGCCTACGTCACGCCCGACTGCGTGCTCGACATGACCGGCATAGCCATTCGCGAGGTCGGGCCCGACCGGGTGGCGGTCAGTGGCGCCCGAGCGCGCCCGCGCACCGACACCTACAAGGTGAGCATAGGCTATTTCGACGGCTACCTGGGCGAGGGGCAGCTCTCCTACGGCGGGCCCAACGCGGTCGCACGCGCCCGGCTCGCGGGCGAGATCGTGGCGGAGAGGCTGCGCCTGCGCGGCTTCGCCTACGACGCGCTCGATGCCCGCCTGATCGGGATCGACAGCCTGCACGGACCGGGCGCGGGCAGGCCCGAGCCCTACGAGGTCAGGCTCCGCGTCACCGGCCGCACGCAGGATGAGAAGGCGGCGCAAGCGGTGGGCTTCGAGGTGGCGGCGCTCTACACCAACGGGCCGGCGGGCGGGGCAGGGGGCGGCGGGGGGGGGGGGGGGGGTTTCGGGGGGGGACCGGGGCGAGCGTGCGCGAGATTCTCGCGGTGCAATCGGTGCTGCTGCCGCGCGATCTCGTCACGCCCCGCGTCGAGGTGGTGGACACCGGCTGATGCTCACCGTGCACGACCTCGCCCACGCCCGCGCCGGCGACAAGGGACACAGCGTCAACGTCTCCGTCATCGCTTACGACGAGGCGGGTTACGAGCGGCTCAAGCGGGAGCTGACCGAGGCGCGGGTGGCGGCGGCCTTCGCGGCGCTCGCCGACGGCCCCGTGCGCCGCTACGCCCTGCCGGGGCTCGGGGCGTTCAACTTCGTCATCGAGCGGGTGCAGGGCGGCGGCGTCACCGCGACCGGCGCGCTCGACATCCACGGCAAGAGCCTGTCCTCGCTGATGCTCACGATCCCGCTGCCCGGCAACGAGCCGGAGGGTTAGTCGAGGCGTTCAGGCCGCCGTGTCGATCCAGATCGTGACCGGGCCGTTGTTGACGAGGTGGACCTGCATCTCCTGGCCGAAGCGCCCGGTCTGGACCGGCACCCCGTGCTCGGCGAGGGAGGCGGTGAAGAGCTCGTAGAGCCTCCGGCCCTCGTCCGGGGGTGCGGCGTAGGAAAAGCCCGGCCGGTTGCCGCGGCTGGTGTCGGCGGCGAGGGTGAACTGGTTCACCACGAGGGCGCTGCCTTCGCTCGCCAGCACCGAGAGGTTCATCTTGCCGGGCTCGCTCTCGAAGATGCGCAGGTTGGCGACTTTGCGCGCGAGGAAGTGCGCCTGCTCGTCACCGTCACCCTGCATCGCGCAGACGAGAACCAGCATGCCCTTGCCGATCTTGCTGACGGTCTCGCCGGCAATATCGACGCGGGCTTGCGCGACCCGCTGGATCAGCGCCCTCATGAGTCGAGCGGCGCGTAGTAGGTGCGGAGGGGCGCTTCGGCGAGCAGCGCCAGGAAGTCGTCCAGCGCACCCGCTTCTTCCAGGGCGGCGAGGCTGGCCTTGTGCGCCTCCACCGAGGTCCATTCCTCGATGATGATCAGCCCGTCCGGCGCGCCGGCATCCACCACGAGCTCGACGCGGGAGCAGCCCTCCAACCCGGGGTTCTCACCCACGAAGGGCGCGAGCATGTCGACCACGTCCTGTCCCTTCCCGGGCTTCGCGGTCGCCCGCACCAACATCAGCACGCTCATCGTTCTCTCCCTCGCACGAAGGGCAGCCGCCGAGGGACCGGGGCGGCGTGCTCCGGCCCCCGCGACGCGGCCATATCGCTATACAGAGGGTTGGCCCAACACGCCAGCCGTCGCGCAGGCCGCCCTCCGGATTGCTCCAGCGATTTGTCGCTCACGGCAGCCGGCCTTCGGCCGGCGCCTCCGCGAGGGCGCCGCTAAGCGGCGGGCCGCGGTCGCGGCCTGTCGCGAGTCCTTGAAAGACGGACGCGCTCTGAGCCACCGTGTACCATCGGTGCGGCCGAGGGAGCGTGGAGGGAGAGAGTGACGAGCCGGCACACTCAGGCGGACAGCGCGAACGGCGCCACGCTCAGGTTCGGGCGCTGGGTCGCCGAGGCGCCCCGCGCATGGAGCGGGGAAGCGGAGCGCCGGGCCGCGAGCGCGTTTGTGGACACGGCCGCCTGCATGCTGGCGGGTGCGGACGATCCGGCCCCGCGCGCGGCCTACGCCGGCGTCGCCAGCTGGGGCGCGGGCGGCACGGTCGTCGTCGGCTCGCCGTACCGGCTTGCCGCGCCCTGGGCCGCGCTGGTCAACGGCACGGCGGCCCATGCGCTCGACTACGACGACATCCTCGAGATCAGCAATGCCCACGTCAGCGCCGTGCTGGTGCCCGCCCTGCTCGCGCTCGGGCAAGAGCGGGGCGCCGACGGCGCGGCCTGCGTGGACGCTTTCATCGTGGGCGTCGAGGTCATGGCCCGACTCGGCGAGGCGCTCAACCCCACCCTCTACTTCAAGGGCTGGCACACCACGTCGACCCTGGGCGCACCTGCCGCCGCCGCTGCCTGCGCCCGTCTGCTTCGCCTCGACGCCGCCAAGGCCACGGCCGCGCTCGGCCTCGCCACCAGCCTCGCCTCCGGCGGCAAGCGCCAGTTCGGCACCATGGCGAAGCCGCTCCACGCCGGGCTCACGGCCAAGAACGGGATCATGGCGGCGGCGCTGGCCGAGTCCGGCGTCAGCGCTGCGGCGGACGCCTACGAGGGCGCGCGCGGCTTCGTCGACCTCTTCGCCGGCGTGCCGCGCGAGCGGCTGGAGGCGGCGGTCGCGGCCTTCGACGGACCGCCCGCGATCGAGCGCTACGGGCTCTGGCAGAAGGTCTACCCCTGCTGTGGCAGCGTCCATCGCCCCCTCGATGCCCTGCTCGATATCCGGGGGGAGGGCGGCCTCGCACCGCAGGCGGTGGCCGGGATCGACGCGCTGCTGGCGGAGATCGAGACGCACAACCTGCCCTATAGCGCGCCCGCCGATGCCATGCAGGCGCGCTTCAGCCTGCCCTACCTGCTGGCGAGCGCGCTGGTGGACGGCCGCCTCGCGCTCGACGCGTTCACCGCAGACGCGCTTGCGCGGCCGGACGTCCGCACGCTGATCCAAAGGATCCGCATGCGTCCGGACCCGTCCCAGCCCGGCGATGCAAAGGTCGACGAGGTGCCGCTGCGGGCCACGGTCACGGTGCGGCTCGCGGGGGGGGGCGGGCGCTCGCGGACGGGGGCGGGGGGGACGGGGGCAGGAGCGGAGGGGCCATCCGTGCTGGCCGCTCGATCGGGACGCGCTCCACGCCAAGTTCGTGGACTGCGCGTCGTGCGCCTTGCCGCCAGCGGCGCACGACGCGGCCTTCGCGGCCTTCGACGGGCTCGCCCAGGCATCGGACCTCGACACCGTCGCGGCGCACCTCGGGGGAGGCCATGGCCGAGGCTGACGTGAGCACGCCCGACGCCGCCGCCTTCACCCGGGCCGCCACGTTGTTCGACTGCCTCGGGCTCTACTACGTGCTCGACGAGCCCTACGCGACCCGCTGCCTGGAGGCGGGCGTCAACATCTGCAACGTGACCTTCGCGCTGGAGAACACCTGGGACCAGACCATGAGCGCCGTGGACGAGGGTTTCGCCAAGATCGAGGCCAGCCCCGTGCTCGCGCTCGCCCGCAACCGGGCGGAGATCGAAGCGGCGCTCGCGGCCGGCCGGCTCGCCGTGGTCCCCGGCACGCAAGGCTCGAGCATGATCGACAAGGAACTCGCGCGCGTCGGCGTCCTTGCCCGGCTCGGCTTCCGCTTCTTCGGCCTCGCCTACACCGGCGCCACCCTCTTCGCCGACGGCTGCGGCGAGAAGCGCGACGCGGGCCTCAGCTTTCTCGGCGAGGAGCTGATCGCGGCGGTGAACGAGACGCCGATGATCCTCGACCTCTCCCACGCCGGCCACCGCTCCCGCGCCGAGGCGGTGCCCCTCGCCCGCGCGCCGGTCTGCACCCATTCCAACGCCTGGCACCACGTGCCCAACGATCGCAACACCAGGGACGAGACCGTGCGCGCCATCTGCGCCAAGGGCGGCATGATGGGCGCCTGCTGCCTGCCCCTCTCGGTGAGCCCGGCGGACCAGACCCTCGACCACCTGGTCGACCATATCGGCCACTTCAAGGCGCTGGTCGGTACGGAGCACGTAGGCATCGGGCTCGACTTCACCGAGGCCTATCAGGAGTCCAAGACCGTGCTGCCGGAATCGGTCCGCTGGCGCACGCTCCGCCCCGACATCTTCGGGCCGGTCGAGGCCTTCGTGACCCAGCGCTACCCGGCGGGGCTCAGCGGCATCGCCGAGCTCCCCAACCTCGCCCGCCGGCTCCTGGAGCGCGGCTACAGCGAGGACGAGGTCGCCGGCATCCTCGGGCAGAATTGGCTCCGCACCTTCACCCACTTCGTCGGCTGAGCCCCGCGCCCGTCGCTACATGCCGCTGTCTACCGCCACCGTCACCAGCGGAGTGCGCCGCGCAGCATCAGGCCGTGCTCGGGGCCGTTGTAGTTGGCGGCCTCGTGCAGGGTGCCTTCGACACTGAGGCTCGCGTCCGCCGCCAACTGCCAGCGCGCACCCATGCGCCACGATCGCGCGCCGTCGCCGCTGAGCCCGAGCCCCGTGTAGGGCGTCACCAGCCCGAGACCGTGCGCCGCGCCGAGACCGTAGCCGACCTCCGTGTTCAGGCGTGCCGTCGCCTGGTCGACAGGTGAGGCGCCCGCGGCGACGCCATTCTCCCACAACTGCTGCACGCCACTGGCCGTCTGGCCCCACGCCGGCTCCACGCTGAGCGCGAGCCCCTGGCCGGACGCGCCCGGATCGATGCGCACCAGCCCGCTCACGCCGGTCTCCTCATAGTCGCCGCTGTGGTTGAGCAGGGTCCGGACACGGCCTTCGACGGTGAGCCCTGACTCCGCGTCGGCGTAGCGGAGCGCGCCCCCTGCCTCGACGCCGGTGCCGGTCTCGCCGTCGCCGCCGTCGTTGCGCAGGCCGAGCTCGAGCGAGGGCGTGAATGTCGCGCCCGAGTCGAGCTTCTGGTCATGGCTCCCTTCGAGCAGCAGCCGCTGCCGGCTGGCGCTCAGCGACGCGCTCTCAAGGGTCCCGGAGCCGTCGACGTCGGCCGAGGTGAAGGCCACCTCGGCCTTGAGCCGCAGGTTCGTGGTGCCGCCCTCGATCATCTGATCGCTGGACATCAGCGTCCCGCTCACGCCCGCCGCCACCATCCGCTGGGCCAGGTCGCTGGTTTGCGTGTCCGCCGACTCATCGTCGATCTCCACCTCGCCCGAGCCGAAGCCGGCCATGGCCCACAGGTTCATGCCTCCCGGCATCTGCCAGCCGAGGTAGGGGTTGACGCTGGTCAAAGAGGTCGTGAGCTCGCCTGACACGTTGGAGGCTGTGTAATCCACGGTTCCGCTCGTCTGGGCCAGCGACACACCCGCGAGCATGTCCGCGCCAATCCGGGTGTCGATCCCGAGGTTGGCGCTCACCACGCCGCCGTCGTAGTCGACGGACTGCGGGCTGCCGCCGGAGATGTTGCGGTAGTCCCCGCTGCCCCAGAACGCCAGGTTCCCGAAGAGGCCGCCGCTCCCCTTATTCGCCGCGCCGAGCGGCATGGTGAAGGACGAGCCCGCCAGCAGCCGGCTGAAGTCGAAGGTGCCGCTATCCAGCGCGTGCCCGTTTGCCAGGATGGCGTCGGAGAGGGTGGAGGCGCCGCCGAAGCTGAGCTCTGCGGCAGGCGGGATGTCGGAGATTGCCTGTTCGATGCGGCCCGAGACGGCATCGACTGTGCTCGCGGTCATGGCCCGCATGACCTGGGGAAGCACGGACTCCACGACCGAGTTCTGGCGCGCTGCGATCACCTCCGGTGTGCTCAGATAAAAGCCCGAATTGATGATGAAGTCGGCTGGGCCGATGGTTCCGTCCGGCAACGGGACGATGCCGGTGATCACGCGGGCGTAGCCCACCTTGGGGATGTCGGCGCTGTCGGTGTTGTCGGCGGGATCGTCGAAGTGATACTGCCAGAAGCCGCCATCCGGGCTGCTGTTCGCCGCGCCTATGAGCTGATCCACGATGAGCTCTCCGGTCACGACATCGCGGGAAACCCCTCCTCGTCGATACTCGAACCTGTTCGGAAACGCTCCGTGAAACAGGATGAGCTTGCTGTCAGCTCGCATCACGCCGAGATACACGGGACCATGCCTCCAGGGCCCGTTCGGATCCCGCAAGGCGATCTTGGCTTGCGCGACAGCGGACGGATCGCCGGACTCCATGAGCTCGACGAAGTACTCCCCCGCAGCGGTGACGAA
>MKWU01004156.1_pt1 | contig 17600 bp, 16 predicted proteins | sample 809101 | NCBI WGS metagenome assembly MKWU01 (sample SAMN05860141, study PRJNA318959) | sponge metagenome | host: Aplysina aerophoba | place: Slovenia: Piran, Adriatic Sea, Gulf of Piran | collected 2013-05-07 | reverse complement strand
GCGCGCGCTGCTCTTCAACGCCGACGGAAGCCTCGCCGTGGATTCGTGGCAGCTCCCCATGGCTCCGGTTCAAACGGCCGAATTGCCGCCCCCGGAGGAAGGCCGCGGCGTCTTCGGCCGGGCTCCGGCCGCGCCTTAGGGGTGAATCCCGGTCCGTTTCCCGCCGCGCCCCGCGGTCCCCCATCGCACCTCGCTGTCGCCACCGAGCCCGACGGTGCGCATCGCCACCGCTTCCACCATGGTGCGAAATCCACCCACGGTGGCGCCGTCGGGGTCGATCCGGGGCCGGCCGTCGACGAGCAGCGCGTAGTCGGTCGTCGTGCCCCCGATGTCGGAGACGAGCGCGTCGCGCGCGCCCGTCAGGTGAGACGCGCCGACCAGGCTTGCGGCGGGACCGGAGAGGATCGTCTCCACCGGCTTCAGCCGGGCGACCGCCGCGCCGACCAGCGCCCCGTCGCCGCGCACCACCATCATCGGCGCCGAGACGCCCAGTGCGCTGAACGAGCGATCCGCCGCGTCCAGCAGGCGCTGGATAATCGGCACGAGGCGAGCGTTGAGCACGCAGGTCATCGCCCGCCGCGGACCGTCGAGCCGGCTCGAAAGCTCGTGGCCGCACGTCACTGGCTGGCCGGTGCGCTCGCGCAGTCGATCGCGGACCGCGATCTCGTGCTCCGGGTTGCGCACTGCGAACATTCCGGCCACCGCGAACGCGGCCACGGAGTCTTCGAGACCGGAGATCGCGCGGTCCAGCGCGGCGAGGTCCAGTGTCCCGCATGCGCGGCCTGCCGCGTCGTGACCGCCGCCGATCCGGACGCAGGGGTCGCCACGAAGCGCATCGACGATTCCGGCCCTCGACGCGGCCGCCTCGTCGAAGCCGACGAGTACGAGGCCCACCCGTCCGCCCTGCCCTTCGACGAGCGCGTTGGTGGCAAGCGTGGTGGAGAGCGAGACGAGCGCGATGGATGCAGGTTCGACCCCCGAGCTCGTCAGCACCGCCTCGGCGGCGGCGTGGATCCCGACCGCGAGATGGTGCCGCGTGGTCAGCGCCTTCGCGGCTGTCACAATCCGTCCGGACCCCTCGTCGTACAGCACCGCGTCGGTATACGTGCCACCGGTATCGATTCCGAGCAGGATGGGCATGGGCGGATTGGTACCGATCAGGGGAGCCGCAGAACTATGGAGTGCGCTTCCTCGTGTCGGCGAAGCGCCTCTCGAACACGTTGTGATCAGTCGTCAACCGGCACTACGTAGTTCAGCCCCAGGCGACCGCCGTCCGCGACCACCGTCTCGCCGGTGATGTACGACGCCTCGTCGCTCGCGAGGAACGCGGCCACCGCGGCTATCTCCGCCGGTGTCCCGAGCCGCCCCGCCGGCGTGCGCGACATCACGGTCCGGCGGGCGTCGTCGCTGGAGATGAGCTGCATGACCATGTCGGTGGCGATGCTGCCGGGACCGATGGCATTGACGCGGATGCCCTTGGGCGCGAGGGCGAGCGCCATCGCCACCGTGAGCTGCTTCACCCCGCCCTTGCACACCGCGTAGGAGAGCAGGTTCGCGTTGGTGATGTACGCCTGGATCGACGACATGTTGATGATCACGCCGCCGCGGCCCTGCGCCACCATCCGCTTCGCCGCGGCCTGGCCGGTAAGGAAGAACCCCTTGAGGTTCACTCGCACCACCCGGTCGAAGTCCTCTTCCGAAAGCTCCAGGATGTCGGCGGGATGCAGCACCGCGGCGTTGCTGATCATCACGTCGAGACCGCCGCAGGCCTCGACCGTTTTCGCGACGAGCGCCTCGACCTGGCCGCGGTCGCCCACGTCGCAGGCGACGAATATCGCCTCGCCCCCGGCGTTGCGAAGCCGCTCGGCCGCCGCCTCGCCCTTCTCGGCCTGAATGTCCGCGAGCACGACCTTCGCTCCATCGGCGGCGAAGCGCTCCGCACACGCGAATCCGATACCCTGCGCGGCGCCGGTGACGACGACCGACTTGCCCGAGTTGTCCATGGTCCGCTCTCTCCCTGTCTGGTGCGGTTGATCGAGGTGCATATGTTCGGCGACCGGCACGGCGTTTCCAACCGCGGCGGCGGCGCCCGTTCGCGTGATCGACTGCCGGACATCGTCCTCGTCCCCGGCCCACGCGGACCGCCTGACTACGCGCGCTACCCCGACGAACCGTCCGCATCGTACTTCGGCCCGGCCAGCCGCAGCACCAGCAGCGCGAGCAATCCTTCCGACGCGGTGACGATCAGCGCGACGGACGCACCGAACGTCTCGGCGAGCCAGCCGACGTGCAGGAAGCCGATGGGGCCGGTCCCGATGCACAGCGTGAGTACGCCGAGCACCCGGCTGCGGTACTCCGGCAGCGCGTTCAGATACGACAGCGTGCCCTGCATGGCCGAGAAGCAGGCCCCCGCGAGCCCGACCGCGACCAGCACCCCCGCCGCGGCAAGGAACGAGAGCACCGGGCCGGCCACGAGGAGCGAGACGACCCCGAGGCAGCCGACGGATGCGAGGTACGCGGTCGTCCCCCACGCGTAGAGCGGCGCAAAGGCGCGTGGCCGCACCGCGACGGCGATGATGATCGCGCCGATGAACGCTCCGAAACCCTCAGTGCTGCCGAGCAGCCCCACCATCGCCGGGTCGAGCCCGAGCTGTCCGGAGCCGATGACCGGAATCATCGAGGTGAAGGGGAATCCGAACACGTTGAAGACGATGGTGATCCCGAACACCCAGCGCAGCCGTGCATCGCCGGCGACGAACCGGATGCCCGAGACCAGCTCGCGGACGAAGTGCGTGGACTGCGCAGGTCTCCCGGCGCCTGGAACGGGGGTGAGCGCAATGGCAACGAGACACGCCGCAAACAGGGCGGCGCTCAACAGGAACACCCCCGACAGGCTGAAGGCTTGCAGCACGACGCCACCGAGCACCGGGCCGGCCATCCGGGTGGCGTTGGAGGTCGCGGAGTCGAGACTCATCGCGGCGGCCAGATCGCCATCGGAGAGGTCCCCGAGCAGACGCCGGCGCACCGGCATGTCCGTGGCCCAGAAGATGCCGCTGAGCACCGACGCGGCGGCGATCCAGGGGAAGCCGAGCGCGGCGGCGCTCGATGCGATCGCCATCACCACGGACACGGCAAGCGCCAGCCCGAGCGACCCCACGAGCAGCCCCTTGCGGCTCACCCGATCCGCCACCACCCCGACGAACGGGCCGCACAGTGCGAGCGGCAGCATCCACAGCATCGGCACCAGCGAGACGAGCAGCGGCGACTCGGTGATCTGGAACGTGTAGAGCCCGAGCACCAGGAGCTGCAGCCACCGCACGATGCCCGTGAGGCCGCCCACCACCCATACGACCAGGAAGCGGGGATTGCCGAGCAGGAGACGGCGAGCGCCCATCAGCTATGACCGCGACCTCACGACGGCGTATCCTCGAACTCGACACTCTCTCGTGCGGTAGCGATGGGGGTGGCGCTCGAGCCTTGCGGGTGGCGGGACGCGACAGCCTGCGGTGGTGATTGTAAGGGATCGGAATTCGCGCCCGGCACGTCCGTGAACCGGCTGGCACGTCGAGCGAGGCGTCCGATGTCCGGCTGAACGGCACGAAACGGGACGTGGAGCGACTTGCCTGGGCCCGCCGGAGCCCCTGCATGAGCATCGGACCGCACACCACTTCCCCTCGCCGCCGCCGCACTGCGAGTATCCTGTCGCGGGCTTCTGGCCCCGGCTGATTCGAACCACGACGACTCTCATTCGAAAGCGCCTCGCCGCACGCGATCCATGACCGCCCTGTCCGTTCTCGATCTCTCGCCCGTCACCGAAGGCGGAAGCCCCGCACTCTCGATGCGCCACTCGCTCGATCTCGCGCGCCGGGCCGAGGCGCTCGGGTACCGCCGCTACTGGGTGGCGGAGCATCACAACATGCCGGGAATCGCCAGCGCGGCGACCTCGGTGGTCATCGGCCACATCGCGGGCGGGACCTCCACCATCCGCGTCGGCGCCGGGGGCATCATGCTGCCGAACCACGCGCCGCTCGTCATCGCCGAGCAGTTCGGCACGCTGGATGCGCTGTATCCCGGACGCATCGACCTCGGTCTCGGCCGCGCGCCCGGCACCGACCAGCGCACCGCATTCGCGCTGCGGCGCACCCTGCACGGCGACCCCGACGACTTTCCGCGCGACGTGCTGGAGCTGCTGGGCTACTTCGCGGAGCCGCATCCCGACGACCACGTTCGGGCCATTCCGGGCAGCGGCCAGTACGTCCCCGTCTGGATCCTGGGCTCGAGCCTCTACGGCGCACAGCTCGCGGCGATGCTCGGGCTGCCCTATGCCTTCGCGTCGCACTTCGCTCCCGCCGCCCTGATGCAGGCGCTCGACACCTACCGCGAGACGTTCCGGCCCTCGGAGCGGTGTGCGAAGCCCTGGGCCATGGCCGGCTTCAACGTGTTTGCGGCCGAGACCGACGAGGAAGGACACCGCCTGCGAAGCTCGGCGCGCCAGTCGACGCTGTCGCTTCGCCGGGGAAGACCCGGCCGTCTCCCGCCTCCTGACGACGAGTTCGAGTCGCGGCTGAACCGGCACGAACGGGCGATGCTCGACGAACAGGGCGCATGCTCCGCGGTCGGCTCGCCGGCCACGGTCCTCGGGCAGATGGAGCGGTTCGTCGAGCGCACCGGCGTGGACGAGCTGATGATCGCCTCGATGATCTTCGACCACGACGCGCGCGTGCGCTCGTTCGAGATCGCGATGGAGGTGTGGTCGAGCCGCACGAAACAGGACAACGCACCAGCCTGACTGCAATGCGTCATACCCTCACCGCTGCTGCAGTTCGACGCAGCAGCGCCGGTGCTTTGGGTGCGGCCGAGGAGGCGACGCGGGAGGATGGCGGCCATTCCTTCCATCGCCGCCAAAATGGGCCAATTCAATATTGCACTTTGATTTGGCCTGATCGGTAGATCGTTTCGCTGACCGTCTACATCGTCGATGGATGGAGAAAATCCGCCTCAGCGTGGCCGACGCGACTGCTCGGCCTTGTCCGCGCGCCGCTCCACCATCGAGCACACCGTCAGGAACGCATGGTGAACCGGGTCCAGTCGGGCGGTGTTGGTGCCTGCAATGTCGTACGCGGTGCCGTGGGCCGGGGTGGCGATCGGCACCGGGAGTCCTCCGAGCACCGTCACTCCCCGGTCGAAGCCGAGCAGCTTGATCGCGATCTGTCCCTGGTCGTGGTACATGCTCACGGCGCAGTCGAAGTGCCGATCGCGCAGTCGGAGGTAGAGGGTATCGGAGGGGAACGGCCCTTCGACCGAAATCTGCCGGGACTGCGCATGCCTCACCGCCGGCCCAATCACGTCGATCTCCTCGGTGCCGATCGTGCCGCCTTCTCCGGCATGGGGATTGAGTGCCGCCACCCCGATCCGCGGCCGCGCGATACCGGCGCTGCGCAGGGTCCGATCCGCGAGCGCGATGGACTCCACGATGCCGCCCACAGTCAGCCGGTCGGCCACCTCGCGCAGCGGAACGTGCGAGGTGACCCGGGCATTCCACATGCCATCGACCACATTAAACTCGCTCGCGCGACCGTCGTACGCGAGCCGCTCCCTGGCCCACTGCAGCTCGTCCTCGGCGTCCAGGCCGGCCTTGTGCATGGCCTGCTTGTTGAACGGCATGAAGCAGATTCCGTCCACGTGGCCGGCCACCGCGAGGTCGAGCGCATGGCCGAACCACTTCAGCACCGCCGCCCCGGCCGCGACCGAGACCTTGCCGCGCGGCGCCTCCGCGGGGTCGACGGCGGGCACGTCGAGAAGGTTCGGCACCCCGCCGGCGTAGTCCGCGTCCTCAAGGGCGGCAATCTCGCGAATCGGTGTCTCGACCCCGGTGACCTCGCGGCCGGCCCGGAACACCCGCGCGTCCGATACGATGAGGATGTTCGCCCGCTCGCGCACCTCGCCGAGGTCGAGCAGCCTGGTCATCAGCTCCGGTCCCACACCCGCGGCATCGCCCTGAACCAGCGCGATTGTCGGCTTCACGAGCGTGCGTGCATCCGTTCCGGAATCGGTCGTGCTTCCTGCGGGTTCGTGAGAGTCCATTGTCAGCCTCGGGCTTGATCGGTCATGTCGGCGGCGTGCCCGGTGCCGCCGGACTCGGCCGCGAGACATCATCCGCCACCAGCTTGTTCATGGCGTAGTGGAGTTCGTCCCAGAACGGCGCGTAGAAGTGCTGGCGCCACACCGGGGAACCGCGTGAGCGCTGCACCGCTTCGATTGCGACTCGGTCTTCCTCGAACACCTGCGCGTACCGCTCGGCGAGGCCCCGGTGGTAGGCCGGGAAGTCCGGGCTCGCCGGCGCGTCGCGATGGAAGCTGCCGCACTGCAGGATTCGGGAGCGGCCGGGGGTCTCGGGCAGGCAAACCTCCAGGCGGAGCGTGTTCACGCGGATCGGCATCGCCACGTTCGGATACAGGCTCACGAACCAGCCCTTCGATGGTGGCTGGGTGCGTGACCGGCCGAGGTGCGGGGTGTCGCCGCCGGACGCGTAGGTGTCGGGGACGTCGCGCATACGGAATCCGAACGCGAGGAGCGGGCCCTCGCACACCGTGAAGAAGGTCTTCTTGCCGCCTCGTACCCGCGGGATGTCGGGTGATCGGCGGTACGCCTCGTGGGTGAAGCTCTCGTGCAGTACGTTGATCGCGGCGTTCTCGAGCCAGGTCTTCCAGTTGCTCTCCACCGTGCGCCCGGTGCGCGCGAACGCCTCGTCCTCCTCGATGGGCACCGCCGCGTCGAGGTCGTACTCGTAGAGCAGCCGGTGGAGCGGCTCGAGGTGAGCGTCGAGCGGTCCCGCCGCTCCGCCGAGATCCACGAAGAGCAGGCCGAGCCGCGTCCCGGACCGGATCTCCACGAGGTCGCCGCGCCCTTCGAGACCGGACGGATCCCCTGCCGGCGTGCCGTCCCGGTACGGCGCGGCGAGAAGACGGCCTCGGAGATCGTAGCGCCAGCCGTGGTAGTAGACCTCGATTGCCGTCGCCGCCCGCTGCTCCGAACGCACCGCGAGACAGCCGTCGTAGGGACAGATGTTGTGAAAGGCGCGCAGCACTCGGTCGTCGCCGCGCACCAGGACGATCGGCTGGCCGAGGAGCTCGATCGGACGCATGTCGCCGGGCTCGGGCAGCGTCGCCTCGAAGCCGACCGCCATCCAGCGGCGATAGAAGATGCGCGCCGTCTCAAGCTCGAAGAAGCCCGGGGAGGTGAAGGTTCTCGCGGGCAGGGTCCACGCCCGCGCGATCGGGGCGCGAATGGACTCCAGCTCCTCCCCGGTCAGCTCGGCGGACACCGGTGGCACTCTGGTTCGGAAGTCCGGCACGGGCAGCTCGGGCTCCGACTTGCACGTGTCCAGGCATCGTTCGCCGTCCCGGCCGACGGCATGGATGTACCGGGTGTCGAAGGAGCGTTCACGTTCATGTGCCCGTGGAACCGCGCGGTGGCCCGCTCTCACCCCGCCTCGATCTTCGGCAGGAAGTACACCTCCGCTCCCTCACCCAGGCGCTGGAAGTACGCGGTCTCGTGGATCTGGCCGTCAATCGCGACCGTGGTCTCCTCCTCCAGGTACGCGCCCAGACCCGGGAAGCGGGCGTCCATCGCCTTGATCACCCCGCGCAGGTTGCGGGCCTCGACCTCGAACTCCTTCTCTCCGCCGGTGTGCGAGAGACTCGTGCCGGTGGACAGCACCACCTTGACGGCGACCGCCTTCCCGGTGGCCGCCTTCCCGGGGACGGCCCTGGCGGTCACAGCTCCCGGCCGTTGCGGTGGTCGAGCGCCTCGAGGACCTTCGGCGGCGACATCGGCAGCTCCCGCAGCCGCCGTCCGATCGCGTCCGCCACCGCGTTGGCGATGGCCGCCATCGGCGGGCAGATGCTGACCTCGCCCACGCCCTTCACCCCGAAGGGATGGTTCGGGTTCGGCACCTCCACCACGATGGGCTCGATCATCGGCACGTCAGAAGCCACCGGCACCCGGTAGTCGAGGAAGCCCGGATTGCTCAGCCGGCCGTCCTCGTCGTAGATGTACTCCTCGTTGAGCGCCCAGCCGATCCCCTGCACCACCCCGCCCTGCATCTGGCCCTCGACGTAGCTCGGATGGATGGCGCGCCCGGCGTCCTGCGCGATCACGAAGCGCAGGATGGTGACCCGGCCGGTCTCGGGATCGACCTCCACGTCGCAGAACTGGGTCGAGAAGCCGGGCGCCTGTCCGCCCGCGTTGACGGTTCCCGTCGCTCCGATGGGTCCGCCGGTGGCGCTGAACTTCGAGGCGATGTCCCTCAGCGACAGCGGCTCGAAGTCCCCCACGTTGCTGCTCGCGGGCTTCGCCTGCCCGTCCTCCCACACCACCGCGTCGACGTCCACGTCCCATATCAGCGCGGCGCGTGCACGCAGGTCGTCGATGATCTGCTCGCAGGCATTGATGACCGCGAGCCCTGTCGCGTAGGTCACCCGCGACCCGCCGGTGACGTGGCAGTACGGCACCGTCTCGGTGTCGACCACGTTCGACTGGATGAGGCCGTAGTCGATGCCGAGCGTCTCGGCCGCCATGATTGCCATCGACGCCCGCGTGCCGCCGATGTCCGGGCTGCCGGTGGCGATGGTCACGGTGCCGTCGGCGTTGACCGCGACGTTGGCGCCGGAGTCGCCCGCACCGTTGAACCAGAAGCCGGACGCCGACCCGCGGCCCCGGTTCGGCGCTTTGTAGCCGGGATGGTCGAGCAGCACCTGCACCGTTTCGACGTAGCCGCCGTGCGCGAGCTTCGGGCCGTAGACCATCTGGGTGCCCGGGGTGGCGGCGTTCTTCAGCCGGAACTCGAGCGGGTCCATGCCGACGGTCTTCGCCGCGATGTCCATCGTGCTCTCGACCGCGTAGGCCGAGATCGGCGCGCCCGGGGCGCGGTACGCGGCCGCCTTCGGGCGGTTGCTGACCACGTCGTACCCGACGGTGCGCTGGTTCGGAATCTCGTAGGGCGCGAACGCGCACATGCAGCCGTTCATCACCGGAGAGCCGGGGAACGCGCCGGCCTGGTACTTGAGGATCGCCTCCGCGGCGGTGATGGCGCCGTCGCGATTCACACCGATCTTCACCGTCATGGACGCCCCCGACGTCGGGCCGGTGCCCTTGAACACCTCCTCGCGCGACATGTTCATCCGCACCGGATGACCGGACATCTTCGACAGCGTGAGCGCCACCGGCTCCAGATACACGATGGTCTTGCCGCCGAAGCCGCCTCCGATCTCGGCCGGGTTGACCTTCAGATCCCCGATGGTCATGCCGGTGAGCTTCGCGGTGAGGTTGCGCACCGTGAAGTGCCCCTGGCTGGAGCTCCACAGCTCCGCCTTGCCGCCGCCTTCCCAGTTCGCGAGACACGCCTGCGGCTCGATGTACGCCTGGTGGATGGGCGCCGTCCGGTAGTGCTTCTCGACGATCTCGTCGGCCTCGGCGAAGCCCGCGTCGAGATCGCCGATCTCGAATCCGACCCGCTTGGCGACGTTCGAAGACCGGTCCGGCGCCGGCTCCACCCCGCGCGTGATCATGTCCTCGAACAGCAGTGGCGCATCCTCCGCCATCGCCTCGTCCACGTCGATCACGTGGGGCAGCACCTCGTAGTCCACGTCGATGAGGGCGAGCGCCCGGTTCGCGATGACGACGCTGATCGCGGCCACCGCGGCGACCGCGTGGCCCTCGTAGAGCACCTTCTCCCGCGCCAGGATGTTGCGGGTGACGTGCCAGAAGTTGACCGCGAGCCGCTCGGGTCCGACGTACTGGAACGGATGGTCGGGCAGGTCCGCGCCGGTCATCACCGCCTTCACCCCGGGCAGCGCCTCCGCGCGCGAGGTGTCGATGGACCGAATGCGGGCGTGCGCGTGGGGGCTGCGCAGCACCTTTCCGTAGAGCATTCCGGGCAGGTGGTAGTCGGCGCCGAACTTCGCGGCCCCCGTGACCTTGGGGACGCCGTCGGGACGCACCGGCCGGGTACCGACCCACTTGAAGGCTTGCTGCGGTTGAGACATCCGTGGCTCCTTGCTCGTTGTTCGAGAGGCGGGGTATTGGGGGGGCGTTCGCCTGTGCGGGGATTGTAACTGCGAGGTCGACCACGGCGTATCGCCAGACGGGTCGCGGCGCCGGCGTGTCTCTTCTCGGGCAGGACATGTCGCGTGGCGTGATTCCGGCCGACGGAAGACTCGCGGTACGATCGCGCGCCGCGCGCCCGACGGCCGCCGCCGGCCGAGCGAAGCGCCCGGCACACCAGCGGCCTCGCGCCCGACAACCCGAACCGCGCGACCGGGCCTCCGGAGCCGGCGCGCCGTGTCCCGGTCCGCAGCCGTTCCGGAGGACAGATTCAGAATGAGCATCAAGACCGACGTGGTCATCATCGGAGCCGGCCCGTGCGGCCTGTTCCAGGTCTTCGAGCTGGGGCTGCTCGGGATCCATGCGCATGTCGTCGACACGCTGCCGGAGATCGGCGGGCAGTGCGCCGCGCTGTACCCGGACAAGCCAATCTACGACATCCCCGCGCTGCCGGTAGTGGGCGCCAGCGAGCTGGTGGAGCGGCTCGCGGAGCAGATCCGCCCGTTCGAGCCCGACCTCCATCTGGGCGAGATGGTGGTGAAGCTCGAGCGCGAGCCCGACGGGGCGTTCACGCTGGAGACGTCCGGCGGAACCCGGTTTCTGACCCGCGCCGTGGTGATCGCGGGCGGGCTCGGCTCCTTCCGGCCGCGGCCGTTGCGCACCCCGGGGGTGAACCGCTACGAGGGGGTCAACGTCGACTACAAGGTGCTCGACAAGAGCCGATTCCGCGGAAAGGCGGTGGCGGTTCTCGGCGGCGGCGACTCGGCGCTCGACTGGGCGCTGGAGCTGGCGCCGTCGGCGAAGAGCCTCACCCTGGTGCACCGGCGCGAAGTCTTTCGGGCGCAGCCCGTCTCGGTCGAGCGGCTGCGGGCGATGGCGCGGGCGGAGCCGGACCGAATTCGCATCCTCATCGGGCGCATCAGCGGCCTCATCGAGGAAGGCGACACCCTGAAGGGCATCGAGGTCGACCCGTTCGAGAAGGACGCCCCGAAGCACGCGGTGCGGGTCGACGAGGTGCTCGTCTTCTACGGTCTCTCGCCGAACCTCGGCCCCATCGCCGAGTGGGGCCTCGGAGTGGAGAAGCGCCAGATCCCGGTGGACACCGAGAAGTTCCAGACCGGCGTCCCCGGGATCTTCGCGATCGGCGACATCAACACCTACCCCGGCAAGAAGAAGCTCATCCTGAGCGGCTTCCACGAGGCGGCGCTGGTCGCGTTCGCGGTGCAGAAGCACCTCGACCCGGACGCGCGGCAGTTTCTCCAGTACACCACCACCAGTCCCGTCATGCACGAGCGGCTGGGGGTCACGGGGGAGCTGGAGCAGGACGCGCACTGACTCGGGACCACGTCCCGCCGGCCGGACCCCGTTCGCGAGAACACTCAGGGAAGGATCTGCGTCCCCGCCTCGCCCGCGAGCGCCGCCTCGGCCGCGTCGAGATGGGCGATTACCGCCCGCTGCCCGCCACCGTCGATGAAACGGATCGCGGCCTCCACCTTCGGTCCCATGCTCCCCTCGGCGAACTCGCCGGCCTCGAAGTGGCGCCTCAGCTCATCGACCCGCACCTCGTCGAGACTCCGGGCCCGCGGCGTTCCGAATCCGATCTGCACCCTGTCCACCGACGTGAGGATCATGAAGTCCCGGATCCCGAGCACTTGCGCCATGTGCGCGGAGCTCAGGTCCTTGTCGATGACCCCCTCGACGCCGCGCCTGACCCCGTTCGCATCCCGGACTACGGGGATCCCGCCGCCTCCTCCGGCGATGACCACCGCACCGCTCTTCGCCACCGCCTCGATGAGCGAGATGTCGACGATGTGCCTCGGGCGCGGCGACGGCACCACGCAGCGCCATCCGCGTCCCGCGTCGTCGCGCATCGTCCAGCCGAGGCTCTCGGCGATGGTCAGCGCCTCGGCCTCGTCGTAGAAGAACCCGATCGGCTTGGTCGGGTTCCCGAACGCCGGGTCGTCCGCGTCGACCTCGACCTGGGTCAGCAGGCACACCACGTGGCGGTCGTTTCCGGCCTCGCGCAGCGTGTTCTCCAGACTCTGCATCAGCAGGTACGCGATCCCGCCCTGGCTGTGGGCGACGCACACGTCCATGCTCATGGGCGGCACCCGCTCGCGGCTCAGCACCTGGCGCATCAGGATCTTCCCGACCACCGGTCCGTTGCCGTGGGTGATGACGAGCTCGTTGTCCGCGCGCATGACGGGGAGCAGCGCCCGGCCGGTGCGGGCCGCGTACTCGCGCTGCTCCTCGACAGTCCCGGGGCCGCGTCCGGGATGGATCGCGTTGCCGCCGACCGCGATCAGAAGCCGCGGTCTGTCGCTTCGCTCCGTTCGCCGCTGGGCATCGGGCATGGGCGGGTCGAGCTCGCCGTGCGGAAGGGCTGCATCATATCCCCCGGGAGTCGCCGGCACATGTCACGACGCAGCGGGGGCGTCGCCGGAGCGTGCGTCCCACGCCCGTGGAAACACGCAGCGTGCGCGCATCGAGTCGGCGCTGCCTCCGGGACTTCACGGACCGGAGCCCGGATCCGCATCGGCTTGCACGTCGCGCTCCGCCGACCCGTCGCGGCCGGTTCGCTGCGCACCGGAAGCCGGCGCCGCAAGGGCGTCGCGCCATAGCGAAAGATGCGATTCGAACACCCGGGTCGCATGCTCCCACGATTGCGCACGCGCCGATGCGACGCACTCCGCCGGATCGAGCTCCAAAGCCCGGCCGACAGCACTCGCCAGATCGTCGTCGAGAATGCCGGTGCGGCCGTGCTCGACCACGTCGATCGGGCCGGTCACGGGATAAGCGGCGACCGGCACCCCGCACGCCATCGCTTCGAGCATCACGAGCCCGAACGTGTCGGTGCGGCTCGGGAAGACGAACACGTCCGCCGCCGCGAAGTGGCGCGCGAGGTCGCGACCGCTCTTCTCGCCGAGGAACAGCGCCCCCGGGTGGCGCGCCTTCAGCCGCTCCAGGTCCGGCCCGTCGCCGACGACGACCTTGGTGCCGGGCAAGTCGAGGCCCAGAAACGCGTCCAGGTTCTTCTCCACCGAGACCCGTCCGACGAACATCGAGATCGGACGCTCGGCGGCGATCGCATCCTTCGGACCCGGCCTGAAGAGTTCGGTGTCGACGCCCCTGGGCCAGACCCCGAGGCGGCTGAATCCGCGGTCGGCGAGCCGATCCCGCTGGCTCGGAGTCGGCACCATCGTGCATGTCGCCGCCCCGTGGAATCGCCTGAGATATGCGTAAGACCAGGAAAGCGGAACCGGGGCGCGGGTGCGAATGTACTCCGGAAACTGCGTGTGGAAAGAGGTGGTGAACGGGAAGCGGTGCGCACGGCACCATCTCCGCGCCGCGTGGCCGACGGGTCCTTCGGTGGCGACGTGCACGCGGTCGGGCTCGAACGACTCGATCATCCGTCCCACGCCTCGACCCGCGCCGACCGCGAGTCGAATGGACGGATAGGTGGGACAGGGGATCGAGCGAAAGGACGCCGGGGTCACGAAGTCCACGGCGTGCCCGAACGATACGAGGATCCGGGCGGTCTCGACGAGGGTGCGCACCACGCCGTTGACCTGCGGGCGTGTCGCATCGGTGGCGATAACGATCCGCATCAGGCCGCGGCCGCGTTCGCGAGGAATTTCCGGGAGGAGACGGTATCGGACCAGTGCAGCACTTCCAGCGCGCCGTCGCCATGCTCGACGAGCGCGGTGCAGCTCTCGACCCAGTCGCCGCAGTTGCAGTAGAGCACGTCCCCGATGGTGCTGATCTCGGCTCGGTGGATGTGCCCGCACACCACCCCGTCCACCCCCATGCGCGAGGCTTCCCAAGCGACCGCGTGCTCGAAGTTGCTGATGTACTGCATCGCGTTCTTCACCTTGTGCTTGAGGAAGGCGGAGAGCGACCAGTACGGGAAGCCGAGCTTGCGGCGCACGAAGTTGGTCCAGTGGTTGGCGCGCAGGAGCCAGTCGTAGACAGTCGAGCCGATGAGCGCGAGCCCCCCGGAGCTGCGCACCACGCCGTCGAACTGGTCGCCGTGCAGCACCAGGAACCGCCGGCCGTCGGCCCGGGTGTGCACGACCCGATCGGCGATCCGGATGTTGCCGAACACCATGCCGTCGTAGTCGCGCAGCAGCTCGTCGTGGTTGCCGGGCACGAACACGACCTTCGTGCCATGCTTGGCCTTGCCGAGGATGGCGCGCACCACGTCGTTGTGCGCCTGGGGCCAGAACGGCCGCTTCTTCATCGACCAGATGTCGATAATGTCGCCGACGAGGTACAGGTACTCGCACTCGGTCGATCGCAGGAAGTCGAGAAGATACTCCGCGCTGCATCCGCGAAATCCGAGATGCACGTCCGAGATCCAGACCGTTCGATACCGGCGCCGGTCGAATCGCAAGCTGTCGCCCCCGTGCGGCCCACTCCATGCCGACTCCATGTCGGTCGGTGGCAAGATTAAGTAGCGCTCGTGACCCAGACATGAACGGAAATGATCACTTTCGTGACGCAATCGGCGCCTGTCCTCGACGCCGCATTGGATGACGGGAGCGCGGGATGACCCAGCCGGAGGGCAGAACGAGCCCCCACAAGAGCAGGCCCGGCCCGGCACGAATCTGGCGCGCGCTGTTCTACTCGTTCGCGGGACTCACCAGCGCGTTCCGCAACGAATCGGCGTTTCGGCAGGAGCTTGCGCTCGCGGGGGTGCTGATCGCGATCGCGGTGGCGCTGCCGGCGTCGCTCGTCCAGATCGCGCTGCTCATCCACTCGGTGCTGTTCGTCCTCGTCGCCGAGCTCCTCAATTCCGCGGTCGAAGCCGCGGTCGACCGCATCTCCTTCGACGATCACGCCCTGGCGAAGCAGGCCAAGGACATCGGCAGCGCGGCGGTGTTCGTGAGCCTCGTGGGTTGCGCGGTGGTGTGGGGGCTGGTGCTGTACGACATCTTCGGGTGAAGGTACTCGCGGGCATCGGAGGGGGGAGTCCTCCGCGGCCCGGGGGATTGTTCGCGTATCACCCCAGCGCGAACACCATCACGCTTGCCACCGCGTACAGCACCAGCAACGCCCCGGACTCCGGCGTCAGGAGCCGATTGCGAGGCGCGGTCCGGCGGACCGTCAGGGCGATCACCACCACCGTGGTCATCAGGATCGCGAACACCGCGGTCAGGGCATGGACCGGAGCGATGGCGGACCACAGGGGCGCGCCGACCAGGACGAGGTCGTCCGCAGTCAGCACGAAGCCCACGTTGAAGAGGTTGGATCCGAGCAGGTTGCTGATTGCGAGCTCCGGCGCACCGATACGCAGCGCCGCGAACGAGGTGGCGAGCTCCGGCAGCGACGTGCTGATGGCCAGGAACTGGGTGCCGACGAAACTCGCGTCCCATCCCATGACGTGGGTGATGCCTTCCCCCGTGCGCGCGAGCCACACCGCGGCGGCAATGACCACGGACGCGGACGCCGCATAGACGGTCACAGCCCGGGCGAGGCTCGCCGAGGCGTACTGGTCCGGGGTCCCGTCCGGGTCGCTCGCGGGGCGGTCAATCCGGTAGATCATGTACATGGCCGCGACAAAGGCGATCGCCAGAACAATCGTGAACGGGCTGACGTGCCAAGTCGAGAACCAGTCCGTCGAGGTGTGCACGAACATCGCGATCGCGGTGATGGAGATCACCGCCATTCCCAGCACGCCCACCACCGCCGCGGTGATGGTGAACCTGGCGAGAACGGGTCCTCTCCTCCAGTAGATGTCCGCCAGCGCGATGATCACGAGATTGACGAGGTTGCTCCCGAACGCGTCGCCCGCGGCGAGGTCCGGCGAGCCCACGAGAGTGATCGCGCTCACGCCGGTCCCGAGCTCCGGGAGCGAGGTCGCGGTCGCGAGCAGCACGACACCGACGAACGAACGCCCCAGACCGGTCTTCACCGCGATGACGTCCGCGGATCGCGCGAGTCGGGTCGACGCCACCAGGATGATTGCCGCGGCCGCGGCGAGCTGCAGCCACAGCAGGACCAGGTCCGGCTCCACCGGCGTCTCCTCGAATCGCTCGGCCGCTGAGATACGAAGGATTGCGCCCGCGCATTCTACGCGGCGGCGCCGCGCCGGGGATGTGGCGGATGTCCGCAAGCACCGCCGCGTTGCCCGGGGCATCGTTCCTCGCGCGAGCCGGTCCGGGGTCGTCGCCCGCGGCTGACGCCGCGCGTCTCCCTCCCGGGCAGGAGCCTCCCATCCCCGCCGCGTCGCAGCGTATGATTGGCGGACGTTGCGGGTCCGTGAACGGCCGGAGATGAAGATGCGAAACGACACGATCGAGTTCAGACCGCTCACCCGCCACATGGGCGCGGAAGTGCACGGCGTCGATCTGCGCGAGCCGCTCGACGACGAGACATTCAGCACGCTGCACCGCGGGTTTCTGGAGCACCTCGTCCTCTTCTTCCGCGACCAGGACATCACCCACGACCAGCACGTGGCGTTCGGCCGCCGCTTCGGCGAGCTGCACGTCCACCCTTCCGCTCCGTGCGTGGACGGACGGCCGGAGCTGATGTCGGTCCACGCGGACGCGACGTCGCCCTTCGCCGAGGGCATGGCGTGGCATTCCGACGTGAGCTGCGACGAGGAGCCGCCGATGGCGAGCATCCTGCACCTGACGACGGTGCCCGAGGTCGGCGGCGACACGCTGTTCGCGAACATGTACGCGGCCTACGACGCGCTTTCCGACACCATGAAGAAGGTCCTCGACCCTCTGGAGGCCCTGCACACCGCCGAGGTGCACATCAACCGCTACGAGCAGGTCGGCGGCGGCCTGCGCCGGGAGAAGCACCCGGAGGCGACTCATCCCGTGATACGCACCCACCCCGAGACCGGCCGCAAGCTCATCTACGTGAACCAGCCCTTCACGCAGCGCATCGTCGGCATGACGCAGGTGGAGAGCAATGCGCTGCTCGAATTTCTCTATGCCCACTGCGCCAATCCGCAGTTTCATTGCCGGTTCCGATGGCGCAGGAACTCGATTGCGATGTGGGACAACCGCTGCACCCAGCACCACGCCACGTGGGACTACTACCCGGAGACGAGAAGCGGCGTTCGGGTCACCGTCAAGGGCGATCGCCCCCATCACTGACGGGGCACTCCTGCCCCGGCGGGCATCGCCGCCTCCCGCCTGGACCACACGCCATGCAAAGACGCGGCATGTCCCTCAGCCGTCCCTACGGCGCCTACCACAGCCCCCGCGACGGCCATTCGGACGAAGAGCTTTGCCGGGTGGGACACGGGACGCCGTGCGGGGAGTACCTGCGTCGCTTCTGGCAGCCCGTCTGTGTCGAAGCGGAGCTCGATGACGTTCCGCGGGCCATCCGGATCCTCGGCGAGGACCTGGTGGTCTGTAAGCGGACAAAAGAGGCCGTTGTTCTGATCGGGAGTACTGTCTGATTCACTCGCCGCTTCCCACGACACGGAGGCGGGCGGAATCATGAATCGGGCAGGTGGAACGAGACGTCGGGCGCGGCGC
>MKWU01004155.1_pt1 | contig 17612 bp, 19 predicted proteins | sample 809101 | NCBI WGS metagenome assembly MKWU01 (sample SAMN05860141, study PRJNA318959) | sponge metagenome | host: Aplysina aerophoba | place: Slovenia: Piran, Adriatic Sea, Gulf of Piran | collected 2013-05-07 | reverse complement strand
TGTTGGGTTGTTTGCTGTTGACCCAACGCCTTGATTGTTCAGTGAACAAATCAACAGATGAACCCTCAGCAAGTTCTGAGAGTTGATCGTCAACTTGTTGAGGCGAAGTTTTCGCAGCCGCCCCCACCGCGACTTCAGCGTGTTCAACAGTGATCGCACCGTTAGCCAAAGACTCTGCGAGTTTCGGCATCTCCGCGAGCCCAGCAGCCGTTCGCGCGACTCGGTTAGCAGCACGTGTTGACATGCGCCCGGCTTCACGCAAAACGACTTTCGAGTTCAACCCGCCGTCGTCAAGCCCCTCAATCTCAGTCGCGCAACGTGCCTGCAACGCATGCAACGCCGCCACAACCCGCCCAGCGCCAGCAACCAAACCCTCCAACTCGCCACGCGAACGCCCAACAGTAACCACCTGCCGGGTCTGCGAAATCATAGAATCAAACATAACAACACCTTACCAACAGGGTATGACACTACACGAAACAGCTAGACGCGGCACAGTAGAACCGATGAACTCGGTAGCGCAGTGTGCCTGCAAAGCATTCAACGCGGCCACAACCCGCCCAGCGCCAGCAACCAAACCCTCCAACTCGCCACGCGAACGTCCAAAAGTAACCACCCCACGGGTCTGCGAAATCATGGAATCAAACACAACCACACCTTACCGACAAGGTGTGACATTGCATGAGACGATTAGAAGCAGCGCTGTAGATTCTATGATCTCGGTAGAACCCTGTGCCTGCGACGCATTCAACGCTGCCACCACCCGTGCAGCGCCAGCTACCAAACCCTCCAACTCGCCACGCGAAAACCCAACAGTAACCACCTGCCGGGTCTGCGAAATCATAGAATCAAACATAACCACACCTTACCAACAGGATATGACACTGCACGAAATAATTAGAAGCGGCACAGTAGAATTGATGATCTCGTTAGCGCATCGATCCTGCAAAGCATTCAACGCGGCCACAACCCGCGCAGCATCAGCAACCAAACCCTCCAACTCGCCACGCGTGAGCCCAACCGTAACCACCCCTCGGGTCTGCAAAATCATAGAATCAAACATAACAACACCGTACCGACAAGGTGTGACATTGCACGAAACGGTTAGGAATAGTACGGCCGAATCGATGATTCACCGGGTAGCAAAATTCGAGAAGGAGAGGAGGATGTTAGGAATTCGGGTGGCTCCGACACCCGCTTCGCAGAGACGACCAATGTCAATGAGGAACGTCGATGATCCTTGTCTTCCGCTCCCGAATGGCCGCCGAAAAACTAAGGTTACAAAGCATCCCGCGGCATCCCTTCAGAGGATCCGCGCGGCACCGCAGCTAACCCAGATTTTTCAGTAAGCGGTTGGCGGGGGTTGGTGGGGTTGGGTGCGGGGCGGTTGGTGGGTGTTTGGGGGCCCGTCAGGTTGGGAATGGCGGTTGGCTGGGGTGTCGCGCGAAGCTAGACGCAACCCAAGAACACGTCGAGATCACCGAAGTCACCAAACACGTCGACTTGTCGGACCAACCCAAACAAACCCGCATGATCGCCCGCCGTGAGAACCCCACCCCGCCGCACATCTGAACACACCCCCCACCGCAGCACACTCTCAACACCCCAGCCAACCCCCACCAACCGCTTACCGAAAAATCCGGGTTAAGGCCTTAGAAGGCGGGGCAGTCACGGCTGAGTGGGCGGACGGTATTTTCTCACGGGGCCGGGTAGACATATGTTTGCCCCTGCTTTGACGAGCCGTCCACACCTGCGCTGTACACCATTCACTCTCCAAACACTCAGCCGCTTTCGCTCTGGCTCCGCGGTGCCATACGGTCGTATTGTGCGCCGGCGCTACTCGTCTTGAACAACAAGAATCCTTCGCTGAGTTGTCCAGCGCTTGAAGCCGAGATGTGTAGGCGTTCCTAAGAAACGAATTTGCTGGCCTTGCTGCGTTCGACTTGATTTTGTTATGGCGTTGCTTGGTTCATCTTCTTTTGGATCTTGGCGACCCGGTTTGGTACTGGGGGGTGTGTATTCCAAAATGTACGCACCGGATACGGTTCTGAAGTGTTGGCAAGTTGAGCTTCGTGCTCCTTGTGCATTCGCTCCAAAGCGGCGATTAGGGGGGTTCCGTAACCGAGTTTTGTTGAAACTGCATCGGCGCTGTGCTCAGCGCGCCGCCCGAGGAACAACAACACCAGCGTTGCTAGTCTCACGATGGCATCCAACACCAGCAGCATCGCCCTGATAATTAGTATTGCGATCCACGCCGCCCGATGCGCGATCGAAGAAAGTTCTAGGCTCGTTAACCAAGCCACGAAATTGTGAATCAATACCGACAATGCCGCCACCCACGACACTGGCAAGATCAACCACCGTTGCAACAGAAGCATTATTGGGTGGAATCCCACGTGGTGGCCTAGTTCATGGGCTAGCACCGCTTCGAGTTGATCGTCGGGGAGTCCGTCCAGCGCACGGGTGGTGACAATCACTAGGTTCCCCCCGCCAGCGGCCGCGTTGACCCGATAGTCGTCCTCAACTCGCAATTTGTATCGACGCCGTTTGCCTTTACCAACGCGAGAAAGCACCCGTTCCCAAAGCGGCGTTAGCCGTGCCATCTCGTCTGGAGTCGGTTTCCTAGAATGACGGCTTACTATCCAAACCGAGATGAACTCTAAGCCTGGAATCAACACTAATACGAACATTGCAAAATAGACGACGAACCATAACTCAAAGGGAACTGGTAACAGTAGCGATAAAACCAAAGCGAATGGAGCCAGACATAGAAATGTGAGTGGAAGCAGAGTCAACAGAACGAGGAGCGAAGTCCAGGTCGTCCAGTCGCCGACTCTCCCCAAATCAACACGAGCTGTTCCGCTCGATTGCGGTTCTTCCTTACTGGTCATTGTGGTGCTCCATTCAAGTGCGGTTGCTGCGGGTCTCCATTATTGGCGGGGAGTAAGGACATGTGGATATCGGTCGAATCGAGTCGCGCCACCAACAAGGCCGTTTGCGGTTCGTGTGGCAAACAGTGTCTAGTCATGTCCCTGTCCCTCAAAACCATTTACCATACAGGACATAACAGAACGCGATACTCATCAAGATACTGATGGCCACTGCCATAGCGTGGTGGACTGTCAGGTCACGTTTGTTGCGGAAAAACACGCCGTAGTCTTTGATTTCGTCTACGTGAACAACTAGTGGTGTTTCTCGGTCTCGGCGGATGTCGAAAAGGTTGACACAGAAGTTGATCACTCGGCAACAACTCGTCTCGAACATAAGTGAACGTCCCGAAACACCAGATCGACAGTATAAAAACCGTGAACCCAAACCGTGTACCCGCGCGATCTGGTTTCTTGAAGCGCGCAGTGTCGCGTTCCTGATCGGGGTTGAGTTGTATAAGAATATTCACCGCAAGTATCAACGCAGCCCCCACAATCACGAGGGTCACATCGTCTGTGCCGATTCTGGAGGATCCCTCGATTGCAACCGTGGGCCCCGTCTCGGTTCACTCCACCAATGATCGCGCAGGGTTGGTTTAGAGTTTTGCTAGGCGGCGCAGCACGGTGCGGTATTGTTGAATGAAGTCGTCGGGTTCGGCTCCGTCTCCGTAGAAGACGTGCGAGTCGAACCCGTTTTTTTCGTCGAGCCGGAGTTCGTTGCGGATTTTGTTGACGGTGCTGCGTGAAACTTCGCTGCCGTCGTAACGCCATGCGACGCTGGTCTTGAGCGTCTTGGTGCGTTTGATCCCGAGCGCGCTGCGGGCATCAATGGTGCGGTGAATATTGAGTATTCCTCCTTTGTTGGCTGGTTCGTATTCGCAATCAAACTTCCGCAGGATGCGTTTCAGTTGGTGCCAAGGGATACGCCGTTCGCCTCGTTCCACACGCCGGCTGTTGTCTTTGATCCATTCGGCGATCTTGCTTACTTCGCGGTCGGCGTATTGGTCGAAGTGCAAGGGAACGAGCCCGTGTTGGGCGACACGCAATGTGAACCTAAATAGTTCATCTTCGTCGCAGGTAGCGATCACATTGTTGCGATCCAAAAACGCCAGCATGGCTACTAGCGCGGTGCGTTTGTTGCCGTTGTGAAAAGCGTGGTTATTGACAACCGAATGGAGTAGCGCGGCTGCTGCCATTTCCACGGTCGGATATTTGTAGGCGTGGCCGTGGGAGGTCTGCGGTCTAAACACTGCGGAACTCACAAGTTCGGGCGATTTCACTCCCGGTGGAGAGATCGGGTCTTCGCATTGGGCGAAGTCGTTGACAAGGGCATGGTGAATGTTGAGCAGGTCTTGTTCTTCAAGGAACGTGACATCTCTTCGGCTACCTATGTCGTGCCATTCGAACGGTGGAATTGGGGTATCGGGTGGAGCTGATCCCGGGGTTTTAGTTGCTATCGGTGCGGGCTCTATTGGCGGTTGGAATTCGAAGCGTTTACGAACGCGGCGCAGGACTCCTTTCGGTAGCGTCTTTGCATTGGGTCTTATTTGCACGCCGACCGTAGCCAGTTCTTTTGCGAACGCTTCGCGGCTCATACCGGTTCGTTTTAGCCAGTAATCGATGCGAACCTGCCTCCGAGGGTTTTCTATACCGAGCGCTGATTGGGCGGTTTTCACCTGTCGGTGGGGGATCACATCTTCAGGGTCGTTGACGTTCGTGATACCGATATCCCATAAGGTGACGAGTGCGTCGTCTAGGTCTAGGTCGGCTCGGTTCGCAAGTTCAGCCACGGTTAAGGGTCGCACAATATCATCCTCCTCCACCGCTAACTGTAGTGACTGGGTGTGACAGAGCAAATCCCCCCCACGCGCCAGCGTTGGCCATGCGGGGCAAAACGCAACGCTAGCGCCTATGGTCGCCCGGTAATGTCGATGATTCCTACGGATGGCCGCACGCCCAATCTTATTTGGGGGGCGGTACCGCGTTCGCGTCCCACACCGGTTGAAACGTATACCGGGGTGCCGTGCAGGTCGTGCAATCCTCCGGCTGCCACGTGTCTTGGCACATCCGATGCGGTGACGAGCGGGCCGATGAGCGGGAGGGCGATTTGTCCCCCGTGGGTGTGCCCCGATACCAACAGGTCGACTGGCGTGGATTCGATCAGCCGGATCTCGTCTGGCTGGTGGGCGAGCAGAATCCGCAGATCGGCTGGGCTCTCGGCCAGTTGTGCAGCTTGGAGTTGGGCGGTTCGTTCGTGGCCAAACAAGGTGATTCCAAGCACGCTGATGGTGTTGCCGTTGATTTCTAGTGTGAAATTCTGGTTGTCGAGAACTCTTGCGCTTGTCCCTTGCACAATTTTTCTGAGTCCGGCGATGCGGTCGGTGTTCCCACTAACCAACAAGACGTGGGGAGTCGTTTCGGTAAGCCTGTGGATCGCTTCGTTGAACTCAGGGACCTTTTGATCGAACTGATTCTGGTCCATCTGGTACAAATCCCCGGGAACTAGGACAAGGTCTGGTTCGGCATTGATCAGGCGGTCCAATGCACGACTCTCGTACGAACCGATCTCGGGCGTCTGCAGATCGGCGAGCACGCCTATCCTGATGTTCCCGCTTACCCCTTCGACTTCTAACTCTATATGGTCTGTTCGTAGCCAGAATGGCTCGACATGGGTGGCGTAGAGCCCGAAAGGAATGGGGACTAGGGCAAGCACGCAAAGCGCCGTGATCAACGGTGTGCGGATGCGAGCGAAAACTAAGACGATCAACCCTACGAGGGGGAATCCGACTGTCAGCATCAGGTAGATGACATGGATGCTTGTGAAGATGTCTGCTCTGGCGATGAACAGTGCACCGATATTGAACAAGAACGTCCCCCCAACCCCAACCGCCGCGACTGAGGTCACTATTTGAATGCTGCTCGAACTTCGCCGAATCAGCGAGACAGCAACGGTGCCCGCCACCGACCCGGTGACAATCGCAGCAACGATCGTGTAGTAGTTCAGAAGCATCGGCTGAGGTTATCTCGTTCAGTAGCGGTCTCAATCTCGTCATGGAAGCAGATGCTCGCGGATTACCAACCGCCACCGCTTGCGGAATCAATCGATCGGGAATTGAGGGTATTCATTGAGCAACGCAAGCAATCAATGCCAGATTCGTGGTATTAAGAAGCGCTGCTTGGTAGTTCTGTTTACTCCCAATTGAGCGAGTCGTTGAAGCCCCGCCATATCGCCTATCCGCTGCGTTGCAACCAACAATGGCGGTCGCCCCCGTACACCGAGTAAGGTAGGGGTGGTATGCTTGGCTTTGCTGGTCGCTGGATGCTTTTGTTCTTGATTTCTATCTTGCTTCTGGCGTGTGCGAGCACCGACAGTAACGACTCATCCGAGGGCTTTGTGCAAATTGACTCGCCGCTTAGGGAAGCCGTTGGGTTACCCGCATCCGTTGCAGAACAACTGATGGTACAGTCGGAATACGCGACGCGATTCGAGGAGTTCATCGCCACATGCATGCGTGAGAAAGGTTTTGAATATTATCCTCGCCCACAAACTGACAAGCAACAAATATTAGCTGCCGGTTATGGCATGCCCCAGACGAATTCGCAAAAACGCACGGTTTCGGAATATCTGACACAAATCTGTTTGGTGCCGAATCCCCTTCAGACAGAAATAGCGGATATACAAACTCCCAGAATGAAACCGAATATGACTCATACCGTGTTGCTCTGCACGGTGAAGATATTTTGAAAGCGCCCGGTTCACAAACCATAAAAAAGGGTGGATGTCAACTTACGGCAGAAAATTCGGTAGCGGCACCGGCATGGCACGACAACTTCGACTGGCTAGAAGCCGTTTTAGAAGAACTAAGTCAACGCCTTTTGTCTCATCCACGAATCCTAGAGATCGAAGAATACTGGACCACATGTATGGCAGACGCAGGCTACTCGCGTTGGCAAACCGTGGAAGAATTGGACGATTCGCTCAGCGCTGAGTTTTACGAACTCCTGCCTACGTTCTTGCCGTTCCAAGGTGTTGGGGAAAGCGATGCGCTCATCGATGCTTTAGACGAAGAATCGAGACAATCTCTTGAAGCGTTCCGTGCCAAAGAAATTGCGCTAGCAATTGCTTCGCACAATTGTTCCAAAGTGTATGAAGATGAGTATCAACAAATTAGGCTTGAACTAGAAAAGTCGATTCTGTCGTCGAATCCAATCAACTAAACGAGGGCAGTTAACCGGACCTCCAGAAAAAATCATTAGCTTTGGACTTCACCACTCCAACGGGCCGATCCGCAAACCTGAAAGCTGGTAGAATCTCGAAGGCCCGCCGAAGCGGGCCTTCGCCCAGCCGCCGAAGCAACTGGGGGAATATACCGACATACTAGACCTCTCCTGCGACAAATCGACGAGAAAATTGTAAATTTTCTAACTTCGCCCACAAAAGTGCAGAGTTTTGTTGAGCCTGCACGTAAACTTGGGGAACCGCACTTGTCGGTTGCTACTGTTTGTTTTGGCTGCCGTCTTCACAACTCTTGACTGTCGACCTCTTTGAAATCACCGCAGGTGGTAACTCTCCGCCTCGCTGGGGAACGCACCAGAACGTACATCGGCAGCGAACGCCGCAACCGCGGCCACCGACACTGTTTTCAAGTCGGCATAACGCCGCACAAACTTCGGCACAATACGATCTTCGATACCCAACAAATCGTGATACACCAACACCTGCCCATCGCAATAAGGGCCAGCGCCAATCCCAATCGTCGGAATGTCAACAGCCTCAGTAACCATCTCAGCTACACGATCGGGAACACCCTCAACAACGAGCGCATAACACCCAGCATGAGCGAGTGCCTTAGCAGCCTGCACCAACTTGCGGGCGTGTTCGCTCTCGGTTGCCTGCACTTTAAAACCACCGATCGCGTGGAATGACTGCGGAGTGAGCCCGATGTGTCCCATCACGGGTATCTCCGCTGCAAGTATCCGATCCACCATAGGCAAGCGTTTACGCCCCCCTTCCAACTTGATCGAATGTGCACCAGCACGGATCAGTCTCGCCGCATTACGAACCGTCTCCTCTGGCGAAACGTGATAACTCATCCAGGGCATGTCCGCGGCAATGTGACAGCCTGGTTTGGCGCGGGTTACGGCCGCAGTGTGGTGGCACATATCGGCAACGGTCACTTGCAACGTGTCTTCATAGCCAAGCACGACCATCGCCAAACTGTCTCCCACCAGCAAAATATCGGCACCCGCTGTGGCTGAAATGCGAGCACTCGGCGCATCATAAGCGGTGACCATAACCAACGGTACGCCACCATCTCGCACTTTCCTAGACGCAATAACCGGGGCTGTGAGCTTGCCCATGTCTGACTCCTTTCCCGTCCAGCGCACATTGGCTGCCGGCGGTAAACGCACCCTAGCACAATACCGGCACGAAGCAAAACCAAGGGTCGAGCGGAGGCCTGAACCGTTGTGCACAGCATTGTGGCTAGACTGAGCGTTAGGTGCCGACACTTAGCGCTAAGTGCCTACCTTGTCGGCAGAATCTAGTCGGGTACCGCCAAGCAAGTAGCTTTTCAGCAGATGATTCCAACCACAACGTTTGCACACCTCAACCGCATAAGCCTGAGATGTCTGCTTGCGAGCCTTCAGCCTGATCATCTCCTTTGTGGTGGTCACACAACGACCGTGGCTAGGCAGGCGAGGCCCGAACACATATGTAACCTCCACCAACTCCAACGCCTCGCAAACTGGACAGGGCGAATCTATTGACTTCCCACAAAACTCGGCGTTGCGCCGCAACTCCAGTTGGGCATCACACAACTCAGCAACACCGACTTTGCCGTCGCGCCAGGCCTGCAGCACAGTCGCACGCAGCAGGCGATAATCAATGTCTGAACTACCCGCAGCAGCCTGAGTCAGCCTCATCTTCATATCATTACATTAACGGTCTTGGGAGCATCCGTGCATGCACTACCCAAAACGGCAAGGATTAACACCATGCAAACACACGAAACCATCCAACCAGAAACAGCCATCGCGCTTCACAAAACCAGAGCACCAACAGAACGGCCGTTAGACTACGTCGACCTCGGGACGGGCACCCAAGCCAACCACGACAAGCGACTCATCGGCACCGCTGCGGGGCGCCGAATACTAGAACTCGGCTGTGGCAACGGGCACGCTGCAGTGGGGTTAGCGATGCGGGGTGCCCGAGTAACCGCAATAGATGAAGACGTTTTGCAGGTGCGCGCTGCACGCGAACTCGCAATCCAACAAGGCATCACCGTTGAGTTTCACCAAACCAAGCTCGCCGAACTGGCTTTTATGGCTGCCGAGCAAATTGACCTAGCAGTATCTGTAACCTCGCTTTGTTATGTTGAAGACCTCAACCGGGTGATCCGTCAAGTCCATCGAGTTATCAAGGTGGGTGGCCACCTCCTCGTATCGTTGCCCCACCCCGCAGCACTTTGTGCAGACCCAGACGATCCGACGCGCACCATTCACGCTTGGCGTGGCAGTGATGCGCTAGACGGCCGTTACATTCACGGTGTCGAAGCTGTGGTGTCTTCAATGTGTCGTACCAAATTCATTGTCGACAACCTGCTAGAGGTCCACGCCGAAGGTCAGTTGATGCCGTCCACCCTGCTAGTCAGAGGCCGCAAATCCTAACGTTGCAGAAGATTTATCAACGGCGGGTTGAAGCCGAATCCATGATCGCTGAAATACTGCGAACAGGTGCCAATCACGACGGGTCACTCGCTACCTAGACCGTGACATCCACCAATCGTGCAGGTGGCTGACCACCAATTCCCGATCTTGCGGGCCCTGCGTGATCCGCAACTCTCTAAGAAAAGCAAGTGCCTTGCCCAATTCGGGGCCGGGTTCAATGCTAAGCAGTTCTGCAACCTCTAGACCACCCAAAAAAGGTTGCGGATCATCAAAATCTGGCTCTCGGTGGCGCAGATCAGCGACCAACGCAACCGCATCACTAACATCTTCGAGCGGATGCCCGAATCCGATCCGCAACCCCGAAACGAACGTCAACAAATCCTCCACAGTGCGGCCCGCAGGCACGCTTTGTGCAAGTACACGAAGCTTCCGGTCAGTCAACGCAGACAAATCCTCACCCACCAAAGAACTTCCTTGCACTGCCATCCAAGCAACCTGTCTAGCCATTTGACCCGAAAATTTGAGTTTACGCAGGTTTGCCTTCTCAGCCCCCAACGAAACCAAAAAGGCAGCCCAGCGCATCGTCGCATCACTAGGCATTGCTGCCACACAACTTCCTACTCTGAGCCACGGTCCGAACCCACCAACAACTGGCACCAATAAAGCAACCCCCGTCTCGTCAAGCAAACTCAACCCGGCAGTGGGATCGTCCAACAACAACAACTTCAGTATCTCGTCACGAATGCGTTCAACCGAAACGATCGCCAAACGGTCTGCCTGATTGACCATAGCTTCCTTTAGTTCCGGTACCGCTTCAAGCTCGCAACCCGCACAAAAACGTGCTGCTCGCAACATGCGCAATGGATCCTCCGACAACGAAACCACAGGTGCGAGTGGCGTGCGCAAAACTTTGGCCCGCAAATCATGCTCCCCACGAAACGGATCAACAAGACTTGCGTCGGCCATGTTGATTGCCATTGCGTTCACCGTAAAATCACGGCGTTGCAAGTCGGCAACGATGCTGTCGCCAAAGACGACCAGCGGTTGCCGCGAATCTTCACGGTACGACTCCGCCCGATGCGTGGTGATCTCATAAGTCTGCCCATCAACCACGCAACCAACCGTGCCGAACCGCTCACCTTGAAACCATAAGTCATCCGCTAAATCCGCAAGCAAAACCTTGATCTCGTCAGGGCGAGCATCGGTAGTGGCATCAAGGTCTTGCCCGTTACCTAACCGCCCCAAGAAATTGTCTCGTACCACGCCACCCACCAAGTAGAACCCATAGCCAGCGGATAAGAACGCTTGCGCCAACGGCTCGGCTCGCTTCAACACGGCAGCAAGTTCTTTGGTGTAGTCGGGCACACAAAGACACTAGCGAACACTACCTGCACAACAACTCTCGGAACCGAGATCGTTACAACACACAACTGCACTCGGCGCTGCTTCGGTATATTCTGCAACTTACGTTTTAGCGAAGGTTCAACAAGTCATGCACATTGTGTGGTCAGCGCTCGGGAACCTGCTTGACGCTACCGCAAACTGCTTGTAGGTTTGAGGTATTCGTATTTTATTTCTGAGTCTTGTTTCTAGTTCGCTCATTGGCGCAGCGTTGTTCGTCGCGACACCGGCACACGGTGTTGCTGGATATGGCGATGTTGAAGGGGATCAATATTTCACGAACGCGGTGCAATGGATGGTCGACAACGGCATCACTACAGGAACCTCAGAGGAGTGTTTTTCGCCCGACGATCCAGTGACTAGAGGTCAAGCAGCAACTTTTCTGTGGCGGATGGAAGGCGCACCAGATGCCTTAGCACACAGTTTCATTGATGTGGCGGCTTCGTATCAGCAGATGCCAGTTTCTTGGCTTACCTCCGAGGGTTACAGAGTTGGAGGGACAAGAAGAAGATTTTTCCCTGAGAAAAAGGTGAGCAGGGGCGAGTTTGCGGCGATGCTACATCGAGTAGCAGGGCGACCAGCGAGGTCGCCGACCCATCCCTTTATCGATGTATCGGTATCGTGGCAACAGCAACCAGTCGCGTGGATGAGCAACGAGTCCATTACCACAGGTACCAGTCCCTCTACCTTCTCCCCGAACGGGTTGATCACGCGAGGGCAACTCGCCAGCTTCCTCTATCGCTACCAAGGAAGCCCAGCAGTTGAGTTAGATCCCACCAGCCGGAGATGCGGTCCACCTTTGTCGGAGGAATTGACGCTGCGGCGGGTTGGCGAGATAAGGGGAAATATCACTCCCAAGTCGGTGGTGTTCTCGGGGGTAGACCGATTCTTTGCCCAGAATATGATGTATCGGCACACAATCACCGTTTATGACCGGTCGCGGTCGTTGGTCGGGACGATCAGTGATCAGGTGGTGCTCTCAGATTTCGGCGTGGTGGGGGCGAAACCTGGTGCGGTGTATTCGGGTGCCCCAGTGGAGGCCGCATTCACGGCGGACGGCCGCTACGCCTATGTGTCGAACTACCAAATGTTTGGCCCGGGATATACACGCGCTGGCCATGATCGATGCGTTCCTGGAAATTGGGACAACAGCTTTTTATACCGCGTTGACGTTCAGTCGCTCACCATCGACCAAGTCATTGGTGTGGGGCCGGTGCCTAAGTTCGTGGCAGTCACGCCCGACGACACCAAGGTCTTAGTCACAAACTGGTGCGCTTTCAACCTCAGTGTCGTTGACACTGCAACCGCTACCGAAATTACTCGCGTACCAATCGGACGCTATCCCCGAGGCATCGCCATATCAAGCGATTCTACCAAGGCGTATGTAGCGGTGATGGGAGGAAGCGAGATCGCGATAGTGGACCTCACAGACTTGAGTGCCCCAATCTCGTGGATAACTGGAGTTGGGCTGGGTCCGAGGTCGTTGGTGCTCAGTGCAGACGACCGGTACTTATATGTTTCGCTCAACAAGGTTGGGGGCGTGACCAAAATTGACCTCCACGCCAATACCGTGGTCGGAACTGCGCTAACTGGAGCGGGTGCGCGTTCGTTGACGATCAGCGATGACGGTACCGCTGTTTACGTTGTCAACTATCACGCCGACACAATCAGCAAGGTGCGCACCTCCGACATGGTCGAGTTGCAAAAGATCGCCACGCCCGATCGCCCCATCGGCATCAGCTACGACCCCGAATCCAAAAGAGTGTGGGTAGCCACATATCGCGGCACCATACAGGTCTACGAAGACGCACCCGCATAATTTATTGCTAGCGCTGCTGCCGAACGACACCGGCATCGCTGAGCAAGCGATCCACATCCTCCCTACCAGCAAGCAAGTGTTCCATCAACTCGCTACCGCAACGTGAAATGCCCCGAATTCGTCAACCGTTCCGCAAACTTCCGGGCAATATCCGATAACCTCAGGCGCATGAAACACATCATCGACATCAAATACTGTGTTCCTTGAGACTATTCAAGCTACGCCGTGAGCGCAGCCAAAGACCTTCTCTCGAACTACCAACACATCATTGAAAGTTTGACGTTGACCACGGGCTCTAAAGGTGTGTTCGATGTCACCGTTAACGGCGAACTCATCTACTCCAAAGACCAGACCGGACGCCACGACCAACCCGGGGAAGTCCTCGCACTCTTTGAGAGCGCCGTGGGCGACGTGCGCCGCTACGGTCAGGGTTGACAAGGAACACCGACCCGCATGACCCAGACGAGTTTCGCGCCAACGGACACGCACTCGTTGACTGGATCGTCGACTATTTCGCCGGTATTGAACAGCGCCCGGTCGTTGAACGCGGACGGTAGCGTCTACCTGCTGGGTTCGGTGATTGACCAACGGGCGTTCATTAGGGTGTCCATCGGTTCCATGTCCACCGCCGACCGCAATGTCGTAGCCCTTCAAGAGCGTATCAAGTCCGCATTGGCAACGCCCGCAAACCAAAAATCCCCTACATTGCCTTGAAGTGAAATGAGACTTTCGGGCCTTCAATGATCACGGTATCGGTTGGGTATGGCCCAGCTAGTGCAACGTAGTGAGCGTGTAACCGCCAAAGCGATTGCCATCGCTCTGATTGAGGTGACAAGTACTCTATCGGAAGGCCAAGTTGGCTTGCTTGATGATGCCCGATTGTTGCCGAATGCATTGCATGACTCTGCAACTGTTGGACAATGCGTTTAGAGCAATCTAAACTCGGTGGGTTACGTCTAAGTTGAAGTAGTTCTGGAACGAGTTCTTCCGTGCGCCGGATCGAAGCCTTAGCAGTCTGGTAAATTACCGCATCAATGTCAGCTAGAAGGGTGGCGTATAGTTCGAACGCTTGTGGGTTGGTTTTCGTGCGTTCATCCAAGTCGTTTACGATGGCGACGACTTCCTTGGCTGGGAAGTACTGATGCCGCTGTTCCAACAGTACTTGCGGGTCGATTGGTCCAAGCGCCGAGGTGTCGCTCATGACTATCTTCTCGGCTGCCAAAGACAGCAATGTTGCTGCTGATGCAGCTAAATCGGCAACGATGATACTAAAGTCGTCTCGCTCACTATGGCACATAGAGGCCATCCTCAACGATGTCTCACCGTCACCGCCGATTGATGTGAGCATCAGATCAAGCGGAGCTTCTTGGTGTACATCACCGACCGCATCTGCGAGAGGGGTGATTACCGCTGGTGTAATTGGCCCGTGTACAACTACTAGAGAACGGTTGTTCTCAACTTCATACTTACGAATCTCCGCCTGTCGTTCTTAGCGTCTTGCGTTGAGAGCGCGGAAATAAGGACTCTGCGGAGGTGGTGTTCGCGCCTCAGAGGACACGTAGGCGTTCCATCTCAAGTAGCTGCGAGTCGCCAAATTGCAACTTGGATTCTTGTGGCTTGTAATTTGCGTAACGTTCTTCGACGCGAGCCGCGGCGTTTTCGCGGAGTTGGCGCGCTCGGGCGACCCGCTCATGGAGAGCGCGATCGTTGGAGCGCTCCTTCGGTAGGAATGGCAGTTCGTTGGTCATCTGTTGCTCCTTTTGGTGAAATCTAAAGTACTCAAAGCGTACAACGCGAGTGTGACAATTGAACTCGCGGTCAGGCAGTCGTCGCTTCTGCGCCTTGGGGTTACTGTGGAGATTTGGGATTCTGGGCAGAAAAATGGGCTTTGTGCATTCGGTTTTGGCTTAACGCACGTCGTATAGCTTAACGCACGTCGTATAACAGTGCAATATGTTTGTGTTAATGTTTGCGTTACAGCTGCTGTGTAGGTTCTTCAACGGGTTGCTCGGTTGGATCTTCACGTGTCTCTGCCGGGGGTACGGGTGCAAGATAACCTACGATCAGCAACAGCACACCGACACCTAGGAAAGATACCACGCGGCTGACCGCGGTGAGGTTGCTCAAATCCACAAGGAACAATTTGACGACCACCAGAGCCATAAATGAGGCACCCGCCACCCACACCACACGGTGACGTAAACGCACACCAGCGACCATTCCCCCCAAACCCACCACCGCCCAAATCACCGACAACGAAGCCTGAAGCGTGGTTGAAGCCGCCAACGCTTCCAAATCCCAGGGAATGTCCTGCCAATGATGCACACTGCGCGCCGCTTCCATCGTCACTGCGACAACACCAGCGACAGCCAAAGCCGGCACCCAAGACACGGTCAATAACTTCGCAAACAAATGATCCTCCGTCTCCAAAGCAGCGCACAACCGTTTCCATAACAAACCGACCGCCACCAAAGCTGCAAGCAACACGCCAAGCGGATTCAACACCGGCAAGAAGGGCAACGGGGAAGGATCAGCAGCAGAAGACAGATAATTAGCTGAGACGAGGACCGTCAACGATATAAGCACTGGAGCGGTGTAGTTCAAAAGATAGCCCCGCCAATGAACTGCCACCGGCCAAACTTGCAGATTCTGAGCAAACAAAGTTCCCGCCACAAGCAACAACACGGCACCAAGCGTGGCCACGGTCGGCCACACGTCACTCGCAAAGCGATCGACCAACCAAAAGGCTTCAACTCCGACTAGCACGGCCACCAGCCAGTAAGCACCAGCATGCAACGCCGTCACCATTCGCTTGAATTCGCTCTCCCGCAGACGCAGGAACCCGCAGTGGGCCACCAACGCCAGCGGCCAAGCCGCCCAACCATACGAACCGAAAGGATGGGATTGGTTGCCCAGCGAAATGAACAAAAACACCACCATCACGGGAAGAATCCCAAGCCCCAAGGTGTTGAGCTGCGGCCACTGCAACCGCCGAGACAACAAGAACGGTGCGCTGAACGAAGCTACGAGGAAAGCTAAGGAAGCCGACAACCCCTCGATCCCCAATTGGAAACCGGTCTCTAAGAGCCCTCCAAGAACCCACCAGAATGTTCCCCAACCCAACGCCAGCGCACATACAACCTTCTCCATATCGGAACGGTTCACGTTGCTGTATAACCTCTGATCCAATCCCGCTGCGGGTAACGCCCCATCTGCTGCCGGTAACGCCCCTGCCGCCCCTGCTGCTGCCGCACGGTCGTTGCGGCGATACAACTGATAAGCCGACACCAACCCAGCGGCAGCGAGCACCACAGCACCCAAGAAATACTCATTGACGATCGGCAACGTGTCCTCAAGATACAAACTCAGCACTTCAGATTCCAGATCCAGCGAAGTCATCGCATTCAAATGCAACATGAACGACAACCCGCCTAGTATCTGCAGCGCAACACCGCCGTCGATCGCCAAGATCCGCCTGCTACGACAACCGAACCACACCAGAACAACACCTTGAATAGCCCAAACCGTAGACGTGAAGTGGGCGTTGAGAGCGAACGGAACAGCGAGAACCAGAAAAACTGCCGCCAAGACGGTGTAGGTGCCAGCCAATAGGCTCTGCTCACGGTGCAGTCGGCGGGCGACCAGAATAAACGCGCCCTGCACGACAGCCAGCGCCAGCGCACTAAACGCCAGACCGTACTCGGTGTGGCCGATCGCCAAGTACTGTAACCCGAACCCGAAGAACGGCGTGCCGAAAACCAGCGGAGCGGTCCACGGATCCTCAATGTCGGGAACTTCTCGGACCGCGAAGAGTAGCGGTATCGCCATATACAGCAGGATGAGGACAGCAATCAACGGCTGCGTTGAGCCCCAGTCGTCAGTTGAGTAGCGGTCGGCGAGCCAGAAGGCCGAGATTCCGAAGGTGAACCCCAGCCCCAAGAGATTGAGTTCAGGCCAGACTTTGAACCAGGCAACACCCACGATCGCAGCACTCAGCACCGCATAGAAACCAAAAAGCGCCAGGTGGTCTTCAGGTTGGGTGTACACCAGAACTGGCGCGAGGAAGCCACCAATGATTCCGAGGACCGCTAAGGAGCGTGCGTCCTGCAACACCGCGAGGACACCCGCACCGACCGTGATTACGATGACGGCTGCACCTCCCGCCGCTGCGCCCAAAACATCGTAAACTGCGAAGGCTGCGAAAGTGGTCAGATAAAGGGAAGCAATCCCGCCACCCTGGAGGCTAAGGCCGTAAACCGCGTGCGTGGTTCGCAACCGCCAGCCGATTGCTAGTAGCGCCAACCCGAACAGTGCTACGGCTATCAATCCCATTTCAACGGTGAGCGTGATGAACCCTCTCGTGTTGGCTTCCTGAATCAGGAAACCGAGCCCGACTAGCGACACCAACACCCCAACCTTGACCGGCAAATTGCCGGTAGTGACCCAAGAGGTTAGCGTGCTAGCGAACGTTTTGGGTGAATCGGCGACCGGCGTGGCCTGCACGTTTTGGCGGTAGCTGCGTTGGAAACTGGGATCGTCAAAGATGCTTTGAGAAGCAAATGCGGGCGTTGCTGCGGACGAGGCATCTACTGGTGAGGCATCTGCGGGTGTTGCTACTGACGAAGCAACTGCGGACGTGGTAGCTACTGGCGAGGCATCTACTGGCGGGGTAGTTGTTGGTGGGGGAGTTGCGGATGTGGCATCTGCTGGCGAGTCACCTGCGGGTGTGGCTGCTGACGTGGTAGCTACTGGCGAGGCATCTAATGGAAGGGGAGTCGCGTGGGCAACGGTAGGTG